>Ga0209972_10000205_pt1 | contig 59909 bp, 56 predicted proteins | sample NOAtaG_7_FD_187302 | JGI IMG/M metagenome (GOLD analysis project Ga0209972, IMG submission 187302) | Freshwater lake microbial communities from Lake Erie, under a cyanobacterial bloom - NOAA_Erie_Diel1S_2200h metaG (SPAdes) (version 2) | ecosystem: Environmental > Aquatic > Freshwater > Lake ... | reverse complement strand
ACGGAACCTTTACAGCTAGTAATGTACCAGTAGGAAACACAACAGGAGCCAAAACAGCTACAACAAACTTAGGAGGATCAACCCCAGTTAATGTAGTTTCAGGAGATACAATAGTAGATCCAGACCTAGCTTCAGGCCCAGGTTCATTATCTAACTCTACAGACTGTACTGCTTCTACCAATGTAGTAATTGGAACAACCTACACATGTACATTCCCTATTAACGGAACAGGGCCTTTTGTATTACCAAGCGGTGGTATTCAAGCAAGAACCAATCAAGGCTCAAACAACTCATCTCCAGTACCTACCTGTACCATTGTAACTACTAATCTAGTATGTACAGGAATAACTACTGTAGGAACACCAAATGCTTTAGTAAGAGGTAGTGCTAATGTACAATTAGGTAAAGGAACAACTCCAGCTACTTGGAATAACAAAGGCTTAGTTAATTTAACAGCTTTAGCCTGTACTTCCACTAACCCATGTGCTCTATTCGACACAGCCTTAACCTATAGCCCTACACAAGCCCTAGCCAAAAGATATGGAGGATCTGGAAGCTCTACAGCAGATAACTTAATCTTAACCCTAAAAGACACAAGATTAGAACAAGCAACATATACAACAACTTGTACCTTCAGATATAAATTCAAATCTGATACTACATGGAGAAACCTATCCAGTGCAGTAGCCTACAACAACACAACAGGATGCACTTCAACCTTACTAACAGCTAACCAACTATTCTGGAATGTAGACTTTGAAATAACAGCAGTAACAACATCTGGAGCAACTTCAAAGAATTACTTATTATATAGTAACTATGATTTCAAAGCTGGTTCTATTGGTGTAACTAGTATTGGAGGTTCAGGATTGTAATTACCCTCTCCACGCTACATAACCCTCCGCCTTTCAGGCACCTCCCTTTGGCACAAGTGCAGTTCGAACTTGCTTCGAACGACCTGTGGGGCACGAGGAACAAGGGAGAATTTGGTGAATCAAACCTATGGACATCGTAGAGGCGGCGACCACGCCACCATGGCAAAAGCGCTAGCCGTAGGGGCGTAGTTTTACTAGCCCGTGGCAAAAGCGTCGGCAATTCCCCATTGTAAAGGGGGCGGCTCCGAAGGAGGCGGGGGTTAGAAGCGTAGGGAAGAAGAAACGGGCGGAGGGTTAGAAGCTTGGGCAAGGTGTAAAAAGGACTTCGGCACCTTATCAATTTGGGTGTATTGCCTCTCTCTTGACTAAACCTGGAAGTTTTCTTTGTATTATATAATTATCTATGTCTAATTTAAAGATTCTGAATAGTTCAGTAGTCAAAGCCCAACTTAGAACCGACCTTCCTGAATTTAAACCAGGTACAAGTGTTGATGTTCATTACAGAATTATTGAAGGTGATAAAGAAAGAATTCAAGTATTCAGCGGTGTTGTAATTAGCTGCAGAAATGGAAGTGGTAATGATGCTTCTTTTACAGTATTAAAAAATGCTACAGCCGGAATTAAAGTAGAAAGAGTTTTTCCTTTGCACTCCCCACTAATTTCCAAGATTGTTTTAGTAACACCTTTACAAAGAGGAAGAAGATCTAAACTATATAATTTAAGAGATGTTAAAGACCCAGCTAAGTCTGTAAGAACTAGAAAAGTTAAAGCAGCAACTGTTTAATATTATGAATTTACTATCATACAATTATTTCATTTACATAAACTATGTTTTAGCAGCGTTAAACATTGCGTTGCCATGGTTATTAGATTCAAGTGCTTCACTTCAAGCCAAACTTAGTTTATCTATAATTGGTTTACTTATTTTTGTTGCAACACTTATTTCAGCTGATAAAGACTTACCAAAATTAAGCTTTATTAGTAAAAAATTGGTTTTACTGACTGTATTCGTACTTTCAATAATTCAAACCTTCTTGCCTTACCTTTTGTCATTCACAGACAAATCCAATTTGGTTTGGTTAGCCCTTGCTATTCCTGCCGCCTCCCTTGTTACTATCTTCTTTACTAAATTTGAAGATAAGGAAAGTTAAGAGTTATTTTCTCTATAGTTTTTATAGATTAAATCAATAATTATCTTTCTTCGTTGACAGGTTAAAATTTTATTCCCATACCCATATTATGATTTTTGTTAAAAAAAACCGAGAAGACTCTAGCCAAAAAGTTGTTAGCATGTTTCTTAAAAGAGTTAAAAAGAGCAATTTAATTGCTAGAAAAAGAAAGACTAAACACGCCGAAAAACCTTTATCCCATTTAGAGAAAAAGAGAAAAGCAATGCGCATTGCTAATTACGCTGAAAACCAAACAGTATTAGACAGAATAAGTAAAAAATAACTATAGACTGTGGCACGCGATCCTTACTTAGTTGCAATAGATATTGGATCTAACTCCATTAAGCTTGCTATTGCCAAAGACGCCTTAGATGAACAAGATAAGGTGCAAATTTTGGCCCTTGTTGAAAGAACCAGCAACGGAATTAGAAAAGGTATTGTAACCAACATGAGTGAGGCCACAGAAGCTTTGATTGAAACAATTAATCAAGCTGAAAGTATTATTGGCTTACCTATAAAAAGAGCAGTTTTTGGAATTAATGGAATGGCGGTTTCATTCACCAATTCCGATGGTTTAATTATTGTTTCCAGAAGTGATAACGAAATTTTAGATAGCGATGTTGATAGAGTTATTCAAGATAGCCTTACCAAGGCCTTTGGAATTAATAACAGCGAAATTATCCATGTTATTCCAAGAAATTTCAGCATAGATAACCAGGGTGGAATAAGATACCCAGTTGGAATGATAGGTTCAAAACTTGAGGCTAAAACTTTAATTGTAAGCGTTGAAACAAGCTATTTAAGAAATTTTTCTAAAGTAATTCAACAAGCAGGGGTTGAAATTTCTAATCAGATTTTTACTCCTTTAGCTTCTGGCGATTTTTTGCTTTCACTAAGACAGAAAAAGGCTGGTACAATTTTAGTAGATATTGGCTACACTTCAACCTCTTTTATTGTTTGGGAAAATGAAGAAATATTTACAAGCGGAGTAATTCCAGTAGGTAGCGATCATATTACCGCAGATTTAGCTGTTGGTCTTCAAACTACTATGGAAATGGCTGAAGAAATTAAAAAGCAATATGTTAATTTCCACATCGACAGCAACAAAGAGATTGATGAAATTGAAATGTATAATGCCGATTTACAGATTAATGAAACTTTTAAAATTAGCGAAGTAAATTCAGTTTCCAGAGCAAGAATTGAAGAAATTTTCATGTTTATTAACCGTGAACTTAGAAAGATGGGGAAAAATTCACAATTACCGGGAGGTGCAGTTTTAGTAGGTGGTGGTTCTGCTTTGAAAGGAATTGAAGAGGTTGCTAAAGATATTTTAAAACTACCAATTTTCAAATATGCTTTTGATAGGAATGTTGTAGAATTTGTACCAGATTACAACGGCGACCCTGCTTTTATTAATGTTATAGCCCTAGCCGCTTATTCTTTATATCATTCTGAAGACATGGCCAGTTATAAAGTGAACAAGGGTGCTTCAACCACAAGAAATACCCCCGGCGATGGCAACGGAGGGGTTGGCAACATGATAAGAAAACTCTGGCCTTTTAGTTAGGTTTAATGTGTTGTGGCATTAACCGGGAGACTGGGAGTCTCCCCTACATTATGAGCCTGTCATCCTGAACTTGTTTCAGGATCCAAAACCATAAAATACCGAACACAAAGTTTTTTTACAGAATCCATAGTGTAGAGACATTTACTTTTTAGGTTCTAGGAGCAATTTCCAACCTTTCCAAAAACTTATTAAAATTATCCACTTCCCCTGTAATAATAAATTTTGATTGGAGTTTTTTGCTCGACGAGAATTCAGGATGCCTAGAAAGATAATCCAACAATTTTGAAGCGACAATTTGGCTTGGCTCTACTATTTTTGCTTTAGGAAATATATTTTGAATTTCATCTATCGCCCATTTGTAATGTGTGCAGGCTAAAATAATATATTCGATTTTCTGTGAATCAAGTTTCTGAGATTTTATTTTATTTTCAACTATGCTGGAGATTGATTTAGTATCAGAATTTTCAATAGCGTCAGCAAGCCCAGTCATTGGAAGAGATTTACAATTTTCAAAACCATTCAGAATTAATTCATACTGATAAAACCCTGCATCGTGAGTTGCATTTGTGGATAATAAAATTCCGGGTCTATTTTTATAAAATTCTAATTGATTTTCCGACCATTCTAACAGTGGCTTAGTAATGCTTAAAACTTGTTTATTTGGGTAATTTTCTTTAAGCCAAACCTGCTGGATATGTCGAATTGTAACTACACTAGCCGTATTACAAGCCAGCACTACAACATCGCAGCCATGTGCAAAAAGCTGAATACAAGCTTCTTTAACTCTATTTCTTATAAACTCTACAGACTTATCTCCAAGCGGCATTGCTTCTGTATCGGCATAATAAATATACGGAAAATTTGGTTGTAATTTTAAAACTTCACTCAAAATAGTAAGCCCACCTACTCCGCTATCGTAAAAGCCAACCATATTGGTTTATTTTTGCTGACTTGGAAGAGAGATAATTTGATCAGCACTGCTAACAACAGAAGGTAATTTTCCATCCCACTTTTTGATTTTTTCTAATTCCAAAATTTGTGGGTTTTCTTTTAAGGCAGAACCTTGAATTCTAGTTGCTTCGGCATCAGCGGTTGCTGTTGTGATTTTAATTTTAGCTTCGGCTTCAACCCGTTTTAATTCTTGCTCTTTCTGTAAAACTTGTTGTTGTGTAGCTACTTTTTTATCTATTTCGTTCTGAAAAGATTGGCTAAATTCAAAGTTTACGATATTCACTGCTACTACTTTCAAATAGAATTGATCTAACCTGCTTTGAAGTTCAGTTTCTATATCTTGTTTAACTAATTGTCTTTTAGTTACTAATTCTTCCCCTGTATATTTTGCAGCAGAAACTTTTAAAGCTTCTTGAATTGTAGATGGAACAATTACATTATCGAAAGTGCTTTGGTCTTGAACCAACCTATAAAGTTCCTCAATTTTAGTTTCATCAATTCTGTAACTTACTTGAACCGCCACTTTCACAGATTGCAAATCTTTTGTTCCTCCATCTAAGGAAGTGCAATTATTTTTACCTACACTATCGATACATTCAATAGATCGAACTGTGGTATCATAAGAGACTGCTCTTGAAATTATTGGAAATTTTAAGTATAGCCCAGATTTTTGAATGCTGGAAATTCTTCCTAAGGTTGTAACAACTGAAACTGTGGTTGGAGAATTCACCCTAATTGAATCAAATAGGAAAATTGCTCCTAAAACTATCAGAACAATAGCGGTGGTGTTTCGAAAACCAATTTTGAAAAAATTGTTAACAGACGGTGTGAATGTGGTTGTAGCCATAATAAATCATTAATTCAACAATTTTTAAATATTGTCTATAGAATTTCAAGTAATTTGTTAAAATATATTTTCTGATGTATAATGCCTTAAATTATTTTAAGTAGCAAAATGTCACACTTTGAATATTTTTACACACTATCTAATTGAATACTTGCAAGTTTTTCATGTCTTACACAAATATTAATTCCGAATGGGAATTTTACTACCCAAAAGTTTATGGCTATTTTTTCCGTAGACTAGATAACAGATTAGATGTTGAAGATTTAACTGGTTTAGTTTTATTTCAATTTTTAGAAGTTATTCTTGATGGAGAAAAAGGTTCTAGAATTTTAAATAAGAATGCTTATTTGTGGAAGATAGCCCACAATCAATTAATTACATTTATCAACACCAGAAACAAGAAAACTATTTTTGTTGGTTTAGACGATAACTTTGAAATTGTTGATGAAAAAGCTGAAATTCAAAAATCTTCATATTATAATTACAGAATAGAGAATTTACTTAATTGTATTAAACAAAATTTAAACGGAGTTGATTACAACATTGTGAATTTAAGTTTAATTGAAGATAGAAAATCGCCTGAAGTTGCCGAAATACTTAGCTTAACGGCTGAAAATGTTAGAAAAAGATTAAGTAGATCAGTTAGCAAACTTAAAGATAAATGCAAAGCAGTTTGGCAAAGTTAATTTAATATATATGAACCAAATTCAAAACCCTTTTGATCACGAAGAAAACCTAAGTACTTGGTTTAATCAAGACAAATTTTATCACAATTCAAAGTTACAACAACTTCAACAATTTAAAACCCATTTAAAACAATCCAACCACCAAAACAACCACATTATGTCCTTTCAAGACTCTTACAAAAATTTTGTAAATACAATCACCAAACATTCCATAACTGCAACTTTAATTATGTTGCTTGCCCTTAGCACAGTTTCTGTAGCTGCAGCCCAGTTATTCGCCCCAGAAGAATTTAAACCAAGCAACCTTACAGGTTTAACCAAGAAGCCAGAACCAAAACCAGAGCCAATAAAAGAAGAGGAAAAACCATTAAAAATGGATAAAGAAGGAGAGATTAAGACTGAAGTTGTAGTAGATGACGAGATTGACACAGGCAAAAACTGGACTGGTCAAATTACGCTAAGACCTAAGAATTATGCTCAGTTTGAAAAATTTGTAAACAACGAACCACAAGTAATATCTGATGATGGATCTGGAGTTTGCGGAGTTTATGGTTTAACTGCATACACAGGAAAAGAATTTAACCCAAGCATGATTGTAGTTAATTACAATGATGATGCTAGTAAATCTAGTGTAGAAAATCCTTCACAAAAGGAAAGATTCGATATGGTTAATAAATATATAGATGGATTGGATAAAAATGATTACGGCATAGGAAAAAAAGAATATAATCCAGCCCCTTGGCTACTTGCTTTTAATGTTGGTTGTGGAGGTTATGGAAGCAACTTCCTTTATAATCTAGATAATTCTAAAGTCAATTTTAAAAATGTTGATAAGTTCACAGCAATTGTAAATTTAGAAGGTCAAAGTATTCCAGGAGAACCAGCAGTTCTTATTTTAGCCAAGAAGGGCGATAACTTAATTCAACTTCGAAAAGGACTTGGAAGTAATGTAAGTGGATGCACTGATAAAAATATTAGTGAAATAAACAATGGTAAATTAGATGGATATACTAAATGTATTTCTACACCTGAATTTAAAGCTTTAGCCCAGAAAACAGCTGAAGAATTAGTAACAACTTTTGAACTCGATCAAAACTCTCAAACAACTCCATCTACACCCAGCAACACTCCAACCGCTCAGGCTCCAACCAAAAAACTTAATACCTACACCAACCCCTATTTCCCAGATTTTAAATTGGTTTACCCAGAAGACTGGAAGTTTGAGACAAAGACAGAAAATGTTGGTACTTTTTATGAAAATTATAAAAATTTATTAATCAGGACTGTCACAATTTCTAAAAATAATAAAACTATTCAAATAACATTACAACCCAAAAGTTTAGGAGATAGTAACTGTGGTGGGGCTGGAGCAGAACCAAAACTATTACAGACATTTTCTAACAAATTAAACAAGTTAAATACATTTATTGGCGGAGATACTGTTGAATACAACTTTGAAGTACAATCAAATGGAATATGCCCTACTAAATCATATTTTAACACAAGCATAGATTCTAACTTTGACAAAGACTATGTTAAATCATTTCCAAATGATAAAATTATTCAATACAGCATTCTTATTAGAGTCTTTAACACAAACGACGGTAGTTATATTCTCACAAATGATTCAACCATTGGTGAAATTGACAGTATATTGTCACAAAGCACATTACCTAAAATAATTAATTAAAATGCATAGCATTTCTTTGCTATAAAATTTTTCCCCAGCATTACACTGGGGATTTTTGTTTGTTTAGATTTTACTTATTAAACATGAACATGCGGTGAAGCTTGTACTTGTGGCTTGTCTTTAATTCCCCAAATAATTAAGTAAATTGGAGCAAGAATTACGGTTAAGAATAATAGTTTGTTGTACCATTTTTCTGAAGCAAACTGCCTACTCATCCATCTGAAGAATATGAATAGAATTGGAGTTGTAATTAATGAAATAATACCTGAGGCTAGAATTCCAAAGATAATTGTAACAGCAATTGAACGATAGAAAACCGAGAATATGGCAAGTGGTGCAAGTGAGGCAAGCGCAGTTAAGTTAGTTAAAATAACTGGTCTAAATCTTAAACCTGAAGCAAAAGCAATAGCTTCCTTATCATTCCAACCTTCTTCTCTAATTTTTGTGTTAGCAGCATCAATTAAGAAGATTGCTACATTTTCCACGATACCAACCAGAATAATTATACCAATAATTTCTAGGAAACCAATCTGACCAGAAGCAAAGTAAGCAAGGCCAGGGAAAACACCAAGTAATGTAAGCGGTATTGTATAGATAATTGCCAAAGGTTGTGATAGTGATTTGAAGAACAAAGCTAGAACAAGATAACTTACGAAAATAGCAAGTACCAAAGCTACTAACAATTCCTGGAAAGACTTAGCAAATTCAGCTGTGCTTCCATCGCTGAACTCTGTAATTGTGTCTTTTTCTAAACCTAATTCTGTGGTTTTTTTGTAATCATTTTCGGAGAAGTAATTTTTTACCGCAGTAACAATTTGGGCAGAAACCCTTTGATTATCAGCATTTTTTGAATTTAATCTTGCTTGAACAATATTTAGGGTTTGTCCTCTTGAACGCTGAATTGAGGTTTTAGGGAAACTTTCTGTTACAGTCGAAATATCTGATAATTTATTGGATTTACCATTTAAACCAGCAATGTTAGATTCCTTTAAAGCCTCAAGACTAATTGGATCAGATTGAATTTTATCCAAATAAACCCCCAAGTCTTTTCCATCTACTCTAATTTTGGTAACTTCTTTTCCATCACCAATTTGGAACTGACTTTTTACAGCGTTGTTCACCAGAATTGTGGCAGGTGCATTAGGTAGTATTAGAGCATTGTCTGATAACACTTTCTGATTCAAGACAATATCTATTACCCTATTGTTTTTGTTGGTATAACCATCATCAACTTTAGTGATAATTTTCTCTCCATCCTGGCATTTTTCATCAATAATTATAGAGTTATCTTTCAATTTACAACTTTGGTTAATAATTCTAGCTACTTCCAAAGAAGAGGTTTTCAACTTGTCTAAATCGTCTGTTTTAACTGCTACAGAAACCTGATAACCGCTACCTGCTGGGCCATTTTGAATAACATCAGTTTTTAAATCAAACATCTTGTTGCCAACTTTTTCTTGAAGCTTCAAGTTTATGTCTTCGGCAATTTTAACAGATATCTGTGATCTTTGGTTTGTTGGTTTCAAATTTAAAACATAACTAAAACCATTTCCAAACGGAGCGGTATCCAACACATCTTTATTTTCAGTGGCAATGCTTAAAATTTCAGAAGTAATTTTTGATCTTTCTTCGGTGGTTGAAACAGGAAGAAAAGCTCCAGAAATTTGGATTTGTTTGCCGTTATCATTACTGGCGAATTGAACAACTTTAATCTGCTCTGAAGAAACTAACAAATACGAGATTGTGATAGGAACAATTAAACCAAGTAAAATTATTACTAATCTAATCCATCTGGCCCCATTCAAAATTTGTAAATTAATCTTTTCAAGCCATCTTGCAATTGGCCACATATTTTCTTCTTCACTGCCCTTAGCATTCTTAGCTGGTTTCAAAATTAATCCCCCCATCCAAGCTAGAAAAACTAATGGAACAACATATGAACCAATAGTTGCAGGAACAATTGTTAATGGAATGTAAGCAAAAATTGCTCCTAAAATTCCAGACATTACACCGAAAGGAAAGAATACAATAATGTTAGTTAAACTAGCCATGAAAACCCCAGGACCAACATCTCTTACTGCTTCTAACACAGCTTCTTTGCCAACTAAACCGCCGTCAATTTTTCTTTGAACCGCTTCCATCATAACCAAAGCTGGGTCAACCACTAAACCGATAACCAAAACTAGAGAGAATAGCACCAATGTGTTTAAGTTTTCACCTATTAAATAAAGGTAAATCGTTGAGAAAGCTAAACTTAGCGGAATGGAAATTCCTGCAATAATGGCAGCCCTCCATGACACAAAAGCAATCATCACCAGCATAACCAATTGTACACCACCAAGTAACCATCCTAAATTAGAAGCAGGACCATCAATTTTCAATGGCGAGCCGATTAAACCACCAATTACCTCATCAACCTGTTCTTTGTTAGATTCGCTAACAGACAAATTTTCAGCTACAAGTACCTTGCTCGAGTCATATTTAGCAGCTACATCACCAGACTTGGCAAATACTATATCGTCTTGTTTCTTAATAATTTCTTCTAATTTTTTGTTATATGCACCTTGATCAACATCTTTAGCCGATTTAATATTGAAAACTATGGCAGGTTTTACAACACTTGAGTTATCTTTGTTGAAAGAATAAACTGTATTATTGCCATTTACAAATTCATATCTTGTTTCAAATTTGCCTAAATCTTTAAGTAAAATTGGAGCTGAAAGCGGAACAGGTTGAGATGGTATTCCTGAAGCCGCTGCACCACTTGGCTGTGCTGGTGTAAATTCTAGATTCTGAATATATTCTAAGTTTTGACCCTTAATTGAAGTTAAAATTGAAGTACTTTGGTTATCTAAACTTACCCCGGAAATTACTGGAATAGTCTGGCCTGAAGACTGAAGTTTTTGTTGAATTTGTGTTACTGTTATACCATTTTTAGATAATTTTGCTTGATCTAAAGTAATTACAATCTGCTTTTCTAATTCAACTGTTGGGGTAACACTGGCAGTTTCAGGAAGCTTGAAAAACTCTTTTTGCAAAGTTTGATAAACATTATAAATTTTAGCTTTGTCATTTCCAGCTACTGAAAAAATGTAGTCAGGGCCACCAATATCTGGTGAAAATATAGTTGGTGTTTCAACACCTTCTGGCAATTTTACGCTTTTTACGGCAGAATCGATTTTGTTTTTTACACTGTCGCTATTGGCGTTCTGATTGATTGAAACTGAAATACTAGAAACAGAGTTTGAAGAAGTGGATGAATATCTGGCAACCCCGTCTACATCTTTAATAGCAGCTTCCAAAGGCTGGGTTATATCTTTAACAATTGTTTCAGAACTTGCCCCTGGGTATATTGTATTTACAACTGCAATTTTAATTTCAGGGCTTGGAAATCCTGTAGTTTTAAGCAGAAAAATACTTCCAACTCCCACTGTTACCAGAAGAAAAAGAGATAAAATAGTTAAACGATTATTGTTTAAAAAGAATTTTGTAATATGATAATTAAAATCTTTTCGTTGATTAGAAGTATTTTCTAAGTCGGGTTTTTGAGATGACATAAATTTGGTTTATTTGAATTGCTGTATCAGTTTTTGAAGACTTGTTGTAAAATTAGTTAATTCTTCTGGGTTTAGGGCAGAAAAAAGATTGTTAGACATTAAAGATAATTCAGAAGCTACTTCATCGAAAAGAACTTTGCCTTTTTCAGTTAAATTTAAATGTCTTTCTCTTCTATTTTTTGGATTAATATTGGAAACAATTACTCCCTTTTCTTCTAAATCTAAAATTGCTTTACTTAATCCACCTTCGGTCATTCCTACACAGCTAGCCAAACTTTTTTGATTAGAATATGGATCGTAATTTAACTGCATTAATATTCTGAACTGGGTAAAATTTAAGTTAAAAGATTCAATTAATTTCTTGTTTGCCTCCTGACCCATTAAATAAACTAATTTATGCAACAAAGATTCAGCTGATTCTTGTGAAAAAACAGCTTTGTCAAAATTTGATACATTTTTTTCTAGCACAATTAATTCTTAGAAAGATAATAGTTATCCTGTCAAGTATTGTGGAGGAGTTAGTGTCAGATTCTTTCTAATCTTGTGAACCTGTCATCCTGAACTCGTTTCAGGATATGTAATGCCTGCTATTAAAAAATTCAAAATAAAATGCATAATAAAATTATCCTCTAAAAAAATAGAGGACAACTAACTTTATCCGATCTCAAAGCTGGTTACTACAGTTATCAGACGGACTGGCCCTGTTTCAGATCTTGCGAAAACAGTCAAGCCTTCCTCTGTCCTTATTTTAGGGTGCTGATGTAAATTAATTGTTTCAATTACTAAATTAGTATTGCCAACAACAATCGGTTGTTCAAGTGTATATTTCCTGTAGTTCCCTTCCAGGGAAAAATTTTTCAAAACAGCGATGTGATTTTCTTCTCCTATCGGAAACCCGTCAGGACATTGCTCAATAATTTTGATTCTCATGGTTGCAAAACAACCTGATGGAATACTTGTATCAATAATCATTTATAAACATCTCCAATAAATTATTCATCAACTCCTAGACTAACTAACTTTTTCAGATATTATAATTTAAGTCAAGAATATTTTAATCCAACAAAAATACCCCTTACGGGGAAAATATTTAAATGGTGCCGACGGAGGGACTCGAACCCTCACACCCTTGCGGATAGGAGATTTTAAGTCTCCCGTGTCTACCATTCCACCACAACGGCACTTGCTAAGTTTTCAATTTAATTAGGCTATTTGTCAAGCCTTGCCTGAATTAGAATATTCTTCAATGATAAGGATATAAATAGTTATCCGTTAAGCCTGTCATTCTGAAAAAGGTTTCAGGATCCAAAACGGATGAACTGCACTAAACCTATGCTCGAGCATAAACCAACCAACTCCTATGAACCAAAGTTCCATTTTCCTAACCCAAACCTATCTAGATTTAACAAGTCTAATTCCATCTTTGGCCGTTAACATTCTTCAGCAAATAGATAATAATCAGCAATTCAAGCTGCCAAAAACTTTAGAAAAAATTGATGGAGAAGGGAAAACTTGGCAAACCTATTTAAGTTCAGAAAGGGTAATAATTCCAAACTGGATAGCCAAAGAAGACTTTCGCGAAGATTTAGCTGGGCTTTATAAACACTACCCAGCCCCTACTCTGCTTTTCTTAGGAGACTTAGGAAATATTTCGCTTCCAGCCCAAGAAGGATTACTAAAATTAATTGAAGAAACCCCACCTAATTTACACCCAATTTTATTTAGCCCAGATATTTTCACGATACTTCCGACCATTAAATCTCGATGCCAAATTTACAACCTAAGCCTGGAAACTTGTTTTAGCTTTTTGGATTCAAATTTATTGGAAACTTGCAAGAAAAAATACCCAGATGTTGGTGAATTTACCAGAAACTTTTTAAACAACAAAGTGGGTGATTTAACAGTTCTAGCCAAAGCCGAGAGAAACGAAATTTCCTTCTGGTTATGGCAAGTTCTACAAAATCTAGAAAGTATTTATTCCCAAAAACCAAGCAAAAACCTAGCTCAAAAAATTAGCAAAGTTCTACAAGCCCAAAAACTAAATTCAGAAAATCTGCAAAAGAAGTTTGCACTAGGGGTTTTGGAGGGGTAAAGATTAAATTTATCTAAACAATATAATGATGAAAAAAACCAATAGACTTTGACATAAACCAAATCTTAAAGTAGTCTTAAAGTAGCAATATATTATACTTATATGTCCACTATTATTCGTCTTAAAGAAAATGAAAATACAGCCGAGATGTTTGCAATTTTACAAAATACTTTGTACAAAGGTCTTGATAAAACTGAAATAATTAGGGCCATTTTAGCAGAAAAAACCTGGCTAATTCAAAATCAAATTTCCTTAAACAATCCTTCGCATTTAGATTCAAAAACAAAGGAAAAAATAAAGAAAGCTTATGAAAGCTACAAAACTGGTAAAACAGTTAAAGTTAAAAATTCTGAAATAGATAAGTTTTTAGAAAGCATAGCTTAGGTTTGACCCCACACTTAATAAGTTCTATGATGAAATTGAAAACACCTTCAATATGCCAATTCAAGAAAAATACGATTTAGAATTTACCCCAGAATTTGTAGAAGACTATAAAAAACTTACAAAGAAAAATAATCTTTTGATTAAAAAATTTAGCAAAGCTTTAAAGTTACTATCAGAGAATCCGTTACACAATTCGCTTAAATCTCATAAGGTGGACACAATAAACAACGAAGATGTATTCAGCAGCTGGGTTACAGGTGATATTAGAATAATTTGGTTGTATAATAAAGAGAAGAAATTAGTTATAGTATTATTAGAAGCTGGAAGCCACTCGGGCAGTAATAAGGTTTACAAATAAATTAGAAGGTTTGAATTAAATTCAGTATTACAGTTGTCTTGACAATCATTTCACCCAATATAATTTTCCCCATATTATGAACAAAATTGCACTTTGTGGGGCTCACTCTACTGGGAAAACTACGCTTGGGAAAGACTTGGCTGAAAGGTTGAATTTGCATTTTATAACCAACACTATGCGAAATTTATGGCAGGAATTTGGGGTTTCAGACTTTGAAAAACTTCCGCAAGATGCCAGAGCCTTATTTCAAAAATATGCCTTAAACAAGCAGGTTGAGCTTGAAAATGGACACTCTGATATTGGTTTTATTACCGATAGATCGGTGATAGATTTTCTTTGCTACACCCAATTAAGCAGCAATATGAACGATGTGGATTTACAATTATACACCAATTTAATTTCCGAAAGGACTAAAGATTATACCCATTTTATTTATTTCCCAATTATGTTTGAAGGTGTGCAAGAAAATTTTAGAGCCAATATAGACACCAGAGAAAAGTTCGACCAACTTGCAATTTCGAATATTCAAAACCTGGTTCCAGAACAAAACCTTTTAATTCTTAAAACCCAAAAACATGAAGATAGAATTGTTGAAGTTTTAGAGTTTATTAATAGCAAATAAACTATTACAAGAGTCCTACCTACCCTTCCCTCTCTTTAACAAAATCCCTTAAAGCGGCTGCCATTTCGAAGTCCATGGCGTCTATGGCAATTTGTAATCTTTCTTGAATTTCAGTTGAAGATAAATTTAATTGACGAAGTTCAACTAAATAGGCTTCTTTTTGGGCATCAAAAGCATCGAAAACTTGCTTGCCACTTCCTTCTCTGGCCATTGCCTGCCTTGTGGCTGTATAAGCAGATTTAGCAGGACGGGAAGTTCTGGTGTATCTGCTTTCAATTTTCATTTCATCTTCTTCAGGCTTTGTTTTATCCCAACCTGTAACTGAATATTTCGCCCCTGCTTTCCCCCAATCTTGGTTTTCTTCTATCTGGTCTTTTACCTCATCGGAGATAGTTTTTAATTCTCTAATAGTTGTAGTAGGAACAATATTGTGTTCTAGGTTGTAGGCCAGCTGAATTTTTCTTCTGGCTTCTGTTTCATCAATAGCTTGACGCATGGAATTTGTAATATTGTCGGCGTACATTATTACCTTACCATTGCTATGTCTTGCCGCTCTTCCAATAATTTGAATCAGCGAAGTTTTGGATCGTAAGAAACCTTCCTTATCTGCATCAAAAATTCCAACCAGCGAAACTTCTGGCAAATCTAAACCCTCCCTTAAAAGGTTAATTCCAATTAAAACATCATATTTTCCACGACGAAGATCACTTAAAATATCTAACCTATCCAAGGTTTCAACATCGCTATGAATATAGGCAGATTTAATTTGAATTTGCTTGAAATAAATATCTAATTCTTCAGAAAACTTTTTTGTAAGTGTGGTAATTAAAACTCGTTGACCTTTGGCAACGCACTGACGAACTTCTTCCAAAATATCATCTACTTGGTTTGCCACAGGTTTTAAAACAATCACCGGATCAACAAGCCCAGTAGGACGAATTATTGCCTTGGAAACCACCATTTCATTTTTCCTTTCAATTTCTGCACCTTCCACACCTTTTCCAATAGAATTTTTAACTCCAAATTCAAAATCGGATGGAGTGGCCGAAACATAAACTATTTGATTCTGTTTTTGGAAGAATTCCTTAATTTTCAAAGGGCGATTATTCAAGGCAGAAGGCAATCTAAAACCGTATTCAACCAAAGTATCTTTTCTACTTTTATCACCAGAATACATAGCCGCAACCTGAGAAAGTGTCATATGGCTTTCATCAACAAAAGTTAGAGAATCGTCTGGGAAATAATCCAATAAAGTTCCTGGGGCTTCTCCGTTTTCACGACCATCGAAATATATCGAATAATTTTCAATTCCAGATACAAAACCCAAAGTTCTAAGCATTTCAATATCGTTTAAGGTTCTTTGCTTTAGCCTTTCTGCTGGAAGAAGCATTCCTGTTTTGTTAAAATAATCAACCCTATCAATTAAATCTTTTTCAATTTTAGGAATAGCAGCTTGAACTTTTTCCTGGGTTGTAACATATTGTTTGGCCGGGAAAATATTGTATTTTTGGATCACTTCAATAGTGTGTCCACTTACAATTTCAAAGCTTTCAATTCTTTCCAGTTCATCACCATAAAAACCAAAACGGTAACCAAGTTCTTCACCGGCTGGAGCAATTTCTAAATTATCACCACGAAGCCTGAACGAGCCTCGCTGCAAATCTAGGCTGGTTCTAATAAATTGCAAATCAATAAGTTTTCTGGTTAATTTATCCAATTTGTACCTTCCACCAACTTCTAATTCAATTTTCAAAGACTTAAAATCTTCAGGGTCACCTAAACCGTAAATGCAACTTACCGAAGCCACAATTATTACATCTTTTCTGGTTAATAAGGCCTGAGTTGTGGCATTTCTTAGTCTTTCAATTTCAGCGTTAATCTGGGTTTGTTTTTCAATGAAAGTATCCGACCTTGGAATATAACTTTCAGGCTGATAATAATCGTAGTAACTAACAAAATAATGAACCGCATTATTTGGGAAAAAGCGTTTAAATTCTTCTGCTAATTGGGCAGCTAGGGTTTTATTATGAGCCAGGATTAAAGTTGGCTTTTGTAAATTATTAATGATGGAAGCCATCATGTAGGTTTTACCGGAACCAGTTACCCCCAATATAGTTTGCTCAAAATTACCCTTTTCTAAACTTTCAGTAATTTCATCAATAACCTTGCCCTGATCACCTGCAGGTTTGTATGGTGAAACCAATTGAAAAGCTTGAGAATTCTGACTTGAACTAAATTTCTGCTCCGACATAATTTATAATTATAGCCTTAAAAAACCAGCTTTTGTCAACCTATTGTCCTCGTCCACCACATTTTGGAAAACTGGTTGTTAGTTAAAAGAAATTCTATTGGGGATTTAAGGTCAAGAGATAGGTGTGGTCTTTCTGTGTAAGCATTCATTTTAGGAGATTTACGATTATGTCACAGCAAAACCTGGAACCGACCAGGTTGAAACAATCAACTCGGAAGGTCGATTTGGTTTGATTGTTGGTTATGCTAGAGGAGGTGGAGATTACGCGATACAATTGATGGATATTAACCCATCAATAAGCACAGTGAATCTAGTCCACACACTAACTAGTGTTGCTAAGATTACAGGAAATTCTTCGTCCAAACTCGTTTATTTCACGGATAAAGGCATCCGTTATGTATACGACTATGAAGGAAATGTTGAAATAGAGGAGCGCGAGGGAGACATGCACCTTGATCTTTACAACGATATGGTATTGGAATAATCCACTTTATTCATTGATTTTTTAGATTAAATTCTAATTCTTAAGCAGCCACAAGGTTGCTTTTTTTGCCACATCTTTCCATTTGTCTGGGATTAACATTAGATCTACAAATTCATCTTTCTTTACTCTTCAAAAGGCTTATCGCAATTTCCCCAAACACCGACCTTGGCTTTTTTGGCTTCGGCTTCTAATTTATTAAAATAGTCAGCATAAGTGTCGTTTGGTTTGTAAATACTTGAACGGGCGTAACCTTCTTTCACCATTTTAGCGTTCAAACTATTGGCTATGGAAGAGGTATCTGCGCCTACAAAAAATATAAATCTTAAACTTCTGCCGTATCTATCCTTGTCTTCCTTATCTGGTTTTATTAAAATTCTTCTTCCACTTACAGAGGTTTCGTTATATTTACTTGCTTCCTGTCCATAACACATTACTGGAGTGGCTGGCTTTTTGGTTTCAGGAGTATCCATGTTCAAATACCTAATTGTTCGCCCATCTTCTAAAACAATTGTGTCACCATCAACCACCCTATTTACTTTCACTTCTTCTACTTCAGCAGAGGTTTTATTTACTTCCGAAACTGGCTGCATCAAGACACTATCAATATTGCTGGATATAGCTGCAAAACTGTTCTGAATTTCGGGCAAACTTCCCACCCAAATTATTAAAAAAGTTATTACCAAGCTAATAATTGTAATTCTAAATGGAGCTGTATTCATATACTTATCTTTGAATATGTAGCAATACAGGTCAAGTTAATTTTGGTTCTTAGTTAGTACCCAAACTGTAGGAAAATTTTTAGCATTGTTGTTTTGCAAATACCCCTTTTGCCAGTTTTCAAGTTCCTCCAATTTACTCATAAAAATTCTGTATTTTATCTGGGAAGAAGAAAGTAATTGATCTACAGTAGGCCTAAAACTAACAATTTTGGATAACGATTCAATAAACGATTTTCTATTTTCTTGATCAATTAAACCATCTTTTTTAACTTTTTCCTGAATTGCAATACTTGTTTGAATTAAATTGTTTACATCATCATGCAAACTTGTATCATAATTGCTTGTAATTGGATTTTTTGAAATTGAAGCAAGGCTGTCTGTATAAGAATCAGCATTTTCCAAAGTAGCCTTACATAATTTTATGCTTTCTTGTTGAACCTTTTGCAAATAGGCAGTGTAAATGTCGGTTTTTTCAAGATCGGTTTTAGATTCTACAACATAATTTAAGCCTGCTTGGGCAAAGGAAATAATTTGTGAATTTTTTAAACCACTAATTTTTGAATTTAAATTTATTAAACTTTGATCAACATTTTTCTCATAGCTGATTATCTGTGTTTGTAAATCTTTGTTGCTGGATTGATCAATACTGCTATCCACATAACAAGGGGTAGCTACTTGTTTATTAATTTTATTTGATCTATCTAAATTTTCCATCGAAGCCTTGGCTGCTTGAATCTGATTATAAATTTCACTTTTGGTTTTATCAACAATCAAATATTCTTGCTTAAAAGATTGTGGTTGCAAATTGGTAAACCACATTAAAGAGCTAGCAGTAGTTAAAATTAATGTAAGAACGATGAAAATCTGCCATACTTCAAGACCTAAAGACAACTTTCTCTCTTTATCAGTTTGGAAATATGGAATGCTAAAATTGTAGCTCATGGCTTATTTAACTAGTTTACATTACTAAATAGGCATAGTCAAAAATATATTGCTAGAGTCGAATTCTTAAAATAACTTTAATTTTGCCAAAAAAGGAATATAATAGTAAAATCATTTTATGTTAAAGATCCCCGCACGATCTAAATTATTGAATCTCCAAAATAGTGTAAAACTTTATTATATTTTAGCTATTGGAGCTTTTATTACTATTTTAACTTTCGTTTTGTATAGAGACTTTGTTGTATCTGGTACAATGCTTATAAGCACATTGGCAGCCTTTTTTATAACATCGAGGCCTCCATTAAAAATAGTTATTGAAATTGAAGAAGATGGAATCTCTATAGGCGATGAAAAAATTAAATGGGAAACTTGTTCAGGATGGTGCTTAAGTGATCTTGGAAGTACATTAGAATTTACCGTACAAACAACCCAGCTTACTCAACAATTTTATTATTTTTACATTGATACCAACCAACCAGGTGTATCTGAATTAATTTCCATGCTTTCTGGTATATTGCCTTATTCTGAAGAAATTGCAAGTAAAAATACTGTTCACACAGTACTAAGAATACTTGGAATTCGTTAATCCTTGGCTTGGTTTAAAATTTTTTGCTTATTATTAATATACAAAGTACCCACAGCCATAATAAGTAAACCTATTACCAATAAAGCCAAATAGAAATCCAATCTGCTAACCGATATTTTTAAAATTCCAGTTAAAAATACAGATATCCAAACATAATATACAAATCCTTTTTTATCTTGATGCAAACTCATGGCATAAATTAACATGGCAATAATTACAACCAGTTGGAATAAGCTGGAATAATCGGTTGTTACCGCCAAAGCAATTAGCTGAGTAGCATTAAATACATAGAACAAAGACTCTGAAACTTTACTTTCTCCCCTAAGAAAATCTACCAACATCCACAGAGTGAATCCGGATTGTAAAAAGTACATTCCAATAAAATAACTTGAAAATATTGGGAATAAACCAACCAGTCCGGCAGTAGCAACAATTCCAAAAATAAGCCAATGAATGTGGTATTTAGTTGGATAATGCTTACCAATTTGATCTACAAAGAAAAATAGAATTGTTATTGCAGAAGTAATTCCTACTACCAGCCAAGTACTATTTTGGCTTGCAAATGAAGGTAGATTTTCAATAACCCCGCGCCAAATTCCTGCACCAGTTGTTAAAAAGGCTAATGTTCCAGTGGAATATATTAATACTTTATTGTTTTTTATTGTTTTAGGTTCCGTTTGATGCCACCTATAAAAACTAATAAATAATAGACTGTGAACCAAAATTAAAACAAAGTAAATCAACCTATTATTTACAATTGAAAAACCATTACTGACATTAAAACCAAGTTCTGAAATATTTAAATTATCACCAAGATATGTTAACAACCAAAGCAAATGTACAAAACTTTGAATTCCAATTATCCAGCTGCTTCTAATAATATACATTAAAGGAATTAAGGTTAATGCCCAAAGACCTAAAATCTCGCTTAAACCAAAAATTGATCTTCCTTGCGAAATGGCTAAATAATCTGCAAACAAGAAAATAATTGCCCCAGAACCAAATCCACTAAGAATTAACAAGGCTTCTGCCAAAACCGAAGAAACAAAATCTTTTTTATAGAAATGTAGATACATTCCAACACTAAACAAAATTAGGTAAACAAATAATGTTATTCCAAGTTTGTATTCTGGATTTATTCCACCCCAATATTGAGCTATAATACCAATTAGCCCAACACCGAAGATAATTGGCCCAATTGCCAGCATTAAGCTTCCAAAATTAATTTCTTTTTTAACTTTCTCTTGGTTGCTGTTTTGCAAAGAACTATCCAATTGTGGGAAAACTAATTTTGCTAATACTATTATCACCACAATTAAAGCTGCTAATAAAAACAATGCTGAAATCATGGCTGGATAGTAAAAGAGGCCGGAATATTTGTCAATCACCCAATCCCCAAACATCATCTTTCAAAAATATGTTTGAGTGAGTGAGTTACTATTTCTTGATAAGTTCTTTAATGCTTAAGCTTAATTGGCCTTTTTCATTAACTTCAATTACTTTGGCTTCAACAATTTGTCCCATTTTTAAAACATCCTGCACTTTGCCAATTCTATCAGTACTTATTTGGGAGATGTGAATCAAACCTTCCTTATCAGTACCATCTATTTTAATAAAGGCGCCATAGGCTTCCATCCTAAAGACTTCTCCTGAAACTATATCACCAACTGCATATTCTTTAACTAAACTAGAGATTATTTTTATGGCCTGTTCAACTTTAATACTATCTTTTCCATACACATATACAATTCCGGTTTTATCATCAATATCTATTGTTGTTCCTGTTTCAGCGATTATAGATTTAATCATTTTTCCACTTGGGCCAATAACTTCTCCAATTTTGTCTAAAGGAACCGAGACTGTTTGAACCCTAGGTGCATAAACAGAAAGTTCTTTCTTTGGTGCAGATATAGTTTCCAACATTTTATTAAGAATAAAGATTCTAGCAATTTTTGCTTTTTCCAACGCTTCTTTCAATATATCAAGGCTAAGTCCTGCTACTTTGTTATCAAGTTGAAGTGCGGTGATTCCCAAGTCGGTTCCAGTTACTTTAAAATCCATATCTCCGTAATGATCTTCAGCACCTTGAATATCGGTAATTACTTTAAACTCTTTTGTTTTGTTGTCTATTACAAGACCCATTGCTACCCCAGCGACTATCGCCTTAATTGGAACACCAGCATCCATTAAACTTAAAGTGGAAGCACAAGTTGAGGCCATGGAAGTAGAGCCGTTTGAACCTAAACATTCGCTCACCAAACGAATTGTGTAAGGAAACTCTTCTTGTGAAGGCAATACTGGCAATAATGCCTTTTCGGCTAAAGCTCCGTGACCAATTTCTCTCCTGCCTGGGCCAACATATCTTCCAGTCTCACCTACTGAATATGGTGGAAAATTATAATGGTGAATATACCTTTTAGTGGTTTCTTCGAAGTCTTCCATATCATCCAAAATTTGAGCATCTTCGTTAGTTCCTAAAGTTAAAATATTTAGAACCTGTGTCTGACCTCTTTGGAAAAGACTAGAGCCATGAGTTCTAGGAAGCACACCTACTTGAGATGTGATTGGTCTAATTTCATCAATCTTTCTTCCATCTAACCTTTTTTCCTGATTTAATAAAACCTCCTTCACTATTTCTGCAATTGTGTCTTCCATAGCAATATCAAGGCTTTGTAACAAATCTTTAATATTTTCAAAATGCGATTCGTGAACTGCAAAAAATTCAAACCATTCGTCTTTAGAATAAGCTTTCCAGAAATCTAAATTTGGGTTAGGTAATTCAAATTCTTGTACTTTATTTTCATCAGCCAATTTGTTAATTTGAAAAACAACGGCTTCTTTTGCAACTTTTAAAACATCTTCAACTGCCTGATTTCTAATTGTTTTATCTGAAGTAGAAAATAAAATTGATTCTAAAAGCGGTTTTTTGCTGACCCAATATTCTTTTGCCACAGGGTTTGCTATTTTCAATGAAACAGTCAAAGTTTTTGGCTTAGCTAATTTAATAAATTCAGCTTGAAAATTTCCAAGGAAACTTAATTCCTGGTTAGCTTTTTCCATTGCTTTTATCATCAAATCTTCATCAATAATTTTTGCTCCTGCTTCAATCATAACTATATTTTGACCATCACCTGAAACAACTAAATCTAAAATGGAAGATTCCACTTCTTGATAATTTGGATTCACGGTGATTGAGGTAGATAATTTGTTATTTTCCAAAGCTGTTTTCCTTGGTAATTGTGTAGCACCTTGATAGGCAATTCTAAATTTTGCTGCCCACTCTGGGTTTTTTCTTCCAAGAACGGTGAATATTTTTTCAAGACCTTCTTGCTCAACTGTAATATTTTTATCTACAGAATGGGCAATTTCGGTTAAAGTGTTTCTTACATCGTTAATTGTTTCAGCTTTCTCAATTTCAGATTCCAATTTTTGTAACAACAAATTAGCAATACTTGGTTCAACCATTCCAATTCTAACTGCGCTGGTTACTCCTTTAAAAATTATTTCTTTGCCTAAACTACTTTCTTCAGCCACAAATCCACACAAATTCAAAGCAGCAGATGCGGCCAGAACTGCTAAAGTATCAGGTGAATTAATCTCGTCTAAGCTTAGAACTGTAATTACAACTTGAATTTCTTGCCTAACATTTTTATTAAATAAAGAACGAATTGATCTATCAACCAATCTTCCAGTTAAAACTGCATTTTCAGATGGCCTGCCTTCTCTTTTAATAAACCGTGAACCTTTAATTTTTCCGCTGGCATACAACCTTTCTTCATAAACTACTTGAAGTGGCAACCAATCCTGCGATGTTGGCTTTCCTAAAACAACTGCTGCTAGAACTACAGTTTCACCAATAGAAGCTAAAACTGAAGCGGAGGCCTGATTTGCCAATAAACCAGTTTCTAGGGTCAAGGTTTGATTGTGCCAATTTACTGTATGACGAACAGGTGTTGAATTAAACATATTTAACTTTTAAATACCCCTTTCAAACCATTTTGTCAAAGAAAAGTACAAACTTCAATGATAATTATTTAATTAAATTAACAACCTAGGCACATTAGATTTTGATTATTCAGACTCCGTTTCCTTGGTAAGGTACTTGCTGTACAAATTCCTTAATATATAGCCGAAAACTGAAGTTCCTACAATTGTTATTGGTAATTCTAAAATAAATAATACTGGAACAAGTACCACAAACAATCTTAAGAAAAAGATAATTCCAAAACTAATAAACAACCAATTTAAAACCGAAATTTTCTTGTTAAACGAATTTCTAAGTAAATTGGCAAGATATATTGGTACAAAAACTAGGCTGAGTATAGAAGTTAGGTAAATCCAACCAGACAATGTAGCTATGAATGGAAATAGGGACAGGTAGCCAACAAAAGGAATTAAACTTAATAGCCCTGAAATTATAATAACTATTGAGGGCACAATAAGGGTAACAGAACCAATCAAGAAATCCCAACCAAACTGGCCATTAAACTTGATATTATCGATTTCAACCCAATCTCTCTTTTTCTGAATCCAATATATTACAAGGGCAACAATTATTACGCTAAATTGTCCGTATAGGTTTAGATTTGAAAGAAATTCCGCTGATACATCTCTTTTATTCTCTTCAATTTTCTGAATATTTTGTTTTCCAGCTACTTGGGAAGAAATGTCTCCACTTACTTCTCCATAACTTCCATAAAAATCTCCTTTTATTTTAGAATTTTCTATGGTCAATTTTCCGGATGTAACAATAAGATCCCCGTTGATTGTAGAATTTTTGATAATTACTTCGCCAGCTGCAATAATCACATCCTCACTCACATTTGATTCAAGTTTAACAGTTCCTCCTGTTGCTCTTACGCTTGCTCCTACAGGGCCTTTAATATCAACCGTACCACCTGCAGCAATTAAGTTTCTTTGAACGGATGAGGTAATACTTATTGTTCCACCTGCAATTACTAAATCTTTAGGTGAATCTTGTGTAACTTCTAAATTTCCACCAGCCAGATACTTATTGTTTAAACTTGTTTGGAAATCTGCCTTATCATTGGTTTGGCTTTCTGCTGCTCTAGCATTTAGTATAAGTAGAGAACTTGCCACTAAACCTAGAAACAGAGTTAGCGAAAGTATTTTTGTAAATTTAATTGATTTTAACATATGCTTTGGTTAATATTTAACTACTTGAATTCTAGCGAATTAATATTTTGTCAAGTATTGCCTAAATTCCAAAATGATTTTATTTAATTTGTATCAATTATATGAGTACAGAACATAAATTTAAAATTGCAGTTATAGGTTCAGGGCCAGCAGGTTTAACAGCCGCAATTTACACAGCCAGAGGAGATATCGAAACAACAATTTATTCAGGTTCCCAACCGGGAGGCCAATTAACCACGACCACAGAAATTGAAAACTTCCCTGGTTTTGTAAATGGAATTATGGGGCCAGAACTAATGAGTAATATGCAATCTCAGGCAGAAAGATTTGGTGCTAAACTAGAGCTAGCCGAAGTATCCGAAATTATTGTTAATCAGGATAAAGATAAAAAATTTACAGTTGTTAGTGAATCTGGGAAGACTGACTTTGATGGAATAATAATTGCCAGCGGAGCCAAGGCCAAATATTTAAATTTACCCGGTGAAGAAAAATGGATTGGCAAAGGTTACCATAGCTGCGCAACTTGTGATGGTTTTTTCTATAAAAACAAGGTTATTGCTGTTATTGGAGGGGGTGATTCTGCCATGGAAGAGGCTAATTTCTTAACCAAGTTTGGATCTATTGTATATATTATTCATAGGAATACAAACTATAAAGCCAGCAAAATTATGCTGGATAGGGCAAAGGCCAACCCAAAGATTAAATTTATTGAAAACAAAACCGTAACCAAATTAGCAGGAAATGAATTTATTGAATCAATAGAATTAACCGACACAGTTTCCGGAGAGAAAAATGAGATGCTGGTGGACGGGGTGTTTATGGCAATTGGTCACCAGCCAAATTCTGAATTTGTAAAAAATGTTTTGGATATGGACGCAGCCGGTTACTTGCTTAACCAGACTCATATTCCACCAGAAAATAGAAATAGTAAGTACGAAACAAGTACCAAAATTGAAGGTATTTTTGTAGCCGGAGATATACAAGATACAACTTACAGGCAAGCCATAACCGCAGCCGGAGATGGATGTAAAGCAGCTATGGATCTTGAAAAGTGGCTAGAAGAAAGAAAAGTTTAAGTAAACAATTAATTATTTTTCTGTTTCCTTGAAATAGTAACCATCTGCGTTTGCGTCTTGAATATTTTTAAAGCAAGCACTTGGCTTTTGCTCTTTTTCTAAACTGATAACAATAAGTTTATCACCTTTTAAATCTATATAGCCAATTACTGGCAATTTATCTGTACACAAACTATTTTGCTTTTCTTGGTTTTGGGTTGAGGCTCCTAGAACAGATTTTCTAGCTGAAGTGATTAAGGCAAATTCTAAATATTTTGAATCGTCTGCAGTTTTCAAAGTAAGAAAGGGAAGAGATATTATAGCAATAGAAGTTACTAAGGCTAGAGTTCCTAAATAAAGTGAAAAATGCAAAATATCTCTTATCATTATGCAATTATACTTTCAAAAACTAACAATGACAACCTACTAATTTTTAAATAAAAACAAAGCCCCAAATGGGGCCGAAAAAAAGTTACGATTAAAAGCTATTTAAGATTGTTAACAGCTAAGGTTTTCTTGTATCTTGCTTGTGATACAGTTGAAAGATATCTTAAAACATCTCTTCTTTTTCCAACTTTTCTAAGTAAACCTCTTCTGGATGAAAAATCCTTAGGATTAATTTTAAGATGTTCAGTTAATTTTGAAATTTCTTCACTTAATAAAGCAATTGCAACTTCAGGAGAGCTGGTGTCAGTTTTGTGGATTTGATGTTTTTGGATAATTTTGCTCTTATCAATTTTTGCAGGAGCTTTCGATACTTGTGACATATTGTATATTATAATCTAAATTTTTTTCTTTAATATTGGCAAATTAGAATTTTACTTCTACATTTTTTCTTTCCTCAGTTGGGTTTTCTAATTCAAAGAAAGGTTCTGGCTTAGCAGAGGCCAAAGACTTGAATAGCAAGGCAGGAAATTGATCTTGAGTAGCGTTATAATCGGAAACTACTTGGTTGTAAAATCTGCGGGATGCTAAAATTCTATCTTCTGTGTTGGTTAATTCTTCTTGTAGGGCTAAGAAGTTTTGGTTAGATTTTAAATCTGGATAACTTTCAGAAAGTGCAAATAATTGGCGAAGAGCACCTGAAAGCATGTTTTCTGCAGCAGCTTTTTCTTTGCTTAAACCGCTAATATCTATGGCTTGTTGTCTTGCTTTTACAACTCTTTCTAAAGTTTCTGCTTCAAAATTTTTAGATCCTTTCACTGTTTCTACCAAGTTTGGAATAAGATCATATCTTCTTTTTAGTTGAACATCGATGTCAGAGGCGGCTTCTCTAACTTTAATTTTCAAAGTAATTAAACTGTTATAAACAGAAATTGCAAAAATTACCACAGCAACTAGAACAACAAGAAATATTATAAGATACATAAATTAAGTAATTAATGTAATAAAGCTTAGAATACTAAAATTTGTCAAGAAAAACTAAGAGGAAATGTTTCGAATTAATTCCTTTAAATCCGTGTTACCTTCCAAAGCTTTTAAAATACCGTCCTGCATCATGGTTAACATACCTTCCTCAGCAGCCACCTGCCTTACCTGGTTGATTGAGGGGAATTGAGTGGAAAGTAAATCTCTCAGTTTATCACCAACTACCATAACTTCGTAAACACCAATTCTTCCTTTGTAGCCTAAACCATTACACTGAGGGCATCCGTTTGAAGTAAGAAACTTCATTTTTAAAGGAATCTGAGGGTGTTGCCCTGGTAATTTGGATAGCTGTTCAATGACAAGACTTCTTTCCTCGACAGTTAAAACATGATCATGTTTGCAATAATCACATAATCTTCTTACCAACCTTTGTCCGATTACTACAGCTAAAGAATCGGCTAATAAGAAACCTTTTACACCCATTTCCATAAGTCTTGGTATTGAACCAGCTGCATCGTTGGTGTGAATTGTTGATAACACTTGGTGACCTGTTAATGAAGCCTGAATGGCGATTTCGGCAGTTTCTTTATCACGAATTTCTCCTACTAATACCACATCAGGATCTTGTCTTAAAATAGATCTTAAACCGGAAGAGAAAGTGTATCCAGCGGCAGCATCAATTTGGGTTTGGGATATTCCATCAAGCTTGTATTCAATAGGATCTTCCAAAGTAATAATTTTACTTTCGCCATCGTTCAGTGTTTTCAAAAAAGAATATAAAGTTGTTGTTTTACCAGAACCAGTAGGACCAGTTGTTAAAATTAAACCCTGTGGTTTTTGAATTGCTGCTGTAATTCTATCTCTGGCTGTGCCTGTGAAACCTAGTAAATCTAAGTCTAACCCAACGCTGCCAGTACCCAAAAGCCTCATTACAATGGAATAACCGTAGTTGGATGGCAACATGGAAACACGAACATCAATGTCCTTATCAGCGGCTTTAAATGTAAATCGTCCGTCTTGGGGAATATTATCTACATTAATTTTTAAACCTGAAATAATTTTAATTCTACTTTCCACTGCTTTCTGGTTTTCTTTAGGCAGATCGGCGAAAGTATGCAAAACTCCGTCTAAACGCAGTCTTAAATTGTATGTTTCTTTTTCTGGTTCAAAGTGAATATCACTGGCATTGTTCTGCAGTGCAGCAATTAGAACGGTTTCAATCATTTCTGAAATAGAAGTTTTAGCCAGTACAGTGTTCAATTCAGCCAAGCTTAGTGTTTGATTGGTTTTATTATCCATTCTTTCAGTACTAATTTGGATACTATCATCTACATCTTTGTTTTTAACAACTGCATTGTAAGCATTTAGCAACTTATCAAAGCTCATTTGAGAGCAAATAAATAATTTATACTTTCTTTTTGCACCAAATTCTTTTAAAAATTCTTCCTGTCCAGGATAGTGGGGATCGTTGGTGGCTAAATAAATTTCCTGATTACTAAAAGAAAAAGCACCAATGTTAAATTTTTTGGCCGTTTCAGCTGGAATACTTGCTAGAGCAGAAGATTCAATCGGAAATCCATATAAATCTATGGAAGATAACCCGAGGGCATGAGCAATAGACTGAGCCTGCTCTTCGTAAAAAAACTTATCTAAATCTTCTTTTACACGCAAAGTTCGTCTTATCCTAGTACTAGGCAGGGTAGAAAGTAAATTTCCCGTTTTCTTGATGGGATTAGGATTTAAGACAACTGACATCTTAGCATAAGCTTAATCTTATTCTGTTTTTTGGTCAAAACAATTTGCAAATCAATTAATTTATTTCTGAAGATACTTTTCAGTGGCTAGGTATGAAGTTACTACGCCTGTAACTACGCCTAAACTCATTGTTACTGCAAGGCTTAAGTAAACTTGAGTTAAAAGGTCTGAAGTTAATTTTACATCAACTCTGAAAACATTGGTTAAATAAGGAACCGTAATATTCAGCATTGGAATGAAAAATGATAGAACAATAAATGCAGCAATTATATTAAACATTGCCCCTTCAACAATGAAAGGCCCGCGAATATAATTATTGGTAGCACCTACTAAACGCATAACTTCAATTTCTGACCTGTGATTATAGATGGCAATTCTTAGAATGTTAATCATAACCAAAATTGATACCAAGCCAAAAACTATCACAGTAATAGCTCCGATTAAATTAGTCCAGTAATAAACCTGCTGAAGATTAGAAATAATATCCTTACTTCCTCTTACTTCATCAATAATACTAGAGTATTTAGGATCTTTAATATAGTTTTCTAAAGAGGCGTAACTATCAGCATTTTTTGGCCTTATGCTTGCATATTCTAAAACTAGATTTACATTACTTGTTCTTAAAGTTTCAAGTAAACTTCCTGAAATACGATTGCTTTCACTTAATTTTTTCTGAGCTTCTTCTTTGTTAGTAAAGCTATAATCCTTAACTTCTGGCCTTGATTTAATATCAGTTTCAAATTTGGTTATTACATCTTGCTCTACATCGTCTTTGAAATAAACTAAAATTGAAATTTGGCTATCTAGCTGTCTAAGTGTGAAGCCTGCAATTGTAGAAACACTGGCCGCCAAAGCGAAAGAAGCTAAACTTACAGTTAAAACGGCAACGGCGGTCGCCGACAACCAAAACGATCTGACTAAATTTTTGAATCCCTCCAGTATAGCTTTTTGAAACATTTACTTAATTCTACTTAAAAATAGTTGGCTATGTCAATGAAATTTTAACTTAAAGATTCCGAACTATTTGGTTTTAAAAAACTTAGGTTTCCGTTATAGAATTGTGAAATTCCTGAAACACCAAGCTTGAACTGGGCCATTCTGGTTAAACCAGGACCAAAAGCCAGACCCTGCCATTCATTTGGATCTAAGCCCATATTTTTAATTACTTCAGGATTTATTAATCCGCCTCCAAAAATTTCAATCCATCCTAAATCTTTGCAAACTCTGCACCCTACCCCTTTGCAAAATGGACAAGAAATATCACCTTCAAAAGATGGATTTGTAAATGGGAAAAAAGCTTGTCTTAATCTAATTTTTAAGTCTGGCCAAGCGAAAAAATCTTGCATTATTTGTTCAATTAAGGTTACAGTTTGGGAAATACTGGCCTTTCTATCTACAATCCAACAGTCAAATTGGTGAAAATTAATATCGTGGGTGGCATCAATATTTTCGGCCCTGAAAACTAGACCAGTGAAGACTACTTTAAATGGCGGTTTGTGGGTTTCGGCGTATTTAACTGCGTTTGAAGTTACTTGTGTTCTTAAAACATAATTTTCCCCCTTTTCATCTTGAAGATCTGCAAAGAAAGTGTCTTGCATGGCCCTGGCTGAATGATAATCTGGGGTGTTAACTGAAGTAAAATTATACCACTGGCTTTCCACCTGTGAACCCTCAAAAATATCGAAATTATACTTTTGAAAAAGCTTCACAATTTCTTCTGTAACAAGACTAATTGGATGAATTTTACCAGGCTTTACTTGATAATTTGATTGATAAAAGGAAGGATCGAAATTTTGAAAATTATCTTTCTCTAATTCTGTTTGTAAAGCTTGAATTCTTTGATCGCAGGCGAACTGTACCGATTGTTTGAAAACATTCAGCTCTTGGCCTAAAACTTTCTTTGTTTCATTATCTGCAGTTTTAATTTTTTCTTTAATCAATAAAATTTCTTCAGAATTACTTAATTCATCGCGTTTTTGTAAGCATAAGTTAATGCTGTTTAAATCTTTAAAATGACTTGTGAAATCAATCATACTTGGGGTTACTTTTTAGAATAAGGGTTTAAATATATTAAGTGTCAATTAGTAATTAATTTTCATGGCCTGCCGTAGTTCGTTCATAGTTTTTTCTGCTTCAAAAAGTACATTAAGTTTACCCTGTTCTAACCTACTCCAAACTTGCTCTGGGTGGTTAATAATTTCTTGTCTTTTTTCACGAAATTCCTGGAAGTATATATTCATTGTTTGGGCTAATTTAAGCTTAAAACTAGAGAAATTCATTCCGACGAGTTCTTTTTCTGCAGTTTTTATATCAATGTTATTAACTAAACTAAACAATAAAATTAAATTGGATACTTCTGGCCTATTTGTTAGATCGTAAAAAATACTTGCTTCAGAATCGGTTTTGGCTACTTTAATTTTGGCGATAGTGGTTTCAGGATCATCTTTTAGGAAAATACAATTATTCAAACTTTTACTCATTTTAGCATTTCCATCTAAACCCAAAATTCTTGGGGATTCGGATAAAATTGGTTTAGGATATGGAAACACATTTTGCTTATATAATTTATTAAACTTTTCAACAATTTCTTGGGTCTGCTCTAAAACTGGTAACTGATCTTCGCCAACTGGAACCAAATTTGCTCTAACTACGGTAATATCTGCTGCTTGGGAAATTGGGTAGCCAAGGAAACCGAAGGTTAAGCTTTCACCTTCCTGACCAAACTTTTCTTTCTTTTGTTCAATTTCGGTTTTCACTGTAGGGTTTCTTTTCAATCTATTAATAGTAACTAAGTTAGAAAATAAAACTGTTAACTCTGCAATTTGAGGAATTTGGCTTTGAATAAATATATTTACATCATTGTTCAAGCCCATTGCTAAATTATCTGCGGCCACTTCAAAAACATTGTTTCTAACTTTTTCTGGATTATCCCAATTATCAGTTAATGCTTGAACATCGGCTACCATTATATATGTATTATATTCTTCTTGAAATTTTCTTCTATTTATAAGCGACCCAAAATAGTGGCCAATATGCAAAGAACCTGTTGGTCTATCGCCAGTTAAAACAACTTTTTTATTCATAGTATGGGTTTATTTGTCTTGCTTATTTTCGTCAAAGTATAGATACGGTTCTTTCTAAATATTCTCAATCATATTTTTTTAGACAAAAAAAGTTATTGATTGTATACTTTGAAACAGTATCTGGAAAAAGCTGCAGCTTTCGAAAGTACTTTAAAAAAATTATAACACACACAAAAAAACAAATATGACTTTATCTCAAAAAGTACAATCCGCAATTGTATTAGGAAGCCTTTTAGCCGTAGCCGGAGTAGTTCCTGCTTCAGCTCAAGGTAACGATACAACTACTTTAAACTTGGAACTAACTGCTGGTACTCGTACAATCACTTCTGATGCTTCTGCAACATTATCTGCTGTAGCGATTACCAACATTTTAGCAACCTCTACTGGAAGCGTTCCTGACACTACAATCGTAGACACAACTGGATCACTATCAGGATGGGCAGCCAATGTTAAATTCACTAACTTAGTTGGTGCAACAACAGCTTCTAAAATTATTCTTTTAGCTTCTGATGTTACAGCTAACTTTGGAACTGGTGATGAATACTTAAGAGTAACTCCATCTGGACAGACAACTGTTTCTGGAAACTCTACTAACTTAACAACTCCAACCTCTCAAGTTACAATTACATCTTTAGACACTGTAGCAGCTGGTGGTGAAAGTAATACTTTCGCTCTTATCTCTGCTGCTTTAGGCCACGGTAACGGAACCTATACAGTTGATACAGGAATTGAAATTGATATCCCAGCTTACGCTTTGTACCCAGCCCCTACTAACATGAGTTTAACCGCTCAAAACTATGTAGGAACTGCTACTTTCGCTGTAAGTTAATTCCCCCTAGTTTCTGGCAGAATCTGCATATTCTGCCGGCAGCTTAGAGACTTTTACTTTACAAAGTTTCTAAATTGCCTTAGCAAATTCTAGTTCATATATGTCCATCAAAAAAATTACCTCAATACTTTTTTCATTAATTTTATTAAGTAGCAGCCTAATTACTTCTATTCCCGTTTCCGCCCAAGAAACAGGTGTAAGATCAGTAGATGGTGTTGCTGTTCAACCAGCTGAAAGCGAAAGAGACCCTAATCAATCTATTACCAGAGCTTGGTTTGTTAAAAGCATGAAAGCCGGTGAAACAGTTGAAAGCAAGGCTCTAATTTCCAATCTTAGCGATAAAGAGAAAGTTATTTTACTTTCACCTGAAGATAGAGTTCCAAACTCTGATCAGTTTTCTTTTACTGACAAAGAACCATTAAAAGATGTTGGAACTTGGATTACTCTAGATAGAGATCAGTTTACAGTTCCTGCCCAAAGGTCACTTGAAGTTACTTTCAAAATTAAAGTTCCTGAAAATACACCCGCTGGAGAATATGCCGGAGTTCTAGCTGTTCAAGAATTAAAACCAGTAACCGGAACTTCAGGTTTTAATGTAATTAACAGAGTAGGATCTAGAGTATATATTACAGTTGCTGGCGATTTAAAAACTGGAACAGAAATTCCTAAATTCGAATTCAATTCTCCTGCAAGCCCAGATTTTGCAAATTTTGTAAGAACAAATTTTAATCAAAAGTTCGATGCAGTAAACATGAATTTAACTGTAAATATTACAGGAAATATTTTTCAAAAAGTTAAGGGTGATATAATTATTGAAACACCATCTGGTACTATCACAGAAACTTTCAATAGAGACTTTGTACCTAAAGACCTTCCAGTTAGAATTCCAGCATTAACTACAAAGGCTAAATGGCAAGTAGGAAAATACAAAGCAACCTTTAATTTGGAAAGCCTTCCTCTTATCATCTATAATAAAAGTGATGTAAAAGATTTCTCTTCCACAAAAACATACACAACTGAAGTAAATATTACACAGGCAGACTTGGATAAGATGAAAAAAGATTTTGAAGATACCAACGCTAAAAGACCTAAATCTAATGACCCAGTAACAAAGCCAACAGATTCTAACAAAAATGAAGGCGGAGGTATAACAATTACTGAATCTGGAATTAAAAAAGATGAAGTTAAGAATGACAACAATTCATTATTCATTGGTCTTGGAATTGGTGCTGGAGTTATTATTATTGGTTTAATCGCAGTAGTTGCTTACCTAGTTTGGAAACAAAGAAAGGATGCAAAAGATTCAACCGTTGAACCAACCATCGTTGCTGAAGAAATGCCAACAACAACTGATACTGGTGTTCCAACAACCCAGAAAACTAAAAAACCTAGCAAGAAGTAAGTATTAGTTAATCCAAAAATTATAGCCCCTTAGGGGGCTTTTGTTATGTTAAATTAGAGTTAACTGGAGTTTTATGAATCTTAAATTGACTCTGTGTATTTTCTTTCGATCTCTGACCAATTAACAATGCTCCACATATCTTTAAGATAATCAGCTCTTCTGTTTTGATAACCAAGATAATAGGCATGTTCCCAAACATCGATTGTAAAAATAGGTGTTTGATTATACAATAAAGGACTTTCGGCGTTGCTTGTTTTAGATATTACTAATTTTTTGGTTTCGTTATCCACAGAAAGCCATGCCCAGCCGCTTCCAAACTGAGTTAGACCAGTGGCTTCAATTAGTAATTTAAATTCTTCTACAGACCCAAAATTTTGAATTAATATTTCTATGAATGAATTTGAAGGCGTTTGATTCTTTTCGTCAGTAATACTTTCCCAATAAAGATTGTGGTTATAGACTTGACCGGCGTTGTTAAGCACTGCTGATTGAAGCGGAGCTGGTAATTGTTTATAATTTTGAATTAATTGAACTAGGGTTTTATTTTGTAATTCAATATTAGCTTCCACAAGTTCATTAAGCTTATTTACATAGGTTTGATGATGCTTTCCGTAGTGAAAAGAAATGGTAGCAGCAGAAATAGCTGGCTCTAAATTTTCAGGGTTAAAATTAAGTTTTGGTAGTGTAAACATATTCTAGAAATCTATCACACCAATAATTTAGTCAAATAGATTTTATCATTCAAGCAGAAAATTATAAATATCTGGCCAAACTTGATTACTAATTAATGGGTTATAAACTTCTGGCCTTTCAAAGTTAAGAAAAGCATGGCCTGCTGGAACTATAATCTGGCTATAATCAATTTCTGCTTCTAGCATTTTAGCAATTATCACATTTTTATCTTCGCCGGAAATGGAAAAATCCTGACTTCCAAAAATACTTAAAACTCTTAAATTGTGATCAAATTGTCGTTCTTTGGCTAATGCTTCAATGCTTGTAAGATCTCGGTAATATGGGCTATTCATGCCACTGCCATAGCAGGCCACAATTTTATTTATTCTATTATCCAAACCGCTTAAATAAGCCAATCTTCCACCGAAGCAGAATCCCAAAACTGAAAATGTTTGTATCTGAGGATATTTAGTTTGAATTAAATCTAGGTTTTCTTTTAGTAAACTTATAAATAGTTCTGAAGTTAATTTATTTTTTAATTCTGCCCCAACACTAAAATTAGCATAACTAGTAATTTTCCTTTGTCCTAAAACAGGGGAAAAAATGTCTAGACCAAAAACAGGTAAATTTAATTTTAAAGATAGATTATCAATTGTTTGTTGAATAAAATTATTCAATCCAAAAATTTCTGGTAAAATAATAACCGCCTGATCGGCTTGTAAAAATTCTAGCTGACTGGTGATTAAGTTTGATTGTTTCAACATTAAAGGTTAAATATATATTTTTATTTTTTTAAGTCAAATAACTTGGTGCCATCGGAGGGAATCGAACCCTCATGAGATTGCTCTCGCTGGATTTTGAGTCCAGTGCGTCTACCAATTCCGCCACAATGGCAAGCTGTAATTTGTTTTTATTTTGGTGCGGTCGAGAGGATTTGAACCTCCAAGCCTTGTGAGCACTACCACCTCAAGGTAGCGTGTATACCGTTCCACCACGACCGCAACTTGGTATAGTTGGAGCGGATAGTGGGAATCGGACCCACACCATAACCTTGGGAAGGTTAAGTTCTACCACTAAACTATACCCGCTTAGCTTGTAAAGTTTTGATTTTAGAAAATATAGATGTCAAGTTCGAATACCTGTAAATTCTGGTAAAATCTACTTCTACAACTGGCGTATTCCAAGTTACATAGCTTTGGTAATATAACAAAAATGTAAAAGCAAGTGTTAAAACCCTGAAAAATATATCCCAACCAAACAAAGTGAATAGAAATTCGTTTGGGGTAATTGCAAGCCCTGCCCTTCTTTCAACCCAATTTTGAATATCCATTACCGAACAACCATTATACAAGGCTTGAGTAAGGGTAATGCTAGCTATATAGAAATAACTATAAGGGGCATTTTTTGCGAAGAGTATTCTTAGGAAGCAGAAAAGGAAAAGAACGAACAGAAAATTATGAGCAACATTCACTATTGCAAAAAAAACGGTGAATAGAAACTGCGAATCCATTATTTGTAGTAAGATCTGATTTGGAATAAGATATATCCACCAATTAAACCGGCTAAAATAAATCCTAATAAATTTCCACTAATAATTGATGAAAGTAATGAAACAAGAAGACTGTAATATGAATAGGTCCAGCCTTTCTTAGTCTTGCTAAATAACCCTGGTAAAGCAATTGCTGAAAGAACAAGTGAAGCTAATGAAATTAACATTGCCAAAGCAGTAAAAATATTACCTCCAAGTAATAAAAGAGGAATAAGTACAATGGAAAACAAGATACCAAAAACACCTAAAACTAATCCGATTGCAGATAAATAAGGGAAAATCTTAACTAAAATTTCCTTAGCGTTTGTTGGTAAAACTGGAGCTTGTTTTGTAAAAAACTTATCCAAAGTTTCGGTGAACTTTTCAAAAGTAAAACTAGTTGTCTCTTCAGTCTTTTCTTCATGTTTGTGTTCATGATGTGCTTTGTGAGAGTGAGAAGCAGATTCTCCGTGCTCGTGATTGTGCTTTTTTTCTTCAACAGCTTCAGCTTTTACAGTTGTTTTTTTAATTTCTTCAGACATAAATATTTGTAAACCCATGAAGTATGGATTCAAGTTTTTTGTCAATTGAAGTTACTTCAAAAACTCTTCTTCCTTAAATTCTGTAAGAATTTCCACACCTTTTTTGGTAACCATTACAGTATGTTCAAAATGTGCAGCCCAACTTCCATCAATAGTTCGAACAGTCCAGCCGTCTTCCTTGGTTTCATCGAAAGAAACATCGCCTGAACCTAGGGTAAACATTGGTTCAATGGCTACCACTTGGTTTTCAAAAAGCCTTGCCCCTTTCCCTTGTTTTCCTGCATTAGAAATATACGGCTCTTCGTGAACTGCTTTTCCAACCCCATGACCGCCTAAATCGAGGACATTTCCAAAACCATATTTTTTGGCAACAGAATCTACGGCATAACCAATATCGCCTACTCTGCAACCGTCTTTTATAGCAGCAATTCCCTTGGTTAAGGCTTCCTGGGTTCCCTCCACCAAGCTTAAAGCCTTTGCCCCAACATCACCAACTACATATGTTTTAGCAGAATCGCTGAACATCCCTTTGTAAATTACACCCATATCTAAACTTACTAAAGCTTTTTCAGGAATATATTTCTGAGAAGTTGGAAGACCATGCACCACCTCTTCGTTTAAAGAAACAATCATGGAATATTTAAAACCCTGATAACCAAGGAAACTTGGAACGCCGCCATGATCACGAATAAAAGTTTCGGCCATTTTATCTAATTTACTAGCCTGAACGCCTTCTTTAACTTCTTTTTGAATCATGTTATAGCAAGACATTAAAATTAAGCAGCTATGCTTTAAATCATCCTTTTCCTGTTTGTTCTGCATTATGGCCATATTATTTGTTATATTCTAGGTTTGATTATTGTTGGGGAATTGGCAAATTTGGGGGAAAAAATTGCAAGGCACGAAACCTTGCAAGTGAAACAGTTTAATCTAAAGTTAGACTTTTCTGGGCAGTACTTTCCACAATAACTGAGAAGTTAAAAATTAGAAAACTTTTAACCATGGATTTTAAATAAGATACATCCAGTTTGGAATGAAACCTTATCCAGAGTTTTTCTATGTAATTTTCTGAACTGATTGGTGTAGTTCTGGGAACACATTCATAATTCTCATCTTTCTCATCATCGGAAACTGAGCAATTTAAAGTCCATATCTGACCAGGATAGTAAGTTTCAATAAAACTGCTTACGGCAAGGTTCAATTCTTCAAAATTTAAACGATGTTCGCCATCTTGAAATTCCACTTCCAAACCTGTTGTATTATCAGGGTAAACTACAATTTGGAGAATCAACCTAAGAAAAAAATACCTCGCGTCAACATCAAATGGAAAAGTTTGCATAATAACTAAACCTCCAATTTCCAACTATGATTTTACAAAATATATTTTAAGAATTGTTGTAAAGAAAAAGTTTCCATGTCTTCCCCTACTCTTTTCACCAAAATAATTAATGGCCAAATTCCTTGTTACAAAATTTATGAAGATGAATACACTTTTGCCTTTCTAGATATTAACCCGCTACAAATTGGCCACACCTTAATTGTACCTAAAATTGAAGTAGATTATTTTGTGGAAGTTCCCGAGCCTTACTATTCTGCAGTATTCCAGACTGCCAAAAAAATAGCCCCAGCTTTAACCAAAGTTACAGGAAAAAATAGGGTTTTGCTTACCGTAGAAGGCTTTGATATTCCCCATTTTCATTTACACATAGTTCCAGCCAATTCGAGTACAGAGCTGGGCGAAGAAAGGAAGAGTTTAAGTGTGGAGGAGTTTGTGAAGCTGCAGGGGGAAATTTTAAGCGAGTCTGTTTTCCATTTAGACAAAAGCTTAAAAAATTTGTTGATTTAAATTATTATGAAACTGTACTTTTCTGGAATTGGCGGGGTTGGTCTTGCTCCGCTGGCTTTGATTGCTATTGATTGTGGGTTTGAGGTTTTTGGTTCAGACAGAAACCCAAGTTTATCTTCAGCAGAGCTTGAAAAAAGAGGAATTGAAGTTACTTTTGAACAAAGTTTTGAAGAGATTCAGACTGCGTATAATAAGAACAAGTTTGATTGGCTAGTGGTTACTGCGGCCCTTCCCCAAAATCATCCGCACTTACAATTCGCTAAAGAAAATAACATTAGAATTTCTAAACGGGATGAACTTTTAAACTATATTTTAGAACAGAAAAAACTTAAATTAATTGCAGTGGCTGGAACACATGGTAAAACCACTACAACGGCTATGGTTACTTGGCTTTTCAAACAAAATAATATTCCTGTAAGTTATTTAATTGGTTCCAACATTTCTTTTGGACCAGCTGGAAAATATGAGAAAGGGAGTAAATATTTTGTTTTAGAATGTGATGAATTTGATAAAAACTTTTTGCATTTCAACCCAGAAATTAGCCTGATTACCAGCCTAGATTACGATCACCCAGATTCTTACCCAACAAAACAAGATTATTTAGACAGTTTCCAGCAATTTTTAAATCAAACCAAGAATAACATTTGCATTTGGAATGAAGACTTTCAGAAACTAAATTTGAAGGATATTACTGCCAAAGTACATAATTTTAAGCCGGAGGAAAAGCCCAATTCTGAATATTTAAAATTGATTAAACTGGCTGGCCTACACAACCGAAAAAATGGATTCCTAGCCATATCGGCAACATCTTTAGCCTTGTCTGAGACTTTAAGCGATAACACGGTGGTGAACAAAGTTGATTCTGCCAAACTAAATAATAGTCTTTCAACTTTTCCAGGCACAGAGCGAAGATTTGAAAAACTAAGAAATGGTTTGTATTCAGATTACGCCCATCACCCTGTGGAAATTGCGGCTACAATTCAACTGGCCAAAGAAGTTCAAGAAATGGGAAATTTTAATAAGCTGGTCATAATCTATCAGCCCCATCAAAATTTAAGACAGCACGACAAAACCATTCAGCAAGGATATAAAAGTTGTTTTAATTTTACCGATAAATTATATTGGTTACCAACCTATTTAAGCCGAGAGAACAAAGATTTAGAGATTCTTACACCCATAATGCTGGCTGAAAATTTAGAGGGTTTTAGAATTGGAAAATCTCATCTTTTCGAGGTGAATAGTAATTTGGAGAATTTAAATGGAGGGCTTGATGAAGAAAATAATTTCATCGCCAACAATTACTCTGGTGAATTATTTGGAGAATTTGTGGAGTTTAATGACCATTTAAAAAACCTAATCCAAACCGAGCTGGATAATAATAATTTGGTAGTATGCTTCGGAGCAGGAAATATTGATGAATTTGTTAGAAAAAATTTCTCCAAGAATTAATGTCGAGATGAAGCTCAGTGATGATTTTGGGCATGAAAAATTGGCTAGATAACGGATATTTAGCCAAAATTGTGAAATGTTACTTTCCTGTTGGCTGCGGTTTTGGCTTTGGGAGTAATGATAAAAAGAACTTGTAAACAGGATCGAAAAAAAATCTGAAGCTGCCTAGTACAACCATTGTTGAACCAATAACTTCTAATCCTGTGTATCGATTTATTTGAGCGATGAAAGTTACACTCATTCCCCATATAGCACCACAGTATATTAAGAAAAAAAGGGTGAAATCAAACTTAGTTTTGGGTGCAATCTTTATTTGGACTAGGTTCAAAATAATAAATACAACGAGTACCCAAAAACATGCCCAGCCAACATCTGTTTCAAAAAAACTTGAAATAAATTTTCCGAAATTCTTAAAAAGTGGCTCTGATAATCTAACCAGAGTTTCCCAAATCCATCTGAAAATATTTCCTAGTGTTTGAAAGAAATCCATAATTTTTACCTAAATACTACCTATCTACTAACTATTCCAACAAAATATATAATTAAGTTATATGCAAGCTTTTTTATTTTATACAGTTATTGAGAAATTTAAACGACTAATTTAACTCATCTTTTCTATCATTTCTTTGGCAGCTTCTAAGTAAGAAAAGGCTGCTAGGGAATCTGGGGCGTATTCAAAAATTGATTTTCCAAAAGATGGCGCTTCGGCAAGTCTAACACTTCTTGGAATTATGGTTTTAAACAAATCTCTGCCAAAATTTTTAGCTAATTCGGCTTGAACTTCTCCGCTTAGTTTATTTCTTTTATCGAACATGGTTAGTAAAACCCCTAAAACTTGAAGTTTTGGATGAAGTTTACTTTGAATTTCTTTTAAGGTTACAATTAGTTGGGTAAGCCCATCTAGGGCTAAAAATTCAGCTTGAACTGGTAATAATACTTTGTCGGAGGCTGTTAGGGCATTTAAAGTTAGAAGGGAGAGTGAAGGCTGGCAATCTATAAGAATAAAGTCGTATTTGCTTCTAAAGGTTGGATTCAATGCTTCTTTTAAAGCGAACTGTCTTCCGACAGGGGAATATTGATTAAATTGTCCTAATTTTAAATTAGCTGGAAGCATCCACAAATTCGGTAAATAAGTTGGAACGGTTGCAGATTCGGCACTTTTTGTTGATAGCATTACCTCTAAAACGGTTTCTCCGGAAATGGATTTAACACCCAAATGCTCTACGGAATGGGCTTGTGGGTCTAAGTCTATTAACAGCGTTTTAAACCCAGCCCTTGCCAAAGCAGCAGACAGGTTTACAGTACTGGTGGTTTTCCCTACTCCACCTTTTTGATTTACAACAGCAATCACTGAAGCCATATTTGAATAATGTATTCAGCTTAAACGATTGTCAATATATAGAATAAAGGGTTATTCTCCTTGAGAAATGGTTGGGTTTTCTTATTGGAATAATAATTTTGACCGAAACAAATATATCAAGCATAATAGATCAAAACCCTGGTGGGCGAAATAAAGACACAACATGGACGCTTTGATTCAATCATTAATTCTTAAAACTCCTTTTTTATCGGCTGGGGATAAGTCTTTTTTGTCTGAAAAAGTTCCAATGATGTCGCCTTTGGATAAATTGAAGCTTAGGCAAAGCCTTGAAACCGGCGTTGCTCCCGCTATTTTGCAGCAATTACAATTAACCAGAGCTAAATTCTTCGATCAAGAAATCCCAAAACCACCAGATGCTATTTCCAAAGTTATCAATGCAGTACTGCCACCAAAGCCTAAAAAAGTTATAAGTTTTAGTATTTTAAGTCAGAACCAACTTTTAGGAGGACCAACCCCGCAAGCTATTACTACTGATAAAGTTCCTGCAATTAACACTCTTGCAGATTTTAATCATCCAGCTCAGCTTTCCCAACTTCAGCCAAAGCACATTACTTTTAATATTAATGATAATGGCGACCAAATTCTTCAGACTTTTCTTAAAAAATTAGATACCCTTTTTGCTGGAATTCCAAATTTAAATGTAAGGCGTTGCTATTTTATGAATTTTTTACAGTCACCCTTATTTAGTGGCTATTTAAATACAGGCCTTACCGCCCTTCGACACCCTGAACTTGAACCTTCTAAAATTATATTAAACTTGCTATATCAAATTGATTCAAATTATCTAAATAATAAACAATTTGTTCATGCAGCAACGGTTTCAAATCATCTGAGAGGTCTTTGCGGCTTATAATTTTGACAAGCTAACTAAAAAATAAACAAACTAACATAAATAGTTAATCACAGCCTGTCTAATAAATAAATTAATTATTAATAACAAATATGTCCGCAAAAAAAGTACAATCGATTTTAAGTTTAATCGAAATCATGGAAAGTAATTTAAAAACTGCTAGAATTTTATTATCACAATTAGCTGATGATAAGGGAATTTCCACCACTTCAGCTACCAGAGCCACTGCTCCAAAAAGCTATGATGAAGAACAAGCCTTGGAAGTTGTAGAAGGATATTTTGATGGACAACAAATGATTGGCGACAATGGCCAAGTTTACATAGTTCCAGCCAACTATGCCAGCAAAACCCAATTAGTTGTTGGTGATAGATTAAAGTGGATTCTAACTGCTGAAAGAGAAATTTATAAACCAATTTTATTAGCCGCCAGAGAAAGAGTTGTTGGAACTTTCACAGTTGAAGGCGAAGATTTCGTTGTACTTGTGGATAAATTAGCTAAACCTGTTAAAATACTAAAAGCCAGTGCTACTTATGCAATTAAAAACCTAGGCCTGCAAATCGGTGACGAAGTTTCAATTACTATTCCTAAAGATGCCACACCAACCTGGGGAGCTTTCGGAAGTGTTGTAAAATCTAGTGGTAAAGAAAAACCTGTTGTTGCATCAAACAATGCCCCTGAAGAATTGGATACTTTGGAAGAATTCAAACTTGATTCCAATGAAGGTAGCTTGAACGATTATTTTTAAACTAAGTAATTAGCATGAAGTCTTTTTTAAAGCCAATTAAGAAAATTATAGGTCCAAATTTAACCAAAAAAATTAGGCCAATTGGTCATGGTTTCAAAGGATTATTATCTAATATTTGGTTTGGAAGGCCAACCCATGTTTTTACTTGGAAAGGCTTAAATAACCTTGTACTTAATTCTCCTTTCACCAACCCTGAAATACATTTAATAGGAATTAATGGCACAAAGGGTAAAACTAGTACAGTTATTTTAACTGCTAAATTATTAAACGAAAGCGGTGTAAAAACTGGTTACATTTCCACAGCTTTAATTTATGATGGTGAAGAGGAATTTCTAAACCCCTATAAAATGGGTACTATCGATGGTTGGAAAATGAATGAACTTCTGGATAAGATGCGATTTAATGGATGCAAAGCAGTTATTCTAGAAATGACTAGCCAAGGACTTGAACAAAACAGACATTGGGGAATTAGAAAATTTGATACTGCAGTATTTTTAAATGCCTTTCCAGAGCATATTGAAGCCCACGGCAGTTGGGAAAATTACTTGAAAGCCAAAAGTAAATTGTTTTCACATACCAGAAAAGGAGCAAATATTTTCATTAATGGAGAAACCAAGCAGATTGAGAATTTTAATGAAATTTCTGAACATGTAGCAACTAGTTTAAGTGATTCTTGGAATTTAGAAAAAATTGTGGAAGGACAAGATTTTGAAATAATTAAAAACGAAGATATTTTCCTGAGTATTAAAATTGGTAACCAGATTTACGACACCAAACTTGTGGCTAATTTTGAAATAACGGACTTATTTTTTGCCTGGAAAGTGGCCTGCCAATATTCTCCTTCGTTGTTAGAAGCCAATACTATAAAACAAATATTTAATAATGTAGGAAATTTACCTGGAAGAATGGAATGGATTTTTTCTAATGGAATTCAAATGTACAAACCTAAAACTGATTTGAAGAAATTAATCAATGCAAATATTGTTACACGATTTCAACAGCTGGAAAATTTATCTATCATCGTAGATTACGCTCACGAGCCTGAAAGTTTAAAATTGGTTTTAGATACTTTTCTGGAATGGAAGAAACAACAAAGATTTGATTATATAATTCATGTTCTTTCCTGCGACGGCGTTGGCAGAGACGATTGGAAAAAACCTTTGTTAGGCGATTTAAGCTATTCCAAAGCAGATTTTACAGTTCTTACAACCGACAATTTCGGGCAAGATGATGATCCAAATAGTATTATAGATTTACTTTCTAAAAACTATAATCCTAAATCAAAGTTAATAAAATATGATTGCAATGTGGATCGGTTTGAGGCTTTTAAAATTGCATTGAATAAAGGAGCTGAGCAAATTAAATCTGGTAAAAAAGTATTAATATTTTCAACCGGAGTTGGAACAGAATTTGGACTAACCCAACCAAGAGGAGTTATGGAATGGGACGAAAGGCAGAAGTGGATTGAAGCTTTAGCAAACAGTTAATACTGATTAAGTTTCAAGACTTGGCGAAAAATAACCTTTATAGTAAATTTATATAAATATGAATAATTCGCCTTGGATAGCCCAGTTAAATCTAAAAAGAAAAGTCAATTTTTTAAACACTGATGAAAAAGCTGATATTTTAATAATTGGTGGCGGAATTGCTGGTGTTTCAACCGCCTATTATCTGCTAAAAAATACCAATTTGAATATTGGGCTTATTGAGGGTGGAAGAATTGCCCACGGGGCCTCTGGGCACAATGCAGGGCAAGTGGTGGGATATTTTGAAAGACCTTTTGCAGATATCGTCAAAGAATTTGGTATGGATTTAGCTGTAGAAGCACAGCTAGATATAAATTCAGGATGGGATTTATTGGATGAAATATTCTATTCTGAAAAGTTAGTTGCCTCGTATGCTAAGATTAATGGATATGCAGGAACAAAAACTTGGAGCCAAGCTGAAGACTTCCTGGAAAATAAATTAATTAGAGATACTCACAACGCCAGTATTACTTCTGCCTTAATAAGCAAACAGTATTTGCAGAAAAATTCTATTCCAGAAAAATACTCCAGTCTTTTGCAGGTGGTTGATGAACAAGAAATTTGGGATTTACTGGAAACTAAAAATACAGATTATTTTGCTGCATTTGGCATACGAAAAGGCGTTTTAAACAGTGCTGAATTCTCAGAAGAGATTGTGAATATTTTACTTACTAAATACCCAGAAAGGTTCAGAATATGGGAAGATTCTTTGGTGAAAGAAGTAATTCTTGGAGCTGATAATATTCAGGCATTATCAATAAAGGGAACCATACAAGCAGACAAAGTAATTCTTTGTACAAACGGTTTCGAGCATATTAAACTTACAAACAAAATTGGGCAAGATATCAACAAAAAATTCAGGAAGAATATTATAGGAAGAATTGGCTATATGGCAGGTTACTTGGAGGAAAGAGAAAGAGGGCCTATGGCTACAAGCTATATTCAGGCCGATAGTTCAGAAGTCAATACTGCTGAAGCGGAACCTTATTATTATTTAACCAGAAGGAATTACGACAACATTTTTTATAAAAACAAAAGTTTGGTTTGTATTGGCGGACCTGAATCTGAACTGGCCGACAAAGCCTATTATCAAAAAACATCAACTCCAGATAAAAAACATTATCTTGAAATTTCTAATTTTTTAATCAAGGAATTTAAACATACGCCAAACACTATAGACTATGATTTTAAATGGCATGGTTTAATGGGCTATACAGAAAATGGCATTAGAATGGTAGGGCCTGAAAAGTTCAATTCCAGACTTTTATACAATTTAGGTTGTAATGGAATTGGTATTTTACCATCCATTTTTGGAGGCTGGAAAATAAGTGAATTTATAAACAACAAAGTAGAAAAACCTTCTATTTTTGATCCTATTTAGCCTAAATTTTATAGATTAAACTGGAGAGTAAAATTTCTTCAAAATATTGAAAATACTATCTCTGACCATTTCAATACTTTCAGAAGCATCAATGGCAAAAATTTCAGCCTTGGCCTCTAATTGGTATATGAATAAAATTTTAGCAAAGCTTTTTTTGTATAAATTTCTATATCTAGAAATGGTTTTTTCAATATCAACATCTTCTTTTCTTTGATAAGGTATTTCCCCAGTTTTGCAGGCCATTAAAGCTGATTCGTATGAAGAAAATGGATGATTATTGTTCGGTGCATAGAACCTAGTTTTAACCCTAGCTACAATATCTTCCAAGTTTAAATGCAAGTGAAATATAGCTACACTTAACCCATTTTCATGCAGGAATTTTGAAAGCCAATGAGCTTCGGTAATCTGCCTTCCAGGGCCTTCAATTATTAACCCTTTTCCTGTCTTTACTGCTTCAATAATTTTTTTCTCTACCACATATTTCAAGTCTTCAAATTCTACAGGCCCAGTTTGCATTAGTAATTCCATTTTCTGGGCTAGTTTGTAATTATAATCATTTTCGTCTGATTCTTTGTGAATTTTTATAAAATTTCTAATTTCAGTTCCAAAATCAATATGAAAATAATTGGGAAGATGTTCCTTCAAAAACTCGGTTTGGGTACCCTTGCCTGCTGCTGGCGGACCATACAAAATAATTACCTTTGGAAAAGCGGGATGCAGCTGAAACATAATCTAGTTTATACTTTTAAAATTTTTATTGCAAATAATGAAAAACTAAGGTAGAATAAAGCTATGAAAGCAGTTTTTAAGAATATATTGGTTTCCCTATCTGGATTGTTGTTAATTCTATCTTTTAGCGGAGTTTCAAATATTACAGTTTCTGCCCAGGGAACTGGCCCTAATGTTGGTTTTGCCGAATGTAATTTTACAGGAGATGGGAAGAATGGAGCTGAATTAATACAGTCTTGTCTTCGCTCAGTCTTCACTTTTTCATTTGTGGTAGCCTTATTTTTAATTGCCTTTAGGGTTGGGTTTAACGCTATTGAAGATTACAACCCTTTTTCCAACGGAAATGCTACAAACGACGCTATATCAACAGTTTGGGAGGTTACAATAGGACTTATTTTAATTGGTGGCCCAGTATTATTTTTAAACACGGTAAACTCTACTTTGCTAAACTTTGACTTTTTAAATTTAGGTAATTTAACTTCCCAAAGCTCCACCCCAGGAACACAAAATACAGTAAATCCAAATCCTGCTCAATTTAATACTTCGGCAAGTCAAGCTGGTTTGAATGGAAACCCAACACTAACAATTGGTAGTGGAAACATTGGCTTAGATATATTAAAAAGTTCTGCATGTGGCTTAAAATTCTTTAATCCAGTAGATTATGCCAAATGCCAAGCTGATGTTTTAACAAATAAATAGTATGTTTAATAAAATTAGTAAAATATTTCAATTAACAATTTTAGCCATTACACTGCTTGCAAATGTAAGTGTTATTGCTCAAAACCAAGGCGATGTTGGGGCTTCACTTTCTACAGAAGAATATACTAAAGCCCAAAGTGTAGTAAGCGAGGTTTTAGGTATTCAGGCGATATGTGAAGAGCCATTTTTAAATGCTAAATCAATTCAAGACTGCATTAACCTGGAAATTGGTGGTTTTATTGATACTTTAAATACTATAGATGAAGGACTTAAAAACCAATTAACTCCGCTGCGTGATTCAACCAGGCTTTACCCAGGGGTTTTGTATAACAAGGAAGAATTAGAAATTTTACCAATTGAAATTGCCCCTACCCCAAGTTATAAAACAGGTTGTGTTTGGAATTATTCTGTATTGAAAGCCAAAGGAAAGCCTGCAGCTAAAACCTACACTGTAACTTTTGAAACTTGCGGGCTAGACATAACCACCAACAAGCTATTAGAAATTAGAAACGGTATAGCTGTTCCAAAATTATCTGGAAATATTGAAATTAGAACACCTTTTATAGGAGCTAACCAAACTTTTTACCTGATCTCATAATATGTTTCAAAATTTAGTTTCCACATGGAATGACCCACTAGGCAGAAAAAGAATAATTTTTATTGTAGCAGTTAGCGTAGGTGTAATTTTGCTTTTGATCGGAATTATTCAATTAAACTTTGGCGGAAGAAGTTCCAACACAACTACAAATTCTAATTTAACTGGTGATAGCGGCATAAAAAAACAAGTTAGCACCGCGTCTTTTGGCGATTCCCAAATTTTAGAAAGAGTTGACCCAGTAGCTTTGGGAAGCAACAGCCTGGCTTTTGCTGGTAACGGAAAACCTATTTACTTAAATAGTAATTTAAAGCTAAGGTTGAACGAAAAAGACATTGAAAATTCACCAAGCTTCGCTGTTCCTAGCATATCCAATTCTGCTGAAGGTGTAATAATTAACGAGCCAAACAGAAGCACAGTTTATTCACCAGATGGAAAATTCAAACAAATTGCCCAGCCTAATTTTGGTTTAACCCAATATTTTGTTCTTAATAGCTCTGGTGTTCCAACTGTTTCAAAGTGGGCCTATATTAACTTCACAAGTAACCTTTACACTGTACGCTCTTCAGATAATATAAACCTAACCACCGATACTGTTTTAGCCACTATAAGCCCTACAATCACCACTTCAAAAGTGGAACTGGTAAACTTTAACCAAAGATTATATTTTATAGCTTGGGAAAATCCAACCAGACAAGGAAATATGGAAATTTGGTCGGTAAAAGAAAAAACTCCACCTCAAAAGATTTTTAGCAAAGCCCAAGTTCAATCTGTGGTTTACGGCCCTGATAGTTTAATTGTAACTACTTTCAGCCAAAAACCAACTGAACTTACTTTGTACCAAAGTGTGTGGCTAGATTTCAAAGTTAATCCAACCGGAAACCCAACCGATTTACAATTAGATTTTACTCTAAGCCAGAATAAAGTTTTTGGAACCCTGCTAGCCCAAAGATGTGCTTTAGATGTTTCAGGCACTGCCTATTGTTTGCTAAAAGAAAGCAAAGTTCCCTACACTTCTTATGTAAGTAAAGATGTAATTTTAAAAATTAATTTAAGACTAAACACAATTTCTAAAGTTCAAGAAAACTTATCAATTTCAGCCGAAAGCATTCACCTAGACGGAAGCGGAAATTTGTACATAGTTTCCCAAGAAGATAGGATTTTGTATAGGGTTGTTACTTAGTGCCTGTCCTAATTCCCCTCTTGAGGGGTGGCAGGCAAAGCCTGACGGGGTGTTTCCCACTTCGAATATTCAAATATCAATATATTTATTTAGTAAACGAATATAAGCTATCGATAATTTAAGTTTAAAAAAAGATTTCAGACAGGCACTTAGGGTGTAAATTTAAGTTAATACTTCTAAATTAATTTCGACCTCAGTTTCGACACTTAGCTTCTCGGCTTTCAGAATAGCTTTTTTAATCGGAATTAAATACCCACCACCTTTGGAATCTGGAAATATAGAAGTTTTCCAAACACTTTGTCCAAGTTGTAATTTCACAGGCAAAGAACCCCAGCCAGCTTTTAAATAGCCAAACATACTCTTAATTTCATCAGCAGTATTTTTTGGAATAGTAACAAAATGCCAAGCCGCCTTCCCCTGCCAAACCCAGATTTTGTTTTTGATAGTGTAGGTTGGTTTGGTCATGTGGAGAGGGTTATAAAAGAATTTTTATTTAAAGTGAAAAGTACCTACTTTTTAGAAAGCTGTTCTGCCAATAGTTCGCCTTGTTCAACAACTCTATCGGCTTCCATTCTAGCAAGATCTGGTGGGTAGCCATATTTTTGCAATATTTTTCTTACCGTTAAACGTAGCTTTGCCCTTACATCTTCTCTTTTCTCCCAATCTACTGTTGCGTTTTTATGGATAATATCAACTATGGCGTGAATTAATTCTTTCATTTTATGGTCTTCCAAAAACTTAGTTGAATCATTTTCAGCTAGTACAGTGTAAAATGCATATTCTTCAGGGGTTAAGCCTATTTCTTCAGCCTTGTTATCTTCTAACTTCATATCTCTGGCGATATCAGATAGTTCTTGAATAACCTGAGCAGTATCAATTTGGTTGTTATGGTATCTTTTAATTAATGTTTCTAGCATTTCAGAAAACTTTTTACCTTGAACAATATTTTTAGTTTTTCTAATTTTTACCTCCTCATTTATTAGTTTTCGTAAAAGCTGGAAAGCAATATTTTTTTGCTCCATATTTTTTACTTCAAGCAAAAATTCTTCAGATAAAATTGTAAGTGTTGGCGTCTTAATACCTGCAGCTTCAAAAATATCTACTACCCCGTCGCTGGCTAAAGCGCCTTCTACAATCTGCCTAACTGCAGTTTCTACCTGCTGGTCTGATTGAAACCCGCTAGGTGTAAATTTTACTATTCTAGCCTTAATTGCTTGTAAAAATGCAACTTCATCTCTTATTTGCTCCGATTCAATACTTGGAACTGCCATGGCAAACAATTTTGATAGTGCTGTTATTTCACCAAGAAATCTATTTTTTAGTTTCTCTTCTTGTAATATAAAGTTTGTACCACCTAATAAAATTTCAAGCTTCTTGCTATTTTCAGCCTTGAAATATTCTTTGTAATTATACCCATGAAACATTTGCTCTACAATCTCGAATTTAGTTTTCATTCCAGCTATAACTTCTGAAATATCCACAACTGGTTTGCCTTCACCACCGCTTTGAATATACACTCCCATGGCATCTCTTAAGTCTTGTCCAATGCCAATATAATCAACAATTAATCCACCTGGTTTATCTTTATACACACGATTAACCCTAGCAATAGCCTGCATCAAGTTAGCACCTTGCATTTTTTTATCAATATACATGGTATGTAAGCACGGTACATCAAAGCCAGTAAGCCACATAGATTGAACAATAACTATCTTCAAAGAATCCTTTACGTCCTTAAGCCTAATAGACAATTTTTTTCTGTCCTCTTTTCCAGTATGATGAGGTTGAAAACTTTCAGGATCGTCGCTACTGCTTGTCATTACAATTTTAATCGCACCTTGCAATAAGTCCTTATTGTGCCAATTATTGCGTAAATTGATAATTTCTTGATACAAATTTACAGCAATTTGCCTGGTCATACACACTATCATTGCTTTTCCTTCAAAGGTTTTTTGCCTGGCTTCGAAATGATTAACAATATCTTTAGCTATATCTTTTAACCTTTCAGGGTGCCCAACAATGGCATTAATTTGAGCATTTTTCTTTTTAGCTTTTTCTAACTGCTCTGCACTTGCCCCATCAATTTCATCTATTGCATAGTCAATTTTGTTTACAATATCTTGATTTAGTTTAATTTTTACCAGCCTACTTTCATAGCTAATTGGAACAGTTGCCCCGTCATCTACGGCTTGCTTAATATCGTAAATATCTATTTCGTCACCAAAAACATTTCTAGTAGATCTATCTTCTTTCTCTATTGGCGTACCTGTAAAACCTATAAATGAAGCATTTGGTAAAGCATCCCTAAGGTATTTTGCATTTCCATATCTTATTTCCGACCCTTCTTCTGTTTCCACAACTCTTCCCTTGAAACCGTATTGGCTGCGATGAGCTTCATCTGCCACTACCACAATATTTGATCTATCAGACAAAATATCGTACACACTGCCTTCAATTGGGTAAAATTTTTGAATGGTTGTAAATACTATTCCACCGCCAGCAACCTTAAGTAGTGTTTGAAGGTTCTCTCTATTTTTAGCCTGTATCGGAGTTTGCCTAAGAAGTTGTTTACAATTCCCAAAGGTACCAAAAAGTTGATCATCAAGATCGTTTCTATCGGTTAAAATTACAATTGTTGGATTTTTCATTTCTTTTTCCACAACTATTTGCCCAGTATAAAACACCATGGAAAGGGATTTACCAGAACCTTGGGTATGCCAAACAACACCAATTTTTCTGTCTCCATCTTGTTCATTCGTAGCTCTTAATGTTTGACTAACTGCTTTTTGAACTGCGTAGTATTGATGATAAGCCGCAACTTTTTTTATTTTTACCACAGACAATAACCCTGTTTTTTCATCTTTTTGTTCTTCTTGCTCGAAAACGGTATTGAAACGTATAAGCTTTAGCAATACTTCTTTGTCCATCATTCTTTCTGCCATAATCTGCATTTGGGGTAACCGTCCATTTTCGGTTTTTTCTGGGCTATTCCATGCCAGATACCTACCGAAAGGTGCAGATACACTAGAAACCCTAGCATCTATTCCATCACTAATTACACATAGTGCGTTATAATAAAAAATACTTGGCACGGCTTTTTTATAATTTTGAATCTGGGTAAAAGCTCTATCAAGCGTTGCTTTTTCGTCAGTTGGGCTTTTTAGTTCTAGTACTACAAGAGGTAGGCCGTTTACAAAAATTACAGCATCTAGCCTTTTTTCGTTATTGTTTTCTTTAATTACAAATTGATTTACCACCCAAAAGCTATTATTTAAAATGTTTTCAAGATCTATTAACTTTACATTTATGCCTGTTGTATTTCCATCGTTGAAGTATTCCACCGTAATTCCATCGGTAAGAAAATTATGAAACTTTTCATTGTTAGTCATCAGGTCTTGCGAGCCAAGATTTATAATGTGCTGATAGGCTTCATGGCGTGCCGATTCTGGAATATCTGGATTAAGGTTGCGAAGCGATTCCTTTAAATGATTTTCCAAAACAGACGAACCAAAACTCTCCCGTTGCGGATTGGCTGAATAAGGAGCAATATCAGGACCATAAAAATACTGATAACCTTTAGCTATAAGCTGGTCTATTAGGGCTAGTTCTGCGTAGGATTCATTTAGTTGGGACATATTATATTAGCATTAAAAATTAGTTACTGTTTTCCTCTAATTTAAATCGAGTCTTTAATTTTTCTATATCATCAGAATTTAAAACAAAATGGCTTGCTTTGAACAAGTCTTTATAAAATTCCTTTACATTATAGGCATAAGTTCCATAAATCTGATCATTTATAATTAAGGCTTCAAATAACTTTTCTGAATCAGATGGTATAATATATTTAACATAATTTAACAAGAATCTGCATTTACTATGTGTATTTGCCCAACTATCTGACAAAATTAAGTCTTCAATATTGTTTTGAATTAAACTGTATTTTAGGTGAAAGACAATTTCTCTTTGTTCTACTTCTACAACAAACTTTTCATCTTCAGTGTCTATTAATAAGATTTGGTTACCACTGGTACTTAACCAAAAATCAATTATATTTGTTGCTGTAATGTTTATATTAACTGATTCCTTTAGTTTGTCGATAAAATAATCATCACATACTGATGAAATGCTTTCTTTTCTAAATTCTTCAAAATCTTTTATAACTTTGATATTGGGGTGACTCTGCAATGCTTCTTTGAATCTTCCATCTTTTGTGCAAACAAAAATATATTTGTCTGAAATCGTTTGTAAATATTCTAAAATCGTGAAATAAATATATGCATCTTTAAATCCCTTGTCTGAACCTTCGTCTTTTTCAAATGGTGGAAGTTTCTTGAGTGCTAATTCTTTCATTTGTTCCAACACTGTGTGATCTTGTAGTTTTATAACAGAGTATTTTATATCTTCATTTTTTTCCAGTTCGGTAATATGACTTTCGTTATCAAAATTTTCTGTAACCTGTTGATTAATATTTATTAGCCAATGAAAAGGATTATCCAAAAAAGATTTTTTATGTTTTTCAAGTTGTTTTCTTTTTTGATATTTTAATTCTTCAATTACTATATCAGAAAAAATAATCTCAGACACTTTTGAAAATTTCTTGAGCTCATCTCTACCACCAAGAAAAGTTTTGGGCTCTGTGTTACGCAGTATATTCGTGTCAAAAATTACTTTCTCCATATAAATTTTTAATTGATATCAAAATCATTAATTCTAAGCTTTCCAGATATAAGTTTTGGAAGAAGCTCATCGCGACTACAAGAAAGGGATTTGATTTGGGTATTGTTTTGTGATATTTTTTCCAAAATTGGTTTTGCTATTTCACTAAATTTTTGAGCAGCTTCCACTGGTGGAATAATAAAATCTTTGGCTTCAAAATCAGGCCAATGTCCTTTATATTCGATAAAAGTTATAGTTCCTTTTGTTATAAAAAACAAAAAATATTCATCATACCCACCCTTTCCTCTGTAAGGTAAAACATTTTGAATTGCACAAAACGGATAATCTATAAACCAGTAATTGCAAGTGTGATTTGTGAAAAGAATAACAGGATTTTCTTTTGTTGCTATAAAATCGGGATTTCTAGAAGTGTAACCATACAAACCATTTGAACCTTGATCAATTATTGGCGTTTTTCCTTTTGGGTCTAAATCTTTTTTTTCGCATTTATAAGAAACTGGCTCTCTTTTGATAATTTCTGTAATCTTACCAACTCTCCACCCCTCAGGTAATTCATTATCTACACCATACTTTCCAAACCACTCACCAAATATCACCTGTCCCATCTCTTCCAGGGTTTTGTTTTGTTCCCGCAGCAGTTCAATTTTATCATCAAAAGCGGAAAGAACCGAGGCTATGGCAATTTGTTCAGGAAGTGGGGGAAGGAGAATTTCTAGATTCTTAAGTTTTGCTATTGTAAATGCTTCTTGTGTAGAACCAATTTTAGCAAAAGACAAGGTTTCTTTTCCTTGTGGTGAAGTTATCCAATAAAAAAGCCACTTTGGATTTAGATTTTTATACTTGCGAAACCAAGTTAAATTTCCATCTTTGAAATAAAATTTTAAATCTTTCTCTACTAAATATGGATTTCCCAAAGTTCCAACCGATGTTAGCAATATATCATTTTCTTCTGGCACACCAAAATTATTTTTGATTTCATTATATTTTTCTTCTGTAATAAATAATTCAGTCGAGATTTGATTTCCATTATATTTTTCTGTAACTTCCTTGCCCCTGAAAAAAGGAATGCCTGAAGTCTTATATTCATTCGCGAAAATTCTCTTTGAAGAAGTTATTTCACAAACCTCGCCCAAAGTTGTTTCTGTCCAATTGGTCGGAGCAAGGTCCACCCCGTCAACCTGCGGTTGCCACCCCTCAAGAGGGGAATTTTGGTTTGTCGGAATGTTATCTGTCATGTTATTTTTTGGTTGTTTGGTAAAATTTTTTATTTCTGCCGCCGCTGGTGCCACTTTTACATTTCAAAACCTATTTTAGCTAGTTGTTTCTTAATTTCGGCATTCATTAACTCTTCTTTGGCAAATTGTTCTTTTAGTGTAGTTGTAATTTTTTCCATTTTTTCTGCAAATGGTATACCGTCATCAATTGCATCTATAATGCCTACATATCTTCCTGGCGTTAGCACAAAACTGTGTTTTTCTATTTCTGCTCTTTGAGCAGATTTGCAATAACCTTTAATATCTTCGTATTTTTCAGGATGTTTACGCCAGTTGTGATAGGTGTTGGTAATTGTATTTATATCTTGCTCGGTGAATTCTCTATGCACACGGTCTTTTAAAAAGCCCATTTCTGTAGCGTCTATAAACAAAATCTCGTTTTTTCTGGTTTCCCTTTCTTTTCTTAAAAACCACAAACAAGCAGGAATTCCAGTGTTATAAAAAAGTTGTTTTGGCAAGGCAACTATGCATTCAACCAAATCATTTTCTATCAATCTTTTCCTTATTTCTCCTTCGCCTGAAGTGTTAGAACTTAAGCTTCCATTTGCAAGAACCGTGGCCATTATTCCATGCGGTGCTAAATGGTATAGCATATGTTGCATCCAGCCAAAGTTGGCGTTTCCGTTTGGTGGTACGCCATATTTCCAGCGTGCATCATCTTGCAAAATATCTACACCCCAATCTGATTGATTAAAAGGTGGGTTGGCTATTACAAAATCGGCTTTTAAATCTGGGTGGGTATCTTTAAGAAAACTGCCTTCTGTGTTCCAAGTTACAAATTTTGAATTAATGTTTCGAATGGCAAGGTTCATCTTGGATAATTTCCAAGTAGTTTGATTCGACTCTTGCCCGTAAATTGTTATGTCTTTTATATTTCCGCTATGTTCTGTTACAAATTTTTCGCTCATTACAAACATACCGCCGCTTCCACAAGCAGGATCGTACACACGGCCTTTATAAGGTTCAATCATTTCTACCATTAGTTTAACAATAGATTTTGGAGTATAAAACTGCCCTCCTTTTTTACCTTCAGCATTGGCAAATTCACCAAGGAAATATTCATACACCCTTCCAAAAAGATCTTTAGATTTAGTATTTTCCACCTGAAGTTGAGTATTAGAAATAAGATCAATAAGCTCCCCAAGAGAGGTTTTATCTAGGTTTGGTTTTCCAAATACTTTTGGTAATACGTTCCGTAGCTCTGGGTTTTCTTTTTCTATTGCTTCCATAGCATCGTCTAATTCCTGGCCAATAGTGGGCAATTTGGCTTTGGCTTGAAGGCTTGACCATCTGGCTTGAATAGGTACAAAGAATATGTTTTCAGCAATATACTCATCTCTGTCTTCAGCATCACTATATTCGTCATCAGATAGTTTATGGTGTAACTCTTCAAAAGATTCTGAGATGTATTTAAGAAAGATCAAGCCAAGGGCTACATTTTTATACTCGGCCGCATCTATATTTTTACGAAGTTTGTCGGCAGCTTTAAATAGCTGAGCTTCAAAGTTCGATATTTGCTCTTTGGTGTTGTTTTGGTTCATAAATAATAATAAATTTTTTTAACTTCCAAGCCCTATTAAGCCCAATTTTATTCTTAAAGAATATTCCATACTTCAAGGTATCCATCATTTTCTTTCACAAAGTAATTATTAAGTAATGGTTTTGGTCAATATAAACATGCTAAAAAGTTGCATTAAATGTGTTTCTGGTCTACTTAGCCGAATACTTTTCTTTAGCAGCTACTTTTAATAGTATAGGTTAGAGTTTATGATGTTTTACTAATTCAAAAATCTATTTATTTTAACCCTGTATTTGGTAGCCTTACCTTCACCCAGTGTTTCTACTTGATCCATTTCTATAAATTTAAGTAAGGCTTGTCTAACTGTGGTGGATGGTATGTTTCTCATTCTGTGACTTTCTTTCTGGTTTTTAAGTCAAAATCTAACCTGTTTGTAAGGCGGTTATCAAACATAATATTATATATCTCAATATGTCTCTATTTGCCAATGTCCATACCTGCTTTAATCTGTAAGATTAGAAAATATTTTAAAATAGCTGTAAGCCTTGCGATGGGAAAAAAATTTAAATTATGATTAGCAAGTTCAACGCGTGGCGGAGATGGGGGGATTCGAACTCCCGATACTTTTGGTATACTCGCTTTCCAAGCGAGCGCACTAGGCCTCTATGCGACATCTCCTGCCCTTTTATTGATTGTTTTTTGCTTGAATTCGTCAAGTATTCTGTATGGCGTAGCGGCGATCGCGGATCGCCATTAGGTTCAGGGTTAAAAGCAAACAGCCTCCCTACTACCCCCAAGCCTTTGGCTTGACCCCTTACCAGGGGTACTTCCCTGCATTTTGCCCTTGGCGATCCTCGATCGCCGCTACACTTATGACCAGAGCTTACTCTGCCAACAAATCTTGGATGAATTCTTGGGTGCCTTTTAAACCTTCTGAATATTTTTTGTCTGGAATGGAAAAGTTTTTGGTCATAATTCTATTCCACACTTTTTGAATTAATAGCTTTAATTCTTCGGCTTCAGCGTTAGTAATTGGGGTTTCTAATAAATACAACTTGTTGGTGTCTTCTTCTGGTTGAATGAAATCTAATAGGCCAAAATCTACTGAATATTTGCCTTTAAATTCTCTTGAATTTTCAACTAAAATTTTGTAAAAAACCAATTGTCTTCTATATTTATCTGTCTTCTGAGCCTCTGGTGTATTCCCTTTTTCATGCCATTTTATTAATGGTTTCCCGGTTTTTAAATCTACCACACTAATTTTCTTATCATCTTCCAGCATTATCATTTTATCTATTTTACCGGTTAATTTGGCCTCGCCTATTACCACGCCTTGGTCTTTAAAATTAAACTCTATTTTGTCGGAAAAATTGAATTCGTTTTTTCTGGTATCATAATAATTTAGTAAATAAATTGAAGCCATTTCCAGCAATTCCTTTTTTTCAGTTAGAGAAAGCCGTTGTTTTGAAAGCAAAATTTTAAAAGAATCTAGAAGATAATTAAATTCTGGCAATACTTTTTTGGAAGAAAATTCCTTATAGAAATTGGCTACACTTTCGTGCATTAGGGTTCCAAATGTAGATTTCAAAGTTTTAGCCTGAGGGAAACGAAGTAAATTTGCATTTAAAAATAATTGTGGCCCTCCTTCTGAAATATTCAAAAAATTGTTTAAATGGGTTACGCTTAACTGATAATTATGAAGTTCAGGAGACAAAAAATCTGCCTCGGGAATGGTTAACAAGTTTTGCTTGTTCATTTCCAAAGTAAACCAAGTTTTGTTTAATTCTAAAATGTCTTTTTTCACTTCGTTTTCAGCAAGATTAATTCCATCTAAAAAGCTAAGCTTATCCCAAGCATCGCCTTCGATTGATTGGTCTGAATACGATAAAAACAAATTCTTTTTTGCCCTGGTTAAAGAAACAAAGAAAAGCCTAATTTTATCGTCTGCATTTTCAGAATTTTGTTGAAGACTTAGGTTTTTGGGCAGACTAAGTTTAGACGCTCTGGTTTTAGAGGACCATACTTCTTGGTTGCAGTGAATTAAGAAAACAGTTTCAAATTCCAACCCTTTTGCTGAATGAGCAGTAAGAAAATTCACCGCCCCCTTAGAATCGCCGATGTTCAGTTTTGAAATTAACGGCCTTCGGCTTTTAGTAAGAATTTCCAAGGAATTCAGCCAATCTGGTAATAAAATTTGGGTTGTAGAATTCATCTTTCGAAGTTGATCTACAAGAACCCTAAGGTTTGCTAAAAACCATAAATAATCGGTTTCTTTGGTTAATTTAGCTTCATCAAAATAGTACTTTTTAAATGGCGAAATAAATTCTTCAGCCAAAGGATTAACTTTTAAAGCTAAGTCACTTTCTGCGTCTTGGTCGGTTTCGTCTTCGGCAATTATGCTGGTTTCTTCAGCCCCAAGCAATCTATTTAAAATTCTTTCGGCCGATTCAATTTGGCTAAGCCTTGAAATGTTAATAAAAAAGTTGGCAATTTTTTTCAGTTTTAAAACCTCCGCCGCGTCTAATTTTAAATGTTCTTTATCTGTTATATCATTTTCTAAAGTTAAAATGGTTTCTAACCAAGTTTGCCTGTTATAGTGGCTGATTAAAGATAATTTCCAAATTGTTTCAGAAGATATTTCCCAACATGGATTTGTTAAAACCTTCGGCCAAAATTCCTGGGCTATTTCCACATCGGCGGTAATATAATAGCTTAATTTTGCCATATCTAAAAGGGCAATTATGGAAGGTTCTTGCAAAACTGAATTTTCGCGAATATATGAAATTGGAATATTTTTCTTCAAGAAGAAAGGTACTAGGTTTTCTAAATACTTGTGTTTTGGCGAAATAATGGCTATTTCTTCAGGGTTTACACAAGAAATAA
>Ga0209972_10000203_pt1 | contig 60181 bp, 34 predicted proteins | sample NOAtaG_7_FD_187302 | JGI IMG/M metagenome (GOLD analysis project Ga0209972, IMG submission 187302) | Freshwater lake microbial communities from Lake Erie, under a cyanobacterial bloom - NOAA_Erie_Diel1S_2200h metaG (SPAdes) (version 2) | ecosystem: Environmental > Aquatic > Freshwater > Lake ... | reverse complement strand
GTCTGTTGTCTGTTGTGTGTTGTTTGTTGTTTGTTGTGGGTTGTGTGTAGGGCAATGGCTCCCCTCGCCCCTGGAAGGGGAGAGGGGCCGGGGGTGAGGGGTGAAGACCCCCTGGTGCGCGTGTGCCGCAGCTCGGGCTTTAGCCCGAGCTCTGCGTGGAGGGGGTGGTTTTCAGGTGTGTTTTTTTAACCACAGAGGGCACAGAGGTCACAGAGGAGATGCTGTGGTCATTGTCTCCTTTCGACTTTCTCTGCTCTGCTTTCTATGGCACGGATGCCATGGCCCCCTCACCCCCGACCCCTCTCCCCCGTTTCACGGGGGCGAGGGGAGGATTGGGTGTTTTTTCGCTGCGGATGCGGGGTGTTGACGGGACGGCTGGTTACTGCGGTGCCGGCTTTGCAGCACCGTCGCCGTCCGGTTGCAGGCGATCAGGATTCTCGTTCAGCCAGGCCTCGGCGTCCGCTTCGTCCACAGGAGATTCGCCGAGTGGTTCTGCAGGATCAGCGGCAGCAGCAGGAGTTGCAGGGGGCTCCGGCAGGTCGTCCCCCAGGCGAGTTTCTGAGGCGACTCGGGACTGCTTCGCAAATTCAATCGCCGGCATTGTCAGGTCCCGCAACAGCAGCAGAGCTTCCTGGGCAATCAGCTGATTCTGGCGAAACAGGGCGTGTTGCTGCCTGGCGGCGACTGTCACCGGCTGCAGTCCGGCGCGCCGCGTCAGCAGCCGCAACCGAGACAGTTCATACCAATGACTCACCAGCAGCACCTGAGCTGGCGTGATGTCCGGTTTGGCTGTCCGGGGACTGTACTGCTGCAGCAGGACCGGCAACGGCAGTGGCTGAGCATCGATCAGCAGTCGATCTTCGGGAATCCCCTGCAGCTCGGCTGCCGCTCGCAGCTGAGATTTCTCAGGCAGCTCCCCGGACTGCTGCAGGCGACACAGCAGCAGGCGTGCGCCCGGGTGTCGGCGCAGTTCGCTGACGGCGGTCTGCAGTCGATCACTGAGCGCTTCTGACAGTTCGCCGGATGACGAATTGGGGCAGAGCGGGACAACGATCAGCCGGGTGCGGCAGTCGGCTGGAATCGGGCGTACGGCGTCCGACTGGATGCTGAGCAGGGGAAAACTGCCTGCGGTCAGAACGGTCGCCAGCAGTATGGCGAACCACGACGAGCGTCCGCGGAACGCCGGTGACCCGCTGCCGACAACTCCCAAACCCGTCACCGCCAGAATCAGCAGCAGGCCAAGCGGTCGGGCGAGTGCCGCCGAACGGAGCTGTTCGCTGGTTTGTTCGCTGGCCTGCCAGACTTCGCGGCCGCAGAATCCGCAGCAGGTCAGGATGGTCAGGAAGCAGATGGTTCGCAGCGGTGCCGGCTGGCCTGGGCAGACAGTGAACAGCAGCAGCAGGGGAACAGCAAATGCGGTCAGTGCGACCGCGGCGGCAGCGGGCAGCGGTGCGAGTGAGAACAGCCAGCCATCGACGAGGCTGGTACCCCACTGTCGCTGTTCGGCGAGGCTGCATGTCAGCAGTACAGCCAAACCGGCCGCAGCGCCGCGGGAAACAGCAATCCAGCCGGGTGCGCGGGGTGTGCGGAGCTGTGGCATGGGTGGCAGCAGACTGCGACGAGGTTTCATGGGAGGACGATCCTGGAAACGGAGCCGGGAATTCTGTCACTGTGAAGCATAGCGACCGGGTGGTCTGCGGGGACAGAGGGTTTTTGGGCCACGGATGGGGGGGCCGGTTTTGAACCACGAATGGACACGAATGCGTGGGTGGGGTTGAACCACGAATGGACACGAATGCAGGGGTGTTTTTTTGCCCCGGATGAACACGGATGGAGTTGGTGTGCTGTTTGCTGTTTGTTGTGGGTTGTGGGTTGTGGGTTGTGGGTTGTGTGTAGGGCAATGGCCCCCCTCGCCCCTGGAAGGGGAGAGGGGTCGGGGGTGAGGGGTGAAAGACCCCCTGATGCGCGTGTGTCGTATCTCGGGCTTTAGCCCGAGCTCTGCCGGGCAGGGCTGCTTTTCAGGGGTGTTTTTCACCACAGAGGACACAGAGATCACAGAGGAAAGCTTGCTGGTCATTGTCTCCTTTCGACTTTCTCGTGTCTTCTTTCTATGGCATGGATGCCGTTGCCCCCTCACCCCCGACCCCTCTCCCCCGTTTCACGGGGGCGAGGGGAGGATTTTGTGTTTTTTGTGTCGCCGAAAGCGTGCGTGGCACCCCTCGCCCCTGGAAGGGGAGAGGGGTCGGGGGTGAGGGGTGAAAGTCCCCTGATGCGCGTGTGTCGCAGCTCGGGCTAAAGCCCAAGCTCTGTGTTGCCGGGGTCGCTTTTCAGGGGTGTTTTTTTAACCACAGAGGACACAGAGGTCACAGAGGAGGGGCTTGCGATTTTTTGTGTCTCCTTTCTGCTTTCTCTTGTCTCCTTTCTATGGCATGGATGCCATGTCCCCCTCACCCCCGACCCCTCTCCCCCGTTCCGGGGGCGAGGGGAGGATTTTGTGTTTTTTGTGGTCAGGCTATGGATGCCGGGGGGGCGTTTGACAGGTCTTATAGGTCTTATGGGTCTTATAGTACTTATGTGGTCTGGCAGCCGGGTAACAGAACCCGAATTCCTGCGGGTGTGTTTTTTCCTGTCAGGTGATGGGGTATTCTGTGGCTGTGTTCAGGGACAGTGCTGGTGAAACCGGAACGAAAAGGGATGAGCGGGGATGCCACGATTAATGCTGCAGGTGTTGCTGCCGGTGCTGCTGAGTATTTCCGTACTGAATGCACAGGATGCTGCGAACGACCAGTTCACTCGGTTCGGTATTTATGCAGCAACCGCGCCGCGGGCGACGGCGGCAGATCCTGTCGTCACCGGGCTGCCGCTGCAGCTGCAGCCGGGTGATCGCATCGCGCTCATCGGAAACACGCTGCTGGAACGGTCGCAGGAGTTTGGTCACTTCGAAGCGATGCTGCACCAGCTGTTTCCGGAACTGAATCTGGTGGTGCGGCATCTGGCGTGGTCAGCCGATGAAATCGGGCTGCAGCCGCGGCCGGCAAACTTCGCCGATACCGAACAGCACCTGGTGCACGAAAAAATCGATGTGATCATTGCCGCTTTCGGTTTCAATGAATCGTTTGCCGGTGAACAGGGGTTGCCTGAGTTTCAGCGGCAGTTGTCCGCATGGCTGCAGTCACTGCGGTCAAAATCCTTCAACGGACGGTCGGCGGCCCGAGTGGTGCTGATTTCACCGATCGCCTGTGAGAATATTGCCGGAGTCCCGGCAGCAGATCGCAACAACGGAAATGTGCAGCTGTACCTGCAGGCAATGCAGCAGGAGGCAGCTCGGCAGCAAACCGGTTTCGTCGATGTCTTCACAGAGACCGCAGCCGCGATGCTGAGCCCGGGTACGGACCTGACTGTCAATGGAATCCATCTGAATCGCGAGGGTGATCTGCTGTTTTCCAAAGTGCTGCTGAAAGGCCTGTTTCAGCGCGAACCGCTCGAGCCTTCCGGAACACTGCTGGAGACCGTTGTCAATAAAAATCGGCAGTACTTTCGCCGATTTCGGCCGCTGAATACCTTCTATTACACCGGCGGACGCAACAAGGATTATGGGTATCTGGATTTCCTGCCGGCGATGCGGAATTTTGATCTTCTGGTGAATCAGCAGGATGCGCAAATTCATGCTCTGGCCGGCCCGCAGCCTGCGGTGCCATTGCCGCCACCTGCAGCGCTGCCGCCACTGCCGGCGGTGAATCAAAGTCGCGGGGCGAACGAGTGGCTGTCGGCGGCGGATGAGCAACGGGCGTTTCAGGTGGATCCGCGCTTCGAAGTCTCACTGTTCGCCGGTGAGGAGCAGTTTCCGGATATCGCCAACCCGATTCAGATGCGCTGGGATTCGCGTGGTCGTCTGTGGGTCAGCTGTTCGACGACCTATCCGCACGTGTATCCGGGGCAGGAGCCGCAGGACAAACTGGTGATTCTGGAAGACACCGATGGCGACGGACGAGCCGATGTTTCAAAGGTGTTCGCTGACAACCTGCATATCCCGCTGTCGTTTGAGTTTGGTAATGGCGGGGTCTTTGTGTCTGAGCAGCCGCAGCTGACATTTCTGAAGGATGTGGACGGAGATGACCGGGCAGATGAGCGGCAGGTCGTGCTGTCAGGATTCGGCACCGAGGATTCTCATCACGCCCTGCACGACTTCATCTGGACTCCGGACGGCGATCTGCTGCTGCGTGAATCCGTCTTCCATCATTCTCAGGTGGAAACTCCGTGGGGGCCGGTGCGGCAGCAGAACAGCGGCTGGTTTCGCTGGGAACCGGCAACTCACCGGCTGGTCAGTTTCGGCAGTTACAACAGTACGAATCCGTGGGGAGTGACGTTTGATGACTGGGGCCAGCACATCGCCAGTCATCCGGTGTACGCGGCGGCGTTTCATTCGCTTGATCCGCCGTATCCTCAGCAGCATCCAGCGCCGAAGGGTCTGCAGGCCTATTCGGGCGTGTGTGGTCACGAACTGGTGGACCAGCCGACATTCCCGGCTGAGCTGCAGGGCAGTTTCATCAAGGTGCGCTACAAGCCGACGAATCGGGTTGAGATTCTGAAGTGGAAGGCCGGGCCGAATGGTTACGAGGAGGAGTACACTGGTGACCTGCTGTTTTCCACGAATCTGAGTTTTATCCCGGTGGACCTGCAATGGGGGCCGCGTGGTGATCTGTATGTGTGTGACTGGTACAACCCGGTGAAGGGGCACATGCAGTATTCGCTGCGTGATGAGCGTCGGGATCGGCATTCCGGTCGGATCTGGCGAATTACGGCGAAAGGTTTGCCGCTGACTGCGCCGCCGGTAATTGCTGATGCCACGATTGAGGAACTGCTGGAACTGCTGAAGCGTCCGGAGTATCGGGTGCGTTATCGGGCGAAGCGTGAGCTGCGAGAGCGTGACAGTGAGGCTGTACGGGCGGCGCTGGACGTCTGGGCTGAGCAGCTGGATCCGGCGGATCCGCGTCATCGGCATCATCAGCTGGAGGCGTTGTGGTCGTACCGCTGGGCGGGTCTGGCGACGATGGCGGATTCCGTGGAGCTGCCTGAGCGGCCGGCTGTGACTGCCGGTGCCCCCGCTGAGGCTCGCCGCATACCGCTCAGTCTGCTGCGGCAGCTGCTGGAGTGTGACATTCCCGAGGCGCGTGCTGCTGCAGCTCAGCAGCTCCGCTGGTGGCATCCATGGCTGCCGGATGCGACCGAGCTGCTGAATGCTGCGGCCAACGATGAATCGGGTCTGGTGCGGATGGAAGCGGCCATCGCAGCCACCTACATCGGGACTCGCGCGGCCTTCAATGCCATGCGGGATGTGCTGAAACATCCGCGGACAGGTTCCGTGGGCTACGCCATCACCTGCGCGCTGGGCTCGAGGACCTTGCGACCTTACTGGGAATCGGATCCGCAGTCCGAGATTGCTCGTCTGCTGAAAGCGGCAGCGCGGGAAACGGAGATTCGGGAGCCGAAGCCGACGAAAGCGGAAGCGGCATTTGATCGCCAGGCAGGGTTGAAACTGGTGAATATCAACTGCGTGCCCGAGCGGATGCTGTTTTCGCAGACAGAATTTGTGGTGCAGCCTGGGCAGCCGGTGAAACTGGTGTTCACGAATGCGGACGCCACGGATCACAATCTGGTGATTGTGCAGCCGGGGGCTTTGGCGGAAGTCGGCATAGCGGCCAATCTGATGGCAAAGGATCCTCGAAATGCGACCAGCGATTTTCTGCCGCCGGACAAGAGTGAGCTGATTCTGCAGGCGACAGCCATGATTGGTGCCGGTCGATCGACGCAGATTGATGTGCTGCGTTTTAAGGCTCCGCAGGAGCCCGGCCTGTATCCTTACGTCTGCACATTTCCAGGTCACTGGATTGTGATGAATGGTCTGATGGTGGTGGCGGGCAGCGACCGGCAGGCAGAGGAGCTGCTGGCATCGGGGCGTCCGGCGCTGGTGCGCGAATGGACGATGGCGGATTTCGCGGATTTTGAGAACGAGGTACTGCCGAAGACGGATGAAGTGCTGGCACGAGGACTGGCGGCATTCGTCAAAGCCCGCTGCAATCAGTGTCATGTGGCGGCCGGTCAGGGAGTGAATCTGGGGCCGGATCTGACGGAGTCTGTGAAACAGCTCAAGGGTGCTGAGCTGCTGCGGCAGATTCTGGAACCGTCCCTGAAGATTCACGACAAGTTTCAGTCACAGCAGTTTGTGCTGAACGACGGTCGGGTGTTTACGGGAGTGGTGATGGAGGAGACGGAGCGGCAGGTGAAGATAGCGGCCAACCTGCTGACCCCGAATACTCTGACGACCTTTTCGCGGGCGGACATTGAGGAGCGGCTGCCGCTGACGATTTCGCCGATGCCGGCGGGGCTGTTGAATTTTCTGACGAAGCAGGAGATTCTGGAGTTGCATGCGTATGTGGAGCAGGGGGATTTCCGGCTGCCGGAGCATTTGCGGAAGCAGCATTTGCCGGGACAGCGGAGTGAGCGGCAGTAGGGCAGGGGACAGGCCACGGATGCGTGTGTGTGTTGAACCACGAATGGAGGGGCGGTTTGAACCACGAATGGACACGAATGCGGGGGCGGTTTTTCGCCACGGATGAACACGGATTTGCACGGATAATTGCAGGAGGCAGGGGTTGGGGCATGGATAAGTGGGGTGGGTGTTTTGGAACCACGAATGGAGGTGGGTGGTTTGAACCACGAATGGACACGAATGGACACGAATGGACACGAATATTGGGGCATTTGATGGGTCATTTAGGTCCCATAGAACCCATAGGACACATTGGATCTGCTGCCCATGGTGGCACAGTGGCGAGCCGCGGACGGGAGTCCGCGGGTGCTGGTCGATGGCTGGTATTTTTGGTTTAGGGCGGCACGGGGACTGGTGGTTGCACATTTGCTGACCAGCCGGCAGAATTCGGAGATGCAGCATCCTTATTCAGACATCCCGGAACTGGCTCAGACTGGCGCATCGATCGGAGTCCTGCGGATTCCGGTGGAGCAGGACGTGCCGTTTACGTCGCGTGTGCGAGCGATTGTGGACGCGCCCGAATTTCAGCGGCTCCGCCAGATTACTCAGCTGGCACTGGCGTCTCGCGTTTACCCCGGCGCAACGCATACTCGCTTCGAACACGCTCTGGGCGTCTACCACAATGCCCTGCGGTATCTGTGGCAGCTGGGGCGCGACAGCCGGTTTGTCAGCACAGTCTCGGTGCATGACGCCGAAGTGCTGATCGTGGCGGCCCTGCTGCATGACATCGGACACTGGCCGTTCTGCCATCCGATCGAAGACATGGCGCTGCCACAGATGCCTCCGCACGAAGCTTTCGCCAGAGAATTCATCGGACCGGGCACGGAACTGGGTGGCATCCTGCAGAGCGAATGGGGGATCGCCCCCGATGAAGTGCTCGACGTCCTCGTCGCTCGCTCGTCAACGCCCTCCAGTCGCCTGCGGCGTTCCATCCTGTCCGGTCCGATTGATATCGACAAAATGGATTACCTGGCGCGCGACAGTCAGCACTGCGGGGTACCGTACGGTCGCCATTTCGACCGTCACCGCCTGATGAATTCGCTGATTGTGAATGCCGCCGGTGACGGTCTGGCAATCACTTCAAAGGGCCGCACGGCGGCTGAAATGATGGTGTTTGCCCGATACGTGATGTTTACCGAAGTCTACTGGCATCATGCGGTTCGCAGTGCCACAACGATGTTTGCGCGGGCCTTTCTGGAACTGCAGCCGCAACTGGATCTGAACGAGCTGTTTCGGATGTCGGAATCCGATCTGATTCGGCGGTTGCGGGATGTGGCGGCGGGCAGTGCGGCTGCACGCCTGACGGAAGGTTTGTTTGGGCTGCGTCGCGGGCTGTACAAGCGAGTGTCCGAGTACAGTATTTTTCATGAAGAGAGGCTGTATCGTCAGTTTCGGCAGATGAATTGTCAGCAGCTGGCTGTGTGTTCAGAGCAGCTGGCAGAGCGTCTGGGTGCGGCAGCGGGATATGCGGCCGGTCGCCTCGACCTGCTCGTGGATGCTCCGCCCCAGCACCGGGAAGTGGAATTCCGGGTCGATATTTTTCTGCCGTCAGAGCAGCGATTTCGGCCTTTGCGGGAAGTCTCCCCGATCGTCGATTCGATGGCCCGCACACAGTTTGATGACTGTGTGAAGAAGGTGCGGCTGTTCGCGACTCCGGAGCTGCGTGATGCGATTCGTTCGCGATTGAGTCCGCGGCAGACGGACGAGATCGTGGCCAGCGTGGCCGGTGGCTGAGCCACGGCTGCAGGGGTGGTTTTGAACCACGAATGGACACGAATGCAGGGGTGTTTTGAACCACGAATGAACACGAATGCGGGGGGTGGTTTTGAACCACGAATGGACACGAATGCGGGGGTGGTTTTGAACCACGAATGGACACGAATGCGGGGGGTGGTTTTGAACCACGAATGGACACGAATGGACACGAATGGACACGAATGGACACGAATGGACACGAATGTGGGGGCGTTTTATGGGTTATGAAGGCCCTATGAGTCTTATGGGACCCATAAGACCCGTAAGATCAGCAGGTCCTGCTGCCCATGGCGGTACAGTGGCGAGCCGCGGACGGGAGTCCGCGGGTGCCGCGGGAACCACGAATGGACACGAATGCGGGGGTGGTTTGAACCACGAATGGACACGAATGAACACGAATGCGGGGGTGGTTTTGAACCACGAATGAACACGAATGCGGGGGCGGGGTTGAACCACGAATGGACACGAATGCGGGTGGTGGTTTGAACCACGAATGGACACGAATGGACACGAATGGACACGAATGTGGGGGCGTTTGATGGGTTATGAAGGCCCTATGGGTGTTATGGGACCCATAAGGCCCATAAGATCAGCAGGTCCTGCTGCCCACGTCGGTACAGTGGCGAGCCGCGGACGGGAGTCCGCGGGTGCCGCGGGTGCAGGGCAGCGGGGCTCGGGCAAACAAAAAAACAGCCGGCGGTGTGACGCCGGCTGCTGTGGGTTATACCTTAGGTTAGTCCTCAGCTGAACAGCTGCGGGATCACTCGGCCGTCACGCACGATCATCACCGGACGTCCGGTCGATGTGTGATACTCATACGTGTGATCGATGCCCATCGCATGGTAGAAGCTGGCGGCCACGTCGTCCGGTGAATAGCCTTCGTGCTTCGGCATCGATGCCGTCTCGTCGCTTTCACCCAGCACCTGACCACCTCGCACCCCGCCACCACCCAGCAGCATGAACATGTTGCGCGGATAATGGTCGCGACCGTTGCGAGTGGAGTTGATCTTCGGTGTACGTCCGAATTCCCCGGTGACGTAGACCACCGTGGAATCCAGCAGGCCGCGAGCAGCCAGTCCAGTGAACAACGCTGACAAGGCTTCATCCAGCGGTGGCAGCTGACGAGTCTTCAGGGCCGTCCAGTTGTCGTTGTGTGTGTCCCAGCCACCATTGCTGACCGTCACAAAACGAACTCCCGATTCCACCAGTCGCAGTGCCAGCAGACAGCTGGCACCCAGCGGAGTAGCACCAAATGCTTTGGAAAACTCAGGGGACTCCTTCGAAATATCAAATGCCTCGCGAGCCTTCGTGGAGGAAATCACGGTGTGAGCCTGACGGCCAAATTCATCCATGCCGTCCAGCAGCTGACTGTCCTTCTCAACGTCACTGAAAGTGCGGTCAATCTGAGTCAGCAGGCCGCGGCGACGTTCAAGGTCCTCAACCGTCAGACCGCCGGCCATCGTGATTCCGCGGACTCGATACGCCTGACCCACCACCGGTGTGGAGGTGGTGTTCATCGGAGCATACTTGACGCCCAGATATCCAGGCCGCTGCGAACTGTTCGGAATGGCCACGAACGACGGCAGCTCTTCATGCCCAGGTCGCTCCTTCGTAATCACTGCGCCATAACCAGGGAATTCCAGAGAAGGCAGCGGACGGTTGCCGGTGTTGACGTATTTTGTACCCAGCTCGTGGGCGGCCACCGAGTGCGACACTCCGCGGAGCAGCGTGAATTTGTCCATGCAGGCCGCCAGCTTCGGCAAATGCTCGGATATCGTGACTCCCGACAGACACGTCTGGATCGGATTGAATTCGCCGCGGTATTCGGACGGAGCATCGGGCTTCAGGTCGAAGGTGTCCATGTGCGACGGACCACCATTCAGATTGACAAAGATGGCCGCTTTGCCTTTGGCATTCGGGTTGACATGACTGGCGGCGGCCAGCTGTGAGTAGCTGGCGAGAGTCAGTCCGGTGGTGCCAAACACGCCGGCTCGCAGAAAGTCACGTCGGGTAGTGCCGTCACAGTTTTTGAAGATTGCCATTGAAGTGCTCCGGAAAAAAACGGGATGCCGTGTGTGGAGTTGTGTGCTCGGGCTGGAAAGCCCGAGCTACGGGTTTGGGGGTGTTAGTGGTTGACGATGAATTCGCGGGTGTTCAGCAGTGCCCAGAGGACTCCGCGAATCCCTTCGACCGGGTCTTTGGATTCTGAGATCCAGGTCCTGGCCGTCTGCAGCTCAGCGTCGGTGGGCAGACGGGACAAAGTCCTGAGCCAGGCATCTGTGATGATGGAGTCGGTGTTAAGCTGTGCTGGAGCAGTTGCAGCAGGTGCGTCGGCCGGCTGGCTGTCCTGCTGTGGATCCGCTTCAATGACTCCGCGAGCAATCGCCTGGTCCCGCAATTTGCGAATCTGCGTTTTCAGGGACTCGATCTGTCTGGCTGACTGCTTCTCTTCGGCGGCTGCCAGCTGGTCTTCCAGCTTTTTGAGCTGTTCTTTGAATCGCGTCTTCAGCTGCGTGCGGGCTCGAGCCTGCTGAGCGGCAGCAGCGTCATCACTGCTTTTGCGAGTGAACTGCAGGCCGTTTTGTTTGCAGGTTTCGGCCAGCCAGCCGTCCTGTGCATCCAGCATCGACAGCACCTGGCCATCGTTCTGCACGAAGATGGTCTGCAGCAGGCTGGGTTCATCTGAGCGATCGCAATCGCAGTTGCTTTCGCGAATCGAACGTCCGAAGACCGTCAATGCGTAGTCTGCGGGATTGCGATTTCGCTGCCGCAGCCCGGATCCCGGGATCGAAAGAGCTCGTTTGTCCAGCGCGGTGACGAATTCGGAATTCTTTTCGGTGCTGAGTGATGCCTGCATCATGATGTCCCAGGCAATTTCCGCCGGCAGCCGTCGCGGTACAGCGCGACTGAAGTTGCGTTCATCCTGCCGATTGGTGGAATTCGGGATCCAGCTGAGCTGATACGTTCGGCTGTTGAGAATTTCGCGATGCAGCCACTTCATGTCGAACTGATGTTCGATGAAGCCTTTGGCGAGGTAATCCAGCAGCGGGGCGTTGACCGGCGGATTTGCCAGGTTCAGGTCGTCGGCAGGCTGCACGATACCCACATTGAAGTAGGACGCCCAGACGCGGTTGACGAAGGCTTTGGCGAACAGTGGATTTTCCGGTGACCGCAGCCAGTCCATCAGTGGCTGGCGGGCATCTTCGAATGCTGTGAGATCAACAACAGGTCCGGCGAGGATTTTGGCGGTGGCCGGTGCTGGTGCGCTGCCGCGTCGCTGGGCGGCCGGAGCAGGGCGGTTGCGAGCTGCCGCACGGGCCTGCACTTTGGTGGTGTAGACTTCGCCCAGTGGCACGGTGGCGCCCTTCGCCAGCTGCTCCGCCAGGACTCGCCGCAGGTCATTGCCCTTCAGGCCCTCCGTCCCCGAAAGTTCAGCCAGCATTTTTTCATAGTCGGCTTTGGCGTCCGGCCGAGCGTTCTGGCGACCGACCGTGGCTTTGAAGAAGCCTTCAAACTGTTTGAAGTCATCCTGTGTCCACTGGTCGAACGGATGTTTGTGGCACTGAGCACACTGGATGCGGGTGCCGAGAAACGTGTACGCAAATGCAATGACTCGATCTTCCGACGTCTGGAAGTTCTGGCGGGCCCAGAAATGTGCCAGACCCTGACGCTCGGCATACCCGGATGCCCCGGGGCCATCCTTGTGGTAGAGCTTCGAAACGTTTTCACAGTACTGCTGATAGGTTTCACCCGGGTTACGGCTGTTGGCCATGACGATGCCCTCAACGATGCGGTCCCAGGGCATGTTTTCGCGGACGCGTTTTTCCACCCATTCGTACCACTGCTTTGAGGCTTCGGCCTGCACCGGGGTGACGTTGTTCAGCTTGTCGTCGCTGTTGCCGGTGATGTCACAGATTTTTGTGGTCCACCAGGCGACGTACCCAGGTCGTTCGAGCAGCTGGTCGATCTTGCGAGCGCGTTTGTCCGGGGACTGGTCAGCGAGGAATTCGCGGATTTCCGCGGGGGTTGGCAGGGTGCCGGTGACATCGAGGCTGGCGCGGCGCAGGAATTCAGCGTCCGTGCAGGTCTCGGACTGGACGACTCCGATCTTTCGCAGTTTTTGCACCACCAGTTCGTCAATCTTTGTGGGGGCTGCGACCTGCGGATACTGATCGCCGTACTGCGGCGTGACCGGGCGGATCACCGGGACCGGGACGACGGCGCTGTCGTAGAAGGCGACGACGTGTGTGTCCCCAGGTTCGGCGGCAGTCACGAGTCCATGCTGAGTGATATCAGCGATCTGGTCGTCATTGGTCTGGAACCGGCACAGCGCGGTGACGTCTTCACGGACACCGTTGGACCAGACGGCAATGGCAGTCAGCGGCTGCTGCTGTCCTGTGGCGGTGAACAGGATTTCCGCTGGTGTGACTTCAAGTTTGAGCAGTGCGGGCGGGTCGGGGACGCGAGGGGGAGCTCCGGCCTGCACCCAGCGCAGCATCAGGTGATGTTCCCAGCTGCCGGGTTTCAGCCGCTGACCACCTTCGTGCTGGATTTCCATCAGACCCTTCTGCAGGATCAGGCTTTGAGCTGCCGTTTCGGTATCCACGCGGCCGTAAAGCTCGTCGTGGTCGGTGGCGAAGTCGTATCCGAACAGGGACAGCCGAAATCCGCCGCGACCCTGGAATGATCCATGGCAGGCGCGACCGTTGCAGCCGAGTTTTCCGAGCAGCGGGACGATGTGTTTTTGGAAGTCCGGGACTTCCGCGACATCGGCGGCGGCGAACCGCTGAGCAGCCGACGCCGTGACGGGTGCCGCGGGTTCATCGGCAGGCAGCGGTGTGGTGACGGCTGCCAGCAGGGTGGTGAACAGGGTGGCGAGCGGTGCGAAGGACTTGTGGAATTGCATGAGTGACCTCAGTCTCAGACTGAATTTTCAGGCTGCCGCAACCGGCTGCCGCATATGTCAGTGGGCTGTCGTCCGTGATTGGAAACTGCTGTTCGCGGCGGACGACGGCTGCGAACGGCAGTGGCATCAGAGCCAGGCCCGGTCAGGGCTGTGCTGCTGCTGCGGGATCCTTTGTCGAGTTCTGTTTTGCGGTGGGCGATTTGGTGGTGGTCGGTGTGGTTTTCTGTTTGGCAGTCTGTTTGGCCACTGTGGTGGCTCTGCGTGAGAGCTGTTCCCATTCGGCCTGGATTCGCTGGGTTTCCGGCTGGTCAAGATTCTGCAGTTGTTCGTCGATTTTCTGCAGCTGCTCTGTGAGCCGTTGTTTTTCGGCCTGAGTCTGTTCCCGTCGCAGCTGCTGTCGATGGGCGATCAGTTCACGAACTTTGGTTTCGGTTTCGGGGTCCTGTTTGCGGGACCAGCGGGCCATCAGCACGCGGATCTGGGAATCGACTTTCCATGCGGCCAATTGAGATTCGTAGCGAGCGGGGCTGCGTTCTTTGGAACGCTGGATGGCCTGAGTCTGCGGCACCAGTTCCCGGAGGGCTCGTTCGAATTCCGCAGGCCGTGATTTCTGCAGCTGGCTGAGCAGGCTGGCCAGTTCGGGGTGATGCTCAGCGACAAACTTCTGAGCTTCGGTGCGGTCCTGTTCGGTGACTGGTGGTCGCTGCGGGGTGGCCACGACGGGGCCCGACTGCTGGGCCCGGGCAGAGGCGGTCAGCAGTGTGAGCAGGGTGAGTGTGATCAGGAATGGTGAGTACAGCATGCTGGGGACCGGGTGCCTTGGACAGGTTCAGAACAGGGCTTCGTCTTCATCATCAACAGCGGGGGCAGCGTTCTCGGAGGTCTGTTCATCGAGATCAAGTGCGGTGAGCAGCCAGTCCGGTGGTTCCGGCAGATCGGTCTCGGAGGTCCACGAGTCGCTGTCATTTGAGCGTTGTTCGTGGTTTTCAGACTGCAGCAGCGAGGACAGGGTGACGGCATCGCCGAGGTTTTCGGGGTGACCGGAGCCGGGTGCGGTGAGCAGGAGTGCGAGTGCAGCGAGTGCAGCGAGCGTCGCGGTGGCTGAGAGTGTGCGGGTGCGAGCATTTCGCCGGCGGGGCGAGGTGGCTGACAGCGGATGGCTGGAAGCGGGCGTCTGTGTCGCAGGAGTCTGTCGGAGCGTCTGCAGGAGTTCGACAGTGCCGGCCAGTTCCAGGCAGAGCTGTTCGTCGTGCAGCAGCCGATCTTCGAGGTGTTCCTGCTGTTCAGGGGAGAGTTCCCCGAGGGCGCAGCGGGCCAGCAGCCAGGACAGGTCGGAGGATGTGGTCGGGTTGTACGGCATGTCAATTCCGCTGGTCATCAGAAGGAATTGTGTGTGGTTATTCGTCAAGGAACTGTTTGAGTTTTCGGTCTTCGCGAAGTCTGAGAAGACCACGCCGCATCCATGTGAGCACGGTGCCGAGTGGCAGATTCATGTCTGCAGCAATTTCGGCGAACGTTTTTCCTTCATAGATACGGCGATGAATGACCTGCTGCTGATCTGCCGGCAGGCTTTTGAGCGATTCTCGGACGGCCTGTCGGACTTCTTCACGGAGCAGGAGTTGTTGTGGTTCAGGTTCAGCAGTTCCGGCGAGGCCGGAGTGAGTGCTGAGGAGTTCGGGGCTGACTGAGCCCTCACTGCTGTTTGGGAGCGGTGAGTTCAGCCGTTTTTGTTCGCGGAGGATTCCTCGAGCTTCATTGAGGGCGATTCGGAACAGCCAGCCTTTGAGGGTTGGCAGTCGGACGGCCTGAGCGGCCTGAATTGCCTGTACAAAAGTTCTCTGATAGGCATCTTCTGCGAGTTGAGGCTGTCTGAGCAGTCCGAGGAGGAACAGTTTGAGTGTTTTCTGGAGCTGCAGGCAGGCTGCTTCGACTTCGGCGCGGGGGTCTGGTGCATCCGGCGGTGGTGAGCCGATCGGAGCATTTTGATCATCAGAGGGTTGTGGACCAACCGTTGTCAAATCAGCCAAACCTCCTGCGATGTAACTCAGATGAGCGGGGTGTGGGGATTATTTCAGGAAAAGTTCCGGGACGGGGTACAAAGAGGTGAGGTGAAGGAAAGTTGAGAATTCGGATTGTTTTTCTCCGGGACGCTCGGTTTCTTCCTGAAAAGCGGCTTAGGTGGTACATTTTTCCCAGATTCTCTGGTTTTTTTGATCGTACGTATCGCGAGTGCCTGGCGGGGAGATTCCATAATCGTGCCTGAGGAAAATGTTCTGTTGGTTTTTGCCCGGCCTGCACGTCCGATAGTAACGAGGAGTGTAACTGCGGAGATTCCGGTTGCGCCCAATGTGCGTCGTTGAGAGAGCTTCAGACGATGTGCATTCGGGGGTGAGGTCGAGCGGAGTAGCGGCAGTGGTTGGCGGGCGGCGGTTTTGCCCGGTGGTGAATTTTTCAGTGACGTTTGTCGGGACTGAACGATGGGATCAAATTCTGGCGTCCGGCAATTATTTCGGTCCGTTTTTCCTGGTGCGTCGCAGCGTCGCAGGTCAATAGTGCGGCGTACGTCGGCGGTGGATGTGCTGGAGCAGCGAATTGTACCCGCTCTGGTTGTTCCCGTTCTGAACAGCCTGCCGAATGCTCCGGTGAACGTTTACCTCGATTTTGATGGCCATATTGAGACCCATCCGAACTGGAACAACGGCAATTCGATCGATACTCCGGCGTATTCTCTGGACACGGACCGTGCGGACTTCAGCACGGAAGAACTGCGTCGGATAGAGGAGATGTGGTATCGGGTCTCCGAGGACTTTGCTCCATTTGCCGTTAATGTCACAACGGTTGCTCCGGCTGCCATCAATGATTTTGAGTCGATTCGTGTGGTGATAGGCGGTAACGGAGCGTGGTTTGGCGGTGGTGCGGTGGGAGTTGCGATTCTGAACGGGTTTTCGGTTGCTTCGTTTTCCAATACGGTGTTTGTGTTCCCGGAACTTGATCAAAATCCGAAGCACATTTCGAACACGATTTCGCATGAGGCCGGTCACTGTTTTGGACTGCAGCACCAGAGCAGTTTTGACGCGAATGGCAACAAGACGGACGAGTACCGTCAGGGGACTTTGCGGCTGGGCCCGATTATGGGTTTTTCGGACCAGTCATTGCGTGACGTGTGGGACATCGGTCCCAGTTCTCCTGGGGCCAACGTGATTCAGGACGACATGGCCGTGATGACTCGGACGGCCAACCAGACATTTCGATTTCGTCAGGACGACTTCGCTTCGACTGGCGCTGCAGCGGCGTCGATTCCGGCCACGAATGGCTCAATCGACGTCAGTGGTATTCTGGAGACCAATACGGACAGCGATTTTTTCCTGATCGAGGCTGATGCGGGGCCGTTGTCTGTGACCGTTTCAACTTTGGATCTGAATCTTCGATATCCGGGGCTGAATTTGAACCCGGGTACGAATCTTGATTCGATTGTACGGCTGTACTCGGAGTCCGGAACGTTGCTGCTGGAGGACGACCCGCAGAACAGTTTTGGCGGGGTTTTGAATCTGACGGTTGCTCGTGGCAAGTACCTGCTGGAAGTGACATCAGTTGATGAGAACGGGGCGGTTGGTCAGTACACCGTGACTGGCAGTTTCAACCCACTGCCGTCGATTCCGACGATGGTGGCACCGACGGGAGTGGTCAGTGAACCGCTGCCAAGTTTCATCTGGACTGTGGCATCCAACGCAGCGTCGTACGAACTGGAAGTTGACGATCTGACGAGAAACGTGCAGCGTTATTACACGGCCACAGAGGTGGCGACCCTGCATCAGGCACTGACGCAATTCGCGGAGGGTGACTTTCAGGCACGAGTTCGAGCAGTAACGACTGGTGGCTTGAAGTCTGAGTGGAGCAACTACGTCACGTTCTCGGTCGACATTCCTTCACCGGGAACTCCCAGTATTCTGCGTCCGATTGGCGAAATCGGGTTGTCTCTGCCGGTGTTTGAGTGGACGAAGCCGGCGAATGCCAGTTCTTATGAGCTGCTGGTGATGAACGTGGACACCGGCGAACGGGTGATCTACAAGACAAATTACATCGGCACCACGTACATTCACTTTGTGCCTATCCCAGACGGCAATTACACGGCTGAGGTGCGAGCGGGCAATGCGATCGGAGAATTCAGCAGCTGGAGCCGGCGTGTTGAATTCACCATCAAAGCGCCGATCCCGGGTGCTCCTGTGTTGAAGTCTCCGAACGTCATTACGACCAGCCAGAATCCGCGTTTCACCTGGGATCTGATTGAGAGTGCGGCCTATTACGATCTGTGGGTCAACAACAGGACTACCGGGAAGACTCAGGTTCTGCGGAAGACCGACATCCCTGGAACAGACAATTTCTATGACCCGCCGTTCTTTGATCAGGGCGTGTATACAGCCTGGCTGCGCGGTGTGAATGGCAACAACGTGGCCGGCAAGTGGAGTGCTCCGCTGACATTCACTGTGGACGTACTGCCTCCGGGGAAAGTCACAATCCAGGGCCCGGTGAACCCTGACAAGTCGACCCTGATCACGACTCTGAATCCGACATTCCGGTGGACATCGGCGATTCGTGCGGTGCGCTACGAGCTGTGGGCGAACAACGTGACGACTGGTCAGCTGCAGATTATTCGTCGCAGCGACATCAAAGACACGACGTTCACATCCCTGGCCAATCTGACTCAGGGCTTCTACCGCTGCTGGGTGCGGGCGATCAACTCGGCCAACGAGGTGGGAGAGTGGAGCAACGTCTACACATTCACGATCGACGAGCCGACTCCGCAGATACCCGTGATCACCGGTCCGGCGATTAATCCTGCGGGTTCGGTGGATAACGCCAACCCGACCTTTACCTGGCGAATGGGTGTGGATGCTCCGTTCTATCAGTTCCTGCTCTACGAAGTGAACCCTCGAACCAGCCAGTTGTCGATCTACATCAATCAATTCGGCCTGACTCAGAAGTCCTTCACAATTCCGTTCGACAAGCGTCTGAAGGAGCAGAGCTATGTAGCTCGTGTACGAGCCTATAACGTCTCTGGCGACTACAGCAACTGGAGCAGTGATTACCGCATTCGGATTGACGTTCCGGATCCGGTGACTCCGACCCTGCTGGGGCCAGCAGGTACTCTGAACGACAACACTCCGCTGTTGAACTGGACTCACGACAAGGCCAGCTTCCGATATGAAGTCCTGATTCGGGACCTCGAGCGGAACGAAAACATAGTCCTGCAGGTGTCTTCATTCGGTGTGAACCCCGAGGGGACTCAGGCGTTCTACACCTTGCCCGACAACATGGCGCTGCGTAACAGCACTTATCGCTGGTGGGCGCGGGCCTTCAACTCGATGGGGGCATCTGGCGGCTGGAGCAACGCTGGTACGTTCGTGATTCGGGTGACGGCTGCCGAAAAACCGGCTGATCAGCCACTGGCAGCTTTGCCCGGTCAGACGCTGCTGGCATCTTTGCCGCAGCGTGCGGAGCGACCTGAGGTGCGACGGGCTGCCAATGAGGCTGTAGCAGTTGACCACGGGTATTCCGAGGTGGCTCCGGTGGAACCTGTCGCTAAGATTGTGCCGACGAATGTTCCGGGAGTTCCCGGCGAGCAGTCGATGGAGCAGCAATTGATCGACGAGGCTCTGTGGCGGCTGATCAACCCGGCTGCGGTGGTGTAGTACTGAGAAATTCACAGCCGGCTGTTCTGTGATGGTGTGAATTTGACAGACCCGGGAAGGCGGCTTCCCGGGTTTTTTTCGTTCATGCCGTGGGAACAGTGGTCAGTGAGGTGAGCCCCGGGCAGTAGCTTACGGGTGCGGCAGGGTTTTGAACCACGAATGGACATCAATGCCGGTGTGGTGCGAGGGTTGGGGGTGGGGAGGGATTTGAAAACAGAAGCAGCCGGCGGTCGTGGGACCGTCGGCTGCTGACTGGTTTGCGGCCGAACGACGGGCGTTCAGTCCAGTTTGGCGTCGATGGTTTCGCCACCCTTGATATCAACTTTGCGATCCATAGCTCCTTCCAGGTACTGTTCAGGAATCTTCCGATCTGCCAGGTCCTTTTCGGATCCTGAGATGTACCAGGTGTAGCTGCCGGGGGTGACGGGAGCGCTGGCTGAGCCGTTTTTGATGTCGAGGACGGCTGGCAGCCCGTCGCCGATGGGCTGGAAATTGAATTTCAGTCCGTCCACGGGGGCTCCGGCAAGCGTGACGCTGACGGACACGTTCACGGGTTCCGGGTTGGTGCCTACCGGGACATTCTGACTGCAGCCTGCAACAGTGGCCAGCAGGAGGGTCATGAGACGTTTCATGGGATGGTGTTCCTGAGCGGAGCAGGTGGAATAAAAAAGCCGGGAGGCACAGTGAGGCCTCCCGGCAGACTTTGCAATGGCAGCAGGCCGTTTTGGGCGAGTGCCGATCAGAAGTCACCGATGATGCGACCGTCGTCAGCACCAGCGAGGTACTTCATGGTAAGAACGTCAATGTTTTCGCTGAGGAAGCGAACGGAGCCGTCAGCCATAACGACCTGCACACCACCGGTGTGCCAGCTGAATGGTTCGTCATTCGGGCCGCAGTTGTTGTTAACCCAGCGGCATTCCGGAGGACCACCGAGCGGAGCATTGTAGTTGTTTGGTCGAGCAACTCGAGACGCCGGTGACAGGGCATTGCTGGGTCCGGACAGTCCGTTGCTGCCGGCATCCGGGTCGGCCCAGGCGTACATACGGCGACCGCCTGAAGTTCCGCCGGACCATGCCGGGCCTTCGCCATTGGGCGAGGGTCGGCTGGAGAGTGACCCGAGGGCGCCGGCTGCCGGGTGAGCTCGGCCGGCGTCTTCGATACACAGAATGGTGTTGGAAGTTCCGTCGGTAAGAGCACTGAACTTTCTTTTTGGGTCGCAGGACAGGGCAGAGGCGACGGTCATTTCGATGCGACGAGCGGTGGTTGTCGGGCGGGTTCCGGTTGGACTTACTGCTCCGGCTGAACCGTCTTCGATGTCGGTTGTGGCGATAAACATGTAGTCCCACAGACCAAAACCGTCCGGTGCGCGTCGGGCTGTATCAATCGGAGTGCTGGGGCAGACGAAAGATGGGATCTGTGTCTTCGCAGCGGCAACGGTATTGGGGAAGTTGGGGTCGTTGTAGACTGCTCCGACGGAGTTTGTGTTGAGCACGCCCACGTTGTACCCGGCAGCAGTCATGTCGGCAAATTTCAGCTGATGATCCATCTGCTGGTAGACATTCACCTGCTCAATGTACGGCAGCAGCAGGGTGGGGGTTGACTGAGTCATGTAAGTTGTTGTGGCGGCGCCTGTGCTGTCGCACTGGCCGGAGTGCGGCAAACGACCGTAGGTGCTTTCGAAGTTGTGAACTGCCAGACCGAGCTGCTTGAGGTTGTTCTTGCACTGTGTGCGGCGAGCGGATTCGCGGGCCTGCTGCACAGCGGGCAGCAGCAGCGAGACGAGGATGGCAATGATGGCGATGACGACAAGCAGTTCGATCAGGGTGAAGCCCTGCCGCGAACCGGGGCGGCTCTGCGGTTGTGTACGAAAATTCTTCACTGAACACCTTCCTTCAACAGGCAAGAAAAAAGCCGGAGCTCATGATGCCTCGGAGCACCGCATTTCATGCGGCCCTGCAGGGAATGGTGCCGAGGAGCAAGCTGGCAGGTGCGGATCCCGAAGTGCAAAGGCTTCAGTGTCCTTCCGAACCTGCGGAAATGATCGCGGCTGCTGATGAAGAACGTTTGAAGGCTGTGTGAATTCTGTGTTCAGATCGTGAGCGGGAATGCGGTGCGTTTGAGCAGCCTGAGCTTCCGGCCCGAGCAAGGTTCCGTGGTGTTTGTTTCACCACAGGGATACGGGGATGAGTCAGCAGTGATGAGGACTGGTGTGTGTGTTTGGGGTGCAGGGGCGCCGGGCAGGTTGACAGTACGGGAGCTTAGCGGATGGTGGATCTGCTGTGAAGCGGCGCGGGCTTGTGGAGGATTTTGGTTGCCGGTTTTCAGTTGGTGGCGACTGCAGGGGCGAGGGAAGGATTTTGTGTTTTTGAGTTGCAGAAAGCGTCTGGTACCCCTGGCACCTGACAGGGAATGGTGCATAGCACCCCTCGCCCCTGGAAGGGGAGAGGGGTCGGGGGTGAGGGGTGAATTGCCCCTGATTCGCGTGTGCCGTAGCCTGGGCTTTAGCCCGAGATCTGCCTGGCGGGGTTGCTTTTCAGGGATGTTTTTTTAACCACAGAGGACACAGAGGTCACAGAGGAGGGGCTGGCGATTTTTTGTGTCTCCTTTCTACTTTCTATTTTCTCCTCTCTATGGCAGGGATGCCATTGCCCCCTCACCCCCGACCCCTCTTCCCCTGCGGGGGCGAGGGGAGGATTTTGTGTTTTCAGTTGCCAGTTTGGGCGGTTTTTTTCTTCGTGGCTTTGCGGGAAGACTTGCGCTGCTGAGTTGGTGTTTCCACGGCTCGGGCTTTTCAGCCCGAGCGTGCGCTGCGGGGTGTGCGGGGCTTGGGGGGAGCTTCAGTGCAGTGTTTCCAGCCACGCCAGCAGGTCGGCCAGTTGTTGGGGGGTCAGGTTCCCGACAACTCCGGCCGGCATCACGGAAATCTCCTGCCGAACTCGATCTTCGATCTCATCCTGAATCAGGTCTCGGGCGATGCCCGTGGTGTCTCTGAGTGTTACAGTTTCCGCACTTTCAAGGACGATGAAGCCGGTGTGCACCTGACCGCTTTGCATGGCGATGGCCCAGGTATCGAAGCCCTGAGCGATGCGGCGGCTGGGTTGTACGATGGATTCGATCAGTTCTTCGCGTTTGTAGCGTTTGGTGATATCGACGAGGTGTGGTCCGCGGGGCTGCTGTCCGTTGGCGAAGGAGTGGCAGTTGATGCAGGCCTGCTGGCGGAACAGCAGGCGCCCTTTTTCCGGGTCGCCGGCACCGGCCGCAATTGTGCGAGCCAGCACCTGTTCCCAGGGCAGGTTGGCGATCAGGTTCGGGTCGCCGGGGTCAGCTTTGGGCAGTTCGATGGGCTTGTCCGCGACCATCGCGGCGGCCTGGTCGGACACGCCTTCCAGATTGACGACATGCCGTTTCAGGATGGCCTGCAGTTCGGCCTTCTGAGCCTCATTGCCGTCCTGCAGGGCTGTTTTGACGGCTGCGGCAATGCGGTCGGATTCTGCCCATTTCTGTCGGTCGTAGTATGGTCCGCTGGTATCAGGCCGCGTGCCCCACCACTGGGGGCTGTCGGCTGTGAATTCGCCTTCGCGGTGATAGAGGCGAATGAGGGCGGTCCAGAGTTCGCTGCGGCGGCGGGGATCCCAGGTACTGCCCAGTTTCCGGAACAGGCCGTCGACGGTGGCAGGCTGATGAATTCGCTGCAGGGCTGCGAGTGCGTGCTGTTCGAGCGGGGTTCCGATAGCGGCGAGGCAGGCGTCCACGGCCTGCAGGTCAGCGAGGGCCTGAACGGCGAGGTGCTGCAGGACTCGACCAGGATCCGGATTCCGCCAGGCGTCAGCGTGTCCGGCGGGAGCGGCTTCCGTGCGCTGTGCGGCCTGGAGCAGTGCCTGAGCGGCGCGGAGGTCACCGCAGCGACCGAGTGCCACGATGGTGGCCGCCTGAACTCGCGGATCCGGATCATCCAGTTTGCTGAAGATCGGTGCGAACAGGGATTTGTCCAGCTGTGTGCGTCGATCGGTGGCTGCGCGAACAGCATGTTCGCGGAGCAGCGGATCGATGAGCAGTGTGGCGAACGCGCTGCGGAAGCCATCCCAGTCTTTTTGTCTGAGTGTCCAGAGTGCGGCGACGCGAGCGTATGCCGGGCTGGTGGTGTGTCGCGCGGCTGCCAGGAGTGCTGCAGCGGTGATGGACGGGCGTCGCAGAATTTCCCGCTGGGCGTGCAGTCGTCCGGCATCGGCGGGGTGTGCAAGGGCGGCGACCAGCTGTTCGTCGGTCAGTTCAGAGAACACCGGTGCGGGGCGTGGAATAAAGTCCTCGGGCGTGATCAGGGCGACGAAGCCCACATCGGGGCGATCGAAGGAGAAGCCGCCATTTTTCCAGCTGGAGACGAACAGTCGACCACTGGCGTCGGCATCAGCATCCGTCGGACGCGGGATATTGAGGAAGGTATCCTGCTGCGCATCGAAGGTGGCACCGTGTCGAGGCAATCGGTGGCTGAACACTTCGCTGCGGCCCCAGTCGCAGGTCAGCAGCATGTCGCTGTGCGACTGCGGCCAGCGGGCATCCTGAAAATACAGGGCTCCGCAACCCGACCCGCCACCGTAGTCCGCCAGGGGCGGCATGATTTCCTGGGTGAAGTTGATGTACTGAGACGGGTAGCCGTAGTTGGCGGTCTGCATGACGTGCGACAGTCGGATATCCCAGCCGCCGCCGTCATTGGTGTTGTCGCGAGTGAAGACATTGAGGTATGGGTCGATGGCAATATCGACGATGTTGCGTTGTCCCCAGCTGAAGAATTCCATCTCGGTGCCGTCCGGGCGGACTCGTACAACCCCGCCACCGCGGCGTCCGAGTGTGGTGCCATCGCGGCCCACGGCTTTTTGAAAGCCGAAGTCGCCGACGGCGATATAGATCCAGCCATCGATTCCGAGGCGGATTCCATTGGTGGTGTGGTCTGCACCGCGTTTTTCGACTTCTGCGGTGCTGATGCCTTCGATGAGGACCTGGCTTTCATCGGCGGTGCCGTCATTGTTCAGGTCGCGGAAGACGGACAGGAGCGGGGGGTGCAGGACCCAGAGTGAGCCGTTGTCCCAGACCAGTCCGCGGGGGTGATCCATGCGGGCGAAATCATTGAAGCGGTCGGCCCTGCCGTCTCCGTCGGTGTCGATGCAGCGGACGACTTTGCCGCGTCCGGGGTCTTTTCCGAGTGAGCCCTGTTCGTCGACTCCCACAAAAACTTCACCGGCGGGTGATGTGGTCAGGCAGACCGGGTAGGTGACTTCGGGTGGAGCGGCGAACACGACACTGCGGAATCCGGCGGGGGATTTGACGTCTGCAGCGGATGCGGAAGCTTCTGTGCCGGCGGAGATTCCGGGGGGCAGCGGTGGGAGATCGCCGGCTGTGGCTTCGACTTCCCGGATGCTGCCCCAGCCTCCGCTGCTGGATCCGAGGAAGGTGATTCTGAGCCAGCGGACGTTGTCGGCTTTGACGGCATCGGTGGAGAGTCCGTTGCGGGAGCGGTTTTCGGCGTGATCGGCCAGTGTTGACCAGTCGGTACCGTCGGGTGAGGCTGCGATGCGGTAGCGGTAGGCGGTTTGCGGCTGTTCCCAGTGAACCCGGATATTGCGAATGCTTTGCGGGGTCTCCATATCGATGGTCAGAGTTTCATCGGCGGCGGGGCCGGCGGCGCACCAGCGGGTGTCAAGGCGACCGTCAACAGCATTGGGAGCGAAGTTGTTTTTGGAAGTTTCTTCGCTGGAGGCGGTGGCTTTGCGATTGAAGACAAGATTGCCTTCACCGCAGCAGCCCTGGGTAAGTACGGGGGAGTTGTCGTTGAGCGGTGCTGTGATCAGGGCACGGACCTGCTGATCCTGTTCGGGGGTGGCGGGTGCGAAGTGCTGATCGGGGCTGCGTCCGGTGGCCCACAGCAGACCGCGGGTCAGCATGTCGAGGTAGACGGGTTCCGCCATGGTTTCGCTGTAGTGTCCGACGGTTGTGGCGAAGACTTTGGTGCCGCGGTAGTTATTGGTCCAGACGCAGACCTGGGGTTCGTTGTTGTCCTGGCGTCGGGCGGAGGCGAGTGGTGTGGCGGTATCGAAGACTTTGGCAGCGTGGTAGAGCTCGCCTTTAGGAACCACGAAGCGTTCCCCGAATCCTGCCATGATGGGGTTTTCGGGCTGCAGATTGTCGATGGTGTAGGAGTAGTGGGGGCCATGTCCGGGCGACTGAATTCCGCAGAATTCGAACCAGCGGTCATCACCGACGCGGTAACAGTGCATGGCGCAGTGGATGAGGATGGCGGGGACACCCTGCCGGTGTGGACGCAGGATGCCATCGACAAAGTCCGGGTCTTTCACGTCAGCGAAACATTCGTTGTGGACGACGATGTCGAAGCCGTCGGCCCAGTTCGGGTCGTTGTAGAAAGGGATTTTGGTATCGGTGGAGGTACCTCCCTGGTGCACGACGGTCCAGACGACGTTGGCGCGAGCGGAGATACCGCGGGTCAGGATCAGTTTTTGTCGGTCGTATTCGTGGCAGCAGCCACCGGTGATCAGCAGGGCGCGGATGGGCCGTGCGGCGGCTGCCGAGGTGCTGGCGGGCTGAGCCGAGTCTGGCTGCTGTGCCGCAGCCGGCAGCAGCGAGGTGAGCAGGAGCAGGGCGAGTGTGATATGGGGGATTGCTGGCGTCATGGCGGGCTGTGCTGATTTCCGGGGATTGAACTGCGGAGTGAGCCTTGAGGCGATCCGGGGCAGATGAGGGAACGAGGTCAGACGGTCGATAAGTGATAAGAATAGTGTGGCAGGGCCTGAACAGGCCAGCCCGGCGTCAATTTCGGGGATTGTACAGTGTGTTTCTTACGCCGGGGGAGCTGCCGGTCGACTTTCGTCACGGATGAGTACCGATTTCAGCCAATGGCTGCTGACTGGCGTATTGTCTGGTGAAGTGCCCACGGAGCGCTGGATTGTTTGAGTGGTTCAGAGGCTTTGATGTTGTTGGTTGTGGTGCCGAGTGCTGGCCGGCCCGAGTGGTGTGTCCCTTTTGGGTGATTTGGCGGTGTGTCCCAGCTCTGGGGCGCCTTCGCTGCCCGAGGTGGTGTGTCCCCGCCGGTTCATTCACTGCCGGCAGGTTCTGATGTTTTGTCCCCTTCTCGTGGCCGATTTGAGTGGTGTGTCCCTGCCGCCGGTGCCCCCTGCCCTCAGTGGTGTGTCCCTGCCTCGTCGCAGGTTTGAATGGTGTGTCCCCGCTGTGGGGCGATTTTGGAGCCTGCAGTGTCCTGGGCGCGAGCTGTGTGTTGCGGCGAATTATGGCGGGCGGATGCCGGGAGTGCCGGTTGAGTCAGGGATTCCCTTTCGCCGGGACGCTGCCGTGTGTTGTGGTGCTGTGTTGTTTCGCTGCGGCTGCTTCGTTATCCTGGGGCGTTTACGGGTCGCGGTCCGCAGCGGGCTGGGGCGGGTCTTTTTCGACGAGTGAAGCAGAGAGCGGGTTTGGTAATGACCGAAAAAGTAACGATTATCGGTTCGGGTCCTGCGGGCTGGACAGCTGCGATTTATGCTGCTCGGGCTGAGCTGAAGCCGCTGGTGTACGAAGGTGCGGAGACGGAAGAGAACCGTTTGAAGGGGACTCTGCCGCTGGGCCAGCTGTCGCTGACCACGGAAGTCGAGAATTTTCCCGGGTTTCCGGCTGGTGACATGACCGCCTATCTCGACTCATCAATTGCCGAGCAGAAGCGTCGTTACATGGCACCGCATCACAAACAGGGCGTCAGTGGTCCGGAGCTGATGGAGCTGATGCGGCAGCAGGCCGTCAACTTTGGGGCTCGAGTGGTCACGGACGACATTGTCGACGTGGATCTGTCGCAGCGTCCGTTCACATTGAAGACGTTGAGTGGCACGACCTTTCAGTCGGAATCCATCATTCTGGCGACGGGTGCGCGGGCCAATTATCTGGGACTGCCGTCTGAGGAGCTGTACAAGAACCGGGGTGTTTCGGCGTGTGCCGTCTGCGACGGGGCTCTGCCGCGTTTCCGCAACCGTCCGGTGGTGGTGGTAGGTGGTGGTGACAGTGCGATGGAGGAGGCGAATTTTCTGACGAAGTTCGCTTCGGTGGTGTACATCGTGCATCGTCGCGATTCGTTCAGGGCCAGTCGGATTATGGCGGACCGGGCATTGAACAACCACAAGATTCAGGTGAAGTGGAATTCGGCGATAGACGAGGTGCTGGGTGATGAGAAGAACGGTGTGACGGGTGTGCGGATTCGCAGTACGACGAATCCGGAGCAGACGGAGGTGCTGGAGGCGACGGGGTATTTTGCGGCGATCGGGCATACTCCGAACACCGAATTCCTGCGTGGTCAGGTGCGAACGAACGAGAAGGGCTACATTGTGTGGACGACGGGGCATCGTACGTACACCAGTGTGGAAGGTGTATTTGCGGCCGGCGACGTGGCGGACGATTATTTTCGTCAGGCGATTACGGCGGCGGGGACGGGTTGTATGGCGGCGCTGGACTGTGAGCGCTGGCTGGCGTCTCAGGGGATTGAGTGACGACTGAAGGGGGCTGTGGGGGATCTGGCCTGCGGACCTGACCACGGCGGCGGTGCGGAAAATGCCTGAGTTTTCTCACTTTTCTCCGGACGGTGCAGTGCGGATGGTGGATGTGGGCGGCAAGCCGTCGACTCGCCGTCTGGCGCGCGCCGAGGGCCGCGTGTTAATGCAGCCGGGCACTTTGCGGTTGATCCGGGACCGATCGGCGGTGAAGGGCGACGTGCTGGAGACAGCGCGTCTGGCGGGGATCATGGGTGCGAAGCAAACTTCGTCGCTGATTCCGCTGTGTCACTCACTGCTGCTGGAGTCGGTGTCGGTGCGATTTTCGTTTCCGGAAGAGGGTATGATTCTTGTGGAAGCGGAAGTTTCGGCCGAGGGGAGGACGGGAGTAGAGATGGAGGCGCTGACCGCTGTTTCGACGGCCTGTCTGACCATTTATGACATGGCGAAGTCGGCGGATCGGGGGATGGAGATCAGCGGCATCAGGTTGCTGGAAAAGTCTGGTGGTCGTTCCGGGCATTATCTCCGAGGTTCCGAAAAGGCCTGACAGATGACAGTCATTGAAACAACTCGAGCCCGTCTGAAGCAGCGCATTGTGGATGTGCTGGCGGAGGATTTGTCTGCAGTGCGTGAGGAGCTGTCACGGCAGTTTCGCAGTCCCAGCATGTTTGTGCAGGACGTGGCGGAGCATGTCAGCAGATTTCAGGGTAAGCAGATACGACCGATTCTGCTGCTGCTGTCAGCCCGTGTGAGCGGGATTGGACAGCATGAGCGTCGGCGTGCGGCGGTACTGGCGGCGGTGGTTGAGATGATTCACGCCGCGACGCTGGTGCATGACGACGTGATTGACGATTCGGATCTGCGGCGGCATGTCTCAACAGTGCATCGTCGCTGGAACACAGAGACAAGTGTTTTGTTCGGGGATTATCTGTTTTCGCGAGCGTTTCATCTGGCAGCGACAACGGGGGATGCGGAAGCCTGTCGATTGATTGGTCGGGCGACGAACCGCACGTGCGAGGGAGAACTGAACCAGATTGGTGCTCGACTTGAGCAATCAGTTTCTGAGCGGGATTATTTCCGAGTGGTGCAGGGGAAGACAGCGCAGCTGTTTTCGGTGAGCTGCCGACTGGGGGCTCGTGCGGGCGGTGCATCCGAGCGTCTGCAGAGTCAGCTGAGTCTGTTCGGCGGCCGACTGGGGATTGCGTTTCAGATCGCAGATGATGTGCTGGACCTGACGGAGACGCAGGAGTCAACGGGGAAGGACAGTGCGAACGATCTGGCGAACCATCGGATGACGCTGCCGATATTGCGGGCGCTGCGTCTGGGCAGTGCGGAGGAGCGTGAGCGGATTCGTGGCCTGCTGTTTTCGGCGGATGCGTCGGATCAGCGTGTGCTGCGGGAGTCGGGCCTGCTGCAGCGGGGCATTGAGTCAGCTCAGCAGTCCTGTGAGCGATTTGCGGAGCGGGCCGTGCGATGTCTGCGACAGTTTCCGGACAGTGAGGAGCGTCGGCTGCTGGAACTGGTGGCTGGCTATTCGGCGCATCGTTCTGAGTGACAGGAAGTCAGGTTCAGAACAGAGCGAAGAACAGCAATTGTGCGGCGACGACCAGCAGGGCACCGACCAGCATCCAGAGGATGGCGACAGGTGAAATGATTTGCTGGTTGCCGGATTTCAGCAGTTTGCCCATGGCGGATTCCGGGCAGACTGAAACATGTTGTCCGCTGAGAGCGGCGCGAAGGTCCTGTTCGAAGAGTGCCATTTTCTGGTAGCGGTCATCAGGGTTGACCTGGATGGCTTTGACGCAGATGGCATTGAGCTGGTGTGAGATTTTTCTTTCGGGGGCAGCGGTGCGGGGCGATCGCGGTGGATCGTCGGTCAGTTTTTTGCGGATTTCGCGGAAATTGCGACCGGACATGAAGCTTTGCCCGGTGAGTACTTCGAAGAGGATGACGCCCATGTTGAAGATATCGGAGCGTTCGTCGACGTTACCGGTTTCAACGGCTTGTTCCGGCGACATATAAAAGGGTGTTCCCTGAACATCTCCGCGTCCGGTCAGTCTTCCGGGGATGGTTTGCTGTCCGCTGCGGATGAGCTGATCAACTTCGTCGTCATCGCGGAGGTTTGAGACTTTGGCGAGCCCCCAGTCGAGCACCATGATTTCGCCGTAGTCGCCGATCATGATATTGGCGGGTTTCATATCGCGGTGGATGACACCCTGATTGTGTGCGAAGGACAGGCACTGGGCGCATTTGACCAGTACCTGAAGCAGTTCGGGGATGGGGTATTTGCGGATGGTGTCGGCGTCGTTTTCGGCGATGCGATCGAGGATATCGCTGAGATCGCGTCCGCGGAGCTTCTTCATGGTGAAGTAGGCATTGCCTTCGGAGTCGCGGCTGAGTTCGTAGACTGGGATGGTGCAGGGGTGCGGGATCTGAGCGGTAACGCGGGCTTCGCGGAGAAACCGTTTCTGGTAGGTTTCAAGGTTCTGGAACTGTGGCTGCAGGGTTTTCATGACGACGGTGCGTCCGAGGTTTTCGTCGACGCAGGTTCTGAGAATGGCTTCGCCACCCTGAGTGAGTGGTTTGAAGTCCCGATACCTCATGAAGCCGTTTTTCACGTGCTTCGGCAGATCCCGATCGGTATCTGCCATATTGATGTTGTCGGTCACAGTGAAATCCTGCGAAAGCCTGCCAGATGGGACCGCGGCGCGGGCGGCGGGTTGTCGAAACAGCAGGGAATCTTAGCGAATGGCCGGTTTTGGCCCCAGAGAAATCCCCGATTTCTGCCGGATCGTTGCCACTTCGGCTGCGGCTGCATATGCTGGGGCTTTGTGTAAAGGGTGCCGGGGCGGTGTGAGCTGCGGGCTTCTGCCGTGCTCCGTTCTGCTCGGGCCCCCGCTGATTTGCTCGGCGATTCTGCCGAAAAACAGGGCGTTTGTGTTGGCGCAGGTCAATTTTCAGTGTTTGCTGGCGGGGTTCAGGCAGAACAGCGTGCCGTTGGCGGGCTGTTTTTTGTCGGCTGTTTCACCGGGGATTTGCCATGGAATCTGTCAACCGGGCGGCATCAGGGGCCGGGGCATCCGGGGCTGCGAGATCGGCTTTTGGCCGATTCGTGGGGGTTGTTTCGTGTCTGTTGCTGTCTGTCAGTGCGGCTTCGGTGCTGGGGCAGGAGCCTTTCCTGCAGTTTGCTGAGGGGCTGCGGCAGCGTGGTTATTACGACACGGCGCTCGAGTATCTGGACTCCCTTAAGACTCGTACCGACCTGCCGGCGGAAGTGCGGGAGGTACTGGATCTTGAGCGGGGTGTGACGCTGCAGCAGTTTGGTGCGGCTTCGCGCGTGGAGGACGAGCGTGAGAAGGCGCTGACGGACGCTGCTGCGGCATTGCAGGCGTTTTTGGCGCAGCATGGTCAGCATCCGCAGGCGGCGATGGCCAACAGTCTGCTGGGAGAGTTGTTGTTCAATCGGTCTGAGTCACTGATCTGGAAGACACTGGAGCAGGAGTCGGCCGAGGCCAGAGCGCCGCTCCAGGCTGAGGCTCGCGGGCTGATTGATCAGGCGCGGGGCATCTTTCAGACGGCTCATGACCAGTACAAGGTGCAGTACGAAAAGTTTCCGAAGTTCATCGATGAGTCGAAGGACGAGGAGCTGCTGCTGCAGCGTCAGGAGGCTGAGAACCGTTACCTGCGGGCGCTGCTGAACCTGGCTCGCTGTACTTACGAGCGTGGTCAGACATTTGACAGGGGTTCGGAAGAGCGCAAGCAGACTCTGATGCAGGCTGCGAAGGAATTTGAGGACATTCATACCAGCCGGCGTACGAATTCGGTGGGGTTGTATGCGCGATTGATGGAGGGCAAATGTTTTCAGGAGCAGGACGACATTGGCCGAGCGCTGGGCATCTACAATGAAATCCTGGGACATCCTTCGGACAAGCCATTCATGCAGTCGCTGCGTGGTACGGCGAAGCATTTTCGTCTGATCTGTCTGAACGACCCGCAGCGGAGCGATCATGACGTGGTGATTCAGGAGGCTCTGCAGTGGTCGCAGGCCAATCGTCAGCTGACGACGACGTCCTATGGTTTGGGGATTTTGTGGGAGCAGGCGATTGCTGAGGAGAAGAAATCTCAGACTCGCGAGCTGCCTGAGAAGGAAAAAACGGATCTGCTGCAGTTTGCGCTGAATCATGCGGAGCAGGTGGCGAAGTACCCGGGGGCGTTTCGTGAGCCGGCGCTGTCGATGGCTCGACGGCTGAAGGTTGTGCTGGGTGAAAAGGACCGGGAGCCGCGTGATTTTGCGACGGCCTTTGAGCGTGCGCGGGGGATGATTTCGCAGATTCAGGAGTACAGCGACGAGGTGGCTCGGGCGGCCGACGATGCTGAGCGAGCGGCGAAGCGGGCGGCCCTGGACAATCATCTGGGCGAGGTTGCGCGGCTGCTGCGTCTGGCTCTGGATCTGCGGGAACCGGGCAGTGATGCAAAGGCGGTCGCTGATACTCGCTATCTGCTCAGTTACGTCATGCTGCGTCAGGGCAATGCTCTGGATGCGATTGTGCTGTCAACCTACACGATGGCTCAGGACCAGAAATCGGCTCCGGAGACAGCTTTGAACTGTACCGAAGTGGCGATGGCGGCAGCGGTGGCAGCGTGGAACAGGGCTGAGGGTGATCGGGACTTTGAGACGCGTCTGCTGAAGGATGTCTGTCAGCAGATTCTGACATTGTATCCGCAGTCCAGTCGAGCGGGAGAGGCGCGGATGCGTCTGGGCAATGTGTATCGGACGCTGCAGCAGCCGCTGGAGGCAGTGAAGTGGTTTCTGGAGGTTCCGGAGTCGGATCCTCAGTATGCTTCGGCGCGGATAGCGGCTGGTCAGTCGTACTGGGCCACGTGGACTCAGAATGCCGCAACCATGGTGGAGCCGGGAGCTGAGCCGGCGATTTCGGCTGAGGAGGTGGCGCGGTGGAAGACTGAGGCGAAGGCGCTGCTGATTCAGGGCATCGACCTGACTCGGGCGAAGGTAGGCAGCATGAGTCTGCCTGGGGAGGAGCTGGCGGCTGCCGAGGTGTCACTGGCGGCGATTCTGAACCAGGAGGGGGATTTTGCGGGAGCGATTGCGCGTCTGACGGCGAATGCCGAGAATTCGGTGATGGCGGCGATTGAGCTGCCGGAGGGTTCTGAGCGTCCGGAGGCAGGAATTCAGAGTCGTTCTTTTGCGGGACTGGCGTGGCGACTGCTGTTGCGGGCGTACGTGGGGACTCAGCAGATCGATCAGGCTTTGCAGTCGATGTCCCAGCTTGAGAAGGTGGGTGGTGACGACATATTGCAGGCTTACACGCAGTTGGGCATGGAGCTTCAGGAAGAGCTGCGGCGGCTGCAGGCGGCGGGAGAGGCAGAGCGACTGGGGCAGGTGCGAACGTCATTTGAGCAGTTTCTGGGGAAGGTTTACGAGTCGCGGAACAAGTCGGATTTTAATTCGCTGCTGTGGATTGGTGAGACCTATTACGGCCTGGGTCTGGGGGTAGCGGCGGATCCGTCAGCGGCAGAGGGTTATTTTGAAAAAGCGGGGAATGCGTATTCTGAGATACTGCAGCAGAGTCTGGTGTCAGCGGACGGTGCACCGGCGGTGCAGTTGCGTCTGGCGCGGTGTCGTCGTCGACAGGGGCAGTTCACAGAGGCGATGCAGCTGGTGGAGACGATACTGGCGGCGAATGCGATGAATCTGGACGTGCAGTTCGAGGCGGCGCATGTTCTGAGTGACTGGGGTGAGAAGTCGGAGCCGGAGCGATTGAAGCAGGCGATCCTTGGTCCTCCGGCGACGGGCGGGAAGCCGGCGGTGGTGTGGGGCTGGGCACCGCTGTCGAAGCGTCTGCGTCAGCTGGTGATGAAGGATCCGAAGTCTGAGTTTCGGCCGCGATTTTTTGAGGCGCGGTATGAGCTGGGGAATGCTCGTCGCCGACTGGCTCGCGTGTTGCCGGACAAGGCTGCGGGGACAGCGCAGCTGAAGTCAGCGATGGCGGAGCTGGCCAGTCTGGTGCAGGCGTATCGGGATCTGGAGCCAGCCACGTATGCTCGGTTTGACCGACTTTATCAGGATTTGCAGGCGGATTTGGGCGAATCGCCGACTCCGCTGGCTCAGGCATCTCCGGCGAATGAGCCGGAGCCGGCAGCTGAGCCGGTGTCTGTGGCCGCCGCGGGAGCTGCCGCTGGTGGTGCACCGGCGGCATTGACGGCAGCGGCACCGGCGGCTCAGGGTGCGGGCGGTCTGACGGCGGTGATTGTGTCGGTGCTGGGTCTGGCACTGGCGGGTGGTTTGTTTGTGATGATGCGTCGGCCGAAGGCGAAGTTGCCGCTGGCGAGTGCGAGTCGGGTGGCGAAGATTTCGGTGGCAGTACCGGAGTCTTCGGCTGCGGGGTTTCCTGGGGACCTGCAGATCGAGGCTCCGCCGGAACTCGATTTTGCTCAATTGGCGGCGTTGCCGGGAGTGGGCGGTCGTTCGTCGCGTGCGGCGGGAAAGCCGGCAGCGAAGCCTGGGGTGAGACCGGTGGCGGGTGGTGCGGATGCGGCGGGTGGGGCCGTGAAACCGCGTCCGCGACCTGCTGAGGGTGGAGCGGCGTCGAAGCCGAGGCCTCCGGGTGAGTCGCGACCGGCTGGTGAGGGGCGACCGGCTGGTGAGCCGAGGCCTCCGGGTGAGGGTCGACCGGCTCGACCGCCGCGTGTGCCGAAGCCCGAGGGCGAAGGGCAGGGCGGCGCGGGAGGTTGAGGTGTGATTTCAGCTTGTGGTTGATTGTGAAGCCGTGTGTGAAGCCGTGTGGGTTGTGAGTGAAGAGCAGCGGGAACAAGCCATGAGAAGTATTTGGTGTGTGTTGAGTGTGCTGGTGCTGACACTGGCTGGTGGTTTGCAGGCTGCTGACCAGGTGACTCGCCGCAGCGACCGCGTGGTGCTGCGTGGTGAGCTGACGGAGTTGAGTCCGACGGCTTTGAAGATGAAGCTGCAGAACGGCCAGGAGTCTGAGATTCCGGTGTCGGATGTCTTGCTGGTGCGTTTTGACATGGAGCCTCCGACGTTGTCTCAGGCGCAGTCGAACGAGCGCAGCGGGGCCCTGGGGACAGCCCTGGAGAAGTACCGTCTGATTCAGACGGAGTACAGTGGTGAAGACAAGCGAGTGGTGGCGGAGCTGAAGTTCCTGATTGCTCGAACGCTGGTTCGCATGGCTCAGGCGAATCCTGCGGAGTCGGCAGCTGCGGAGAAGGCGATTGCGGCATTTCGCAGTGAGAATCGGGCGAATTTCCGGTATTTGGAGGCAACTCTGCTGGAGGCGGAGTTGCTGGGGGCGGATGCGGGAAAGGCGGAGGCGGCAAAGGGGTTATTGTCAGAGGTTCAGCAGACGAGTGTGAAGGGATTTCGTTTGCAGGCTGGAGTGCAGCTGGGAATGTTGTTGCTGGCGGGTCAGGACACGGACGGAGCGCAGGCGGCATTTGAGAAGGTGGTGCAGGAGAGTTTGGGGGACGCTGCGGCAGCGGCTGCGTTGTTTGATGGTCAGCTGGGGAAGGCGTTGTGTCAGAAGGTGGCGGGCAGGCCGGACGAGGCCCTGGCGACTTTGACGGAGGTGTTTGCGAAGGCCTCGGAATCGGAGACGAAAACGCTGGCTCGGGCGTGGCTGCTGAAGGGTGACTGTTATCGCGAGAAGGGTTTGCCGAAGGACGCGTTGATGGCTTATCTGCATGTGGATGTGCTGTATTCGTCTGAGCCGGGTGCGCATGCGGAATCGCTGTATCATCTGGCGACGTTATGGGGTCCGGCGGGGTATCAGAATCGGGCGGACGATGCGCGTGCGCGTCTGACGAATTCGTATCCGAACAGTCGCTGGGCGAAGCAATAGCTGAAACAATCCGTCGTCTGGACGGGGGTTCACGGTGGCGAGTTCCTGGAAACTTGCCTAGATTGTGCAGTCAATTTCATGATCCGGCCCAGGCCTTAGTGGTGACTCGGGTATTCCTGGAGAATCTGACAGATGAAACACGTCGTTGATATTGGACGCTGGTCGGTTGGTTTTCGATCGGTGTTATTTGTGGTGGTGGCTGGTTTGGCGCTGATGTCTCCGGGCGGCAGTTTTCTGCGGCCTGTGATGGGTCAGGACGAGCCGAAGGCGGATGCGGCAGCGCCTGCTGGTGCTGCTGCGGAGGAGCCGGCGGCTGCGGCGGATGCTGCGGCACCGGCTGCCGACGCGGCTGCTCCTGCGGTTCAGTCGCGCAGTTTTCTGGCATACATCTGGAATGCCTGTGGCTGGTTCTGGGGTCCGGCGTTTTTGCTGGTGTCCTTCATTCTGGTGGCATTGATCATGATGAATCTGCTGCAGGTGCGGCGGGATGTTTTGCTGCCGGCGCAGTTTGTGGAGGAGTTTGAGCAGAAGCTGAATGCGAAGGACTTTCAGGGTGCCTACGAGTATGCTCGTGGGGACGATTCCTTTGTGGCGCGGGTGCTGGCATCGGGCATGAGTCGTCTCAGTCGTGGCTACGAGGAGGCGGTGGAGGGCATGCAGGAGGCGGGTGAGGACGAGAACATGGCGCTTGAGCACCGGCTCAGTTATGTGGCGCTGATCGGCACGATTGCTCCGATGATGGGACTGATGGGAACCGTGCAGGGGATGATTTCCAGCTTCGACAAGATTGCCATGAGTGCAGTTTCGCCGAAGCCATCGGAGCTGGCGGACGGCATTTCGACTGCTCTGGTGACAACTCTGATTGGCCTGGTGCTGGCGATACCGGCGATGGTGTTTCACAGCATTTTGAAGAACCGTGTGCAGCGGATGGTGCTGGAGATTGGGATGGTCAGTGAAAGCCTGATGGGTCGATTTGCTCAGGTGGGCAAGCAGAAGTCTGCCGGCTGATCTGTCTGGTGGTGTTGTGTATGGGTTTTGAGCCAGCGTGGAGCCGGTTTCGATGAAGATCAAAGCTGCGAATGTAGCGGTCCCGGAGATCGATATGACTCCGATGATCGACATTGTTTTCCAGCTGATCACATTTTTCATGGTGATCAACAATTTTGATCAGAACGAGGCGGACGAGCGAGTGTCTTTGCCGCGGGACCAGCTGGCGAAGCCGCCGGCGGTGCAGCGGAAGGACGCGTTTGTGATGAATTTTGGGTTTGAGCGGAACAAGGACGGTTCGCAGGCCAGTCCTGAGCCGTATTTGTTTTTTGGTGACGAGCGGCTGACGCTGGAGCAGGTGCGTCCGCGTCTGCGTCAGGAGTCGCAGTTTTACAGTGCGATCGGGACGAAGCTGGAAGACGTGACGGTGGAGATTCGTGCGGATGCTCAGATTCAGTCCGGCATGGTGCAGGAGCTGATACAGATGTGTCAGGAGCAGGGAATTGAGTTTCAGCGTTTCGCTCTCAAGGCGACTCAGCAGTCGGTTCCCTGAATCAACATTTGCTGTGTTTCGGTGTGGTGTGTGCAGCGGGTGTGGTGGAAGTTTTGGATTCTGATTAACGCCGTGTGTCGGGGACTGGGCGGGCAGCCATGAAGCTTCGCAATCGGGTGACTTCGGGAAAGATTGCACTGGACATGACGCCGATGATCGACGTGGTGTTTCAGCTGCTGATTTTCTTCATGTGCACTCTGAAGGTGATTGAGCCTGAGGGGGATTTTGACATCAGCATGCCGTTGGGGGCTCCCAGTGCATCCACTGTCACGGACGCAGAGTTGCCTCCGTTCAAGGTGCGGATGGAGGCTGATGGTGCGGGTGATCTGCGGGCACTGTATTTCAACGGCACGAATCTGGGTGCGGGCGAGCAGGCATTTGCGCGTCTGAATTCGGAGGTTTTCCGGGCGATCACTGCATTGCAGGCGATTGGAAAAGAGCAGCAGGAAAAGCAGGAAGTGGAGATTGACCCGGACTATTCGCTGCACTATCGGTATATTATCAATGCGATTGGATCCTGTTCCGGTCGACTGGGCACGAATGGCGTGCCGGTGCGGTACATCAGCCGCATCAAGTTTGCTCCCAGACGCGAGCCCTGACGGGGAACAGCGTTCTGTCTGCCTGTCCTCTGCTTTACAGAAACCAGTCTGGTGACACAGGGTCCTGTTGAACTGAATGCGGTGCTGCAGTCGTCTGATCAGGTTTCCGAGCAGTTGCAGGCGCGTGCGCAGCAGCGATCGGGATTTCAGCAGCAGTATGCTTTTGAGTCGCGCTGGTTTCGCACGGACGACGGAGTGCAGCATTATGTGGACGAGGGCAGTGGTCCGCCGCTGCTGATGGTGCATGGCAATCCGACGTGGAGTTTTGCGTGGCGTCATCTGATCGCTGGTTTGCGGGACCGGTATCGGGTGATAGCGGTGGATCATCTGGGCTGTGGTTTCTCTGAGAAGCCTCAGGACACATCCCTGTATGTGCTGGAGCGTCACATTGCTCGTTTGACGGCGCTGGTGCGTGCTCTGGGCCTGCAGAATGTGGGTTTGTTTGGTCATGACTGGGGTGGTGCGATTGGGATGGGTTGTGCGGGTCGTCTGCCGGACCGTTTCAGTCGATTTGTGCTGATGAATACGGGTGCATTTCATAGTCAGGCGATTCCGTTTCGGATTGCGTTGTGTCGGATCCCGCTGCTGGGTCAGCTGGGTGATCAGGGATTGAATCTGTTTGTGCGAGCGGCGTTGTGGATGGCGGTTGAGCGTCCTTTGTCAGCGGCGGCTCGGGCCGGCCTGTTGGCGCCGTATGATTCGTGGTCCCAGCGGATAGCTGTGCATCAGTTTGTGCAGGACATTCCGCTGCATGCGGGGCATCGCAGTTATGGTGCGTTGAGTGAGGTGGAGCGGGGTCTGGCGCAGTTTCGTGGTCGTCCGATGCAGTTGATCTGGGGCATGCGTGACTGGTGTTTTACTCCGCAGGAATTCCTTGAGGGTTTTCTGCGACGTTTCCCGGAGGCTCGAGTGGAGCGTCTGGCGGATGCCGGGCATTATGTGTTTGAGGATGCTCAGGAGCAGGTGCTGAGTACATCGCGGCAGTTTTTGCTGTCGACGGACGGCGCGGTCTGAGTGGCAGCTGTGCTGGATCAGGGGGCCTGCAGCCAGACTCCGACGTTATTCCCATTCGCGCGCTCTGAGATTCCGAGGCGATCAGCGTCGGGTGTGAGCAGTTTGAGTCCGTTGCCGACGGGGCGATTCAGCAGTTCGATTTTGTCTTCGGAGGTGGCATTATTGTTCCACCATGCGAGGGTTGAGGAGCCGCCACCATCCATATTGATGCCATCGTGTGCACCGTAATCCAGCAGCCACTGGCCCAGTTCCGCCGTGGTGGCTCCTGCGCTGGAGTGTCTGCGACCGTCGACGACGAGTACGAACAGCAGGCGCTGGTCGGCAGACAGTCCGACGGCGGTGCGGGGGTGCAGGTCTGTGCCGGAGGGCTGGACCTGGCCATTTTTCAGACAGAGGGCGAAGCCACTGACGGCGATTTCGATTTCGGCGGGGTTTTCGTGGTCGGCAGCGGTGCGAATGGATGCTTTTCCGTCGCGGGTGATGATGAGTGAGGGTGAGCCGGTGGGTGGTGAAACGAGTTGTCCGCGGCAGACGGCGAAGCCCTGCAGGTTGGCGGGTGTTTCCTGATCGAAGGGGGCTGGCCAGGGAGTGAAGGCATCGGCATTGAAGGCAAGGATAACGGGACGGGAGGCATTGCGTTCTGAGCGGAGAAAGCTGCGGACGGTCTGGCGACGTGTTTCGCGGGTATCTGCCTGCCATTCGGTGGTGCGGTCGGTGGTTGTGAATTTCAGGCCTGGCTGCTGCAGGTTGATGCGTACAGCGTGGCGCTGGATGGGGCGAGGAGATTGCAGAGAATCCTGGAGCAGGAGGATTCCAGGAGCAAGCTGTCTGGCGGAGTTCCAGTCAGTGGCTGCGTCTGCGGGGTTCGGTGTCAGGAGCAGCAGGCAGCAGAGAGCGGTGAGGTGCAGCATGGCGAGTATTTTGCGGGGAGTTGGGGTGGGCGTGGCCGGGATACGGAATCGGCTTGCTTCGAGTGTCGGCCCGTGATACGGTGGCGGGGTGATCAGAGTCAATGGGAGTTCTAACTGGTGCGGACCGGTCAATCCATGGAGCGTGTTGCGACGATGAAATTCTTCACAAAATTGGTGTGTGTGTGTCTGGTGTGTGGTGTGCTGGCGGTGTTGGTTCCGCAGGTGCGGGGCCAGCAGGCTGGTTTTGCGGATGGCAGTTATCCGAAGAACCAGTGGGTGTCATTGTTCAACGGCAAAGACCTCACCGGATGGACTCCGAAGATCCGTTACTGCGAGCTGGGTGAGAATTTTGACAATACGTATCGTGTGGAGGACGGGCTGCTGAAGGTGCGTTATGACGGTCCGGGTTATAAGCAGTATGGCGAGCGTTTCGGGCATTTGTTTTTCAAGGACAGTTTCAGCAATTACCGATTTCGTGTGGAGTATCGGTTTGTGGGCAGCCAGTGTCCTGGTGGTCCTGGCTGGGCGCTGCGGAACAGTGGCGTGATGGTGCATGGTCAGGATCCGGCGACGATGCAGAAGGATCAGGATTTTCCGGTGTCGATTGAGGTGCAGCTGCTGGGTGGGAATGGCCGGGATCCGCGGACCTCGTCCAATCTGTGTACTCCGGGAACAAACGTTGTGATGAAGGGTGAGCTGAAGCTGCAGCACTGCATCAATTCGACGTCTCCGACGTTTCATGGTGAGGACTGGGTCACGGCCGAGATTGAAGTGCGGAATAACGAAGTGATTCGGCATCTGATTGGTGGCGAGGTTGTGCTGGAGTACAACAAGCCGCAACTGGACAAGCGTGACGAGTCGGCGCGGAGGCTGATCAGGGGAGACGATCTGATGCTGCAGGGGGGGACGATTTCACTGCAGTCTGAGAGTCATCCGATTGATTTCCGGAAGGTGGAGATCATGGTTTTGGGTGAGTGATTGTGTGCGGTTGTTGGCGGAAGTGGGGAGGTGGGTGACAAGATGTTGCGGACAGTGAGCGCAGGGTGTGGCGTCATTGGTCGAAGCTGTGCCGGTTTGGTGGCGACGTTGTTGTCGCTGTCGACCGTGCAGGGCCAGCTGGCTCCGGGGGCTGGTTACGTCTTTCCACCGGTCGTGCGATCGGGAACGACGACTGCGGTGCAGATGGGAGTGTTTGATCCGACGCCGGACCTGCAGTGGTTTGTGCATGATTCGCGGGTGCAGCTGCGAATTGCGGGGCCGGCGGGGGATTTTCATCTGCCTCCTCCTCCTTACTGGAAGGGGCCTCGCGGTGGCACCAACGCGCCACCGATTCCGCGTGAGGTACCTGCGGAGCTGACGATACCGGCGGATCAGCCGGAGGGATTTGTGTACTGGCAGATTGCGAATGCGAATGGCGTTTCAAAGACGGCTCGCATTCTGGTCAGTCATGGTACAGAGATTCTGGAATCGCGTTCGCGGGATTTGGCGCAGCGTTTGCCGGCGTTACCGGTGTCTGTGGCCGGTCGTTTGAGTCGTTTGACGGAGGTGGATTGTTACGAGCTGACGGCGGAGCGGGATGGGCCGATTTCCGTGCAGCTGATGGCGCGGCGACTGGGAGCGGATTTTCGGGGACTGCTGCAGGTGCATGATGAGGGTGGGCGTCTGCTGGCGGATTTTTCGGACACAGAGGGAGTGGATGGCGGGCTGACGTTTGCGGCGCTGGCGGGTCGGCGGTATGTGGTGAGTCTGAATGATGTGGATTTTCGGGGTGATCGTGCGTATGTGTATCGTCTGAGTTTTGTGGCGGGTCCGCGAGTGCTGTGTACGATTCCGGCGTGTGGGCGTCGCGGTACAACGGCTGAAGTTGAGTTTGTGGGCAGTGGGCTGCAGACGGGCGGCAGCGGCACGGAGGTGTTGCGGCAGTCTGTGCAGTTTCCAGCGGACGCTGTGTCTGACACTGTGGTTCAGCTGCAGACGGCATGGGGTGCAGTGCCTGTGCGGATTCTGCTGAGTGATGGGGACGAGCTGACGGCAGGCGGGGAGGCAGTGCAGACGCTTGTCGGGGCGGATGTGGCGGTGACGGGGCGTCTGGGTCCGCAGTGTGAGGAGCAGCGGTATGGATTTGAGGCGGTGGCGGGTGAGCGAATTTCGCTGGAGCTGCAGTCTGCGGCGATTGGCGGGTCGCTGGATACAGTGCTGCTGGTGGAGGGGCCTGACGGAAAGCCTGTGGGTGAAAACGATGACAGTGGCGGTACGGACAGTCGTCTGGAGGTGACGGCGGCGGTGGCTGGCAGTTACACGTGTGTGGTGCGAGCTGCGGAGTCACTGACGGGGCGTGCGGACGATGTGTATCGGTTGTGTCTGCAGCGTCAGCGGGCTGATTTCCGTTTGCTGGCTCCGCAGCAGTTGCTGTTGCCTGCCGGGGGGCAGGTGGAAGCAGCGATTACTGTGCAGCGGCAGGGTGGATTTGATGGTGAGATTGTGGTGACTGTTGAAGGTTTGCCGGCGGGTGTGACAGCGGAAGGTGACTGGAAGGTGGCGTCGGGGAAGAATGATCTGAAGGCAGTGCTGAAGTCTGCAGCGGATGCTGCTGTTGTGGCGGCCCAGGTGCGATTTCGCGGTACGGCAATGGTGAACGGCACAGAGCAGGCTCGGGTGGCGCTGGTGGAGGGTGCGGGGACGCTGTGTCCGGTTTCGCCGGCGGATCGTCAGGTCCCGGCCAGTGTTCTGGCGATGACGATGGTGGCTCCGATTGACGTGCTGGTCATTGACCGAGAGCGTCAGCGGGATGTGCACCGTGGCACCACGTATCTGGCGGAGCTGGAGATCGTGCGAAAGGATGGTTTCAGTGGTGAGGTGACGCTGGTGATGACCGGTCAGCAGGACCGTAATCGGCAGGGGATGCGAGGTGAAACGACGGTTGTACCCCCGGGGGAAACGAGGGCTTTTTATCCGTGTTTTATGCCGGAATGGCTGGCCACGGACATTACTCGACGGATGATTGTGCATGGGATTGCGGTGGTCCCGGATCCTCACGGCAATCCGCGATATCTGACAAAGCCCGGTGACGCTCGCATTACGATGATCATGGAAGGTGCATTGCTGAAACTGGCATTGAATTCTGCGAGTGTGTCAGCGGAGCAGGGTGGTATGGTGGAGGTGCCGGTCAGCATCTCGCGTTCAGCGCGGCTGCCATTGCCGGTGACGGTGCAGTTGCATGTACCGGAGGAGTTACAGGGGTTACTGCGGTGTGCACCCCTGGAGCTGGTGCCGGGGTCGGATACGGGAGTTCTGCGGATTGAGGCTGGTGAAGACAGTCGTCTGCAGGGAGTCTGGCCGCTGAAGGTCACGGCGACGGCGATGCAGGATGGTCGCTGGCCGGTGATTTCCGAGTCGGATCTGGAACTGGGTTTTCCGGTTGGCTGTCGGTAGGGAAAGCGAACGGGGCCGGTTTTTGACCGGCCCCGCTGCATTCAGGGTAAGTCTGCTGCAGACAACATCTGCGGCGGACCTCAGTTCAGCAGTGATTCCTGAAGTTCAAGGCTGCTGAACAGGTCATCGATGGACTGAGCAGCATTTTCCGGGGCCAGAGCCGAGCTGACGGCGGCTGGTGCGGTTGTGGCTGCGGCAGTTGTCGAGCGTGCCGGGCGAGCAGAATTATTTCCGAGTGTCCGCAGATCAGTCCTGCGGTCTGCTTTGGCAGCGGTGCTGCGAGCATTGGCGAGGCTTTCGTCGGCGTTCGGGAACAGGGTGATGCGGCGAGCGGCAGCGGGTGCAGGATCCCACGAACTGCGCTGCGGTCCGTCATCGAACACTGCAGTGGCATCGCTGCTGACCGGTGGCGGGTCAGCAATGCCCTGAGCATTGGAGTTGGCGGCGGAGAGTGCGAAGGAGTCTGCGAGCAGGGGTTGTACAGAAGTTCGGCCGCTGGGGTAGCGGTAGACTCGGTCGGAGCCACTGTCGCAGATCCAGATGTCCATGGATCCGTTGGAAGGGTCAAGGGTAATTCCGGTGGGGCTGCTGTTTTCGGGGCTGATGCCCCAGGCGCTGCTGCCCGTGGAGACACCGGATCCATTCAGCTGATACCGGAAGACGCGGTCGAATCCAGTGCCGTCATCGACGACCCAGAGGAAGTTTGTGCCGTTCTGTGAGCCGAAGACGACGTCTTTGGGTGTGGTGTTTCCGGCATTGAGCGCAAAGTTGGCAGTGGCGTTCTGTGTGCCGGAGGTGCGTGACGCGGCATTGGCGTAGTAGTAGGCGCGTCGAGCGGAGCGGTCCACGACCCACAGGTGCGTGCCGTTGGTGGCGATGCCTTCCACGAGGGCGGTTGTGGGCAGCGTTCCCAGAGTCCACGAGCCCTGCAGGACTCCGCTGTTGTTATACACATATACTCTGCGGTTGGCATCCAGCACCCACAGTCGTGTACCGGCCGCATTTGTCGCGATACCTCGAGTGGTGGTGTTGGTGGCATTGAGTGTGTAGTTTTCCACTGCGTTGCCGGCCGCGTCGTACTCGTAAGTGCGATCGACAGTGGAATCATTCACGACATAGAACTTGGTGTCACCGACAGTGGGGTCATTGTCGATGTTGACGAGGGCGAAGTCAGCGGGGTTCAGGCCACTGTAGAGCGGATCCGACGAGTTGGAGTTTCCGATGATGGCGGTGTAGGCCACGTCGCCATCGTTAATCGTGTCATCAACTCCGGTGACGGTTACGAGCTGTCCCACGGACCAGTTGGAAGCATTGAAGACCAGCATACCTGGGTTGACGGAGCCTTCGGTGGTGTCACTGGAGCTGATGGGGATCATCACCGATGACAGCGGTTCGGAATCCAGGCGGACAACGAAGGTGATGGAGCCACCGGTTTCCGTAGTACTGGTCCCTGATGGCGGGCTGACGGTGATTCCGGCAGTGTCATCATCGACATTGAGCAGACTGATATCTGCCGAGTCGATTCCGTTGTAGAGGGTGTCCGGTGACTGTGATGGGCCGATGAGGATGCTGTAGTTGATATCGCCATCGTCGACGAAGTCATTGACACCCGTGACGGTGACGGTCTGTGGTACAAACCAGTTGGCGGTTGAGAACGCGACGAGGTTTGTGGAGAGGGATCCTTCGGTGGTGTCGGAGCTGAAGACGGGGACGTAGACCCAGGCTGCAGGCTGGCTGTTGAGTACGATGGTGAAGGTGGTCTGAGCACCGGCTTCGGTGGTGCGGGTCGCTGAAGGTGAGGAGACGATAATTGCGGGCAGAGGTCCGATGAGGAAGTCCACAACCCGGAACATGAATGCCTGCTGGTTGCTGGGGGCTGCCGCAGTGGTGCTCATGGTTTCAAACGGAACCGAGGAGAACACCATTCCGAAGCCGCCGGCAGCGTAATTACCGCGGTAGCTGACAGCCGAGAATGACGAGGAGGCGGTAGTCACACCATGGCGGAGGAACCCGGTGGCTCCGACGGCCGGGGTGAGGGCATCGACGTAGAGTTCGGGGATATCGGCATTGGCTGCCACGGGAATATTCATGCCGTTGCCGATGGGGTGTCCGCTGACGCCGACTTCGTTGTGGTCGACCAATTGCACGTCATCTTCGTAGCTGTCGACTTTCAGATAATTTGTGCGGAATCCCGTGCTGACTCCGGAGAACAGCACATCCTGTCCGGAGATGAAGATGCGGCCACCGTTATTGAGGTAGGTGCTGATGGCCAGCTCGTCGGCGGCAGTGAGTGCGGTACTGAAGTCAAATCCGGTATTCCAGATGACCATGCGGTAGGCGTTCAGGTCACCGGCGAGTGGCTGACCGTTTTCAGCCAGCAGGTCCCAGGAATCGCTGGTGAAGAGGTTCGCTGCCAGTGCATTGGTGACGGCTTGTTCGGTTGCACCGCCAAGGTCATCATCGATGACGAGAATGGGCTGGGCGATGGTGGTGACAAACGAGTTAATTTCTGAGGCGCCGGAGTTGCCTAAGGCGTCGGTGCTGATGATTTGATAGTAGTACTGAGTGTCAGGTACGAGGCCGCTGACGGTCATCAGGTGGCTGGAGCCGAATCCTGTTCCGTCATAGAGGAGCGAGAGGCTGGTGGGGCTGGTGCCGACAAGGATCTGTTCGAAGGAATCTTCGTCGGTGTTCCAGGTGATATTGGCTCGAGTGGGATGTGCTGTGGCAGCGATATTGCTGGCGTTGGGCGGGAGCCCGTCGACGATGGCGGTATCGAATCTGCCGGAGGCGGGCAGGACAGCAATGATGATATCGTTGTGAACCACCTGCAGGATGGAGTCAGCTGAATCTACCGGTGCTGGTCCGAGCTGGAATGTGCCGGTGAACACTCCGGAATCCACATCGGTTTCGGTTAAAACGACGGTGATCGGAGTGAGTTCGCTGGTGCTGTAGACTTCGACAGTGGTGGTGTCGACGGCGAAGTAGTCGACATTTGGTGCCGAGTCGCGGACGGTGATCAGCGGAGCCTGATTCAGTCCGTAGACAGGCAGTTCGATATCGATGGTTCCGGGCAGTGGTCCGATGAGGTATTCGATGATGCGGCGCATGACGGTTGCAGAGTCATTTGGTGCGACATCGAACGGGCTGATGGATTCGAAGGGCAGAGTGGTGAAGACCATGCCGAAGCCGCCGTTGTCGTAGTCACCACGGTAGCTGACCGAGGAGAACGGGTAGAATCCGGATGGATCATTGTGCAGCAGGAAACCTTCGGCATCGGGGGTCGGGAGCAGTTCATCGACAAAGAAGGAGTTGAAGCCTGGGGGCAGAGTGGCGGTGAGTGAAAGATTTCTGCCGATGGGGTGTCCGGCGATGCCGGTTTCTGTATGGTCGAAAGTTACAAGGTCATCGAAGTAATCGGCTACCTTGAGGTAACTGGTCTGAAAATTCGCACTGACGCCCGACCAGAACACATCCTGTCCTGAGATATAAATGCGGCCGCCGTTGTCGAGGTATGCAGAAATCGCAGCTTCGTCAGCCGGCAGGATTGCTGAGCTGAAATCATAGCCGGTATTCCAGATCACCATTTTGTAACTGGCGAGATCAGCAGCGGTCGGGCTGAATCCGAGAGCAGCGACATTCCAGGTATCGTAAGCGACCTGGTTGGCCAGCAGGGCATAGTCGAAGAACTGTTCATCGGCGGCGCCATTGTCATCGTCGACAAACAGGATGTCTGGTGCTGACTGGGTGGTGAAGGATTCAATCTGTGACACGGCGATGTTGCCGGCTTCGTCAGTGGACTGAACCTGGTAGAAATAGACGGTGCTGGGGCTGAGCCCGGTGATTTTGAGCGAGTGGGCAGACCTGAGTGCAGCGGAAATTGTACTTTGTGTGAGTGAACCTGGACTTGTGCCGTATCTAACCAGTTCGTCTGCTGGCTCGTCGGTGTCCCAGGTGATATCGGCAGTGCTGGATGCAGCAGTGGCCAGCACGTTGCTGATGACCGGAGGGAAATCATCAACGACGGCGCGGTCGATGAGTCCGAGGCTGGGGTAGACAGCGATGATTGCATCAGCGTGCAAAACCTGCAGCAGGGAGTCCGGGATGGCGGCTCCGGGGGCCAGCTGAGCTGTGCCGGTGAAGACTCCGGTGTTGACTCCGGTTTCCGTCAGCGTGACGTTCAGTGGTGAGGATTCGGTGGTGCTGGAGATTTGGACAGTCACGGTATTGACCACAGTGGCGCTGGTATTGGCAGCTGCATGGCTGACGGTCATGGTCACGAGTCCATTGGACCGGTAGACCGATTTGTCGAGGTAGATGAAGTTTGAGCTGCGGATGGCGTTGTAGACGTTGAGTCGTCCGTTGGTGGCCACTTTGCCGTTGAGCGATGTGGTGGGGACTGCGGAGTTCAGGATGGCAGCACGGATTGAGGCTGCTGACTGCACAGTGGAGTGCACTGAAGCGTACAGCCCGATGGCTCCGGCCACGTGTGGCGTGGCCATGGATGTGCCGTCAAAAACCGCGTAGGAATTGACGGGCACTGTTGACAGGACTCCTGCCCCTGCAGCACCGATGTCTACGGTTGTTGCGCCGAAGCTGGAGAAGCCAGACAGGGCCCCGTTGCTGTCGAGGGAGGCCACAGCGATGACGGCGTCGTAGGAGGCCGCTGTTTCTGTGGATGTGCCTACAGTGGTGTTCAGGTTGGCTGGGTACCGAGGGGTGGTATCGTTGTCGGCAGATCGGTTGCTGGCGGCAGCAACGAGCAGAATATCGGCTTTGGCATGGCGGATGGCGGCATCATGGAGGGATTGTGCGTAGCCACCGCCACTCCACGAGTTATTCGTTGCGACGAGATTGATCCCATGGCGGCTTTTCAGGTCCGTCATGTAGTCAAAAGCGCGCACTGCCATTTCGAGAGTCGCAGCGTTGGCACCGAAAAACTTGGCTGAAATCAGATTCACATTCCAGTTGACTCCGGCGACGCCTGTACCATTGCCACCAGAGGCGCCGATGGTGCCGGCAACATGGGTACCGTGATCGTCCGAGGGATCATCGTAGACGGAGTTGTCGTCGTTGTTGAAGTCCCAGCCGTTGACGTCATCGGCATAGCCATTGCCGTCATTGTCGATGCCGTCTCCGGCGATTTCGAAAGGGTTGACCCAGATGTTCGCTGCGAGATCGGGATGATTCAGTTGAATCCCGGTGTCAAGTACTCCGATGTACAATCCCCGGTTGCCGATGAATCCGTCGCGCCATGCCTGTTCAGCAGCAGAACCGAACTGATTTGTGGTGCCACCCGGGCCGGCTGACGGGTTGTCATTGCTGTACATGCCCCACAGGCTGCCGTCGCTGTAGGACGGGTCATTGCTGACATAGTCGGGGTAGTAGATGTAATTTGGCTCAGCAAAAGCGATTCGCGGATGCTGCTGCAGTTGGTTGATGGACTGTTGCTGTGGAACATTGGCCGGGGTGCCGACTCGAACCAGCAGTCCCTGCCCCGACGCCTGCATAGCGGCGGTCTGAGTGAAGGAGCGGACTTCGAGTCCGAAGGAAGCTGCGATCTGACTGGCCTGCAGGCGACTGACCTCGGGTTTGAACTGCACCAGCAGTTCATTGGGGACGCGATCGGGCTGCGAGGGTTCCGGCTGAGGCAGATCCATGCCGGGTTTGCCGACGGACAGTCCCGACAGCAGGCTGCGAATTTCGAGGGATTCCGCGGTGGGGCGGAATGAAAACGATGACGGCTTTCTGCCACGAATCCGACGGAAGCTGGTCATGCCTGCTGAGCCTTTCTGCAGGGAAGAAACGCACAAGTACGAAACGAGAATTCTGAGTTGCTGCGTTGAGCACGCGGCTGCTGCGGATTTTCAGAGGCTGTGTCCGCCAACCCGGTCATCAGACTGTTGTGGGGCCATTCCCGCAAGATGCAGTACGAGCAGATTTCACGGTATGACGGGAAAACTGCAGCACTGGCCTGCAGGGGTTCGCTGGTTTTTGTGACTGCTTCAGCCGGCACAACTGATGCTTTTGTGTCGATTGCTGCAGCCGCACGGTTGCATGACGGGGACCGCATCATGCGGCGCGCTGTGCAGCCCTGGGGGAGGGCCCCCAGTATTGTGCTGTTCCCGATTTCTGTTAGTCAATTGCGGACCCGCGTGTTTTGCCCGGATTTTCCGGCCTGTGTGAACCGCCCGGAATGTCAGGAATATTCAGCCTGGCAGCAGTTCGTGGGTGCGTTTTGCCAGTTGCCGCACGCGACATTCATCGATATCGATCGACAGACCCGGTTTGAGCAGTGAGTATGCGTGGCCGGCCCGGCCGAATGTCAGGTCCTGTTCTGTCAGCCGATCCTGGACGAGGAATCTGTCGAAGCTGCCTTCGAGGAACCACAGGTCTGAGACACTGCAGGCGAAGTGTCGGCCGGCTGCCGAGAGTATTCCGGTTTCCCCGACCTGGCAGCCGAGCTGGCAGCGAATCCCGTGCTGGCTGGCCAGCCTGACAATTTGCAGCGAACGCAGGATGCCGCCACACTTGGAAAGTCGGATGTTGAAGGCGTCGCACCACTGACCAGCAATCGCTCGTTCCGCATCCTCCACGCAGCACAGGGACTCATCCAGCATGACGGGCAGGCCGGCCGGCTGCAGGAACTGGCGGCGGACTTCTGCCAGTCCCGCGACTTCACCGTGCGGAACAGGCTGTTCCAGTGACTGCGGGTGAAACCGCAGCAGCGGCTCAACCTGTTCCCGCAGTGTTTCGCAGTGCCAGGCTTCGTTGGCGTCGAGGCGGAGTCCCCGGTGTGGCCCGAGGACAGTGCGGATGCGAGCGAGGCAGGCGGAGTCTGAAAGTCCGGCCGTGCCCACCTTGACCTTGATCTGCTGAAACCCGAAGAGCCGCATTTTCAGGGCTGACAGCAGCTGGGCTGCGGGTGACTGCGATGTGATGACTCCGCTGTATCTGACCGACGATGTGAACTGCGAGATTCCGGTGAATTCGGGGTGTTCGCGAATCAGGTCTGCCAGCGGTCGTCCGCAGCTGCGCCCGGTGGCATCGAGCAGGGCCAGTTCGAGTGCGCAGCGGACCGAGTTGCCGAAGCATTCGCGGAGGTCTGTGTGAAGTGTCGGATCAGCGGGGTGCAGTGGCAGCCGACTGACGGCATCGGCGGCATCGAAGGGGGCTGTGAAACGGGCGTCGGCGAGTCCGGCGAGGTTTGTCTGAGCGAGCTGCTGCCAGGCAGAATCGATGGATTCGCCGGTGACATAGGTGCGTGGCAGGCCTTCACCCCAGCCGATGCTGCCATCGCGCAGTACACAGCGGATCAGGAGTGTATCGTTGTCTGTCCGAGTGAATGAGGCGTGCCGCACCGGCCTGCGGAGTGCAATGGGGACATGGAAAGCGGTCAGTCGATGAATCTGCATGGTGGGGGCTATTCAGTCTTCAAGCTCGGGGATTGGGGCCCCCGGTGGAATGTCGGTGCCTTCCCAGTTCAGCCGTCCGCTGACCGGGTCATACAGCAGAATACGGTCGCGGCTGCCGGGTACCGGTTGTCGGCTCTGCGCGGGCGCCAGCTGTCGATGCCGGGCAAGTACAGCGGCGTGTGCCGGGCTGGCCGCAAGATTGTGCCATTCGCGGGGATCCTGCTGCATGTCGTAGAGTTCCTCGGAACCGTCGGCGTAGCGGATGTAGCGCCAGTCCCGCGTGCGGACTCCGTGGTTGTCGTGATTGTGGGTGGTGATGGCGGGCCATGGTCGCGGTGTTTCGGGGTTTTGCAGCTGGGGCAGCAGGCTGTGTCCCTCCTGATCTGCGGGTGCGGGCAGGCCACAGAGTGCGGCGAGTGTGGGGTAGATGTCCAGCAATTCTGCAGGCTCGCGGCAAACGGCCTGCGGACGGACTCCGGGGCCCGCGAAGATCAGCGGGACTCGGGTTGAGCGATCCCAAAGTGAGTTTTTTCCGGTGATCAGTTTTTCGCCGAGGTGCCAGCCGTGATCGGACCAGAGCACCACGATGGTGTTGTCGGCATGAGGACTGTTTTTGAGTGCCTCGAGAATACGGCCGATCTGGGCATCCACGAAGGCTGTGGAGGCGAGATAGCTGCGGACGAGATTCTTCCACTGCTGCTGTTCCTGCAGGAATCTGAGCCGGGGTTCGGGCAGTTTCCAGTGCAGGTACCAGCTGAATCGCGGAGTGTCCTGTCGATCGTCCGGCGGAACTTCGGGCAGCTGCAGCGTGTTTTCGGGGAACAGGTCATACCATGACTGACTGACATAACAGGGCACGTGTGGCAGAAAGAATCCGGTGCAGAGGAAGAACGGCTGGGTGTGTGGCTGCCGGAGCTGTTCGACGGTCCATGAGGCGAGCAGGTAATCGCCTTTGTCCTCATCGCGGTGCGGAAACGTGCCCCAGTCAACGAGGGGGTGTTGTGAGGGCGTGCTGACGAGGGGCGAGGCTGGGCGGGGGCCGATTCCGGAGGGTGGTCCGACGATGTCGAATTCGCCGTCACCCGGTTTTCTGCCCCACGCACCGTGCCCGATCTTTCCGGCCATGCGTGTGGAGTATCCGTGCTGGCGGAAGAACTGTGGGAGAGTTGTGCAGTCTTTCAGGGTGCTGGCATCGCGAATTGCCGGAGCAAGTCCATAGACGCCGGAGCTGGAGGGTCGTTTGCCGGTGAGCAGGCTGGCGCGGGAGGGGTTGCAGAGTGGAGACTGGCAATGAGCATTGGCGAACAGGGTGCCGGAGCGGGCGAGGGCATCGATGTGGGGTGTGCGTGCCTGGGGATGGCCGTGGAGGCAGCCGATCCAGTCATTTTGGTCATCGATGGCAATCATCAGCACATTGGGAGGGCGACTGCCCGGCTGTTGAGCGTGGCAGCTGCAGATTGTGAGTGCGAAGAAGGTGAGGAGCCGGCAGACCGGAGTGAGTGATCTGAGGGACAGCATAGGAGGGGCCTGTCGGAATATATTTCGTGTGTGTAGTCCGCCGCCGGATTTTGAGGGGGAGTGTGATGGAAGTGGCGGGCGGGGGCAAACGAACTGGCGGCAGGTGCGGGGGCCCAGCGTGTGTGGCGGTGGCTGGCGTGGTGCTTTGGTACTCGGGGAAAACTTCGTGAAAAGCCGAAAGGGGGCTCAAGGGCCCGGGGCAGGCCGTCGATAAACAGGGGGCCTGAAAACGGGGGGTTGAGACGAGGGGTGAAACGGTGGTGGTGTTGGCGTGGCCAACTCTGCTCGCACTCTTAGGAAAACTCGAAGATTCAGGCGACCGGAGACTGGACAATCGGGCCAAAAGCTGGCAGGATGTCCGCCCCCGAATTTGGAAACAGCTTTCGGGGCGTATAGCTCAGATGGTTAGAGCGCAGCTCTGATAAAGCTGAGGTCCGTGGTTCGAGTCCACGTACGCCCACTGGTACTGGTTTGGTGATGTGCGGGCCCTTACATTGTGGGGTTGCCTGTTGGTTGCTGAGCCGGCGAATCTGGTGGAAACAGTGCTTTGACGGTGTTCTGTGGTTTACGCAAGTGGCTGCGGGATATTGTTGGGGTGTTGAAAGCCGAGATGGACTATCGGCCGGGAATTCGGGGACGTAGCTCAACTGGGAGAGCGCTGCCCTTGCAAGGCAGAGGTTGTCGGTTCGATCCCGATCGTCTCCAGTACTGAAGAAGAAAAATAAAAAAATCTTCGACAGTGGGGTTGACATGGGTCTTAAAGCCCGGTATATTCCCCCGCTCGCAAAAAACAACCCTTCGGGGAAATGAGTTTTGCGACTGATCTTTGACAATCTAATGAAGTCTAAGTGGCATCTGTAAACGTTTCCGAGCGAAGAGCTTGGGGCGAAAGCCTCAGGTTCAGAAGAACTGAATCGTGTATATGTCGTGGCGATTGATCAAATTGGCCAGATATATAAGGGCGTGTGGAGGATGTCTTGGCGCCAGAAGGCGATGAAGGGCGTGGAAGGCTGCGAAAAGCCTGGGGGAGCTGTCAAACGAGCGTTGATCCTGGGGTACCCGAATTACCGTTAGCTGAATACATAGGCTAACGGAGCGAACGTGGGGAACTGAAACATCTAAGTACCCACAGGAAGAGAAAGCAAGAGCGACTTCCCTAGTAGCGGCGAGCGAACAGGAAACAGCCCAAACCGTCGGCATGTCCGGCGGGGTTGTGGGGCTCACATGTGGAGTTACAAATCTGACGGTTAGGAGAGGCAGCTGGAAAGCTGTACCACAGAGGGTGATAGTCCCGTATCCGACAACTGATCAGACTCCGTGAGAAACCCCGAGTAGGACCGGTCACGTGGAACCCGGTCTGAAGCTGGGAGGCCCATCTCCCAAGGCTAAGTACTCTCTGGCGACCGATAGTGGAAAAGTAGCGCGAGCGAAAGATGAAAAGCACCCCGGAAGGGGAGTAAAAAGGACCTGAAACCACACGCTTACAAGCTGTCGGAGCACATTGTTGTGTGACGGCGTGCCTTTTGCATAATGATCCGGCGAGTTACTGTCGACGGCATGGTTAAAGCCTTAAGGGCTGAAGCCTCAGGGAAACCGAGTCTGAATAGGGCGAATTTTGTCGGCGGCGGTAGACGCGAAACCCGGTGATCTACCCATGGGCAGGTTGAAGCGCGGGTAAGACTGCGTGGAGGACCGAACTCACTAATATTGAAAAATTAGGGGATGACCCGTGGGGAGGAGTAAAAGTCTAATCAAACCGGGAGATAGCTCGTTCTCTCCGAAATAACTTTAGGGTTAGCCTTGAGCCATTGCGTCATGGGGGTAGAGCTACTGAGCTGGTTTGGGGCCCTTCCCAGGGTACCCTGCCTATCCAAACTCCGAATACCATGACGTTTACCTCAGGAGTTAGTCCATGCGGGAGAAGCTGCATGGTCGAGAGGGAAACAACCCAGATCGCCTGCTAAGGTCCCAAAAATTTGCTGAGTCACAAAGGATGTCTGAATACTGTGACAGCCGGGATGTTGGCTTAGAAGCAGCCACCATTTAAAAAGTGCGTAATAGCTTACCGGTCGAGTATTCTGGCACCAATAATGAACGGGAGTAAGCAAATTGCCGAAGCAGCGGGCTCGTCTTTGACGAGCGGTAGGAGAGCGTCCTGAATGCATCGAAGCGATACCGTGAGGATTCGTGGAGCGTTCAGGAGTGATTATGCCGGAATAAGTAACGATAAAGCAGGTGAGAATCCTGCTCGCCGTAAGCCTAAGGTTTCCTGGGGAAGGTAAATCCGCCCAGGGTTAGCCGGTCCCTTAGTCGAGGCCGAAAGGCGTAGACGATGGAAAGCAGGTTAATATTCCTGCGCCTATTGTGGGGGACGTTGGGTGAATGAACATCGGGGTGTTGGTAACCCCCGTACCGCAAGGTCGAGCCTTCGGGCGAAGTGTTCTGCAACACAACCAAGAAAAGCCCACATAATATGACCGTACTAAAACTGACACAGGTAGGCGAGGCGCGTAGCCTCAGGCGCTCGGGAGAACGCTGGTTAAGGAACTCTGCAAATTGGCCCCGTAACTTCGGGATAAGGGGTGCCATCGAAAGATGGTCTCAGCAAAGCGGCACTAGCGACTGTTTACTAAAAACACAGGTCTCTGCGAACTCGTAAGAGGAGGTATAGAGACTGACGCCTGCCCGGTACCGGTAAGTTAATAAAGACGGTTAGCTCTAGGGCGAAGCCGGCAATTGAAGCTCCGGTAAACGGCGGCCGTAACTATGACGGTCCTAAGGTAGCGAAATTCCTTGTCGGGTAAGTTCCGACCTGCATGAATGGCGTAACGACTGGTGCACTGTCTCAATCAGCGACCCGGTGAAATTGTAGCCGTGGTGAAGATGCCACGTACCCGCAGCGTGACGGAAAGACCCCATGAACCTTTACTGCAGGCTGATACTGTCACTTGGCACGTTTTGTGTAGGATAGGTGGGAGGCGGAGAAGTCGGTACGCCAGTATCGATGGAGCCATCCTTGAAATACCACCCTGAACTTGTTAGGTGTCTAACGCTGACCCGTGAACCCGGGCGGCGAACACTGTCAGTTGGGCAGTTTGACTGGGGCGGTCTCCTCCCAAAGAGTAACGGAGGAGCTCAAAGGTACCCTCAGCCTGGTTGGCAATCAGGCGAAGAGCGTAAAGGTAGAAGGGTGCTTGACTGCGAGACAAATGAGTCGAGCAGAAACGAAAGTTGGACTTAGTGATCCGGCGGTTCCGAATGGAAGGGCCGTCGCTCAACAGATAAAAGGTACTCTGGGGATAACAGGCTGATCCCGCCCGAGCGTCCATAGCGGCGGCGGGGTTTGGCACCTCGATGTCGGCTCATCACATCCTGGGGGTGAAGAAGCTCCCAAGGGTTCGGCTGTTCGCCGATTAAAGTGGTACGTGAGCTGGGTTTAAACCGTCGTGAGACAGGTTGGTCCGTATCTGCTGTGGGCGTACGAAACTTGAGGGATATTCTCTTTAGTACGAGAGGATTTGGAGGGACGCACCTCTGGTGTTCCTGTTGTCACGCCAGTGGCATCGCAGGGTAGCTATGTGCGGTTGTGATAAACGCTGAAAGCATATAAGCGTGAAGCCATTCCCAAGATAAGGTTTCGTTTGACTCCCCTGGAAGACCACCAGGTTGATAGGCTGGCTGTGTAAGGCATGAGAGTGTCTGAGCTGACCGGTACTAATGGAGGAATATCTGGTCATTTTGATCAATTGTCAGACGCACTTAGACTTCATTTTGATTATACACACGACACCGAGCTCTGCTGCGGATCGTGTGGTTTCCCGGTGATTCACTTGCAAGGAAACACGCGTACCCATTCCGAACACGAACGTTAAGCTTGCAAGGCCAATGATAGTGTCAAAAGCGCGAAAGTAGGTACTGCCGGGATCTCTCACTGAGCCGCACTCTTCTGAGTGCGGCTTTTTTTATGCGCGCTGCGAAAGGTTACGATAATGGCCCAGCAATGGCAACCCGACTCGTGGCAAAACCGCACGGCTCGTCAGCAGCCAAAATATCCCGATGCCGCCGCGCTGGCGGAAACGCTGAAGCGGCTGGCCAGTCTGCCGGCACTGACTACGGCCTGGGAGGTTGATCGGTTGAGGGCGGAGCTGGTGCAGGCCGCCGATGGCAAGGCTTTCGTGTTGCAGGGCGGAGACTGCTCGGAGAGTTTCGACGACTGCAACTCGACCGCGGTGCTCCGTAAGCTGAAGGTCCTGATCCAGATGAGTCTCGTGCTGATTGCCGGGGCGCGGAAGCGAGTCGTGCGGATCGGCCGGATCGCGGGCCAGTATGCCAAGCCACGCTCCAGTGATGTTGAGCGGCGGGGTGAGGTTGAACTTCCCTGTTATCGGGGAGATATCATCAACCGGCCGGGATTCACGCTGGCGGAACGCACCCCTGATCCGCAGTTGATGTTGCGGGCCTTTGAACGCTCCGCGATGACGCTGAATTTCATTCGCGCATTGAGCGAAGGCGGTTTTGCCGACCTGCACCATCCGGAGAACTGGGATCTGGAATTTGTACGGAATACTCCGGGCAGTCGTCGGTATCAGCAATTGCTGGATTCACTGACAGATTCGATTCGGTTTATGGAGGTGGTGTCTCCGGGTGAGCTGCATCAGCTGCGGCGAGTCGACTTTTTTACGTCTCATGAGGCATTGCTGCTGCACTATGAGCAGGCGTTGACGAAATCTGAGCGTCAGCGGGGCTGGTACAATCTGGGTACTCACATGGTGTGGATCGGTGACAGGACTCGCGAGCTTGGCGGCGCGCATGTGGAGTACTGCCGGGGAATTCGAAATCCCGTGGGCGTGAAGGTCGGGAATTCCATGACGCCGGAAGAATTGGTGGAGCTGATTGGAATTTTGAATCCGGAGAATGAGTCTGGTCGGCTGACACTGATTCACAGATTTGGTGCGGAGAAGATTCGGGAGCGATTGCCGGCACTGGTGGATGCGGTGCGGAGTGCGGGCTGCAAAGTGTTGTGGAGCTGCGATCCGATGCATGGGAATACGCATGCCACGCGGTCCGGCCTGAAGACGCGATCGTTTGACGACATCATCTCGGAAATCATCGGAGCATTTCGGATTCACAAGGAGCTGGGAAGCCGTTTGGGTGGGATTCACCTGGAATTGACGGGCGAGGATGTGACCGAGTGTACCGGCGGACCTGGAAATCTGACCGAGTCAGATCTTTCCCGAGATTATCGCAGCACGGTGGATCCGCGGCTGAATTATGAGCAGTCGATGGAGATTGCGTTTTTGCTGGCGGAGCAGATGCGTTAGTTGGTGTGCCCGGGAGTGGGCCGGTGGTTACCTTTTGAGCATGTCGGCCACGTAGTCCTGCGGAGTTTTGTGGGTGATATTCCCGGCTCCGGGATGCACGAGTTCGCAGGGTACCCTGAACTCGTCAAGTTTTTCCTGCAGCAGGACTCCGAAGTTCGCTGAGTGTGTGGGATCTTTTGCGATCTGGCCTTTGGCGGGTGGTGCGCTGTAATTGAGGTAGACGGGCGGATCGCCGGCTGAGACGAGGTGGAACGGCGAGTATTCCTGGATCCAGGGCAGGATTTCATCGCGACGGGCAAGGAACGCGTTGAAGTCGCGTTGTTTCCTGCCGTCAATTTCCTGGAAGATGCCGAATGCGTGGCTGCCGTAGTTGCTGTTGGGTGTCCATTCCTGCATTTGGCGTGGATCGAGGGTTGTTTGAGCGCCGGTAACGGCGGCGCAGGCCGGTTTTGTGGATTCTCGAGCGATGGGGTCGGAGCTGTCGGGAATGGCGAGATCGTCGTGAAACGCGAGCCACAGACTGGTGCAGGCTCCGGCGGAACCTCCGGCGACGGCAATTTTCTGCTTATCGAGATTCCATTCGTTGGCTTTGCTGCGGACGAACTGCAGTGCGCGGGCTGCATCGTACAGGCAGGCTTTGACTGGCGGCTGGACTCCGTCGGCGATGGCTTCTTCGATGAATCGATATTCTATGGAAACGACTGAGATGCCCTGTTTGTGCATGGCGGGAACCCAGTTGGCCATCCCTGCCATGCGGTTTCCGTTTTGCCAGCCACCTCCGTGGATGAAGAAGAGGCATGGTGTTGGCACAGCGGATTCTGTTTTCCAGAAAGTCAGAACCTGTTTGGGGTGTGTTCCGTAGCTGACGGAATCGAGAGTGGGCGTGGGAGGTGGGGTCTCTTTTTTGGTGGCCTTTTGTTTGGTTTTTCCCGGTGTTTTGACCGGTGCCTGTTCTGCTGGCAGCTTTTTCGTGGCGGTCTCATCCGCTGGTGACGGTGATGTTGTGAGCAATCCGGCAATTAAGAGCAGCGGCAGCAGGTATTGTGGCATGGTTGGTTTTGTTCCTGGTCTGGCTGATGACGGTTCAGCGGGGTGTGAGCGGCTGATTTCGATAGCTGAGATCGAGCAGTTCGATGGGGTGCAGTACCGCGGTTGTCAGTCCGCGGATTTGCAGGTGTGCCTGCAGTTGCAGTGAGCAGCCAGCATTTCCGGAGACGATCACATCGGGTTTGACCTCCAGCAGGCAATCCAGTTTGCGTGTTCCGAGTCGATCGGCCATTTCGGGTTGTGTCAGGTTGTAGGTTCCTGCGGCTCCGCAGCAGAGTTCGGCTTCGGCGATGTTTTTCAGGGTGATTCCGGGGATCATTTTGAGCAGATCGCGTGGTTGCTGGCGAATTTTCTGGGCGTGCTGCAGGTGGCAGGCATCCTGCATGGCAACGAGTGCATCGATGCGTCCTGTGGGGCGGACGGGTCCCAGTTTCATGAGGAATTCGTGGATATCCATGACTTTCGCGGCGAAGTCGGCGGCATTCGTGGATGCGGAGCCGGGTGGATCGGTGCTGTTGTGGTGCAGTTCTTCGGCGATATGTCCGTAGTCTTTCAGCATGGAGCCGCAGCCGGCGACGTTGACGACGATGGCATCGAGTTTCCTGGTATCGAAGGCTGCGGCATTCTGGTGCATGAGACTGATGGCTGGTTCTGCGGCACCGGTGTGATAGTGAATCGCTCCGCAGCAGGTTTGTGAGCGGGGGATAACGACGTCGCAGCCGTTCTGCTGCAGGACTCGGGCTGTAGCCCAGTGAACGTGGCGGAACATGGCATCAGCGACGCAGCCGATGAACAGTCCAACTGTTGCGCGGCGCTGTCCGACAGCGGGGAGGAAGTCTGGCAGGGGTGGTTCGCTGGGTCGCAGTTTGGGCAGCTGGTCGTGCAGTCGCTGAATTTTTGTGGGCAGCAGTCGGGTGAGTCCACTGCGTCGGAGCAGTTGATCGAGATTGAGTTTCTGGAGCAGGCGTGCGGGCAGCAGTGCCCAGCGGAGGCGATTTCGCCAGGGGAACAATCCGTAGAGGATCCAGCGGTGGAACCAGTTGTCAGCGGCGTGTTTTGCAGCTGGTGTCTGCTGCATTTCGACTCGAAAGGGTTCCAGCAGTCTGCCGTACTGAACTCCGCTGGGGCAGGCGGTTTCGCAGCTGCGGCAGTCGAGGCAGGAATCGAGGTGTCCCTGGACAGCCGGGGTCAGTTCGAGTCGGCCATCGACGACGGCTCGCATCAGGTAGATGCGTCCGCGGGGGCCATCATTTTCGTTTCCGGTTTCCACGTAGGTTGGACAGGATGCGGTGCAGAGTCCGCAGTGGACGCAGTCCAGAAAGCGGTCGTATGGGATGGACTGTCCGAGGACCGGGAGCGAGCTGGGAGTTTTGGGCTGCTGTGCGGGCACTTGGGAATCCTGACCAGGCGATCGGTTAAGAGTGTTGAGCTGCCTGATTATTGCGATTGATGTGTTTTCGCAAAACGTTTTGCGAGCATTTGCATGGGGAATTTCCGGGGAATTCCGGCTGTCAGAATCTGCAGTCAGTTGGTTCCAAGAGCGTTTTGCAGTCGGGCGGTGTAGTTGCGGACAGCGGCATGGGCCGGGGTGGAGGCTGCGGACCGGGCGTGCAGGACCTGTACGCAGCCGGGACCGTCGCTGGTTAGCTGCTGCAGTGCTGCGATTCCGACGAGTTCATCGGCAGCGGGCTGATTTTCGTCGGCTGTTGCGGGCCAGCACCACAGTCGTCCATTTCCGGCGCGTCCGCAGGTGCAGCAGTGCAGTCGATTCATGGCGTCGAGCACGGCGCAGACCTGTGAGGGGGGTGTGGTGATGGAGGCAAGCCATGGGGGATTGTTGGTGGGGCAGCAGTAATTGCGAGCGATGTGCAGCCATTGCTGGAACGCGTCTGCGGGCAGAGCGGTCTGGATCCACGCAGGCAGGTCTCCGAGTTCGTCGGTGATGGTGTTGATCTGCCAGTGGCAGGCTTCGGCGGGGCCGTCGAAGCCGATCAGCAGTACGGCGGCGACGTCGAGGTGGCTGGAGTCGCGAACAGGCAGCAGCGTGTGAGTGTTGAGGATTTCGGGGAGTGCAG
>Ga0209972_10000202_pt1 | contig 60242 bp, 56 predicted proteins | sample NOAtaG_7_FD_187302 | JGI IMG/M metagenome (GOLD analysis project Ga0209972, IMG submission 187302) | Freshwater lake microbial communities from Lake Erie, under a cyanobacterial bloom - NOAA_Erie_Diel1S_2200h metaG (SPAdes) (version 2) | ecosystem: Environmental > Aquatic > Freshwater > Lake ... | reverse complement strand
CGTCACGCCACCGGTCAACATGGCTTGCATGGTGGGCCCGAAGAGGGCGTACGGGTGAGCCTGGGGCAGTGCGCTGACCGTGTCGAGCCGGGTGCGCTGCTCGTCGGTCAGCGAGAGCGACAGGGCCGCCAGATTCTCGCTGAGTTGCTCCGGGCGAGTGGCGCCGATCAGGATCGAGGTGACCCCGGGTCGGTCGCGCAGCCACGCCAGCGAGACGCGCGCCGGTGTACTCCCCGCCTCTGCGGCCACCTCGCGCACGACGTCGAGGATGCCCCAGTTCCGGTCGGAGAACTTCTCGAACACCGGGTTGCCGGAGCCCTTCACCGTCTCGAGGCGACCCGCGGTCACGGCTCCCCGAACGTACTTGCCGCTGAGGAACCCGCTCGCCAGCGGGCTCCACGGCGTGACGCCGATACCGAGCGATGCGGCGGCCGGCAGGTGCTCGCGTTCCACCGTGCGTTCAACCAGCGAGTACTCCGGCTGCAGCGCGATGATCCGCTCGAGGTGCGAGGCCTCCGCCAGCGTCTGCAACCGCGTCATGTACCACGCGGGCACGTCACTGAGGCCGACGTAGCGGACCCGACCGCTCCGCACGACGGTATCGAACGTCCGCAGCACCTCGTCGGGCGGCGTGTGCACGTCCCACGAATGCAGCCAGAGCAGGTCCACGTAGTCGGTGCGCAGGCGCCTGAGCGATCCCTCGAGGGCCCGCAGCAGGTTCTTCCGCCCGTTGCCGCCGGCATTCGGGTTGCCCGGCTCGGCGTTGTACGAGTACTTGGTGGCGACGACGAGCCGGTCACGCACGCCGTCCTCCGCCATGAAGCGGCCGAGCATCTCCTCCGACTTTCCCCCGACGTACAGGTCGGCCGTATCCACGAAGTTCCCGCCTGCCTCCACGTACCGGCGGAACAGCGCCCGGCTGGTTGCGTCGTCGGCCCCCCATCCCCAGTCAGTCCCGAAGGTCATCGTCCCGAGGCAGAGTGGAGACACCTTGAGGCCGGAGCGGCCCAGCGTGCGGTAGTCGGCGAGGGTAGAGGTCATCGTGCGGGAGGCGGTTGGCGTGGGAGCATGGATCCTCCCTCGACACTAGACACGACTCCCGGGTGCCACCGGTACATTCCTCCGAGGCGTGGTACGATTCGCGCGCGGGCATTCGGGTCGGACCGTCGCCCGGCTGGAAGGCCTTGATAGGGACCAGGGGGAAGCGAGTCGTGAACCGCAGTGGGGTGCCCTTTCGGCACGCGCGACGCCGCCATCAGATCGACGCCCTTGGCGCCGCACGCATCCTCGTGACGAGCCGGGCGCTCGGCTGGCCGGGACTGCTCGTGGAACGTGGCGTCAACGACGGCTGGGACGTCGGGGACCTGACGGTGGATGCCCACTACTTCGCGCTCAACCTCGAGCGTGTTCCCTTGCCGATTCTCGTCCGCGATGGCGGCGTGGAACGCACCGAGACGCTGCGGCCCGGTGCCGGCTGGTTCTGTCCCGCCGGCGAGCGCTTCTCGCATCGCGTGGACGCGCGGTGCCACTTCGCCCTGTGCACCATCACCCCCGAGGCGTTCGCGCGCTGGCTGGCCGTGCCGGCCGGCGAGGCGCCGCCTCGCCTGCTGCGGCGCTACGACGTGCGGGCGACGGCGCTCACCGCGATTCTCCGGGCGCTCGTGGCGGAGGCGGCGAGCGCCGGCGCCGGGGGACTGCCGTTCATCGAGACCCTCGGGCGCGCGATGTCGCTGCAGATCGCGCAGCACTTCGGCGCCGACGATCTCGGTACGTCGGCGCGCGGGGGGCTGTCGGCGCGGGCGCGTCGCACGGTGCTGCGGCTCGTGCAGGAACGCCTCGACGATCCGCCGCACATCGCCGAACTGGCCGCCGCCTGCGGCGTGAGTACCGGACACTTCCAGCGCGCCTTTCGCGAGAGCTTCGGCCGAAGTCCGTGGCGGCAAGTGCTGGCCTGGCGGCTCGAGGCGGCCCGGCGCGCGTTGCTGTCGGCCGCGTCCGTCTCGGAGGTTGCCCTGCGGTTCGGCTTCGCGGACCAGAGCCACTTCACGCGGCACTTCCGACGCTACTTCGGCGTGACGCCCGGCACCGTGCTGCGCACTGCGCCCCCGCCCGACCCGGACGTCCTGCCCGAGACCCGGGGCCCCGTGCGCCGCTAGCCGCTTGCCTGCCCCAGCGCGGCCGGCGGCCGGCCCCGGCCCCGCGCGAGCGCAAGCGCGCCGAGTGTCAGCACGTACGGCAGGGCGAGAAAGAGCTGGTACGGCAGCGTCCAGCCCATCGCCTGGATCAGGAACTGCAGCGCCGTCGCGGCGCCGAAGACCAGCGCCCCCAGCGCCGCTCCCACCGGATGCCAGCGGCCGAGCACGACGATCGCGATCGCCACGAAGCCGCGGCCCGCGCTCATGCCTTCCGCGAACGTGCCGGCCTGAGCCAGGACGAGCGTCCCCCCCGCCAGCCCGCCAAGCGCCCCGCCGGCCACCACGGCGAGCGTGCGCAGCCGCGCGGTCGCCACCCCTGCGGCCCGCGCGGCCTCGGGGGCCTCGCCCACTGCCCGCAGCGCCAGCCCCGCATGCGTGCGATACAGGAACCACCACAGCACCGGCACCAGCAGCGCCGCGAGGTACGTCACGACCGGCTGTGAGAAGAATGCCGGCCCGACCACCGGGAGCTTCGATAACCCCGGCACCGCCATCGGTCCTGCCGTCGGCACCGACAGCGCTGCCCCGCCCGCGCCGTACCAGGTGCGATACAGCGCGCCCGTCCCGCCCAGCCCCAGCAGGGTCATCGCCGTGCCCGTGATGATCTGGTCGGTGCCGAGCCGCACGACGCACAGCGCGAACAGCGCTGCGAGCGCCGCTCCGGCGACGGCCGATGTCGCGAACCCCGCGCCGACGCCGCCCGCGCCGGCCGCCACGAGCGCCCCGAAGGCGCCGGCCATCACGCACCCCTCGAGGCCGACGTTGATGACCCCGGCGCGCTCGGCGATCGTCTCGCCCATCGCTGCGAACGCCAGCGGGGTCGCCGTGCGCACCGCCGCCTCGAGGAAGCCCGTCAGCGCATCCGCCATCAGCCGGCGGCCTCCGGGGTCCTGCGGGTCCACCATCCCGCCTGCCGGCCGCGTTCGGCGAGCACCAGGAGCAGGATCACCAGCGCCTCGACGACCGCCACGAGGACGCTCGGAACGCCGGCATCCCGCTGCATGGCGCTCGCCCCGGCCTCGAGCGCGCCGAAGACGAGGCCGGTGGCGATGACGAGCACCGGCTCGAGCCCGGCGAGCAGCGCGACGGCGATGGCCGTGAAGCCGTAGCCCGGGGAAAGGTTCTCGTACAGCGCGTAGGTGACGCCGGTGACCTCGACCGCGCCAGCCAGCCCGGCGAGCATGCCGCTCCCCACGAAGGCCCACGCGGTCACCCGCCCCGTTGCCACGCCACCCGCACTCGCCGCCGCGAGGGGATTCAGCCCCGTCGCGCGCAGGCGGAACCCCGCCGCCGTGCGCGCGAGCCACCACGACCCGACGCCGGCGAGTACCACGGCCATCAGCCAACCCAGATGCAGGCGCGAGCCAGGCACCAGCACCGGCAGCCGTGCCGCCGCCGCCAGCGAGGCACTCTGCGGATAGATGCGCAGCGGCTCCTGCAGCGGCCCGCGCACCAGCCACGCGACGACGAACTGCGCGACCGAGTTGAGCATCAGCGTGCTGATCACGTCGAGCACGCCGAAGCGCGCCCGGAGCCATGCGGCCACGCCGGCCACGACCGCGCCCCCGGCGATCCCCGCCGTAAGGGCGCTCACGAGGGGCAGTGGCCCGGGGCCCGTGACCGCGAGCCCGGCGGCGGTGGCAGCGGCGGCCCCCGCGAGCAACTGGCCCTCGGCCCCGATGTTCAGCACCCCCGCGCGGAACGCCAGCGTCACCGCGAGGCCGGCCAGCACGAGCGGCGTCGCCCGCACGAGCGTGCCCGAGAGCACCGCATCCAGCGACCCGAAGGCGCCACCCGCCAGTGCGCCGAGCGCGCGCGGCGCGTCGTAGCCCGCAAGGGCGACGATCGCCAGCAGCAGCAGCGCGGCCACCCCTCCCGTCGCGGCGATGAGCAGCAGCCGCCCAGTCCATCGGTGCCGCGTCACGGCGTCGCCCCCAGCATCGCTCGGCCGACGGACTCGCGCGTCGCATCGCTTGCCACCAGCCGACCGTCGTGCATCGCCAGCACGCGGTCGGATACGGCGAGCACCTCGTCGATGTCGCTCGAGTAGAACACCACTGCGAGCCCCTGGTCGCGCGCCTCGCGCAGGCGTCCGAGCACCGCGTCCGTCGCGCGCAGGTCCAGCCCCCGCGTCGGGTTCTCGACCACCAGCGCCGGGGGCGGCGGGTCGAGCTCGCGGGCGAGCACGAGCTTCTGCTGGTTGCCGCCCGACAGCGCCCGCGCGGGGGCCTCGGGTCCGGGACCACGGACGTCGAAGCGCGCCATCAGCTCGCGCGTGCGCGCCCGCAGCGCCTCCCACGGCATCCGGCCGCGCGCGGCGCCGAGGCCGCGGAGCGCGACGTTCTCCCGCAGCGGTGCGTCCAGCAGGATCGCGTCGCGGTGCCGGTCCTCCGGCACGAAGCCCACCGTGGCCGGCCGGCGTACGAGGCCGCGCGTCGGGGCCAGCCGGCCGGCGAGCAGGCGCAGTAGCTCGTGCTGGCCAGATCCCTCCACCGCGGCGATCCCCACGACTTCCCCGGCCCGCACGCTGGCCGACACGTCCTCGACGCGCACAACGCCACGTGCGTCGGCGTAGGTGACGCCTTCGAGCGCCAGCACCTCGTCGCCCGGGGGCCGCACCGACGGGGCCACCGCGGGACCCTCGGGCACCTCTCCCAGCATCGCCGCGACGAGCGCGTCGTGGGACCACGTGGCGCGCTGGGCCGACCGCACCACCCGCCCGCGGCGCAGCACGGTGAGGTCGTCCGCGACCGCGAGCGCGTCAGCGAGCTTGTGCGTGATGAGCACGATGCTCCCGCCGCCCTCCGCGAAGCGGCGGACCCACCCGAGCACCTCATGCGCCTCGGCTGGGGCCAGCACCGCCGTCGGTTCGTCGAGGATCAGCACGGCGGCGTCGCGCGCGAGCGCCTTGACGATCTCGACGCGTTGCTGGGCGTGTACGGCGAGCTCGCCGACGCGCGCGCCGGGATCGAGCCCGAGGCCTGTGGCCTCGCCGATGCGCCGCACGACGGCGGCGGCGCGCGCGGCGTCGAACCGCCCGCGTCCGCCCAGCGCGACATTCTCGGCCACCGTCATGGCCGGCACGAGCGAGAAGTGCTGCTGCACCATACCGAGCCCGGCGGCGAGCGCGGCCGCCGCGGATGCGAAGTGCACCGGCCGCCCGTCGAGCGTGATCGTCCCTGCATCGGGGGCCAGGAGCCCGAACGCGATGCGCATGAGCGTGCTCTTGCCGGCGCCATTCTCGCCGAGGAGCGCATGCACGGTGCCCGGTCGGATCACGACGCCGGCGTCGTCGAGGGCGAGCGTCGGACCGAACCGCTTGAGGATGCCCGTGAGGGCGAGCGTCGGCGCGCGTCGTCCCCCGGGTGGGGCGACGCTCACGTGCCGGTGGGCGCGGCGACGAACGTCCACGGCAGGCCGAACTCCTGCCCGATCGCCGCGGCCAGCGCGGCGACGCCGAGGGTCTCGGTGGCGTAGTGGCCAGCGTAGATGACGACCAGGCCGAGTTCCGGGGCTTCGACGGCTGTGTGATGCGGCCCCTCCCCCGTGATCAGGGTGTCGATGCCCTGCGCCGCGGCCTCGCGGAGCGTGTCGCTCGACGCCCCGCTGCCGGTGACGATCGCCCATCGGCGCGTGCGCCGCCCCGCCTCGAGATGGCTGTGGTGCACGCGCCCTCCCTGCGCAGCGGCGAACGCACCGGCGCGCGCGACCAGCTCGGCCGTCTCGAGGTCGGTCGCGCCCTGGCAGCCCACGTGCACCGTCTGGAAGCGGCCGAAGCCCGCCGAGGGCGTCAGCCCGAGCTGCTCCGCCAGACGCGCGTTGTTCCCGAGCGACGGGTGCAGGTCGAGCGGCAGGTGCGACGCATAAACCGCGACGCCGTGCCGGACGAGCAGCGCGAGCCGGTCGTGATAGGCGCCGACGATCCGCTGGTTGCCCCCCCAGAAGAGGCCGTGGTGCAGCAGCAGCAGGTCGGCCCCGACGGCAACTGCCCCTTCGATGGCGCGGCGCGAGCCGTCCACGGCGGCCGCCACGCGGGTCACGGTGCCCGCCGGGTTGGTGAGCTGCAGGCCGTTGAGGGCCGGCGGGTAGTCGGGAATCTCGGCGGTGCGCAACTGCGCATCGGCCCAGCCCGTCACCACCTCCAGCCGCAGGGGCGTCACGGGGTCACGGGTGGCGTCGTGCCGCGTGGCACGACGATACGGCCCGCCAGCAGTTCACCCTTCACGCTGTCCACCCCCGCGAGGACCGCTGCGGGAATCCTCGCCCGCAGGGCATCGTTCAGGACGAGCGTGACGACGTCGCTCTTGAGGCCGAGCGGAACCACGCGCGGCGTGAAGGTACCCGCCTTGACCTCGCGCGCGACCAGCATGAGCGCGTGCGGGATGTCGATCACCACCGAGCCGAGCACCACCTCGGGGGCGACCCCGTTCTGGTTGGCGTTCGAACCGATGACGAACGCCTTGCGCGTCTCGCGGGCTGCCTGAAAGACGCCAAGCCCCGCGGCGTCGGCGTTCTGGAAGATGACGTCCACGCCCCGCCCGATCTGCGCCAGCGCCTGCTCCTTCCCCGCCCCGACGTCGTCCCAGTTGCCGAGGTAGCTCACGACGACCTTCACGTCGGGGCGGACGCGCCGGGCTCCGGCCTCGAAGGCGGCGAAGCTGACCTTGACCGGCGGCAGTTCGGTGCCGCCGATGCAGCCGATCGTCCCGGTCGAGGTCGTGGCGCCGGCGACCATGCCCGCGAGGTAGCTCGCCTCCTCGAAGGCGAAGTTCATCCCCGCGATGTTGGGGCCGACGGTGGTCCCCGACGTCGTGACGAAGATGGTCTTCGGGAACTGCGGCGCGACGCGGAGCGCCGCATCCTGGTACTCGAAGCCGTGCCCGAAGACCAGCGTGTACCCCTGCGCTCCGTACTGGCGGAAGTTCTCGTCGAACTCGGCGGGCGTCTTCGTCTGGATGTGGCTGACCTGTGCGCCCAGGGAGTCCTTGATACGCTGCAGGCCGGCGTACGCACCGCCGTTCCACGACTGGTCCGAGATCGGCCCCGGCGTCAGCAGGGCGACCTTGAACGTGGACGACGGCGCGGCGTCCTTGGCGCCGCCGCAGGCCGTCGAGAGGACGGGAGCAAGGGCAAGCGCGAGGTGGCGAAGTCGCATGGCGAACGGGGCGGGTGGTCGGGGAACGGCGGTCAGTACTCCGAACGCCCAGGTCCGAGAATGAGTTCGAGGACGCGGTCGAGGTCGTCCGCACCGTAGAAGACGATGCGGATCTCGCCCCGGTCGGCGGCGGTCTGGGAGACCTGCACGTCCGTCTGCAGCTTGCGCCGCAGGTCGTCAGCCACGCGCTTGAGTTCGGCGACGGTGCCGGCGGCGCGGGGACCCGGAGGGGCGGGCTTGGGTGTGTCGCGGCGCGGGGCCTGCGCCGCCCGGGACGACGGCTGTTCCCGGGCGACGCGCTCGACTTCGCGCACGGAGAGCCCGTCGTCCACCGTGCGGCGTGCAAGCGCCAGGAGTTGGCGTTCGTCGCGAACGGTGAGCAGTGCCTTCGCGTGCCCGAGCGACAACGTGCCGTTGCGCACGAGGGTCTGGACGCCGCCGGGGAGCGAGAGCAACCGCAGCAGGTTGGCCACCGTCGAGCGATCCTTGCCGACCGCCTCTGCCACCTCCGCCTGCGTCAGCCCGAAATCGTCCATGAGCTGCTGGTAGCCCTCGGCCTCTTCCATCGGGTTGAGGTCGGCGCGCTGGAGGTTCTCGACGAGCGCCAGAGTGAGGAGCGTCTTGTCGTCGAGGACCTTGATGATCGCCGGGATCTCGGTCCAGCCGAGCCGAGTGGCGGCACGGAAACGCCGCTCGCCGGCGACGAGCTCGTAGCCCTGTCCACTCGGCGCCGGCCGCACGGTGACCGGCTGCAGCAGGCCGTTGGCCTTGAGCGAGGCCTCGAGTTCGGCGAGCTCCTCGGGCTTGAACGTCTTGCGCGGCTGATACGGGTTGGGGCGAATGCTCGCGATCGGTAGCGTGCCCGTCCCGGAGCGCGGCGCGTCCGAATCGCGGCTGGCCGGCGGCGTGGGCGGCGTAAGGGTCGGCGCGCTGCCGAGCAGTGCCTCGAGTCCGCGGCCAAGACGACGCGGCTTCTCGGTCATGCGGCGGGCCCGGAGGCGGCGTTCCGTTCGGTTGCAGGTGCGGCGGTCCGTGTCATGAGTTCGCGCGCCACCTGCATGTATCCCTGTGCGCCGACGCTCTGCAGATCGTAGAGGATGATGGGCTTCCCGAAGCTCGGCGCTTCGGCGAGGCGAATGTTCCGGGGAATCAGCGTCTCGAAGACCTTGTCCCCGAAATAGTCGCGCGCCTCCGCCGCCACCTGCCGAGAGAGGTTGAGGCGATGGTCGTACATCGTGAGCAGCACGCCGTCGATCCCGAGTGCCGGGTTCACCGCCTGCTGGACCAGGTGCACCGTATTGAGCAGCTGGGAAATCCCTTCGAGAGCGTAGTACTCGCACTGGAGCGGGATGAGCAACGCATCCGCCGCCGCGAGCATGTTGAGGGTGATGAGCCCGAGGGATGGAGGACAGTCGATCAAAATGTACTGGTACTGACTCTTTACTGTCTCTATAGCGTCGCGCATTGCATGTTCTCGGCGCGGCCTATTGACCAGTTCGACCTCGGCCCCGGCAAGGTCCGGGGTGGCGGCCAGCACGTCGAGGTGCCGGAAGCCGACGTTCTTCCAGAGCGCTGATTCGATCGAGCACTCACCGAGCAGCACGTCGTATGTGGTCAGCTCGACGGCGTCTCGGGGAATACCGATGCCGCTCGTGGCATTACCCTGCGGATCGCCGTCGATCAGCAGGGTGCGCTGTTCCGCCACGGCGAGCGACGCGGCGAGGTTGACGGCGGTGGTCGTCTTTCCGACCCCGCCCTTCTGGTTGGCGATTGCGATGACCCTGGCCACGGTATTCCTCCGGCGGGCGAATATAGCGTGTCCCAGGTGGCGGCACGGGCGCCGACGGAGTTGGGATCGACCCTTACGGGGCGGTTGACTCCCAGTTCAGCGCGCAGTTCTGGCTGTTGCTGTGGAGAAGTGTTCCACGTGGAACAATCCACAACCATCCACGGAGACCATTGTAGGGAGCTGTCGAGAAACTCCGGCGATCCCCGGATTGGCACAAGCCGCCGGAAGTCACCGGCCTGGGAGGAATCGCCACCGTCCTGCGACGCGGGCCTGAACGGTTTGCTGTCCGCTGGCGATCGGCGTGGGGCTATCGGGCGCGGCTGCCATCGCTCGCATCGCCATCCCCCGTTCGAGGACTGGCAGCACCATCTCGGTCGAGTTCAGCTCGATCAGCGGTCCGAGCGTGCCCCCGGCCGCCTTGGCGATGACCTCAGCATCCGCCTTGGCTTGTTCGACGGCATTGGCCAGCGCGTCGCGCCGAGCGGATTGCAGGGTGGACGAATAGAGCTCGACGGAGTGGATCGTGTTGGCGCCCTTGCCGAGTGCGGCATCGAGCACCGCGCCTGTGTTCTCGATCTTGAGGATCCGCACGCGAACGGTGTTGCGCACGAAGTAGCCCTTCAGCGGCGAGCTGCGGGTCGCCTGGTCGTACTGGTAGTCGGGGACGACAGCGTAATCGTTGGTCGTGATGTCTTCCGCTGCGATGCCGGCAGCGCGGATCGCCTCGATCACGGCACGCGTCTGCCGTGCATTCTCCGCTGCGGCCTGCGACGCGGTCGGTCGGCGTGTCTCGACGCCGATCGTCGCGGTCGCCCGATCCGGTGTCACTCGCGCTTCGCCGAGGCCGCTGACGGAGATGGCTGACGGCTCGGGGGCACCGGGGGCACCGGGGGCTTGCCCATGGGCCGAGGTGGAGAGGGCGCTGATCGCGGCGATGAGTGCGGCGCCGACGAGGCGCGTCCGGCGGGCGAAGGGCGAATCGGTCATGGGGGCTCCTGACGGGGCGGCGTGGCGTGATCGGCGCGGGGCGGTCGCATCAGCTGCGGGGTTGCCCGTTGGAGCCGAGACGACCATCGTCCGGGCACCGCAACCAGCCGCCCGATGGCGGGTGGGCTTCCCATCTCTCCGTACCCCAAGATGCCGCTGCCGATCGCTGCCGGGCACCCAACGCTGTTCATCACCAAGGATGCGTTCGAACGTGTCGGGCTGGTGCGGGCGGCGATTGACGAGCGGCTGGGCCTGACGGACGAGGAGTTCCGCGTGGAGGGTCGCCTCGTGACGATCGGACCGATCCATGACGAGGAGGGCTTCGAGTCGCTGATCGCGGACCTCGAGCAGCTGGGGCTCGTTTACTTCGACGACTACTTCGAGCTCAGCGGCAACTGGCCTGATTGGCTCGCCGTTTTCGCTGCGGCCGGGGCCTGACGCGGCGCGGTGCGCCGGTGCAGTCCCTCCCATCCGCAGCCCGGGCACCAGCCGGTCCGGAACCAAGGGAGCAGCGTGTTCCACCCGCGATGGGCGACGTGCAGCGTCTCGTCATCGCAGTGGGGGCATCGGGTACCGTCCGGCAGGAGCCACAGGAAGACCCAGGTTGCCGCCACGATGCGCAGCACGACCAGTCCGCCGATGACGGCGAGGAAGATGAGTGCGTCCTGCACCCATCCGTCGTAGCCCATCAGGGTGCCGAGCGAGCGAGGGGGTGCGCGCTCATCGTCCGACGGTGTTCCGCAGGAAGGCGACGGTACGCGGCCAGGCGAGCTTCGCGGCGGCGAGGTTGGCGCCGCTCATGCCGTCCTGGTTTCGCAGGAATCCGTGCCCGGCTCCTGCGTACATCTGCCAATCGAACTTCCTGCCTGACGCCTGAAGCGCCGAGTCCGCCGAGGCGATCGAGACGTTCACGCGGGCGTCGAGCTCTCCGTAGAGGCCCAACACCGGTGCCTTAACTCTCGAGAGGTCGGCGCTGGCTGGAGACGAGCCGTAGAAGACGACGGCCGCGCCAAGTTCCGGGTTGGCGACGGCGTGGGCGAACGCGGTGGAGCCGCCCCAGCAGAACCCGACGACGGCGTACGTCCCTTGCTTGGCGGCCGGGAGACTCAGCCCGTAGTTCCCCACCGCCTTGAGTTGCGCGTGGACGGTCGCGGGCGAGAGGGTTCGGATGATCTGGGTAGCGAGCTGGGGGGCGGAGTCCGGGGTGGCCGGGCTGATCTTCCCGGTCATGAGGTCGGGGGCGATGGCGATGAAGCCATCGGCGGCGAGCTGATCGGCGACGGCACGGATCCAGGTCGTGAGACCGTAGATCTCGTGGACGACGAGCACGACGGGGGCCTTGCCGCGGACCTGCGGATAGACTACCCAAGCCGCCACGGAGTCTCCAGGTGTTTCTCCTGTCGCTATCTTGACGTATTCATGGTGTCTTGATGATTTCAATATCCTGTCTGATGCGCTCGACGAACCAGCCGGAATAGTAGGCACCTGACGAATCGGTCCCGCACCATCACGACGAAACGCCGCCGCTCCTGGCTGATCCGGCACCGCTCGTCGCGTCCCCACCGGCTGCGCCACCATGACGTTCAGCGCCAACAGAGTCAGCGCGACAGACCGCACCGCCATTCCCCGCCCTTCCGTCAGCACGCGCACGACGCCCTCTCCTCAAGACTCACGATCCAGCGCGCGGGGCCCGGGGCGGACACCTCGGGCGACGCACCACGACGACGACGTCACGTCTTTACGCTGCCGTCCCCGCGGGCTCGCGCGCAATGGGCGCGGCGCGCGATGCCAGATGACCGCTCAGCCAATCGAACACGCGGCCCTCCATCCAGTAGCGCGCCCCGCCGGGGATCGCCCCCGCGACGAACCCGACATGCCCACCGCGCTCGGGAAACTCGATCGTCAGCGCCGACGTGCCGCGCGCTGCCACGCGCACGTCGTCGAGGACCTGTCTCGGCAGGAACGGATCGTCAGCCGCGTTGAGCAGCAGGGTCGGGCGGTCCACCCCCCCGAGCGTGGGGAGCGAGCTGCACCGCGCGTAGTAGTCGGCCGCGCCGGCGAAACCGTGGATCGGACCCGTCACCACGTCGTCGAACTCCCAGAGCGTCCGGAGGCGTCGCAGCGCCGTCGCATCCACAAGATCCGGGAAGCGGGTGAGCTTCCGCTCGGTCTTCGCCACGAGCGACCGCAGGAAGTACCGCGTGTAGATGGTGTTGATGCCGCGCTCGAGATGACGGGATGCGCGCCCCAAATCGAAGGGGACGCTCACGGCGACCGACGCCGTCACTTCCGGAGGCACCGTGGCGGCTTCGTTGCCCAGCCACTTGAGCAGCACGTTACCCCCCAACGACACCCCGACGATGCCCACCGGCGTTCCCGGCGACTCGGCCACCAAACGGCGCACCACCATCACGAGGTCGGTCGTCTCCCCGCTGTGGTACGCCCGCGGGACGGCGTTGACGACGTGGGCCGGGTCGCACGTCCGCCAGACGAGGAGGTCGGCCCACCAGCCGCGCAACCGCGCCTGGTGCAGCAGTCCCTGCACGTACGGCGCATGGATGCCGCTCTCGAGGCCGTGCAGGAGCAGTACGCGGGGGTGCCCGGGCTGCCCGGACAGCCGGTGCACCGTCACCGCATCGCCGTCGGGTGTCGGCCACCGCTCGGCACGAGTGGGTGCCGCCGGCAGCCGACGGGCCAGCCGACCATAAATGGTGGGGAGGTGGGGGCCCGGGAGCCACCACGCGGGACGGAAAGACGAACGCTGCGCCACAGTGAGGTAGATTACCGGCCGAACGCGCACCCGGGCCGTTGGTTTCCCGGGCCCGCCCACTGGTACTGTCCGCCCCGTTCCTCCCCCCTCCCCCGTGACCGTTCAGATCTTCGGCTCCAGGAAGTCGCCGGCGGTGCGCAAGGCGCAGCGGTTCTTCGCCGAGCGCCGGATTTCGGTGCACTTCGTGGATTTCGCCGAGCGGGGGATGGCCAAGGGCGAGCTGGCGCGCTTCACCCAGAAGTTCGGGGTGCAGGCGCTCGTGGATCGTCAGGGCAAGCGGTTCGCCGAACTCGGGCTCTCCGCCGCGGTCCTGAGCGACGCGCGCTGGGAGGAGAAGCTCCTCGACGAGCCGCTGCTGCTCGTACAGCCGCTCGTTCGCCACCAGCACCAGCTGGCGGTCGGCGATGCCGAGCCGACCTGGAAGGGCTGGGTGGAGGCGGCGCCGTGACGCTCGTTGCATGGGGGCTCTTCCTCGTCTTCGTCTTCGCCGTCCTGGCGATCGACCTCTTCGTCCTGAACAAGGAAGCGCACACCGTCTCGGTGAAGGAGGCCTTCGCCTTCACCGGGGTGCTCGCCGTGCTCGCGCTCGCCTTCAGCGGCGTGGTGTACGTGGCGTACGACCAGCACTGGCTGGGGCTCGGCCTCGCCGTGGACGCGATCGACAAGCAGGTCAACGACGGGCGTCTGGCGGCGGTGAAGTTCCTCACCGGCTACCTGATCGAGTTGTCGCTCTCGACCGACAACGTCTTCGTCATCGCGCTGATCTTCCAGCACCTGCGCATCCCGGCGATCTACCAGCATCGCACCCTGTTCTGGGGGGTGCTGGGCGCGCTGGTGATGCGCGGCGCGCTGATCGTGGTCGGGGCGCAGCTGGTGGCCCGCTACCACTGGATCCTCTACCTGTTCGGCGCATTCCTGGTCTACACGGCGATCAAGCTGCTGGTCCAGAAGGAGCCCGCCGAAGGGCCCGACGAGACGGGGGTCGTAAAGCTCATCCGCCGCTTCTTCCCGGTGACGGCGACGCTCCAGGACGACCACTTCACGGTGCGCCTCGATGGCCGGCTCTTCCTCACGCCGCTGGCCGTCGCGCTCATCCTCGTCGAGACCACCGACCTCGTCTTTGCGCTCGACTCGATCCCGGCCATCTTCGCGATCACGGCCGATCCCTTCCTCGTCTTCACGTCGAACGTCTTCGCGATCCTCGGCCTGCGGTCGCTGTACTTCGCCCTCGCGGGGGCGATGGACAAGTTCCGCTACCTCAAGATCTCGCTCGCGGTGATCCTGGCGGTCGTCGGGCTCAAGATGCTCCTGGCCGACGTCCTCAAGGACCAACTCGGTCCCAACGCCAACCTCTACCTGCTGGTGCTCGTCTTCCTGATCCTCGTCGCCGGCGTCGTGGCGAGTGCGGTGGCCGACGCCTCGGCCAAGAAGCTCGACGCCACGGCCGGCGCGCGCGGGACCGACGCGCCGCCGGACATCCGGTAGCCACGCCGGTCCCATTCCCCCGCGACCGATCGCGGGCGGGCGGTCCCCGCGAACCCAGCGGCACCACGCCGCGTATAGCGACGCATGTGGCACACCGCCCGCGTCGTCCTGACCCTCGGTCCGTTCGTGCTGTCGTTCCTCCGCGACCAGCGCCGCTGGCTGTGGTGGGGTGCCCCTGCCGTGCGGTCCCCGGCGTTTCACGCCCGGCGCGCCTGCCGGCTGGTCGCGGCGATCACGCGGCTCGGCCCCACGTTCGTGAAGCTCGCCCAGGTGTTCGCTGCGCGGGCGGACCTGATCGAGGAGCCGTACCTCGGCGAACTGGGCACGCTCGTGGACGCGGTCGCCCCGGTTCCCTGGGCGGCCGTGTCGCGGGAACTGTCGGCGGCCTACGACGCCGGCCCGACCGGACCGTTCGAGGCGATCGACCAGGTGCCGCTGGCGGCGGCGTCGCTCGGTCAGGTGCATCGGGCCCGCTGGCAGGGACGCGAGGTCGTCGTGAAAGTCCTGCGGCCCGGCATCGAGGCCGTCGTCGCGCGCGACGTCAGGGCGGCGCGGGCGATCACCGCCTGGGCCGCGCGGCGCTGGCCGGTGCCCCACGTCCAAGGGCTCGCCGCGATGGTCGAGGAGTTCGCCGAGCGGGTGGCCGAGGAACTCGATTTCCGGCAGGAGGCGGCATACGCCACCGAGGTGCGGGCGAACTTCGCCGGCGAACGGGACGTGGTGATTCCCGAAGTGATCCGACCGCTCGTGCGCCAGAGGGTGCTGGTGCTCGAGTACGTCGCGGGCCGGCGGGTGGACCGGCTGGATCCGACCACGGTGGACGCCCGGCGCCTCGCGACCGCGGTGATGACCACCTACGTGCAGATGATGCTCGTGGACGGGCTGTTCCACGCCGACCCACACCCCGGCAACCTGCTCGTGGACGCCGACGGGCGGCTGGTGCTGCTCGATTTCGGGATGATGGTGCGGGTCCCGCGGCCGATGCGCCTGACGCTGGTGCGCACCGTCTTCGCCGCGGTGCGGCGCAGCGTGCCGGACGTCGCGGCCGGCTTCCACGCCCTCGGGCTGGTGGCGCCCGGTGCCGACCCGCGCGAGATCGAACGCCTCGCCGGGGTCATGATCGTCATGGCCGATACGGTGAGTACCACGCGCGACCGGCTTGAGACCATCCTGACCGACCGCATCATGACGGCGCTGCACGAGTTCCCGGTGCTGCTGCCGCGCGAACTGGTGTACTTCGCCCGCACGGCGGCGCTGATCGAGGGGCTGGGGACGCGCTACGACCCCTACTTCAACGCGATCGCCGTCGGGACGCCGCTGGTCCTGCACATGCGGACCCGCATCCTGCGCTCGTTGGGCGACGAGGCGTCTCCGAGCGTCGAGGAGGTGGCGGCGATCGCCGGCTGGGCGGCCGGGGCGGCGGTCGTGCGGGCGCGTGGAATCGCCCGGGGGGTGCGGGCCGCGGCGCGGGCGTTGCTGGGCGCCTGACGCGCCGGCGCCCGGGCAGTGTTCTGGCCGGCGTCCTGGCCGGCGTCCTGGCCGGCGTCCGTCCGTCAATCCGCCGGCAGCGCCCCCGCGAAGTCCCCCACGAGGCCGATCTCGGTCTCGATCCGGTAGCCCGTCTCGGCCAGCACCTTCTCCTGGGCCAGCCGGATGAGGGCGAGCACGTCGGCCGCCGTGGCCCCGCCGAGGTTCACGAAGATGTTGGCGTGGATATGGCTGATCTGCGCCCCGCCGAGTCGGTGGCCCTTGAGCCCCACCTGGTCGATGAGCCGCCCCGCCCCGACCCCCTCGATCTTCTTGAAGATCGAGCCGATGGACGGATGGTACTCGAGCCACGGGTGCTTGCCGCCGCGCCACGCGAGATTCTCCTGCAGGATGCGGTGCAGGATGGCCGGGTCGCCGGGTGCAAGGCGGAAGGTCACGGCGAGCGCGATGTCGGGCCGCACGTGCAGCACCGAGAAGTCGTAGCCGAACTGCATGTACGTCCGGTCCACCGTCCGCCGCTCGTCCTCGGCGGTCAGCAGCTCGACCGCCTCGACGATCTCCTCGATGAGCATCGTGCGCTCGCGGGCCGGCGCGGGACTCAGGAAGTGCAGGTTCTGCCAGACCGCCCCCCCCACCGTGCTGGGGATGCCCACGTAGTGCTCGAGCCCGCTCCAGCCGCGGCCGACCGCCTCCCGGATGAGGTCGGCGACGACCGCGCCGCTCTCGGCGCGCACGTGGCCGTCGTCGTGCCAGGTGACCCCGCGCGCCTCGTTCTTCACGACCAGCCCGCGGAACCCCCGGTCGCCGACGAGGATGTTCGCCCCGAGCCCCAGCACGAATACCGGGACCCCGGTTGCCCGGGCGGCGAGGACGGCCCGCGCCAAGTCATCGGCGTCGTGCGCGCGATAGAATAGATCGGCGGGACCCCCGATCCTGAACGTGGTGTAGGGGGCGAGCGCGACGCCGCGCGCGAGCCGCGACGGGTCGAGCCTCGCGGCGCACTCGGCCAGTGCGGCGGCCTCTACGGGAGACGAACGCGTGAAGGTTGGCACGACCGAAAGAAAGCGCCGCGGCTGGCGGCGAGCCACTCTGGCGGCCCTGCTCGGGCTGGTGCTGCTTCCGCTGGCGACGCCGGGAGAAGCCCAGAGCCGGAAGGTCCTCGAGCGCGTCCTGCGGCGCGAGGTGCTGTCGAACGGGCTCGAGGTGATCGTCGTCGAGAACCATGCGGTGCCGCTGGTCACCCTCGAGGTGGACGTGCGCAACGGTGCCTTCACGCAGACGGCCGAGACCGAGGGGCTGGCGCACCTGTACGAGCACATGTTCTTCAAGGCGAACGCCAGCTGGCCGGACGCCGACGACTTTCTCGGCCGGGCGTCGGAACTGGGGGCACGCTTCAACGCGACGACCCAGGAGGAGCGCGTCAACTACTACCTGACCGTGCCCCGCGACTCCATGGCCGGGGCGCTCCAGTTCCTCGCGGCAGCCCTTCGCGCCCCGCTCTTCCGGGCGGACGAGCTGGCCCGCGAGCGCGAGGTGGTCCTGGGCGAGTACGACCGCAACGAGTCGAGCCCCTTCTTCGCCCTGCAGCAGGCGATGGGGCGGCTGCTCTACGGGCGCGAGTTCGCGCGCAAGAACACGATCGGCAACCGCGAGGTGATCCGCACCGCCACGCCGGAGCAGATGCGCGCGATCCAGCAGCGCTACTACGTGCCGAACAACTGCGCGCTCATCGTCGCCGGCGACGTGGTGCCCGACTCGGTGTTCGCGCTCGCGAGGCGCCTGCTGGGCAACTGGCCGCGGCAGCCCGATCCCTTTGCCGCCGCCCCGGTGCCGCCGCTGCCCCCGTTCATGCGCGATACGGCGGTGATCATCGAGGCCCCGGTCTCCGCGATCACCGTCCTGGTGCAGTGGAACGGGCCGAGCGTGCGGCGCGATCCGACGGCCACGTACGCGGCCGACGTCTTCAGCGACGCCCTCAACCAGCCCGGATCCGCGCTGCAGCGCCAGCTCGTGGACAGCGGGCTCTGGCAGGGCTTCGGGGTCAACTACTACACGCTCGACCAGACCGGGCCCATCACCCTCTCCGGCCAGACGACGGTCGAGAACTTCCGAGCCGCGATGCGCGCGCTCGACGAGGAACTCGCCAAGTTCGACGACTTGGGCTACATCCGGCCGGTGGAGCTGGAGCACGTGAAGGCCTCGCGCCGCGTCACGAGCGCGTTCGGGCTCGAGCGCGCGAGCGACCTGTCGCACACGATCGGCTTCTGGTGGGCGGTGGCGTCGCTCGACTACTTCCTCGGCTACGTGGACAACATGGCGGCGCAGACGCTGGCCGACCTGCAGCGGTATGCCCGCACGTACATCGTCGGCAGGCCGCGGCTCGTCGGGGTGCTGATCAGCCCGGAGGATCGGGCGAAGCTGCAGTTGAAGGACACCGACCTGACGGGAGGGCGCGGCCGATGACCCATCGCTCCCCAGCCCGCGGAGTCGCGGCCCCCCACCTCGGGTGGGCTTCGGCACCCACCGTTACCCGCGCCGTCACGCTCGCCGTGCTGACGTTCGCGCCCGCCCTCGAGGCCCAGGTGCGCCGCCCGACGCGCCCCGCGCCGTCCCGACCGGTCGTCGCCGCCCCGGTGGAGCCGGCGGGGACGTCGCAGTTCACCGTCGCCGGCGTGCCGGTGATCCTGCGCCGCACGTTGGCCAACGATGTCGTGGCCGTGAACACCTACCTCCTGGGCGGCACCCGGCTGACGGGGGCGGCCAGGGCCGGGCTCGAGGCGCTCTACCTGCAGGCGAGCGAGCAGGGCACCGAGCGTTTCCCCAAGGCGCAGCTGCGCGAGACCATGGCGCAGCTCGGGACGCAGATCGGCGTCAACGCGACCCACGAGTGGACGACGTTCACGCTCATGGCGACGACGGGCACCCTCGACGGCACGTGGGCCGTCTATGCCGACCGGCTGCTGCGGCCGCGCCTCGAGCCGGCCGAGGTGGAGTTCGTCCGGGCGCAGTTCCTGTCGGGGGTGCGCCAGCGGCGGGACGATCCCGACACGTGGCTCGAGTACTTCGCCGACTCGATCGCCTTCGCGGGGACGCCCTACGGCATCGACCCCGTGGGGTCCGAGGCATCGCTCGGTGCGATCAGCCGCGACGACCTGCTCGAGTATCGCCGCACGCAGCTCGTGAAGTCGCGGCTGCTCATCGCGGTGGTCGGCAACGTGACGCGCACGCAGATCGAACGACTGGTCCGCGAGGCGTTCGGCGCGCTGCCTGCAGGGACATACCGCTGGACGCTCCCCGATACCCAGCCGACCGGCCGGCCGGCGCTGGGAATGGACGGGCGGCAGCTCCCCACGAATTACCTCACGGGCTACTTCGCCGGCCCGCCAGCGACCTCGCCCGACTACCAGGCCCTGCGCGTGGCGGCGGCGGTGCTTTCGGGGCAGCTCTTCAGCGAGATCCGGAGCCGCCGCAACCTGACCTACGCCGTGGGGGCTCCGTTCAAGGAGCGGGCGATCGCGGCCGCGGGCCTGTACGTGAGCACCGTGGCGCCCGACACGGTGCTGGCGCTCATGCAACAGGAGCTCGCGCTGCTCAAGCGCGAGCTCATCACCCGCGACGGGCTCGAGCAGCTCGTGAACCAGTTCCTGACCGACTACTACCTCGACAACGAGACGAACCTCAAGCAGGCCGATGGCCTCGCGCGGGCGTATCTGTATCGCGGCGACTGGCAGCTGGCCGAGGCGTTTCCGGACGAGATCCGCCGCGTCACGCCGGAGGACGTGCGCCGGGTCGCGCAACGCTACCTCACGGGGCTCCGGCTCGCCTACATCGGCGATCCGCGCAAGCTCACGCGGTCGCGGCTCAGCGCGTTCTGACCTCCCGACCCACCCGCCCCGCCATGCCGATCCGCTACACGACCGACCGCTCGGAGATTCCCGTCGCGCCGGCGCTGGCGCTGCTGCACACCACGGCGTGGGCCTCGACGATGCCCCGCGCCGACCTCGAGCGTGCGATGCAGCACTCGGTGTGCGTTGGCGCGTTCGACGGCGACCGGCTGGTCGGGTTCGGCCGCGCGATCACCGACCACGTGACGTTCGTCTACTGGACCGACATCGTAGTGGACGCCGCGCGTCGCGGGGCGGGCATCGGCAAGGGCCTCGTCGCGACGCTGCTGGCACATCCGGCGCTGCAGGTGAGTCGGCGGACGGCGCTGCTCACGCGCGATGCGCAGGGGTTGTACGCGCAATACGGATTCCGGGAGGGGGCGGTGGGGAACACGTACATGGAGCGGAAGGGCTGACGATCCACCGCGCGCCGCGCGCGTGTCGTCCCGTGAGAGGCGTGTCGCGTGATGCCGCGCGACGGTACGGGCTCGCTGCCCGGTCATCGCGGAACGATCGCGATGTCGCCGCACATCACGGGCCTGGCCCTGAATCGTCCGGCGCATCAGGGACGCCAGACGCGTTCAGCGTCCACTCGATCAGCACGAGTTCCGGCGGAGCTCCCAGTCGGACAGGCAGGACGGATGTGCCGATGCCTCGGGAGACGTACAGCGCGATCGCGTCATCGCGATACCACCCGGCGACGTAGCGACCGCTGCCCCGTGGCCGTGCCGGCGCCCACCGTCCCAGGGCCAACTGCCCGCCGTGCGTATGTCCAGCCAACATCAACTGCGGCGTTCGCAAGCCGGGGGCGACCGGCGCCAGACGAGCTCCCAACGGGGGCGGGGCGGCGACCTCCTGCGTGAAGAACTCACGATGCGTCGGGCAGTGGGCCAGCAGCAGGTGATTGGGCGCCGGGTCGTGGTCGTGGAGGGAGGCGCGCACATCCGGGCGACCACCCACCAGGTCGTCGAGGCCGGTGACGAGCAGCTCGGCACCCCCAAAGACGAGTCGCACCGAGGCGTTGCGCAGCAACTGCCAACCGGCACGCTCGTAGCATGCCGCCAATCGGCGCAGATCCACGCCCGACCAGTGCTCCCAGTTCCCGAGAATGGCCAGCCGCGCGGAACCGGACGGCAACAGGGCAAGCAGGCCCGCGAGCACCGGGAGCGCGTCAGCGCGGTCAATCGCATCTCCCGTCAGCAGTACGAGATCCGGCCGCGCCTCATGGACGGCCGCGATGACCCGTTCCGTATAGGGCCCGATGCGCTTCAGGTGGAGGTCGGAGAGTTGCGCGACGCGCAGTACCGGACCGGGACCACCCGCCATCCGGTGCCGCGTGACGAGGAGCCGATGGGGCGCAATGCCGAACGCGTACGTGGACACGGACGCCACGCACAGTCCACACGTTGCACTCACGAACTGACGCCTTGAGATGGCCACGGGACATGCTCCACGCGTAACCCACGGATCACCATCGCTCACGCGAATTGTGCGCAGCAAGACGCAACCCGACGTTACCACTCCGACACCAGCATACAAGGTCTTCGCGCCAGAAGACCGGCACCGGAGCGTCTCGACACGGCCGCCGCAGGAGCGGCTTCCTCCGACTCGCGGATCGTGGATTCCCTCGCGATGCCCCATCTCACGGCACCCTGCCCTTCCCGAGGCCATGCGGTACGCAACACGCTTCCGGCACATCCCCGACACGTCACACCAGGCCAGGCGATACGCGGCTGATCGGCCAACGTCACTGGCGGGATGCGGGAGCACACGAAGTTCGGCGCCGCGGACGGCTTCCCGACCCTCCGTTGACGCGTGCCCACGCCCCGCACAGCTTGCGGAGGGCATGGGAAGTCCCCGGATCCCTCCACGGCGATTCGCGTGTGCGGCGCTGCGTGTTGCGGTCGCGCTGGCGATCCCGGACGCGACGCATGCGCAGCCGCCGCTCGCGGTGCAGTCGTACGCGCCGCGCGGCGTGGTGCGGCCTACGGGGGCGATGACGATCACCTTCGATCGTCCCGTCGTCGGCACTCTCGAACACACATTCGATCCATCCCGGTTTGTCCGCATTCAGCCGGCGGTTCGCATCCTCGTCGAGTGGCGCGATCCGTCAACGATTCGCGTACTGCCGGTCGATGGCTTGAGCCCCGGCACGCGGTACACCATCGTCGTGGATACCGGTTTCGAGGCGATGGATGGCAGCCGCCTCGCCGCACCGCACCGCATTCGTCTTCGCGTCCGGGGGCCCGTCGTTCTGGGCATGGAACCCTCTCTCCAGTCCGAGTGGCCGACGCAACTTGATCCGCCGGGCCACGTCACCATTGCGTTCAGCGCCCCCCTAGCCGATTCGGTCCTGGCACGCGCCGTTCGTCTTGCACTGCGTGGCACTGGGCCGTGCGCCGGCGCAACGGGGATTGGCTATCACGTCCTGCGGCAGCGCGCCGGCAGCCCGAAGGACGACTACTCGCTGGTCAGAGAAGCGGCGTGGAATAGCGACTCGATCGCCGAGCGCCAGCGACGGATCGTGGAGTTCGCCCCCGATCGCGCGCTACCCGAGGGGTGCAAGGGTACGTTGTCGGTGCTGTCCCTCGATTCACTCGACGGCCCGATGATCAATTACCCGGTGGAGACGAGGCGACCATTCGTCTTGTCGTCTGTGCGTTGCTACCCGGATTGCCGTTTGCCCCGTGGGTTGGCCATCGACTTGTCGGCGCCGGTTCCCGCCACCGACCTGCCTCCGGCGGTGCATCTCTCGCCCGCGAGTGCGTTCCGACCCGCCGTCCCGGCGTACTCAACGCAGGATTGGTTCGTACCCGGGACGATCATGCCGGGAGGTTCGTATACCGTCACGGTGGACTCGACGCTCCGTGATCGCTTCGGGCGTCGCATCAGTGGCCCCCTATCCCGCACGGTGTCGGTCGGAGACTTCGCGGTTGACTTCGGGTTTGCCACTGGGCACGTGTACCTGCCGCCGACGCCGACTCCAACCATCCGCGTGCGGCACATCAACGTGGACAGCATCCGGCTCTACATCATGCCGGTACCCGACTCCGAGCGCGTGAAGCACATGCTTCACCCCGATCGGACGACAGAACGGCCGGAGCACCCGCTCCGTGATACGACCGTCCGCGTGGTCGCGGTACACGCGCCGCGCAATGCGATCGGCGAATCCGATATCCCGCTGCCCGAGCTACGGTCGCGCTACCGCGGTCAATTGGTGGTGTTGCAGGCGTCACTCAAGCGGTCGTCGCTCGACGCGATGCCAGCAGGAGGACCAGGGGAACAACCGTCGAAGGATGACTCGCGCCGGTCGCTCCGAACGGCGCGCGCGCTGCTGCAGTCCACCGCGCTCCTGGTGTACAGCCGAACGGGCGCGACCGGTGCGTATGTGCGAGTCACATCGGCACTTGACGGCGCGCCCGTGCCAAACGCTCAGGTCACGGCACTGGATACCACCGGCGGAGTGCGTGATTCCGCGCGAACCGATGCCGCGGGGGTCGCCGTACTCGCGCGATCGACGGAGGCGCGATTCATCGACGTGGAGTTCGAGGGCGAGCGGTCACTCACCGACCTTCGCGACGCGTCTATCGAGGAGCAACAACCGACGGTTGGCGATACGGACGGTTCGCCGTTCCGGCGGGGACGGAACCTTCACGCCTTGGTGTTCACGGACCGCGGGATCTACCGGCCAGGCGAACCGATGTACGTCAGCACCGTCATCCGCGAAGGAATTGTCGGGCAGTACCGGAGGGTGCCGCCGGTCGATTCCGTCCGCTTCATCCTGAAACGCCGCAGTGACTTCGGTCAAGCCGACGTGATCGGCGATACGGTCGTCCGCCAGTCGGCTCTGGGAAGCGCCCACCACACGTTCCAGCTCGCCGCTCGCAGCGAACTCGGCGACCTGTCCGTGACGGCATCGGTCTTCCGCGACGGGGCGTGGCAGCAGGCCGGTGCCGCCGCCTCCCGGCTGGCCGAGTATCGCGCCCCGGAATTCCTCGTTCGGGCGCACGATGACGGTCTTGAGCACTTTCGTGGAGACACGCTCGGCATACAGGTACGCGCGAACTATCTCCTCGGTGCGGCGATGGCCGACGCCGTCGTGCGGTGGCAGGTCACCTTCCGCCAGATGCGGCCGGGGGAGCTCCGGATTCCCGGACTTGGGCGAGACTGGACGGTCGGTACCGGCGGCGGCTGGTGGGACGAGGAGAAGATGGAATATCCCAAGACACACCACGGTCGGGACAGGATCGACGCCGCGGGCATCGCGCGGATCAAGGTGCCCACCGACTCGTCGCCGGCCCGCCGGCCGGCGCGGGTCAACATCAACGTGACGGTGTCCGACGTGAATCGGCAGGTCGTGACAGCGACCGCGTCCTCCGTCGTGCACTCCGCGTCATTCTCCCTGGCGATCCGGGATTCATCGTTCTGGTGGTCGGCCGACACGCCGCACCCGGTCGCGCTGATCGCGGTTCGCCCCGACGGGCGGCGCGTGGCCGGGGTTCGGGTCCGGCTGGCGCTCGTGCGCTACCACTGGCAGCCGCCCACCGCGGATGAGTTCGGTCGCGCCACCGGGAGATGGCGCGCGGACACCGTCCGTGTCGATTCCCTGACGACGGCGGACAGTGCCGTGACGATCACCGTGCCGCCGATGTCCGAGGGCGCACTCGCGCTGATCGCCACGACCGTGGATGAGCAATCACGCCCGGTGAGCTCGTCGCTCGGTCGCTGGGTCTGCGGCAGCGGTCCCATCCCCGGCGCGTCGCCGTTCAAGCTCGCGGTGCGGCTGCAGCGCGATCACCTCAAGCCCGGCGACGACGTGGTCGCGTCCTTCACCTCGCCGTGGGAGCGTGCCGACGCGTGGATCACAATCGAGCGGGAGGGTGTCTTCGAGCACCGACTGCTGCAGGATGTTCATGGAACGGTCACGGTCCGATTGCCCGTCACGGAGCGCGACATCCCGAACGGCTTCATTTCGGTATCCCTCGCGCGACGCGGTGCGGTGGTCCCCGGTGACTCGGCACCCGGGTTCCTTCGCATCGGATACGCCGCGTTTCGGGTCGACGACGCGCCGAAGCGGCTCGTCGTCGCCATCACGCCGCAGCGCGAGACCTATGCGCCGGGGGATAGCGCAAGCTTCGACGTGTCGCTCCGCGACGTCCGCGGCGGAGCCGCCACCGGCGAGGTCACGCTTTGGGCGACCGATGAAGGCGTGCTCTCGATCACCGGATTTCCGACCCCCGATCCGATGGCCGCGCTCGTACCGTTGACGCGGAGTGGTGTGAGTGTCGCGGCGGCCGTGCGGATGTTGAAGCCAGGTACCCCGTCGTGGCTGTGGGGCAGCGCGCGAGGCGAGTGGCGCGAAGGACGTTCCCGCGGCTACCCTCTGGAACTCACCGGTGTCGCCGGCTGGACCTCGCCGCCGGACGCGCTGAGCGACACCGTGCTGGTACGTTCGAGATTCCGCGCCACCGCCTTCTTCCGTTCCGGCATCCGCACCGACGCCAACGGCAACGCGCGCATCACGGTGAAGCTACCGGACAACGTCACGACGTTTCGGTTGATGGCGGTCGCCGTTGGAGCGCACGAGCAGTACGGCAGTGCCGAGCGGGCCCTGATGGTGTTCAAGCCGCTCGTGGTGCGGCCGGCGCTGCCGAGGCTCGTCCGGCCCGGCGACTCGCTGGTTGCCGGTGCCGTCATCAATGTCCGGGACGGCCGCCCTGGTACCGTGGACGTGGTCGCGTCGGGGACCGGCATCTCGCTGCTCGGCGATGGCCGCAGGTCAGCGACCCTGGACAGCCGGAGTGCCGAGGTGCGGTTTGCGTGGCGTGGCGCGGCATCCGACTCCGCGCGGATCACGTTGCGCGCGTCGGATGGCGTCACGGCCGATGCGGTGCGTGTCGCCATTCCGGTCGCGGCCGATCGCGTGCCTCAGGCCCGCACCGTCGCCGGGATGATCCGTGAGTCGGTCACCATCCGCATGCGACTCTCCGCCGATCTCGATCCGATGAAGTCCACGATCGCGATTCGGAGCGGGTCCGGCCCGGTGCCGACGCTAGGTGCTGCGCGTGACTTCCTGCGCGGCGCCGAGTACCGCTGTTCCGAGTACCTGGCGTCGCGCGGTCGGATTCTCGTGTCGTTGCTCGATGCCCAGCGTCACGGTGTCAGCGTCCTGCGCGATACCGTCGAGGCGCGCGACGAGTTGCAGCGGCTGGTGGACGAACTCGCGCGGCGTGCCGGACAGATCGTCGATTGCTGGGGAGCTGCGTGGATCCTGCCGGACCTGCACGAGGCCTCGGTTGCACTGATGCTCGACGCGCGCGACATCGGTCTCACGATCGATACCGCCTTGGTGGCGCGATTCGCCCGGGAGTACCGCGCGATGCTCGAGAAGCGACCGGTGTTGCCGGACACGACGTACGGGAACCGAGCCCAACGAGCTGCCCGTATCGCATGGCACCTCCAGCGGCGCATCGGCGCGCTCGATGTCCTGCGGCGCGTTGGCACGCTACGCGCCAGCGACATCCGGCCGTCGCTGCGCTACGCGGACCGACTCACGTGGGAAGATCGCGTCTCGCTCGCCGAGCTGCTCGAAACCGTCGGTCGTCACGGCACTGCCAAGGCGTTGCTGCAGCGGCTCTGGTCGTCCCTCGCCGACGTCGGGAACCGCGTCGAGTTCCCCGACTCGGTCCTGAGCACCGTCGGCCTTCACTCGCACATCCGGCCACCGGCGCGTCTGCTGCGTGCCACGCTGGCAATCGATCCCGGGAATCCGCGGATCGGCAAGCTTGTCGAGCGCCTCACGGTCCGGACGCTCGCCGACCGGGATGCGTGGTGGAACACGGAAGACCACGTCGCGGCGGCCAGTGCCCTGGCGCGGTTCGCGCACCGGCGACGCCCACACGATGCGCCCATGGTCGTGCAGATCTCGACGAAGTCAGCCGGCGCCGGCCGGCGCGACACGACGCTGACGATCACGGCCCGGGGCGGTGAGATGCCCCCAGTCAGCCTCGCCGCGCTTGGCGCGGCCGATGGTGCTGCAGGGCTGATCGTGACCCTGCGGACGAGCGGGGGCTCGCAGTTCTATTCGATCACGCTCAATGAGGTGACGCGCGCGCGTCCAGTCGCGCCAGTGGTGCGCGGCCTCACGGTCGAGCGCTGGTACGAGCGTGTGGACGATGGACGCCCCGTGACGGAGGTCGAGGAGGGAGAGCTCGTCCGCGTCCGACTGAAGGTCACCGCGCCGGCGGACCGGGAGTATGTCGTGCTCGAAGATGCGCTGCCGGCGGGCCTCGAAGCGGTCGATCTGGCGCTGAAGACGTCCTCGACGCTTGGTCCCTTCTCCGCCGCCGCGAGCTTGGCCCGGGGACGGCGACGAGACAGCGAAACGGAACGTGTCTCCGACGATGACCACTTCGGCTCGTGGGTTGGCGGCTGGTGGTCGCCGTGGAGCAATGCACGTCATCATGACGAGCACACGGTCTTCTTCGCCCGGAAGCTGTATCGCGGGTCGTCCACCGTCAGCTACGTGGTGCGCGCGACGACCGCGGGGCGGTTCGTTCGCCCGCAGGCTCACGCGGCAGAGAACTTCAATCCGGGGTTGAGTGGTCGATCCGAGGGGGGATGGTTCGTGGTGCGGGCTCAGACAGGAAAGCCATGAGGCTACGTCACACTGCGGGCCTGGCCGGCGGCGGTTGAATCCGACCCGTCGTGCAGTCGCCGTGCAGGGGGCTTCAACATGAACAAGGGCACTGCGAGTGTCGCGGTCCCGGGCTCCGCGCCTGCCAGTCTGAAGCGGCCGGACGTCCGTGGAGACCCGGCTGACGCTCTCACGCACGCGACCGGCCGCCTCCACGCTGGCCCGGCAGAGGTACATCCGGCCCACACTCGGCTCGTGCTGGTTGGCGCGGCAGGACCACCGCCACGCGTCGCTCACGTGTCGTACCCGGTGTGCGCGTCCCCCAGCACCCGACACAGCTCGTCGGTCGGAACCTGCCTCCGATCTCCGGGATGAAGTCGTACTTCCCTTCGACACGAATGCCCTTCGGCTTCGCTGGCACAACTCATGCCCCGCGTTGACGTGCGCAGCTGTCGTCACCGCCCCCGCCCCGCCAGCGTCTCCCGCACCTCGTCCAGACTCACGCCCGCCGCCCGCAGCGCCACCAGCGCGTGATAGAACAGGTCCGCCGCCTCCTCCCGCGCGCGCGCCGCATCCCCGTCCGCGCACGCCGTCACGAACTCCGCCGCCTCCTCGCCGATCTTCTTGAGCCGCAGGTTGCGGTCGCCCAGCAGGCGGCGGGTGTACGAGGGTGCCGCGTCATCGGCGGGCACCTCCGCTGCGCGCGACGCGATCGTGGCGTCGAGGGCCGCGAGCGCGTCGGCCTCGCGGCCGAGCGGGTCGAAGCAGGTGCGCGCTCCCGTGTGGCACGCCGGGCCGGCCGGCCGCACGCGCGCCAGCACGGCATCCCGATCGCAATCGAGATGCAGTGAGACCACCCGCTGCACGTTGCCGCTGGTGCCGCCCTTGTGCCAGAGGCCACGGGAGCGCGAGTGGTAGTGCATCTCCCCGGTGGCGAGCGTCGCGGCGAGCGCCTCGCGGTCGGCGAAGGCGATCATGAGCACCGCGCCCGTGAGGGTATCCTGCGCGACGACGGGCACGAGCCCGCCCCCCTTGGCGAAGTTGACGGTCTCGAGCGCCGCCGCATCGAGGGCGATGCTGCCCTCAGCCCCGGCGCCGCCGGTCATCGGGGCACCCCGGCGCCCATCACCTGCCGCGCCGCGACGGCGAGCGCCGCATTGGTGGCGATCACGTCGCCGCCGAACGCGGTGCGCGCGCCGCTGAAGTCAGTGAACACGCCGCCCGCCTCCTCGATCACCGGCAGCACCGCTGCCGCATCCCATGGGTTCATCTTCGGATCCACCATCGCGTCCGCACGACCGGTGGCTACCAGTACGTAACCGTAGCAATCACCCCACGAACGAGCGATCTGCGCTGCGTCGGCGAGCCGGCGCCAGGCGTCACGCTTGGTCGCATCGCCATAGGCGCGCTCGTCGGTCACCAGCACCGTCGCCAGGTCGAGCGACGCGGTGTCGGACACCCGGCAGCGGGCCCCGTTCCACCACGCCCCCTCCCCGCGCGCGGCCGCCACCGTCTCGTCCACCGCAGGGCAGCAGACGGCACCGGCCAGCACCGTGTCGCCCTCGACGATCCCCACCAACGACCCCCACAGCGGCACCCCCCGCACGAAGCTCTTGGTCCCGTCGATCGGGTCCACGAACCAGCGCCGCGTGGCATGCGGCCGCGTCTCGCCGAATTCCTCGCCGACGATGCCGTCCTGGGGAAACCGCTGCTCTATCCAGGTGCGGGCCGCTGTCTCGGCCGCGCGATCGGCCAGCGTCACCGGCGACCCGTCGGCCTTGGCTTCGACGGCGATGTCCGTCCTGAACCACGCCACCGCGGCGTCGGCCGCGACCTTCGCGACCGCCTCTGCGGCCTCGAGCAGCACGCGCAGCGGCACCTGGCTCATACCGTCACCCGGACCGGCAGGGCCGCGGCCTGCATGGCCGCCTTGAGGGCGCGTACCGTCGTGACGCCGTCGTGCAGGATGCCGGCGACGAGTGCCGCGTCGGCTCCACCCTCGGTGATGGCGTCCACGACGTGGCGCGCTTCGCCGGCGCCGCCGCTGGCGACCACCGGCACGCACACGGCATCGGCGATGGCCCGCGTCAGCGGCAGGTCGTATCCCGTGCGCGCCCCGTCGCGGTCGATGGACGTCAGCAGGATCTCCCCTGCCCCGCGCCGCACGCACTCGCACGCCCACGCCACCGCATCGAGCTCCGTCGGCACCTTGCCACCCTTCACGTACACGCGCCACCGATCGCCGTCCCGCTTGGCGTCGATACTGGCGACGACACACTGGGCGCCGTAGCGATACGCCGACTCGGTCAGGATCTCCGGCGTCGCGACCGCCGCCGAGTTGATGCTCACCTTGTCCGCCCCGGCGCGGAGCGCGCGCCCGACGTCGTCGGCCGTGCGCACCCCGCCGCCGATCGTAAGCGGCACGAAAAGCCGCTCCGCCGTGCGGCGCGCGACGTCGAGCAGCGTCGCGCGCGCCTCGGCCGAGGCCGAGATGTCGAGGAAGACGATTTCGTCCGCCCCCTCCCGCTCGTAGCGAACCGCCAGCGCGACCGGGTCGCCCACGTCCCGCAACGACTCGAATTGCACCCCCTTCACGACGCGGCCCCCCTGCACGTCGAGGCACACCACCAGCCGTCGCGTCAGCATCGGCTCACGGCTCCTCGATCTGGGTCACTGCGCCCTTTGTCGAGAACACGGCGCCGGTGTCGGTCAACGCGTCGCGCAGCGCGAGTCCGAGCGCCTTGAAGGCCGCCTCGACGACGTGGTGCCGGTCGCGGCCGCGCAGCACGCGCACGTGCACCGTGGCCTTGGCGTTGTCCGCGAACGAGCGGAACCAGTGGTCGTACAGCGAACTCGGCAGCCGGCCGGCGTAGTACGGCCGCCCGCCGATGTCCACGACCACCTGCACCAGCGCCTCGTCCATGGGGATCGTACGCTCGCCGTATCGCGCGCCGGTCGCCGGGGCGTACGCGGCCACGGCGGCGCCCACGGCGATGCCCACGTCCTCGACCAGGTGATGCCGCAGGGCGCCCCGGGCCCCGACGCTGAGCGAGAGCCCCGCGTAACGGCCGAGGGTGATCAGCATGTGGTCGAGGAACGGTTCGCCCGTTTCGACCTCGATGCCGTGCCCCGCCCCGCGCAGCGCGACGCGGATGCTCGTCTCCTTCGTGTCGCGCACGATCGTCGTCATGCCGTCTCCTCCATGAGGTCCAGCGCCGCCTGCGGCGCCAAGGCGTCGGTGTAGAGGGCCATCCCCACCACGCAGCCGGCCACGCCGGTCTCGGCCAGCGCCCGCAGGTCACCGATGCCGCCCACGCCGCCGCTGGCGAACACGGGCCACACGCAGGCCTCGGCCACGGCTTCCATGAGGCGCAGGTCGGGGCCCTGCATCTGTCCTTCCTTGTGCACGGCCGTCACGAGCACGCCGGCCAGCGGATGCTCGCCCAGCGCCTCGATCACGTCGAGCACGTCGCGCGCCAGCGTCGTATCCCAGCCGCGCGTGACGACCTGCCGCTCGCGGACGTCGGCCGCGACGACGAGCTGCCCGGGAAAGGCCTCGGCCGCCTCGCGCAGGAAGTCGGCGTCTTCGAGGGCGCGCGTCCCGACAACGACGCGCGCCGCGCCGTCGTCGAGCAGCGTCTCGATGCGCTCGAGCGACCGCACGCCGCCTCCGACCTGCACCGAGGCGCCGTGCCGCGCGGCCTCGCGCAGCAACTCGGTGACGAGGTCGGTGTTGCTGCCGCGCCCGGTGGCGGCGTCGAGATCCACCACGTGCAGCCAGCCGAAGCCGCGGCGCCACCAGTCGCGCGCGACCGCCAGCGGATCCTCGAGCCGCACGGCCTCCTTGGCGTAGTCGCCCCCCACGAGCTGTACGCATCGTCCCTCGCGCAGATCCACCGCCGGCAGGACGATCATCGCGCCCCCTGTGACAGGGTGCCGCGCGCCACGCCGTGGACGATCGCGTGCACGAACGCCACACCGGCCGCCGAGCTCTTCTCGGGATGGAACTGCACGCCGACAGTCGCGCCGCGCCGCACGATCGCCGGGAATCGGTCCCCGTCGTGTGTCGTCCAGCCCGTGACGACCGACACATCCACCGGGCGGCAGACGAAGCCGTTGGCGTAGTACACCGCCGGCAGCGGCGCCTCCCGGGCCGCCGGGTCGGTGACGTCGTCCACGGTGTTCCAGCCGATCTGCGGGACGCGCTGCGCCCGCAGCCGCGTCACGCGGCCGGGCAGGACGTCGAGGCCCATGCCCGGGGCTTCCTCGCTCTCCGCGAAGAGCAGCTGCATGCCCAGGCAGATGCCGAGCGTAGGGAGGCCGTCGAGGATGGCGGCGCGCATCGCGTCGCGGCCGGCCGCCAGACATTCGGCTGCGAGCCCGAACGCCCCGACGCCAGGGAGCACGAGCAGGTCGGTCTCGTGTACTGCGGCGGCCGCGTCGGTCTCGATGCGCACCGGGCCGGTGGCCGGCTCGAGCGCCTTCACGAGCGAGTGCAGGTTGCCGGCGCCGTAGTCGAACACGGTGCAGCGCAGGAGCGCGTCCATTGTCAGCGATCCTCCGCGAGGGCGTCGAGCAGGCGCTGCATGATCGTCCACGGCCCCACGGTGATCCGCAGCGCGTCGCCGATGCCCGGCAGCGCAGCGAAGGCGCGCACGAGCAGCCCCCGCTCCCGCAACCGCGCGGCCACCACGGACGCGCCGGCCACCGGTACGCACAGGAAGTTGGCGGCCGAAGGCAACGGCGCATAGCCCAGGGCGTGCAACCCCTCCGCGAGGCGCTCGCGCGTCTGCACCGCCAGCCGGACGTGCTCGGCGATCCACGCAGCGTCCCCGCGCAGCGCGGCCGCCGCCGCACGTTCGGCCAGCGCGTTGAGGGTGTACGGCCCTCGCGCCCGTTCGACCGCCGCGACGACGTCGGCGCGGGCCACGCCATAGCCCGCGCGCAGCCCCGCCATGCCGTAGGCCTTCGACATCGTGCGGCAGACGAGCAGGCGCCCGTGCGCGCGCGCCTCACCGGCCCACGAGCGGCCGGAGAACTCGGCATAGGCCTCGTCAACGATCACGAGGCCGCGCGCGTGCGCCAGCACCTGCGCCACCGCGGCATCCGACGGTTGCACCCCGGTCGGGTTGTTGGGCGCGCATACGTAGGTGATGGCCGCGTCGGCGGCGAGCAGCGCCTCGGCGTCGATGTCGCCGTCGGGGCGGAAGGCAAGCGGCACCGGCGTCGCTCCGGCGAGGGTGGCGAACTTCGGCACCATGACGAACGTCGGCGCGCAGAAGGCGACCCGCGCCCCCGGCGCGGCAAAGGCCCGCATCGCCGCGTCGAGCACGTTGTCGGACCCGCAGCCGGTCACGACGTCGTTGGCCGTGACGCCCAGAAGCCCGGCGGCAGCGGCCTTGAGTTCCTCGCCGTACAGCGAGGGGTACGAGGCCACGCCCGCCGCGGCCGCCGCGATCTCGCGCGCCGCGGCGGGCGGCGTGCCCCAGAGGTTCGTGTTGTCGGCGAGGTTCAGGCCGCTCGCCGGCGGAGGCGCGTACCGCGCCAGTCCGCCGATCATCGGGACGGCGAGGGGCGACACGGCGCCATCGGTCATGCGCCACCTCCCCAGGCCCTGGCGGCGGCCGCGTGTCCGGGCAGTCCTTCGGCGTCGGCGAACAAGCCGACCGGCTCGGCCAGCGTACGCGCGGCGGTCGGCGCGACCCGCTGCCACGACGTCCAGCGCACGAAATCGAGCGTGGACAGGCCGCTGAACGACCGCGCCAGGCCGCCAGTTGGCAGGACGTGGTTGGCACCGGTCATGTAGTCGCCGAAGGCCACACTGGCACTAGGGCCAACGAAGACCGTTCCGACGTTACGCAAACGAGCCAGAACAAGATCAGCATCAGAACACTGCAACTGTAGGTGCTCCGCTGCGTAGTCGTTGGCGAAGGCGATCTGCTCGTCCGCCGACTCGGCGACCAGTACGCCGCCGGCGCTCGCCAGCGCCTCGATGACGATCCCCGCCCGGGGTTGGGCGGTGGCCATCACCCCCAGCACGTCCTGCAACTTTGCGGCGAACGTGGCCGAGCGCACCACCGCCACGACGCACGCTCGCGGGTCATGCTCCGCCTGAGCGCACAGTTCCCGCGCCACGGCAGCCGGGTCGGCGCCATCGTCGGCGAGCACCAGCAATTCGCTGGGCCCGGCCGGTGAGTCGATGGCGACCGTGTTGGCGACCTGCACCTTGGCCTCCGCGACCCAGACGTTGCCGGGGCCCACGATGCGCTGCACGCGCGGGACGGTCGCCGTCCCGTAGGCCATCGCGGCGACCGCGCCGGCACCGCCGAGCGCGAAGACGCGATCGGCCCCGCCGAGGGCCGCCGCCGCGAGCACCACGTCGAGCGGTCGCTTGGAGTGCTTGGCCGGGGGCGAGCAAACGACCACTTCGCGCACTCCCGCGATGCGCGCGGGGACGACGCCCATGAGCAGCGACGACGGATACGCCGCGCGGCCGCCCGGCGCATACACCCCGACGCGGTCGAGGGGGTCGGGGCGCCGGCCGACGACGATGCCCGGTGCGACCACCACTTCCCGCGCCGTCGGCCGGAACGCCTCGTGGACGATCGAGATGTTCGCGAGGGCCTGTTCGAGCGCGCGGCGCAGGGCGGGTTCGAGCGCATCGAGCGCCTTCGTCCACGCCGCGCGCGGCACCTCGAGTTCGGCGAGCACCACGCCGTCGAGTTCGGCCGCGAGGCCACGCAGGGCCTCGTCTCCCATCGCGCGCACGGCGTCGAGGATGGCCGCGACCTGGTCGCGCACGGCCTCGTCGTTCGTGGTCGTGCGGTCGAAGAGCGCCGCGCGGTCGGCGGCGGAGAGGTCGGCGAGCCGACCGCGGAAGCGGAGCGCCAGGCCGGCGCCGGACTTGGAAGGCACGAGTGGTATCCGGAAGGATTCAGGCGAGGCGTTCGATGCGCGTCACGAGAATGCCCGTGCCGCCGAGGCCCTGGAGCTGTGCGATGGTGCGGTAGATCTGGTCGGCGGCGACGACGGCGTGCACCGCCACCATGGTGCCGCCATTGGCGATGTCGATCACCGTCGGGCCGTTGATGCCGGGGAGGATCGTCTTCACCTGGTCGAGCGCCGCCCGCGGGACGTTGGCCATCACGTAGCGCTGGCCGCGCGCGCGCAGCACCGAGGCGAGCGCCCCGGAGAGCTCCTGCACGGCCGCGGCCTTGGCGGCGTCGCGTCGCACGGTGCTCCCGGTGACGAGCCGGGCCGAGCTGGTGAGCACCGTGCCGACCTCGCGCATGCCGTTCATGCGGAGGGTCGAACCGGTCGAGGTGAGGTCCACGACGATGTCGGCAATGCCGAGGTGGGGCGCGATCTCCGCCGCCCCCGACACCGGCACGACCTCCACCGGCCGCCCCTGCTCGGCGAAGTACGACGCCGTCAGGCGCGGGAACACGGTCGCGACGCGCGGGGCGGGACCGAGCGGCAGGTCCGCGACCGTGCGCGCCGGGCTCTCGTCCCGAACGGCCACCACCAGGCGGCACCTGCCGAAGCGCAGGTCGAGCTGCTCGTCGAGGTCGCGGCCGCTTTCTCGCACCAGGTCGAGCCCGGTCACGCCGGCATCGGCGGCCCCATCTGCGACGAACTCGGGGATATCCTGCGCCCGCACGAACAGCGCCTCGAACTCGCCGCCGAGCGACGCCGTGAGCGCACGCGCACCGGCCGATCGGACTTCGAGTCCGGCATCGTTGAAGAGTTCGCGGGCGTCCTCGGACAGGCGGCCCTTGTTGGGAATGGCGATCTTGAGCATGCGAGGGGTCGAAAACGCGACGGCCCGTCCGGAGGGGACGGGCCGAGAGGGGCGGAGCGGTGGGGCGGATGCCGCCTAGCCGCACACGAACACCAACCCCCGGCCGGAGCCGTGGTGAGGGTGATGGCGGTGGGTCGCGGGGCGGGCAGTCATGCGCACTCAATGCTACCGGGCGCCCGGGAACCCGTCAACCGGATGTACCCGTCGGCGTTTGCGTGCCGATTCGTCGGTCCCTAGCTTTTCCCTGCTGGTCGCACCGTGCCTCGCGCACGACAATCCGGCGTCCGGCATTCCCCATTTTCATGTCGGTATCACTTCGGAGGTTGCACCAATGCGTACGATTGCTGTGACGATGGCGTCGGCGGCGCTCCTGCTGGGCGCGTGCGGCGGCGAGAAGAAGGAAGAGGCCCCGGCGGCGACGCCGGCGGCCGAGGCGCCTGCGGCGGCGCCCGCCGCTGCTGCGGCCGGAGCGGCGGCGCCGATCACCGGCAAGACGATCGAGGTCAAGATGATCGGCGACGACAAGGGCTATCGCTTCGAGCCCACTGACGTCACGATCGCGGCTGGTGACGGCATCAAGTTCATCATGGTGTCGGGCGGCCCGCACAACGTCGCCTTTGACCCGGCCAAGGTCCCGGCCGACGTGAAGGCCCAGCTCGACGCCAACATCCCCGAGAAGATCGGCGAGCTGTCGTCGTCCATGAAGATGAACCCGAACGAGTCCATCACCGTCTCCTTCGGCAACATCAAGCCCGGCACGTACGAGTACTTCTGCACGCCGCATCTCGCGATGGGCATGAAGGGCAAGATCACGGTCCAGTAGGGCCGGGACGCATCGTGGCGCGCGGGACGGATCCACACGGGTCCGTCCCGCGCGTCATTATTGGGGCATGAGCGCCAGTCCCGTGGCCCGCCGGGCCGCGAACGTGCTGCGCCGCGGCCGGTGGCTTGCGGCTCTGGCCGTCGCCCTGGCCGCCGCCGCGGGGGCGGCCCTGTGGAGCGTCACGTCCGCCGGCCTCGCGCGCGTCCCGCTGGGGTCGGCGCTGCCGGCAGTACTGCTCTTCGCCGTCGCGTCGAGCGCCCTGATCGGGCTGGCCGTCGAGTTCCAGCGACCGCGCGTCGCCGATCTCGACGAGGCGGCGCGCGCCGCGAAGACCATCGGCTTCGGCATCGTGCGGCCGCACGGTCTGCCCTCGCCGGCCTGGGCCGGCCGTCGCGCCACGTGGGAAGTGGCGGACGACCCGTGGCAACTTGCCCTCGCCGCCGTGACCTCGCTGACGAGCGCCGGATCGCTGGTGCTCGTCTCCGGCGACGAGCGGGCCGAGACCGGTGCCTCGGCCGCCCTCCTGGCCCGGGCGGCGTCCGAGGACTCGCGTTCGACGCTGCTCGTGGACACCGATCCGGTGACGCGGGCCGCCTCGACCCGCTTCCGGCCGACCCCCGGGGCGGGCGTCGCGGAGGTCGTGGCCGATGGGCGGCCGTGGGACGACGTGCTGCAGGCAGCGGTCACCGGGGAACATCGGGCGCTCGACATCGTCGTGCCGGGCACAGGGCAGCGGGGGCGCCCTCCACGGCTCAGTGCCGCCGACCAGGCGGCACTGCGGGCCACGTCCAACCGCTACGGACTCACGATCGTCACCCTGCCCGATGTGGCGGCCCTTGGCGCGGCCGGCCCGCGCTCGCTTGCGTCCACTGTCGCCGTGCTCGTCGCGGTGCGGGGCGTCACGCCGGTCGCCGCACTGCGCCGGCGCGCGGCGCAACTGGTGGCTGCGGGGGCCACCGTGGCCGGCGTGCTCCTCTGGGCCGAAGCAGTGTCGCCGTGACGCTCGGCGCTGGCCCGCCCCCTCCCGCGGCATCGGGGACGGCAGATCACCCCGGTGCGGGCCAGACGCTGGTCCTCGACGCGCATCGCGCATCACCTCGGGAGTCTGCTGTCAACCAGTAACGCCCGGCTGCGCCAGGCTGGGCTGCAGCGGCTCCCGGCGCTCGTCCCGCCCCCGGCGATCCGGCGACTGGCGCCGGCGGGTGCAGGGCGTCGGCTGGAGGGACGTCCATGTCGCGACCGACGCGGACAGCCGGGTCGTCTCCGCCGAGGGGCTGCCCGATGAGCGGGCGCCCCAGTCGAGCGCCTTCCTGGCTCGCGCGGTCGCGTGGTACGCGACCCTCGGGGGCCGCGTCACCGCGGTGCTCACGGACAACGGCGGCATGTACCGGTCGGCACGGTGGGCCTAGACGATCCGGCAGCTGCGCCTGACCCACAAGCGGACTCGGCCCTCTACGCCGCGCACGAACGGCCAGATCGCACGCGTCCTCCGCACGCGGCCCGCCGAATGGGCGTCTGCGCGGCCTGATCCCACGTCGCGCCGGCGGACGGCGTGGCTGGCGCGGTACCGGCACCCGTACACGCAGGATCGGGCGCACAGCGCGCTGCACGACCACCCGCCGATGCTCCCCTTGGCTCAGGCGCTGGAAACACCGTGTCCGTCATCTACATCCAGCCATCGCCCGCCAGCGCGCGCACGCGCGATAGAGTGTCGATCTCCGAGACCGGTTTGTCCATGCGCCACCGCACGATGCGCGGAAAGCGCAGGGCATATCCGCTGGCGTGGCGGGGGCTGGCCTGCACCAGGTCGAACGTCACCTCCAGCACCACCGCCGGCTCGACCCGCTGCCAGCCGCCGCGCCGCTCGCGCACGAGGGATTCGAGCGTCGCCGTCAGCGCGACAAGCTCCGCGTCGGTGAGGCCGGTGTAGGCCTTGCCCACGTCGAGTAGGGTGTCGTCCGTGTCCGAAGCGCGCACGGCGAAAGTAAGGTCCGAGAGCACGGCCGCCCGTCGGCCGTTGCCGCGCTCGGCGGCGGTCACGACGACATCGAGCGTGGCCGCCGCCGCCTTGAGCTTGAGCCAGCGTCCGCCCCGCCGCCCCGCGGCGTACGAGGCGTCCGGGTCCTTGGCGACGAGTCCCTCGTGGCCGGTGGCACGGGCGGCCGTGAAGGCCTCGGTGACGGTCGCGGCATCCGATGCCCAGCGGAACGGGGCGAGGCGAATCGGCGCGGCGACATCGAGCGGCACGTGCTCCTCGAGCGCGGACCGGCGTTCGCGCCACGGCGCGAGGGCGATGCGCTCCCCGCCGACGGCGAGGGCGTCGAAGGCCACGAACGCCACCGGTATCTCGCGCAGCAGTGCCGCCGCGGGAGCCGTGCGCCCCAGCCGCGGTTGCAGGTGACGGAACGGTGCGATGCGGGCCGGATCATCGGGCCTCACGGCAATCACCTCGCCGTCGAGCACCAGCCCGGCTCCGAGTGCGCGACCGGCGCGCACGAGGTCGGGAAAGGCCGGCGTGAGGTCCTCGCGCGTGCGCGAAAAGAGCCGCACGGCGTTGTCCTGCACGTGCAACTGGGCCCGGATGCCGTCGTACTTGGCTTCCAGCACGAACGGGGCGTCGAGGGCGGCGGCCACCGCGTCGGGCGTCGGCTTCGGCTGCGCCAGCATGAAGCCCACCGGTCGCCCGATCGCGAACACCGTCTCGGCCAGCGTGCCGGCGCGCGCGCGACGGAAGACCTCGCCGAGGTCGCCCGACAGCGCGTGGGCGTCGCGCACGGCGTCGAGCGCCACGGCGGCCGCCGCCGCGATCGCGTCCTCGACCTGCGCAGCCAGCAGGCCGATGCGCAGCCCGCCGCCGAGCAGCGCCACCAGGACGCCGGCCTCGGCACCACTGGCCGCCGCGAGCAGCGCCCGCACGAGGGCCTCGCGCCCTGCGGCGTGCCGCGCGGCGGCGATCGCCTCGAAGGCCCAGTGCACGTCGCCGAGCGAGAGGCCCGCGCCACGCCGACCGGCGAGCAACTCGCCGGCGACGGCGGCCGTGCTGCCGAGGGCGAGGCGCCGCTCGGCGATCCGCTCGCGCTCCACGCCGGCGAGGGCGGCAAGCGCTGGCCAGAGCGTCGCGCGTCCGATGCGCAGCGTTCGCGCGTCGGCTTCCGCGAACGGTGCGCCCGCGAACCATCGCGCCGCCACGGCACCGCCCGGGTCGTCCAGCGAGGCGAGGTAGGTGGCGACGAGGCGACCCTTCTCGCGTCGCGCGCGGGTGGCCCGCACCGCCTCCGCCGTGGCGGCCCACGCGGCGAACGGGGCCGCGCTTGGCCGCCCAGTGGCGACGCGCGGGGCCGCGGCCTCCGCCGCGAACAGGGGCAGTTGCGGGTCAGTCATGCTTGCGTCCCGGTGCCGACGTCCATCGCTGGCTCAGAGCCCCAGCCCGAGCTGGACCGCATCCGGTGCCGCGTTGGGGTGCGCCGCGAGGTGCGTCGCATCGATCCCGAGCCCGCGCAGGTGGCCGGCAAACCCGGCGTCGCCGTGCACCGTGAAGACGGTGCGGGCGCCGCTCTCGCGGACGGTGGCGACGAGTTCATCGAAGTCGGCGTGGTCGGACAAGGGGAGGACTGCGTCGCAGTCGCGATAGAGGTTCCGCGCGCCTGGATGCAGGGCCCAGCCGGTGAGCAGGCACACGCGACGTCGAGGGAGGGTCGTCACCATCGGTGATCGCCGCGAGGCGGGCGTGGTCAGGAGCACGTGACCGGCCACGGTGCCGCGCGCGTAGCGCTGCCACCGGCCGGCTTCGGGGAAACGCGCCCCGAGCGCCTCGTGCGCCTCGGTCATCGCGGCAATCTGGCCATGCACCGCGACATCGAACCCGGCGGCCATGAGATGGTGCAGCGCTTCCTGTCCTTTGCCGAATGGATACGCGCATACCACCGGCACTCCCCCATCGGCCAGAGCGTCACGGCAGAAGGCGACGAGGCGCTCGATGGTCTCCGCGTCGGGCGGGAAGCGGTAGCGCGGGTGCCCGAACGTGCATTCCGTGACGAGGACGTCGCACGTCGGCACGACCGCCGTCGGGGCGAAGGGATTCGGCCGCCGCTTGAAGTCGCCGGTGTACAGCACGGTGCCCCGGGCCTCGCGCGCCAGCAGCATCGCCGAGCCGAGCGTGTGGCCGGCCGAGACGAGCATGACCTCGGCGTCGCCGTGCGGATGCCAGTCGCCGTACGGCTGCGTGCGCACGTCTCCCGGCCGCAGGCCGCGGCGGGCACCGATCGCCGCCGTCTCCGGCGTGCACAGCACGGCGGGGCTCGCCGTGGCGTGGTCTCCGTGGGCGTGCGAGACGAACACGCGTCCCGGTGCCCGGGCTGCGTCGAGCCACAGGGCGGCGGCCGGCAGGTGCAGTCCGTGCGGCGTGAGTTCGAGCATGCGCTGGCTAGCCGGCACGTGGTCCGCGCCTGCGGGAGTGACTAGACTCGCTCGCCATGTGGTCCGACAGTGTCCTGAGCGCCGAGCGGGCGCACCTGCTTCGTTTGGCGATCTGGGGCGCGGCCAGCATGCTCGTGGGAACCACCCTGGTGCTGGCGATCATGCGGCGCACACCCCGACCACAGCTGCTCTGGCATTTCGCGGTGCAGACGGCGGCGTGGGGGGCGGTCGATCTCGCGCTGGTGGGGGCGTGGTGGAACACGATCGAACCTAGGGACCTGAGCGAGTACTGGGGGATGCGGCAGTGGCTGTGGCTCAACCTGGGGCTCGACGTCGGCTACGCCGGGGTCGGGATCACCCTGGCGGCCTGCGGCTGGGGGCTCGGCCGACGGCTGGGACTCGTGGGGGCGGGGCTGGGTGTCCTTGTCCAGGGGCTCGCGCTGGTGGTGCTCGACGCGTTCCTCCTCGTGGTCCTCAACCGGCTGCAGGTGGCCTAGGAGCGATCGTGGCCGAGACGACGCTGGATCTGCGGCATCTGCCAAAGCGCGACGCGTACGCTACTTTGCGCGAGAACTGCGTTGAAGTGTTGCGAGGAGTGAACGATGATGTCACCAAGATGGCGACTCTTTCGTGCCTCGTTCACCATGCGTTCTGTCATCTCTGGACGGGCTTCTATCGCGTCGTCGAACCCGGGGCGCTGCTTCGCGTCGGGCCCTATCAGGGCACGCTGGGTTGCCTCGAGATCGCGTTCGGTCGCGGCGTTTGCGGAGCCGCCGCGGCGACCGGGGTGACCCAAGTGGTCCCCGACGTCCATGCCTTTCCCGGTCATATCGCGTGCGACGGCCGATCGCGATCGGAAATCGTCGTCCCGGTGCGCGATGCCGCGGGGACTCTGCTCGCCGTCTTCGACGTTGACAGCGAGCACCCGGCGGCGTTCGACGACGACGACCGGGACGGGCTCGAGCGCCTGCTCGCCGCCGTGTTCGCGGGTGGCTAGGTTCCCGTCGTGCTCCTCGGCTATTCGGATCGCATCAACCACGCGCTCGCCTTCGCGGCGAAGCACCACGACGGGCAGGTGCGCAAGGGCACCAAGCTGCCCTATCTGACGCATCCCGCCAACGTCGCGATCATCCTGACGCGCTACGGCCAACCCGAGGACACGGTCGTCGCGGGAATCCTGCACGACGTCGTCGAGGACTGCGTGCGGGATGGCGTGAGCGCGCACGACCTCGAGGACCGGATCGGCCGCAAGTTCGGGCACGAGGTGCTGCAGACCGTCCTGTCGGTGACGAAGCGGCGCACCGACGAAGATGGCGTCCCCCTTTCGAGCGAGGACCAGAAGGCCGACTACCTCGCGCGCCTCGCCGACGCCGGTGACGCCGCCCGCTGGGTCTGCTGCGCCGACAAGGTGCACAACAGCGGGGCCCTGCTTGCCGACCTGCGCCGGGCCTACGATCCGGCGCAGGTGTGGGGGCGCTTCTCCGGCGGCCGGTCGGGAACGATGCAGTGGTACACGGGCGTGGTGGACCGGCTGGATGCGCTCGCCTGGCGAACGCCGATCCTCGAGGAATTGCGCGGCCAGGTCGCCGCGCTCGTCACCCAGACCTGACCGGGCCCGGCGTCGCCCGGCCCCCGGGCGATGGCGCGCGCCGAGGCACGTCCCGGGCCTAGACGCCCGCCGCCGCCCGCGCGGGGTACGTCCGCGCGACGTACTCGTTGAGGATCTCGAGGAACTCGGCCACGATGCGGTCGCCCTTGAGCGTCGTGCGCAGCTTGCCGTCCACATACACCGGCGCCTTGGGTTCCTCGAAGGTGCCCGGCAGCGAGATGCCAAGATTGGCGTGCTTCGACTCGCCGGGTCCGTTCACGACGCACCCCATGACCGCGACCTTCAGCTCCTCGACGCCGGGGTGCGACGTCTTCCAGACGGGCATCTGCTCCCGCAGGTAGCCCTGGATCTCCTCGGCCATCTTCTGGAAGAACGTGCTCGTCGTGCGCCCGCAGCCCGGACAGGCGGTCACCTGCGGGGTGAACGACCGCAACTCCAGCGACTGCAGGATCTGCTGCGCGACATAGACCTCCTCGCGGCGGTCGGCACCCGGCTTGGGGGTCAGCGAGACGCGGATCGTGTCGCCGATCCCCTCGCCGAGCAGGATGGCGAGCGCGGCGGCCGACGAGACCATTCCCTTCATCGCCATGCCGGCCTCGGTGAGCCCGAGGTGCAGCGGGTAGTCGCAGCGGCCGGCGAGCATGCGGTAGACGCGGACCAGGAGCGGCACCTCCGAGATCTTCGCCGACAGCACGATCCTGTCGTGCGGCAGCCCGATCTCCTCGGCCAGCGCGGCGGAGCGCAGCGCGCTCTGGCACATCGCCTCGAGGTACACGTCCGTCGCGTCGAGCGGCTCGGCCCGCCGGGCGTTCTCGTCCATCATCTGGGTCAGCAGGTCCTGGTCGAGCGAGCCCCAGTTGACCCCGATGCGCACCGGCTTGTCGTGCGCGATGGCGACCTTGACGATCTCGGTGAAGTTCGCGTCCCGGTGCTTCGTGCCGACGTTGCCGGGGTTGATGCGGTACTTGTCGAGCGCCTCGGCGGTCTTCGGATACTTGGTGAGCAGCAGGTGGCCGTTGTAGTGGAAGTCGCCCACCAGCGGCACGTCGAGGCCCAGTTCGTCGAGGCGCTGGCGGATCTCCGGGACGGCCGCGGCAGCCTCGTCATTGTTCACCGTGATCCGCACGATTTGCGAACCGGCGGTGAAGAGGTCGGCCACCTGCAGTGCCGTCGCGGCGGCGTCGGCGGTGTCGGTGTTGGTCATCGACTGCACCACGACCGGGTGCGCCGAGCCCTTCAGGACGTTGCGCACGCGGACCGTAACGGTCTGGCGGCGGGGAGCGTAGGCGATTGGGCGCATGGAGATCCGGGCGGAACCGGTCGTTGCCGATCACGTGATGGTCGGCGAAATATAGCCCACCCCCATTCCCCTTCCCGATGACCGCACCCGACAAGACCCGCCCCGAAACGGCCGCTGCCTCCCCCACCCCGCCCACGCCTGCCGGTCCCGGCTTCGCGCGGCGCAACTGGGGGAAGCTCACGATCGGGACGCTGATCGCGGTCCCGGTGGCCATCTTCGGCCTGTGGTCCGCCTTCACGATCCTGTTCGTGTACTCGCAGGGCACCCGCACCGGCTTCTCGCAGAAGCTCTCGCACAAGGGATGGCTCTGCAAAACCTGGGAAGGCGAGCTCGCGATGGCCACGGTGCCCGGTGTCATGCCCGAGAAGTTCACCTTCACCGTGCACGACGACTCCCTCGCCACTGTCATTCAGTCCATGGAGGGCAAGCGGGTGACGATCTCGTACGAGCAGCATCGCTTCCTCCCGAACAGCTGCTTCGGCGAGACCGAGTACTGGGCTACGGGCGTGCAGGTAACGCCGCAGTGACGCAGGGCGCCCGGGTCGGGGGGCGCGCGCGCGGCCAGGGCACGCCCGGGCCAGTACCGCGCGCCTGCCGCGGTCGCGGCTCCCGGGCCCGCTGGCTGTCGCTGTTCCTCGCGGGGTCGGCCGGTTCGCTCGGCGCGCAGGTGAACTTGCCGTCGTTGCCGCCGCCGCCGGAGGCGATGCGCGACCTGCCTCGACTCGCGTGGCGCCAATCGCTGGTCCTGCGCGGGGCCGCACGTGGCTACGCGGTGGATGAACGCCGTGGCTCCGATGCGAGCATTGCCGAGCGCGCCGGCGGGATCACCTACCTGCTGCGTGGCGCGCGCCTCGCGTTCCGGACCGACGTCACGCCGGTCGTCTACGGGGCCACGCTCGGCGGCGGATCCACGACGCAACTGGCCGGCATCACCCCCGTCCAGATGCGGCTCGACTGGCGGTGGCGCGATGGCGACACGACGCGATTCTACGTTCGCAGCGGCACGCGGCCCATTGCCCTCGACACCGCACAGTCACAGGCACTGGGCGCCGCCGGCACGAGCACGCTCGACCTCGACGCGATGGCCTTCGGCGCGCAGCCGATGGCGGGCGTGCGGCATGCGGTCCGCGTGTCGCTGGGCGATGCGAACAGTCTGTCGTTCCGCACGGCCGCCGAAGTGTCGCCCCGGCCCGGCGGCGTTGACTTCACCTACTGGACCGGCACGACGCTGCGCGGAGGGGTCGCATGGCAGCGCCTGCTCGGTGCGGCTGCCTCGGCACGCGTGAGCGCCGATGTCTCGCGTTCGTTCGCCGGCGACCTGGACGGACGCAACCTGTTTCCCGGGGGCGGGAACCTGGTCCTCGATGCCCGGACGTCCGGGCTGCTCGACGGCGAGGACGGGCGCTGGTTCGGCGCCGTGCAGGGCTTCTGGTCGCGCCCCTTCGCGAATCCGAACGCCGACAACCTTGCGCGGCTCATCCCGCAGGGCCAGTTCGGCGGGGTGCAGGCCCTTCTGACGGCCGAGGTCGGATCGCTGTCGATCGGGCCCACGGCCTCCCTCCTCCGGGAATCGAGCGCGGCGGACGCACGCTTCCTGATCGCCGCGCCGAATGGCGGGCGACCGGTCTCCAACACGGTGCGCAAGGAGGGGAGCGGCTGGAGCGTCGCGGGCGGCCTCACCGCCACGTGGGAGGTCGTCGAGGCAGTCGATCTCACCCTCGACGCAGCCCTCACGCGCGGCGGGGTCGACTTGCGCCAGCGCGAGGAGCTGCGGGCGCCCGGCGGCCGCCCGATCAGCGCCATTGAAACGCGACGGGAGAATACGATCTCCGGCGGGTGGGTGGCCCTCGAGGTCACCCTGCGCTGGTGACCCCTCCGAACGGGTAGGTCGCTTCGCTCTTTTCGTTGCAGTTGTGATTCGCATCGTCGGGCACTACCGTTCAGAGGTCGGCGACCCCCACGCATGGTGCGCGGGGGGCGACCGGTGAAGGGCCAGTGCGGGTGGCCCACAAGGACCCGCGAACACTGGTGATGGTCGGATGTGGTTGGCGCACGGCTCGCTTCACCCGACGGTCACAACAGCAACGAGGTAGGGCAATGCGTACGACCGGCAAGGTGAAGTGGTTCAACGACGCGAAGGGTTTCGGCTTCATCACCCCCGACAACGGCACGAAGGATTGCTTCGTGCACTACTCGGCGATCCAGGGCAACGGCTTCAAGACCCTGGCCGAGGGTGAGGCGGTCGAGTTCGACATCGTGCAGGGCCAGAAGGGCCCGGCGGCGGAGAACGTGACCCGCGTCGGCAAGTAAGCACGACCGCATCCGACCGCGGGGCGCCACTCCCAAGGAGTGGCGCCCCGTTGTCTTTTTCGGGATGACCGAACGCATCGTGGTGGTGGGGGGTGGCGTCGCCGGCCTCGTGTGCGCCCGCGTCCTGCAGGCCGCCGGACGGGACGTCCTGCTCTTCGAGCGGGACGCCGAGATCGGGGGTCGCGTGCGGACACGCCGTGTGGACGGCTTCTCGATCGATCGCGGCTTCCAAGTGGCCTTCGAGGCCTACCCGACGCTCGGGCGCCACGTCGATTGGCGCGCGCTGGACATGCGATGGTTCGCACCGGCGGGTCGCATCTGCACCGCGGACGGCCGGACCACGCTCGTCGGGGACGCCCTTGCGGATCCCACGCTGCTCTGGCCGACGCTCACGCAGGGCGGGCTCTCGTGGGGTGACCTCTGGCGCGTGCTGCGCCTGCGTCGTGATGCCGTGCGCCGCCGCTTCGAGGAGTGCTTCGCGCCGGCCACCTTGGGACGCAGCACCCGCGACTACCTCGCCGGCCTCGGGGTGACGCCGCGCGGGATCGCACGCTTCTTCGCCCCCTTCTACGGCGGCATCCTGCTCGACCGGTCGCTCGAAACGAGTGCCTCGGTCCTCCTCTACACCTTCAAGATGCTGGCCGAGGGACGCACGGGCGTCCCCCGCGCGGGGATGGGGGCCCTCTCGGCGCAGATGGCGGCGGGACTGCGGCCGGGCACGCTCCGCACCGGGATTCCAGTCGCCGGCGTGACCGTCCGCGACGGCGCCGTGCGCGGGGTGACGCTCGCCGACGGTACGGCGATCGAGGCGACGGCCGTCGTGCTGGCGACGGAGGCGCCGGCCCTGGCGAAACTCGCCGAGTCCGCCGGGTCGTCCGTCACGGTCCCGACGGAGACGCGAGGCGTCACCACGTGCTACTTCGCCAGCCGCACCCCGGTGCTCCCCGGTCGCGCGCTCTGGCTCAATGCCGCCGAGCCCGCCACGGTAAGCCACGCCGTCACGGTCACGGAGGTCGCTCCCGAGTATGCCCCGACCGGCTGGCACCTGCTGGCGACCAACACGGTCGGATCGGCCGCGGCCCTCCCCGACGAGGGCCTCCTGGCCGGCGTGCGCGCCGACGTGTCGCGGATGTCCGGGCGACCGCTGCCCGAAGACCTGCGGGTGGTGGCCATCGAGCGGGTGCCGTTGGCGCAGGTCGCTCAGCCGCCGCGCGCGACTCAGGCACAGGTGCCCGTGCGGACCGAGGTGCCCGGACTGGTCTTCGCGAGTGAACTCTGGCACTCGAGCTCGCTCGAGGGCGCGGCGCGGGCTGGCGAGGCCGCCGCCGCGGCCTTGATCGGCACCGACCGGCCGGCCTAGTCCCGCGGCCTCGGCGGCCGCCCGCGTCGGCGCGGGACGATGCGCTCGAGGGCCTCGGATACCCGGGGGGCGAGCTGATCCACCACCTGCGAGCGATCCACCGTCAGGGCCACGAGCCCGGCGCGCATCGCACCCGATGCCTGCAGGGACTCGGCAACCGCGACCGCCCGACCGAGCGGGAGCCCGAGATCGTGGTGCAGATCTCGGACGATCGCCAGCGTCACCAAGGCATCGTCCGTCACCGTTCTCCGCACTCCCTGCGACTCGGCCACGACGCCGGCAACCGGGTGGCGAGCAAGCAGAGAGTCGAGCCACTGGTATCCGACGTCAAGCGCAACTGCAGCGAGACGAACGTCATAGCGGGCCACACAAATAATCTACATCGCCGCAGAACATTTGCAAATCAAAAATGTTCTACCACCATGCAGATATTAACCCACGGTTAGCTCCGCCTCTGCAAGCTGCTTGCGCACCGCTGCGGGACCGGTGGACCCGCTCACCGTCCGACGAGCCAGCGAGGCCTCGATCGTGAACGCCACCGCTACGTCGTCTCCGAAGCTCGGATGCGCGTCCCGAATGACGGGGAGGGGAAGGGCATCGAGCTCGACCCCCCGCTGCTCGGCCTCCCGCACGAGCCGCCCGACCACCGCGTGCGCGTCCCGGAACGGCACCCCTCGATCCACGAGGTAGTCGGCGAGGTCCGTCGCCAGCAGACCACCGGACACCGCCCGCCGCATCCGTTCCGCATCGAACCGGCATTCGGCCAAGGCGCCGGTCATCGCCGGCAGCACCAGCTCCAGCGTGTCCACGGCATCGAACAGCGCACGCTTGTCGTCCTGCAGGTCCTTGTTGTAGCCGGACGGCAGACCCTTGAGCGACATCAACAGGGCTTGCAGGTCCGCCACGACCCGACCGGGCGCGCCGCGTGCGATCTCGAAGACGTCAGGATTCCGCTTCTGCGGCATCATGCTCGAGCCGGTCGAGAAGGCATCACCGAAGCGCACGAAGCCGAACTCGCTCGTGCCGAACACGATCAGGTCCTCCGCCAGCCGCGACCCGTGCACGGCCACCATGCCGGCCGCATACAGGACGTCGGCGATGAAGTCGCGGTCGCCCGTCGCGTCGATCGAGTTCGCGCTCGGGCGCGAGAACCCGAGCTCGGCGGCAAGCTCGTCCCGGGGGATCCGGAACGCCGATCCGGCGATCGCCCCGGATCCCAACGGCATCACCGCCGTCCGAGTCCCGGCCTGCCGCAGGCGCTCCCGATCCCGCGCCAGGGGCCACACGTGCGCGAGCATCCAGTGCGCCGCGAGAATCGGCTGCGCCCGCTGCAGGTGCGTGTAGGCCGGCATGACGGTTCCCGCGTCGAGCAGGGTGCGAGCGTGGGTCAGCAACGCGCGCTGCAAGCCCCGCAGCGCCGAGTCGAGCCGCGGCAGCGCTGCCAGCACCCAGAGCCGCGCCCCGGTGGCCACCTGGTCGTTCCGGCTGCGGCCCGTGTGCAGGCGCGAGGCCGGCTCACCGACCTCCTCGTGCAACAGGCGGTCGATGAGCGTATGCACGTCCTCGTCGCTCGGCAGCGGCGCGACACCCGCCGCCAACCGCGCGGCCACGCGCGCGAGGCCGGCGATGACGGTGTCGGCCTCTACCGCCGAATACACACCGGCCGCGACGAGGCCGCGCGCCCACGCCTGCGACAACCGGATGTCATGCGGCCACAGCCGCAGGTCGGTGCCGATCGAGTTGTTGAGCGCCCGCAGGGCGTCGGCGGGCGCCGCCCCGAAACGACCGCCCCACAGCTGATGACGCTCGCCCTCAGTCATGCGACCCCACACGCCACGTTACGGGCAAGCGACGGCCCAACTGCATAATCTCCCATCATCCGATCCCGACCGACGCTGCGCACGTCGGCTAGCCGTCCGCCCGCCCGAGGAGGCGGAGCTTCCGCTGGATCTTCTCGCGGCCCGCGGCCGAGCGACAGATGATGAGGATCGTGTTCTCCCCGGCGATCGTCCCCATCACCTCCGGCCACTGCGCGAGGTCAATCGCCTCGGCCACGGGTTGCGCGCCACCGGCCGCCGTGTGCAGCACGCACAACTCGCTGACGCCGTCGACCTGCTGGAAGAAGCGCGGCATCAGCTCCTCGAGCCGCGGCCGATCCTCCGCCATCGCCGCGGACGTGAAGGCGTAGCGGACGCCGTCGCCGGTCGGGACGCGCGCGAGGCGCATCTCCCGCAGGTCGCGCGACAGGGTCGACTGCGTCACGTCCCAGCCGCGGCCGAAGAGCAGCCGCCGCAATTCCTCCTGGCTTCCGATGGGACGCGCTTCGATGAGCTCACGGATCGCGCGCTGGCGATCGGTCTTGTTGGGCATGACGGCAGGGATGCGCACGGGATGGTCCGGCGGACAGATTACCCCGTCGCGGCCGTCGCCGACAGCGGATTGACGCGAGCGATTTGCAAGATTATTCATTGTCCATGCATAGAATTCCCGCAGGCGTCCTCGGCGCCTCGGGGTACGCCGGGCGGGAACTCGTGGGCCTGCTGCTCGGGCACCCCGTCTTCGAGCTCGCCTTCGCCACCGCCAACGCCCAACAGGGCGGCACCGCCCGCTTCGGCCCGCAAACGGTCACGTTCTGTGCGCCGGAATCGGTCGACTTCGCCGCCACGCCGCTCGTCTTCTCGTGCCTCCCGCACGGCGCGTCCGCCGAGTGGGTCTCACGCGCCCGAGCGAAGGGAGCGCGCATCGTCGATCTCTCGCACGACCTGCGCCCGGGTCATGGGGCTTCGATCTCCGCGCCCTACGGCCTCACGGAGTTCAATCGGGCGCCCGTTCAGCATGCGACGGTCGTCGCGAACCCGGGCTGCTATCCCACGTCGATCCTGGTCCCGCTCGCGCCGCTGGTTCGGCAGGCCCTCGTGGCACCGGCTGCGCTGGTGACGGTCACGAGTGCGAGCGGCGTCACCGGCGCCGGCCTCTCTCCCCGCACCGACCTCCTCTTCGGCGAGCTCACCGAGGACTACCGCGCGTACGGCACCGCCAACGGACATCGCCACCTCGTGGAGATGCGCGCCACCCTCGCGGCATGGGGGGCGGACGTCGACCTGCACTTCACCCCGCACCTCCTCCCGGTCGCCCGCGGCATCCTGAGTACGCTCCTCGTTCCACTGCGCGCCCCCATTGGCGATCCGCTCGCGTTCTTCCGCGAGGCCTTCGCCGGCGAGCCCTTCATCGAAGTGGCGGACGATCCGCCGACTTTGCACGACGTCCAGCGCCGGAACGTGGTGCGCGTCTGGGCGACCATGAGCGCGCACGTGCGCCAGCCGCTGCTTCAGGTCGTCAGCGCGATCGACAACCTCGTGAAGGGGGCCGCCGGTCAGGCGCTGCAGAACGCGAACCTGATGTTCGGCCTCGACGAGACACTCGGGCTGCCTCGGTGAGCGGCCTCCGCGTCGTGAAGGTCGGCGGCCGCCCGCAGGCCGACCCCGCACTCGTCCCCGAACTCCTGCGGGCGTGGCGGGAGGCGCCCGGCGAACTGGTGCTCGTCCACGGCGGCGGTGACGAACTCTCGCAGCTGATGCGGGCCCTCGGCCGCGAACCCGAGTTCCGCGGGGGTCGTCGCGTGACTGCGGACACCGACCTCGACCTCGTGCGCATGGCCCTGAGTGGCCTCGCGAACCAGCGGCTCGTCTCCCGCCTCGCCCAGGCCCGGGCCGTGGGCCTCTCCGGCGAGGACGACGGCCTGATCACCGCCACACTCGCCGACGCCGGGGCGCTGGGCCGCGTGGGCGTCCCCGCGTTCACCCGGCCCGACGTCGTGCACACCCTGCTGTCCGCTGGCCACCTGCCCGTGGTCTCGCCGGTCGCGCGGGCCGCCGAGGACGGCGGCGCCTACAACGTCAACGGGGACGATGCCGCCGCGGCCCTGGCCGTCGGGCTTGGCGCCCGCGACCTGGTGCTCGTCTCGGACGTTGCCGCCCTCCTCGACGCCGGCCGCCCTGTGGCCACCATCGGCCCGACGGCCGCTCGCGCCATGATCGCTGATGGCCGCGCCGCCGGCGGCATGGCCGCCAAGCTCGACGCCGCACTCGGGGCCGTCGCCCGAGGCGTCGCCCGCGTGCGGATCGGAAACCTGAACGCCATCAACGACCCAACTGCGGGCACCATCGTGCTCGCCGATTCCGGACCTGCCTCATGACGCCGACCGCTTCCGCCCCGACCCTGTCCGCCGCGCCGACCGACCAGCCGTCGACGCCTCCCACGGCGATCCTTGGCACCTACAAGCGGGCGCCGATGCTCCTCACGCGCGGCGAGGGGGTGCGGCTCTTCGACGACACCGGCCGCGCGTATCTCGACTTCACGAGCGGCATTGCCGTCAACGCCTTGGGGTACGGCGATCCCGGGATCGCGCGGGCCATCGAACAGGCGACGGTCTCCGGTTTGATCCATACGTCCAACCTCTTCCGTACGACGCCGGGCGAGGCGCTCGCCGCACGCCTCGTCGACCTCTCCGGCTTCGCGCAACGGGTCTTCTTCTGCAACTCGGGGGCGGAGGCGAACGAAGGGGCCTTCAAGATCGCCCGCAAGTGGGGCCGCGCCCTCGGCGGACCGGCAAAGCACGAGATCATCGCCGTGCGCGGCGGCTTCCACGGGCGGCTCTTTGCCACCGTCGCCGCCACCGACCGGCCGGCATACCGGCTGCCGTTCCGGCCCCTCGTGCCCGGCGTGCACATCGTCGAGCGGGACCTTGGCGACCTCGAGACGGCGCTCGATCGGGACACGACGTGCGCCCTGATCGTCGAGCCGATCCAGGGCGAGGGCGGCGTGCGGGTGCTCGAGCCGGCGCTCTTGCAGGCAATGCGCCGGATGACGCAGGAGCGGCAGATCGCCTTCATCCTCGACGAGATCCAGTGCGGCCTGGGGCGGACCGGGCACCTGTTCGCCTTCGAGCGCGCGGGGGTGCAGCCTGACATGGTGACGCTGGCCAAGCCGCTCGCGGGCGGGCTGCCGATGGGGGCCGTCCTGATGACGCAGCCGTTCGCCGACGCGATGGCGGCGGGCGATCACGGCACCACGTTCGGCGGCGGGCCCTTCGTGGCGAGCGTGGCGCTGCACGTCCTCGACCGCCTCGCCGATCCCGCGCTGCTCGCCCATGTGCGCGCGGTGGGTGCGGTGATGGCCGACGGTCTGGCGGCCATTCAGGCGCGGACGGGCCGGGTGCGGGCGGTGCGCGGCACGGGGCTCATGTGGGGCGTGGACGTGCACGAACCCGCCGCAGCGGTGATCGAGCGGGCCCGCGGCCTCGGGCTCCTGATCCTCAGCGCCGGCGAGCACACGCTGCGCCTGCTGCCGCCGCTCGTGCTGAGCCGCGAGGATGCGCTGGCCGGCCTCGACACGCTGGAACAGGCGATCACCACGGGGTAGGATGGGGGGATGCGTGCCCCCCTGCTTCGCGCCGCCGGCATCGCCGGTGCGTTCGCGGTCCTCGCCTGCGCCGCGGTCGCGCGGGCGACTCCGGTCGGCGATCCTCCCGAACCCCGCGCCGCCGCCGCGCCACCCGCCCTCGTCGTCTTCCTGACGATTGACCAGCTGCGGACAGACTACCTCGCCCGGTTCGGCCCGCAACTGACCGGCGGGCTCAAGCGGCTGGTGGACGGGGGCGCGTTCTACGTGAACGGCGTGCACGACCACGCGATCACCGAGACGGCACCGGGCCACGCCAGCACACTGAGCGGGCGCTTTCCGGTACGCACCGGCATCGTGATGAACGCGCAGGGGGTCAACACCCCGGACGCCCCGCTCCTCGATGCCGCTGGCCCCGGGGCCTCACCGTTCCGCTTCCGGGGGACGACGCTCGCCGACTGGATGAAGGCCGCCGACCGCCGGACCAAGGTGCTGTCGGTCTCGCGCAAGGACCGCGGGGCGATCCTCCCGATCGGCAAGTCGAAGCAACCGGTCTTCTGGTTCGCGGACGGTCGCTTCACGAGCAGCACCTACTACTTCGACGACCTGCCGGACTGGGTCAAGATCTTCAACAGCTTCGACCACCCCGGCTCGTACGCCGGGAAGCGCTGGGAGCTCCTGCTCCCCGCCGACGCCTATTCGGAACCCGACTCGGTGCCACAGGAAAACGGCGGCCGCACGATCACCTTCCCGAAGCTGATGCCGGCCGACGGCGAGGTGGCGGCGCGTTCGCTGCCGGCCTTCCCGTGGATGGACGACCTGACGGTGCAGTTCGCGCTGGCCGGCATGACGGCTCTCAAGCTGGGCACGGGGCCGCAGACCGACCTGCTCACCGTGTCGCTCTCGACGCTCGACGCCGTCGGTCACGCCTACGGCCCCGACTCGCGCGAGGTGCACGACATGGTGCTGCGGCTGGACCGCACGCTGGGTGCCTTCCTCGACTCCCTGGACGCGCGGGTGGGCCAGGGGCGCTACGTCGTGGCGCTCACGGGCGACCACGGGGTCGCGCCCTACATCGGCGTGGCGAGCGCCGACCCGAACCGCGCCGCGCGCACCGCGTCGCTGGCTCCGGCCTTTGCGATCTTCGCGGAGTCGCTGGCGAAGGCGGGCGTGGACCCGCAGCAGGCGAGTCTCGACGACGGCGTCCTGGCGGTCGCGCCCGAGGTGCTTCGCAGTCAGGGCAAGCAGGTGGACCAGGCCGTGTCGGTGTTCCTGCGCGAAGCGCGGGCGACGCCCGGCATCCTGCGCGCCGACCGCCTGCGCGACCTCGCCGCGGCCGACACGGTATCGGACTACGTCGCGCGCCGGTGGTTGCACATGTTCGATCCCCGCAACGCCACCGTCGTCGCGATCGCGACGATCGCTCCGTACGGGTATTGGCAGGGCGTGACCTACGCGACCCACGGGTCACCGCATGACTACGACGCGCGCGTGCCCGTGCTCTTCTGGGGGGCGGGCATCGCCCCGGGGCGGCGCGACGAACCCGCCCGGGTCGTGGACATGGCCCCGACGCTTGCGGCGCTCCTGGGCGTGCGGCCGCAGGAGGCGCTCGACGGCCGTCCGCTGACGTCGGCCCTGGCGCCGCGGTGACGTCCGGCATCCATGCCGCCCTCGATCGGGCCCGCTTCGGCGACCTCGCGATCCTCGACCTGCATCCGCTCCGGCCCACGGCCGCGCAGGCCGCGGAGCGCGTGCGTCAATGGCTGACCGAGCGGCAGGTCATGGGGATCGCTGAGGCGCTCGTGATCACCGGGCAGGGCCGCCACTCCGAGGACGGGGTCTCCCCGGTTCGCGCCGCCGTACAGAGCGCACTCGGCCGGTTGCAGCGCGAAGGGGTGGTGGCCGAAATCCAGGAACACACCCCAGGAAGCACGGTGGTACGGCTCGCCCCCCTCGGCCGTCGGCTCGACGCGCCGTCGCGCCGGCGGGATCCGGCCCCGCCGAAGCGGCCCCCGGTCCGCCGTCTCGAAGGGCTGTCGGATGATCTGGTGGAGGCCCTCGAGCGTCTGGCGGCCGCACGGCTGGAGCGGCTCGGGGTCGTCAATCCCAGTCCCGGCCAAGTGGTGGACGAGATGGGGCACGTGTTCTCGCGGCTCGCCGGAACGCACGCGCCATCCGAGGCGGCGCTGCGTGCGGCCATCGAGCGGGCGACCGCCGAGCTGGACGACTGACCCCGGGGCCGCGCGCGCGGTTGGCTAGCTTAGGCGCATGGAGTGGGACCCGGAGGAACTGGCGCGGTATGCCCGGCAGCTCTCGCTGCCCGGCGTCGGGCTGGCGGGGCAGGCCCGGCTCAAGGCCGCTCGCGTCCTCGTCGTGGGGGCGGGCGGACTCGGCTCGCCCGCCGCGATGTACCTGGCGGCGGCGGGGGTGGGGCACCTGGGCCTCGTGGACTTCGACGTCGTGGACCGGTCGAACCTGCACCGGCAGCTGCTGCACGGCACCTCCGACGTGGGCCGGCCCAAAGTCGCGAGCGCGCGCGACCGCTTGGCGGAGATCAATCCGCACGTCGAGGTCACGACCTACCAGCGGCAGTTGACGCGCGCGACGGCGCTCGACACGCTGCGCGGCTGGGATCTGGTGCTCGACGGCAGCGACAACTTCCCCACGCGCTACCTGGTGAACGACGCCTGCGGCCTGCTGGGCCTGCGGCTCGTCTATGGCAGCGTGCAGCGGTTCGAGGGGCAGGTGTCGGTGTTCGGCGGCGACGGGCCATGCTATCGCTGCCTGTTCCGCGAGCCCCCGCCCGCGGGTCTGGTGCCGACGTGCGCCGAGGCCGGGGTGTTCGGCGTGATGCCGGGGCTGGTCGGGATGCTGCAGGCGACCGAAGCGCTCAAGTTGCTTCTGGGGGTGGGGCAGCCGCTCGCGGGGCGGCTGCTGCTGTTCGATGCGCTCACGATGCGCCAGCGGGTGATCGAAGTGCGGCGCGATCCGGCCTGCCCGCTGTGCGGGACGCGCGAACTTACGTCGCTGATCGACTACGACGCCTTCTGCGGTGTGGGGTCCGATGCGGCCGCCCGCGCGCCGGCCGCGGTGCCATCGGTGTCCCGAGCCGGTGCCTCCGGAACGGACGCGCCGATTCCGCAACTGGCACCGCGTGAACTGGCCGAGTGGCTGGGGACGGCACGTCCGGTCGCGCTGGTGGACGTGCGCGAGCCATATGAACTCGAACTCGCCCGGCTGCCGGGGGCGCTCGCCGTGCCGCTGGGGACCCTCGAGGCGGTCGCACCGACCCTGCCGCGCGACCATGACCTCGTGCTCGTGTGCCACCACGGCTTGCGTAGCCAGGACGCCGCGCGACGGCTGCGAGGGCTCGGGTTCGGTCGGGTGTTCAACCTGAGCGGCGGCATCGACCGCTGGAGCCGGGACGTGGATCCGGCGGTGCCACGGTACTGATCATGCCGACGCTCCCGGCCATCCCGTGGCTGCCCGTGCTGACAGCGGCCGGCGGCTTCCTCGCCGCGCTCGGCTTCATGGCCGGCCGCGAGTGGAACCGGCGACTGGTCCTCAAGCGGGTGCTGTCGCGCCGCCCGGTGGGAAGCGACGGTGTCGTGCCCGGGGCGCACACCGTCTCGCGGCCGGGCGGCGTCGCCCGCGGTGCGCTGGTGCTGCACGGCTACGCCGACACGCCGCAGAGCGTCGTCGCGCTCTGCGATGCCCTCGCCCGCGCGGGCTACGCGGTCGAGGCGCCGCTGCTGCCCGGCCACGGCCGGACGCTCGCGTCGCTCGACCGGGCCACCGAGCGCCAGTGGATCGCGGAGGCCCGCGCGGCGTGGTTGGCGATGCGGTCGCGTCACGGGACGTGCGTGCTGGTGGGACAGAGCATGGGCGGTGCGCTGGCGGTGCTCCTGGCCGCCGAGGCCCCGCCGGCCGCGCTGGTGCTCGCGGCGCCGTTCCTGTCGGCGACGCCGGCGTTCGCGCGGGCGGTGCGCTGGTCGCGGCTGTGGGGGCTGTGGATGCCCTACGTGGAGACCGCGGATCCGCGGTCCATCCGCGACCCCGAGGCGTTGATCGCTTCGCGGGGCTACGGGGCGGCGACGGCGAAGAGCATGCGGGCGCTGCATCGGCTGATGACGTTGGCGCGGGCGGCGCTGCCCCGGGTGAGCTGCCCGACGATGCTGGTGCAGAGCCCCGACGACAATCGTGTCTCGGCGGCCGGGGCCGAGTGGGCCTTCGCTCGCCTCGGGGCGGCGGCGAAGGAACTGGTCTGGCGTCCGGGCGAGGGGCACGTCCTGCTGGCCGACCGGGGGCGGGATGCGGTGAGCGCCGCGGCGGTGCAGTGGTGCCAGCGGTTCGCCGGTCCTGCCCGGCCGGGGGGAAAGTCGGGGGACGAGCCGGGCGGGGCTTCGCGGGGACGCCCGGTGCGGCTAACGTCCTAGCCGCTCCGGTCCATCCGGAGGCGCACCCGGCGGCACCCGTGCCGCCGTTCGTGCGTTTGACGCCCGGTTCGTCCCTCATTCGCCCCGCCTGATGAAGGTCGCCGTCCTCAAGGAAACCCAGCCGCGCGAGCGCCGCGTGGCGCTCGTGCCCGACAGCGTGCAGCGTCTGGTGAAGGCCGGCCACGCGGTGAACGTGGAAGCCGGCGCCGGCGCGGCGGCGGGCTTCCCCGATGCCACCTACACCGCCGCCGGGGCCACCCTGGCCGCCGATGCCGTGGCGACGCTCGCGGGTGCCGACGTCGTGGCGATGGTGCAGAAGCCGACCGCCGTGCAGGCCGCGCAGCTCGCGGCGGGCCAGGTGCTGGTGGCGATGCTGCAGCCGGCGCAGAGCGCGGACCTCTTCGCGACGTTGGCGCAGCGTCAGGTGACGGCGCTGGCGCTCGAGCGGGTGCCGCGCATCACGCGCGCCCAGAGCATGGACGTGCTCTCGTCGCAGGCCACGGTGGCGGGGTACAAGGCGGTGCTCCTGGGGGCGACGGCACTGCCGCGCTTCCTGCCGATGCTGACGACGGCCGCCGGCAACATCACGCCGGCCAAGGCCTTCGTGCTGGGGGCCGGCGTCGCCGGCCTGCAGGCGATCGCCACGGCGCGGCGCCTCGGCGCGGTGGTGAGCGCGTTCGACGTGCGGGCGGCGGCGCGGGAGCAGGTGCAGTCGCTCGGTGCGAAGTTCGTCGCGAGCGACCTGGTGAGCGCCGGCGCCGAGACGGCGGGGGGCTACGCCAAGGAGCAGGGCCAGGACGAACAGGCGCGAACGCTGGCGGCGATCGGCGCGGCGATTCCCGAGATGGACCTGGTGATCTCGACCGCGGCGATCCCGGGCAAGCCGGCGCCGCGGCTGGTCACCGAGGCGATGCTGGCGACGATGAAGCCGGGCTCGGTGATCGTGGACGTCTCGGCCGAGACCGGCGGCAACTGCGAGGTGACGAAGCCGGGCGAGACGGTGGAGGTGCACGGCGTCACGGTGCTGGGGCCGCTCAACCTGCCGTCGCTGGCGCCCTACCACGCCAGCCAGATGTTCAGCCGCAACGTGCTCACGCTGCTGCAGCACCTGGCGCCCAAGGACCAGCCGCTGACGATCGACCTGGCCGACGAGATCACGGGCGCAATGACCGTGGTCCACGCGGGCCAGGTGCGCTGACCGCCCCCGACCGGATTCCGCGATGACGTTCACGAACATCCTGCAGCTCTACGTGTTCATCCTGGCCGGCTTCGTCGGCTACAACATCATCACGCGCGTGCCGCCGCTGCTGCACACGCCGCTGATGTCGGCCACCAACGCGATCTCGGCGATCTCGATCGTCGGCGCGCTGGTGATCGCAGGGGCGAAGTACTCGCTGACCGCGAGCATCCTCGGGTGCATCGCGGTGACGTGCGCGACGATCAACGTCGTCGGCGGGTTCATCATCACCGACCGCATGCTGCGGATGTTCAAGAGCGGCGACGCCCCGAAGGCCGGGGAGGGGAAGTGATGGCCGGGCTCTGGCTGCTCCTCGCCTCGCCGGCCGCCGGCGAGGCGGGGACGACGGCGCGCACGCTGCTCACCCAGGCGAGCTACCTGGCGGCGAGCGTCTTCTTCATCCTCGGCCTCAAGTCGCTGACCAAGGCGGACACCGCGCGACGCGGCATGCAACAGGCGGCGGTCGGCATGCTGCTGGCGATCGTGGGCACGCTGATCGTCGAGCAGATCGTCGAGTACCAGTGGATCCTCGCCGGCCTGGTGATCGGCACGGTGATCGGCTACCCGCTCGGCACCCGCGTGCCAATGACGGCGATGCCGCAGCGAATCGCGATCTCGCACATGTTCGGTGCCTTGGCGGCGTCGCTGGTGGGCATCGCGGAGTACCTGCACCAGGGCGCCCGGCTCGACGGCGTGACGATGGGGGCGCTGGGCTTCGAGGTGCTCTTCGGCTCGCTGACGGTCACGGGCTCGTTCATGGCCTTCGGCAAGCTGCAGGAGTTCCTGCCCGGTCGGCCGGTGACGTTCCCGGGCCAGAACGCGGTGAACATCTCGGTGTTCGCGGCGACCCTGGGGCTGTGGATCTACCTGATCATCGAGCCGGGCGCCGCGTGGGCCTTCTGGGCGATGACGGGGCTGGCGTTCCTGATCGGCATCTCGCTGGTGCTGCCGATCGGCGGCGCCGACATGCCCGTGGTCGTCTCGCTGCTCAACTCGTACGCTGGCCTGGCGGCGAGCGCCACCGGCTTCGCGATCGGCAACACGGTGCTGATCATCGCCGGCGCGCTCGACGGGGCGAGCGGCTTCATCCTCTCGATCATCATGTCGAAGGCGATGAACCGCTCGTTCGGCAACGTGATCTTCGGCGCCTTCGGCTCGGCCCCCACGGCCTCGGCGAAGACCGCGGCGGGGCTCACCGTCAAGAGCATCTCGGCCGAGGACGCCGCGATCCAGCTCGGCTACGCCAGCAAGGTGATCGTCGTGCCGGGCTACGGCATGGCGGTGGCGCAGGCGCAGCACACGGTGCGGGAGCTGGCCGAGCTCATCGAGAAGAAGGGGGGCGAGGTGAAGTACGCCATCCACCCCGTCGCCGGCCGGATGCCGGGCCACATGAACGTGCTGCTGGCCGAGGCGAACGTGCCCTACGATCGCATGTACGACATGGACGAGATCAACGAGGAGTTCAAGGACGCCGACGTGGCGCTCGTGATCGGCGCGAACGACGTCGTGAACCCCGCGGCCAAGACCGACAAGGGCTCGCCCATCTACGGCATGCCGATCCTGAACGTGGACCAGGCCAAGTCGATCATCGTGATGAAGCGCTCGATGAACGCCGGCTTCGCGGGGATCGAGAACGAGCTGTTCTACGACGCCAAGACGTCAATGCTGTTCGGGGACGCGAAGGGATCGCTCACGAAGCTGGTGGCCGAGGTCAAGACGCTCTGAGCGGGCGTCCCGCGTCCCGGCGCGGGGCGGCCTCGTCAGCAGCCCGCGTCGGCCGCGACGTCGCCCGGTAGCGTCCGGCCGGTCCCGGGCTGCTCTCGCGCCACCCTCGCGCCATCCTCGCGCCACACTCGCGCCACACTCGCGCCACACTCGGCCGCCCCACGCCGCCTCCGGCACCGGGCGGTCCGTTGCGACATGCCCGGACGGCCGACCTCGGCCCCGCGCCCGCCAGAGTGCAGCACCTTTGCCTGCCGGCAGCCGCCGCGGCGGACACATTGACCGGCCAATCGCGCGGCTTATTGTTGTGGAACGATACACCGTGCGAATCAGTGACGCCACAGACGTTCGCTCGTCCTGCGGGCGCTGTCGTCACACCCCGAATGGGGCCTCGGCGACGCAGGCGCGGCGGTGCTGCCGGCCTTCGGACCAACGCACT
>Ga0209972_10000201_pt1 | contig 60444 bp, 42 predicted proteins | sample NOAtaG_7_FD_187302 | JGI IMG/M metagenome (GOLD analysis project Ga0209972, IMG submission 187302) | Freshwater lake microbial communities from Lake Erie, under a cyanobacterial bloom - NOAA_Erie_Diel1S_2200h metaG (SPAdes) (version 2) | ecosystem: Environmental > Aquatic > Freshwater > Lake ... | reverse complement strand
CGCGAAGTATGGTGTTTGCGAACTGAAAGCGCTCAGTTACCGTCAGCGTAATCCTGAAGATAGCTGTACCGTTTCGTCAACGCGCCGTCTCGTGTGATGCGCGCTCCTTCGAGCATGGCGCTTTGGGAGTGGAAGAGTTCAGGAATCACATCGTGGAAGAGATGTTCTCCAAACTCACCGCTCGCGTCGCGGGGCAATTCGTTGGGCAAATTGCTCACCGCCATCACGTCGATGGTTTCGGGTAGGAAAGGCGCAGTGCGTTCCTGTGCCTGCCGATCCCACCCGAAAACCGGATCAGCAATGGTGGTAGCATCTACCGTAATCGGAACGGACCCATCCACATCGCAGCTGATATCGGCGATAACCTTGATCCGGAAACCCGGCCAGGCTGTGTCTTCCTTTTCGAAGAGCCGCGGCAGATCGCTCGTCCAGAAAATGCCGTTGATCAGCATATCACAGGCCGGCAGAAATGAGCGGAACGTGCTTTCGTATTCGTTGTGATGCGTGTAGAAGTGCTGAGAGTTCCAGGGCTTCCCTTCGCGGTGGCGGTAAAGCTCGTGGCTGTTGAGGTGTACGAAAACCGGACGGGTATGGTTGCGCAGCAGGAAGTCTTCCGGTGTTACTTCCAGGATATTCAGTTGCCGCAACAATTCCAGGGCACCATTGGCCACGCGGCCGCCTCCGGTGAGCACGATCTTGGCCGGTCCGGGCTGAATCTTATGGCATTCGCGCAGCATCTCGGCATAATCCAGGCATTGCCAGGCGGGCTTGATTTCATAACTGCCGGTTTTCCTTCCCCAGGTAAGGAAGCCGTTGTAAGCACCGACGATGCCTGCCCAGCGACCAAACCCGAGCACCCGCAAGCCACTTTCCCATTTGAGGGTTTCGTAATCGATCAGCTCGATGTTCTTCGCAAGGATGGCTTGCAGCATGGCCTGGTTATACGGCTGCTTTTTGATGGTATGCGAAAAGAAGAAATAGGTTTTACCGGGAATCAAATGCTCTTTGGGCACCTCCTTAATCCCGAACAATACATCGCAGTCGCTTAAATCATGCACCACCGGAATACCCGCCGCCCGGTATTCGTCGTCGCTGTAGGTGCGTTCAGGACTGCTTTCGACGAAGATGCGCACATCAGGGTAGCGCTTCTGCACACTCACACATTGAACTGGGGTCAGGGCAACACGGGTATCGGGCGGACTTTTTCGTTCCCGCAATAAACCGAATCGGATCATGCTGCGAAGCTATGAAGCGGCTTTTTATTTGATGCTACCTTTGCCTTCGCTTCCGCCATGTGTTACGCGTATGCCACCCACTTCGATCGCAATAAGCTGAAGCAGCGCTACGGGCTGGCCGATGTGCCGCTGAGTGGTTACCATTTCTTCAACAGCGCTTTTAACCGCCCGCTATTGCCGGTGATAACAGGTTTGCATCCGGCCAGCCTGCATTTGCTGAGCTGGGGACTTGTTCCGCATTGGGCCCGCAACGAAGAACAGGCCGATGAAATGGCGCGCCGCGGTTTCAACGCCCGCTCAGAAACCGTGGCCGAAAAGCCCATGTTCCGCGATGCTTTTCGAAAGGGACGCTGCCTGGTTCCCGCTGCAGGTTTCTACGAATGGCGGACAGAAGGCAGTACCAAGTATCCCTTTTTCATTTATCCTGTTTCCGAAGATGGAATCTGCAGCCTGGCCGGTATTTGTACCCTGAAGACCGATCCCGAAACAGGCGAAGAACAAGGTTCCTTTTCCATCCTTACCGCTCCGGCCGATGCGCGCATGGCATGGATTCACAACAGCAAACTGCGCATGCCACTCATCCTGCGCAAGGAAGATGAAGCCGCCTGGCTGGATGGCAACGAAGCCGAAGCCAATGCCCTCATCCAACGCGGTGCTTCAGACGACTATGCAGCTTTTCCGGTCAGCAGGTTGGCTTCTTTAGCCCGCTCCAACCGCGACATAGCCGAAGTATGTGAGCCATTTACGTATCCCGAATTGAACTTTCCATGGTGAGCCCGCCACGTCTTTTCAATCCGGTTATTTCGCTGACCCTGAAGGGGAAAAGCCTCAACGCGATCCTGCGTGCGCTATTCAACCTCGTTCGAATTTTCAAAGGGAAAGCCTGGGAAAGGCCATTGCCTGCGTTTGAAGAAGATCCGCAAGGTTTTAGCACCCGCGACATTTTCTATTTCGGTTACAAGTATTACGCTTTTCCACATTGGAAAGCCGAAAACGATGGCACGGAAGAAACGCTTCTGAGCCAGCCGGCGCAGTTTCGGAGCGAAGCCAACCCGGATAAAACCGTTGTTCTCAGCCTGGGCGGCGACCTGATGCCTTATAAGGTACTGCGCGATGCAGATACCAGTCGGCTTTGGGATGATTTCAGGGATTTCTATTTTGGGGCTGATATCGTATTTGCCAACCTCGAAACGCCGCTGAATACCGCAAAACCAGCCTCCTGGGTTCCGGAAGTCATGCTCAACGACATGTATTTCAATGGCGACCGCGGACTGTGGGATATCTTCACCGATCGCGGACGTGGGCGCTACGACATGCTTTCTCTTGCCAACAACCACATGCTCGATCAGGGGTATGAAGGCCTGGAGGCTACCGCGACATTCCTGGAACAGCAAAAAGTTGCCTTTGCGGGCTGGAATCGCGGAGGCATATTTCGGGCCGAGAACCAAATCGTGGAGCGCAAGGGAATCCGTTTTGGCTTCAGCGCGTGGACGTATTCGCTGAATCGCTGTAAGCCCGACCCGCAGCGGGCAGGAGAACTCAATTTCCTGCCCTTGAACCGCCCTGGCTTTGATTCCACCCGCATCGTTCAGGAATGCGGACAACTGCGCGAAAAAGGCGCCGAAGTGCTGGTGCTTTCCCTCCATGCCGGCAATGCATACCAGGCCTTTCCGGGCCAAACGGTACGGGCCAACTTTCAGCGTTTGATGGAAGAAACCGGCGCCGATGTGATCGTGGGAACACATCCGCACAACCCCCAACCCTGGGAGCTTCATACCTGGAAACGTGCAGATGGCTCAGAAGCCTGCGGCTTGATATTGTATTCTCTGGGCGATTTCATCGCGTACGATATTTTCAAGTGGTGCCATTTGCCTTTGATCCTGCGCCTGAGTTTTACACGGCAGGAATCGGGTGTTGTGCTGACAGGTTTTGAGCCGCGCTTTGGCTTTATGCACCTGAGTAAGAAAGGTGAACTGCGCTTGCTTGATTTCGATGCAGCAGCAGATAAAATTGACCCAAGGGTGGATAAAGCGGCCTGGAAGGAATGGCAGGAACTGCGGTATTTTCACGACCGAAATTTTCCTACACTTATCCCTTTATCCTCTTCTATCCATTGAACCCCTCACGCACCCGGGTCTGCCATCTGAGCAACCTGCACGTTGCTTTCGATACGCGGATTTACTTCCGTTTTTGCCGCAGCCTTGCCAAAGAATACGATGTGACATTGATCGCAGTGCATCCGCGCGAGGAAGTGGTGAATGGCATCCGCATCCTGCCTGTCAGGCGCCTTAAGTACCGCTATTGGGAAATGGCAACCGCTTCGCTGCGGATGTTCCCCAAGGCGCTGCGTGCCCGCGCGGCTGTTTACCAGATACATGACCCGGAGCTTATTCCATGCGGCCTGTGGCTCAGGTTTTTGGGCAATAAGGTAATCTTTGATGTCCACGAGAACTTTGCGGCCGACATTGCCGACAAACCCTGGATACGGCACAAGCGGTTGCTGGCTGCACTGTACAACTGGTGGGAAAAACGCGCAGCAAGACGCTTCGAACTCATACTCGCAGAAAACTCATACGCACCGCATTTTAAGGCTTTGGGCGCCAGCTATACCGTTGTGCTCAACTACCCGGATTTGCCCTTCTTCAGGCCGTTTCGCACGTTGGAAGCCCGACCGGAAAATCATTTGTTCTACATCGGTATTCTGCTCGAAACACGCGGCTTATTCGAAATTGCCGAAGCCTTGTACCTCCTAAAGAAGCAGGGAAGAGTCTTTCATTTTCATTGTGTCGGAGAATTGTATACGCGCCTGGAACAAAGGCTGAACAGCTTGTCTTATTATGATGAAATCAGGGGTCAGATGCATTTCTATGGACGCAGGCGTCTGGACGAAGGCTACGCTTTATCAAAAGGAATGGGCATTGGTCTTTGTATTATTCATCCGATGAAAAATTCCGTCGAAAGTTATCCGACCAAGATGTTCGAATACATGAGTATCGGTTTGCCTGTAATAGCCTCCGACTTCCCTTTGTACAGGGAAGTGCTCGACACACATGGCTGTGGACTTTGTGTCGACCCGCGAAACCCTGCAGCCCTTGCTTCAGCTATATTGGCTATTGCAGATAACCCCGTGTTGCGCGCGCAAATGGCGGAAAATGGCGTAAATGCAGTAGAAGCACATTATTCCTGGGAGTCGCAGGAAAAGCGTATGCTCGAGGTTTACAATAAACTGCTTTCAGGCTAAGCCTGCATCAATGGCACCAGGAAGCGTCTGAGGCTACAGCGGCCCATTTCTGATACTCTTCCAGCTCTTTGCCGCTCAGCTTCTTTTCCCATTCCATCAGCTTGTTGATCATTTCACCACGCTGACGGAACAGTTCCATATCCGGATTCATGTTGTCCATCTTGCCGAGTTTGCAAATAATGGTGTTGTAAGCGTCCAGGTCGCCTGCATAAGGAAGGCTGACGGGAATACCGAGACGGTTTTTGGCAACCGCCTGCGGCGAAGCCTGGGCTTCAGTGCCGGTGCTGCCGCTCACTCCGGTGCCGCCGGCATCGGTGCTGCCATTGCTCTGCGAAGATTTGCAGCCTTGTGAACTCATCACGATGAAAACGAGGCCAAGTACAAGAAGTCTCATAGTCTGACAAAGTTAAGGTTTGAATGAAATAGTTGGGTTAATAACTGAGATACATGCTCTTGGTTTTAATGAGCTCACGGAAGGCTGGGTCTTTCAGGTCTTTCACGAACACAATCTCCTCTCCTGTGCTTTTCATCTCCGGTCCAAGCTCACGGCTTACTCCCTGGAATTTGTTGAAGGAGAAAACGGGCTTTTTAATCGCCCATCCTTCCGGACGCGGGGGCACAGTGAAGTCGCTCAGTTTATTGACACCCAGCATCACACGGGTTGCCCAGTTTACGTATGGCACATCGTAGGCTTTGCAAATGAATGGAACTGTACGACTGGCGCGTGGGTTGGCTTCAATCACGTACACCTTTTCATCTTTGATGGCGAACTGAATGTTCAGCAAACCTTTCACTTGCAGGGCGCGGGCGAGTTTCTCAGTGTATTCTTCCATTTGCGCAATAACCGAGGCGCTCAATCCGAAAGGTGGTAAAACGGCACTGCTGTCTCCGCTGTGGATACCCGCAGGTTCGATATGTTCCATCAAACCGAGAATGTGCACGTCTTCACCGTCGCAAATGCAATCGCTTTCTGCCTCTTCAGCCCGATCGAGGAAATGATCGATCAATACCCGGTTGCCGGGTAAGTCGCCGAGCAGTTTTACTACCGCGCGTTCCAGGTCTTCATCGTTGATCACGATCACCATGCCTTGCCCGCCCAGCACATAACTTGGCCTGACCAGAACGGGATACCCGACCTGATTGGCAATTTGTATGGCTTCATCAGCATCGAGGGCTACACCGTATTTCGGGTACGGAATTCCCAGTTCTGCGAGCAGGTCGCTAAAACGACCACGGTCTTCGGCTATGTCCATGTTATCATACGATGTGCCGATGATAGGAATTCCATGCTCTTGTAGCTTCTCCGCCAATTTCAGCGCCGTCTGGCCACCGAGCTGAACGATCACGCCTTCGGGTTTTTCATAAGCGATGAGTTCGCGCAAATGTTCCCAGTAAACCGGTTCGAAATAGAGCTTATCGGCCATATCAAAATCGGTACTCACCGTCTCCGGATTGCAGTTTACCATGATGGCCTCGAAACCTGCTTCGCGCGCAGCAAGGATGCCATGCACACAACTGTAGTCGAATTCGATGCCCTGACCGATGCGGTTCGGGCCGCTGCCGAGCACGATCACCTTGCGCCGATTGCTGAAGACACTTTCATTTTCTCCGTCGAAAGTGCTATAAAAATAATTGGTTGGGCTGGGGAATTCGGCGCTGCAGGTATCCACCATTTTATATACGCGGCGGATATCGAGTTGCATGCGTTTGTTGAATACGTCGTCTTCAGTGCAATTGCCCATCAGCCAGGCAATCTGATGGTCGCTGAAGCCCTTTTCTTTGGCAATGCGGAGCAAAGCGGCTGGTATGTTATCTACATTAAATCGGCGTATTTCTGTTTCCGTTTTTACCAGGTCGTGGATTTGTTCAAGAAACCAGCGGTCGATGCGGGTTATTTTATGGATGGAAGTGAGCGGAACGCCCATTGCCACCGCATCTTTGAGTTTAAAAAGGCGGTCCCAGCTGGCGTATTCCAGCGCATGCAGTAAATCGTCGAGATTGCGACTCGATTTGCCGTCGGCGCCGAGACCGTGGCGTCCAATCTCCAGGCTCTGGCAAGCTTTCTGCAAGGCCTCCTGGAAGCTGCGCCCAATGGCCATTACCTCACCCACGCTCTTCATCTGGAAGCCCAAACGGCGGTCGGCACCGTGGAATTTATCAAAGTTCCAGCGCGGTATTTTTACAATTACATAATCGATGGCCGGTTCGAAAAATGCACTCGTTGTTTTCGTTACCGGATTCTTCAGCTCGTCCAGGTAATACCCAATGGCCAGCTTGGCGGCAATTTTGGCGATCGGATAGCCTGTGGCCTTCGAGGCAAGCGCTGAACTTCGGCTCACCCGTGGATTGATTTCCACGGCGATGATCTCTTCTGTATCGGGGTTTACGCTGAACTGCACATTGCAGCCTCCGGCGAAAACGCCCATACTGCGCATCATGCGGAATGCCATGTCGCGCATTTCCTGGAAGGTAACGTCGCTCAGGGTCATGGCCGGCGCAACTGTAATGCTGTCGCCCGTATGGATGCCCATGGGGTCGAAGTTCTCTATTGTACAGATTACGGCGATATCGTCTTTGCTGTCGCGCAGCAGTTCGAGTTCGTATTCCTTCCAACCCAATACAGCCTGTTCAACCAATACTTCGTGAACCGGGCTCGCTTCGAGGCCGCGTTGCAAAGCTGCGTCGAATTCCTCCTTCTTGTACACGATTGAACCGCCCGTGCCTCCAAGGGTATAACTGGGCCGAATAACCAGCGGGAAGCCGATGCGCTGCGCGATTTCTTTTCCCTCCAGAAAGCTGTTTGCAATCTGGCTCTTGGCCACCCCAACATTGAGGTCCATCATCAGCTGACGGAATTTTTCGCGGTCTTCCATGCGGTCAATCGCTTCAATGTTTACCCCAATAATCCGGCAGCCATATTTTTCCCAAATGCCCAATTCATCGCATTCCTTCGCCAGGTTCAGCGCTGTTTGTCCACCCATAGTTGGCAGCACGGCATCGATTTTCCTTTCCTGCAGAATTTTCTCGATACTTTCGGGTGTTAAGGGCCACAAGTAGACATGATCGGCGTTCAGCTTATCGGTCATAATCGTAGCCGGGTTACTGTTAATCAGGCTCACTTCGATGCCTTCCTCCCGGAGAGACCTCGCAGCCTGGCTGCCTGAATAGTCGAATTCACAGGCCTGACCGATAATAATCGGGCCTGAACCTATGATGAGTACGCTGTGTATTCCGGGGTCTTTTGGCATGGATTAAATTGCGCAAAGGTAGCACAATTGCACGCTCCGGGGCTGAAAAATACCCCGTAACTGCGTCTGTTGCGCAAGGGTGTGAAAAGCTGCTCTTTATCTTTGAAGCCCGCCATGTACGAATTCCACGGAGACAAAAAACGATACTTCGATATGACCTGCGCCGTCACGCGTGATCATATCATCCCTTTCCTGCGCGAGCGTTTCTCCTTCCCAGACGGGATGGAAGTGCTGGAAATAGGCTGCGGGGAAGCCGGAGTGCTGAAAGCATTCACAGATTTGGGGTTTACATGCACCGGCATTGAACTGGAAGATGCCCGCCTCGACCATGCCCGTGCCTTTATGCCAAATGAAATGGCAGCCGGAAAAGTACGTTTCGTGCAAGGCGACATCTACGATATTGAGCCTGAACGCGATCTCGGCAAACGCTTCGACCTCATTATCCTGAAAGATGTCATCGAGCATATTCCTGATCAGGCGCGCTTTATGCCCCAACTGCACCGCTACCTCAAACCGGGAGGTGTGGTTTTCTTTGCTTTTCCGCCCTGGATGATGCCTTACGGCGGGCACCAGCAGGTTTTGCCCGGCAAATGGGCCAGCAAGCTTCCCTGGTATCACCTCTTGCCGGGTTCTTTGTATCCGGCGGCTTTGAAGGCCTTGGGTGTGAACGCTTCGGGAATTGCTACGATGGAAGAAATTCGCTCGACAGGCATCAGCATTGAACGCTTTTTGCGCATCGGTAAACAAGCCGGTTTCCGCGTGAAACACCGGCGCGATTACCTGTTTAATCCGATTTACGAACACAAATTCGGGCTGCGGCCAAGGCGTTTACCGTTATTTCTCGGAGCCATTCCATGGTTGAGAAATTTTTACACGATGGGCGTGTATTTCCTCATGGAAGCATCTGAAAGGCAATAAGCACAAGCTGTCACCGTTTTTTTACCGGTGGAAAAGATTTCGGGTCTTATATTCGCAGATTCAGGCATGAAACGAATAGTAATCGGAGCAATCGCCATTGCGGCGGTCAGTGTGGCCACAGAAGCCATGGCCCAATCGCCCAAAGTGCGCCGCGGTAAGCCGCTGCACGTGGGGCTGATGCTGGGGGCTTCCAATTATCAAGGAGATCTTACCACTTCGGTGGCCTGGAACGAAACCAAGCCGGCAGGCGGACTTATCTGCCGCTACGATTTGAACTACATGTTCACCCTTCGTGGCAGCGCTATGTTTGGCACCATCAGCGGTTCGGATAAAAACTATGATGACGATCCCGGTCGTGCACGCCGCAACCTGAGCTTCCGTTCGAATGTGGTGGAATTCAGCGGACAACTGGAATGGAATCTTTTCGGTTACGAATCGGATCCCAATACCCGCGCTCGATCCCCATACCTGTTTGCAGGTGTCGGTGTTTACAAATTCAACCCCAAGGCTTATTTCGAATACGATCCGGCCATTTTTTCGCAGGGTCCCAATGCGATTGACCCGAACGGTGAACTGGCCAAATACGATGGGAAATGGGTTGAACTGCAGCCGCTCGGTACCGAAGGCCAGGAAACCACGAAATACAACGACAAGCGCCGCTACGGCCTGACCCAGGTGTCAATCCCCATTGGTTTTGGTTTCAAAACCCAACTCAATGAAGATTGGGCCTTGGGCATTGAAGCCGGCGTTCGCAAAACTTTTACCGATTATCTCGACGATGTGAGTTCCATTTATGTGGACGACCAGATTGTAGGTGGTGCTTATGGTTACCTTGCGGTAGCCATGAAAGACAGAGCACGCGAAGTGGGGCAGGAGTCATTTGCCAACGATAACCCGCGCGGAAACAACAACAACAAAGACTGGTATATGTTCCTCGGCTTTACCCTCACCCGTCCGATCGTAGGGGGCAAAACCACCTGTTTCCAGTTCTGAACCGTTTGAGATGCTTGCTTCTGTTAGCAGCCGCATGTTGCGGCCTGTCCGTAAACCTTACGGCCCAACGCTTTTTTAACGGTAAGCGGGAAGTAGGCGCATTTCTGGGTGTTTCCAATTATCACGGCGATCTGGCGCCCAGCTTGGTGGTGTCTGATTTCAGACCGGCTATCGGGGCACTTTTTCGCTACAATTTCAATCCGTATGTAACCTACCGCGTGCAAGGTTCTTTCGCTGAAATACGCGGCAGCGACGCCAATTATGCGGCGCAGCGCCCCAGGAACCTGGAATTCAGGAGTGTTATCATCGAAGCAGCCAATGCGATGGAATTCAATTTCCACCGTTTTGGTACCAATGTCCTCGATCAGGATTTTTCCCCTTTTCTCACCATTGGTTTAAACCTCTTCTACTTCGATCCGATTGGCCGTTTTGGAGACAATGAGCACCAGCTGCGGCGGCACCATACGGAAGGTCAGAAACGGGCATACAGTCCGCTGCAACTTGCTGTGCCCATCGGCATTGGTATCAAACAGAACCTTACCAGGAATTGGGTTTTAGGTGTTGAAGGAGTTTGGCGCAAAACATTCACCGATTATTTGGACGATGTGAGCGGATTTTATCCTGATTACAAGGCGCATGCAGACAAGTATGGCAGCCTTTCCGCCGACCTCAGCCACAGGCATACGCTCAATGGCGACAAGCCTTTCCGCGCTGGAACACAACGCGGCGACAAGCACCTCCGCGACTGGTACTTTTTTCTGGGCATGACCCTTACCTATCGCTTTACGCCCGTAATTTGCAGGGGTTAATGTCTGAGAGTGCGCTGAAAGAAAAAATTGATCCGGCAAGGCTGCCCAGTCATGTCGCCATCATTATGGATGGCAACGGACGTTGGGCCATGCAAAAGGGCCACTTGCGGATGCTCGGCCACCAACATGGTGTGCAGGCGGTCAGGAATGTAACAGAAGCAGCAGCAGAGCTGGGCGTGAAATACGTAACGCTCTATGCTTTTTCTACCGAGAACTGGCGCCGGCCACAGGAAGAAATCAATGCCTTGATGGCGTTGTTGGTGGATACCATCCAAAGCGAAACCGATACCTTGATGAAGAATGGTATTCGCCTGGAAGCCATAGGAAACCTTGCCCAATTGCCTCCGGCATGTAACAAACAGTTGCAGGAGACCGTCGAAGTCACCAAAGACAACGACCGCATGACCCTCATCCTTGCACTGAGTTACTCCGGCCGCTGGGACATCATCGAAGCCACACGCAAAATTGCCAGGCAGGTGAAGGAAGGGCTCTTGCAGCCAGATGAAATAGACGAAAACGTGCTGAATTCTGCGCTCAATACATCCAGATACCCGAACCCGGAACTGCTCATCCGCACCAGCGGAGAACAGCGTATCAGCAACTTTCTCCTTTGGGAAATAGCGTATGCCGAAATGCACTTCACACCGGTACTCTGGCCGGATTTCAGCAAAGATGATTTTTACCAGGCCCTGCTCGATTTCCAACAACGCGACCGCCGCTTTGGACTTACGGCCGAACAATTGCACTCCTGATACCTTGCCCTTCCTCACTGTTCCATACTGCTCCATGTTCCGGAAAACCCTGCTAAGCTTGGTCATGATCTTGGCAGCAACTTTTTCATTGCGCGCCCAGCAAGACACATCAGCCTATTTCAGATACAACTTCGTTGACCCCGAAGAGTTTGTCATAAAAGACATCCGGGTAGAAGGCGCTAAATATGTGCAGGAAGCGCTTGTTGTCATCTATTCCGGGTTGTCGATCAACCAAACCATCCGTATTCCGGGCGATGCCATTTCCAACGCCCTCGTCAACCTCTGGAAACAGGAGTACTTCGCCGATATCCAGGTTGGTCTCCAGCGCCTTCCCGGCAAGAAAATTGTTCTGACCTTCTATGTTACCGAACGCCCGAGGCTGAGTAAATTCAGCATCAAAGGTCTTAAAACCGGTGAATCGAAAAACCTGCGGGAAGAGATCACCCTGAAAAGCAATAATATCATCACCCAAAACCTGTTGAACAAGACAAGACAGGAAATCAAAGAGTATTACGACAAGAAAGGGTACTTCAATGCCGAAGCAGAGTTTTCGCGTGAGCCTGACCCGGCGAAACCTAACTTTGAAATCATTCGCATCAAGGTTACCAAAGGCGAGAAGGTGAAGATTGAAGACATCGTTTTCAGCGGTAACAGCGCTTTAACAGAAGCGACACTGCTCAAGTCTCTCAAGAAAACCAAGCGTCTCAAAGGCAAGATGAATCCATTCGTGTCGAGTCGTTTTATTGAAGAGAAATACCGCGAGGATCTCGACAAGCTGCTCGTGCGCTATTACGAAAAAGGCTACCGCGATGCAGAAATTGAGTTTGACGATATCGAGCGGATTTCTGACAACCGCATTGTCATCAAGATTGGGATTTCAGAAGGCAATCAATACCGCTTTGGCAAGATCAGCTGGCGTGGCAATACCAAGTTCAGGAGCGGGATGCTCGATACGCTGCTCGGTATCAAGCGCGGCGATATCTACAACCAAAGCCTGTTAGAGGAGAAGCTCTTTGCCAATTCCGGCGGCTTCGATATCCAAAGCCTTTATATGGATGACGGATACCTGTTCTTCAACATGCAGCCCATCGAAACCGGTGTGCGCGGCGATTCGATCGACATCGAAATCCGCATGTTTGAAGGCGAGCAGGCCCGTGTGAACCGCGTTACGGTGAGTGGTAATACCAAAACGAGCGACCATGTGATCCTGCGCGAAATCCGCACCAAACCAGGAGACAAATTCAGCCGCAGCGATATCCAGCGAACCATGCGTGAACTGGCTCAGCTCGGATACTTTGACCCAGAACAGATGGGTGTTGATCCGGTTCCCAACCCGGCCGATGGCACGGTAGATATCAACTATAAGGTTGCAGAAAAGCCCAGTGACCAGATCGAATTATCCGGTGGCTGGGGCGCGAATGGCTTTACCGGCAGACCAGCATTGTTGGGAACTGCGGGTATTACACTCAATAACTTCAGTATCCGGAAGCTCGGTAAGCCTGAACTGTGGAATCCGATTCCCAGTGGCGACGGGCAGCGCCTTTCCATCCGGGCCCAGAGCAATGGTACTTTCTATCAGGGGTATAATTTTAGCTTTACCGAACCCTGGCTGGGCGGCAAGAAACCCAATTCCTTCTCCGTCAGCCTGTTCCATACCGTTAACCAATACGATTGGGCGGTGCGCACGGACCCAAGCCGCAGGGTGCTGATGAATACAGGCGCGTCCATATCGCTTGGTAAACGCCTGCGCTGGCCCGACGATTTCTTCAGCCTGCAATACGTACTCAGTTTCCAGCGCTATAAATTCCAAAATCTTGCGGGTTCAGGATTCGGCTTCCCACGGGAATTTCAGAATGGAACCTCCTACACGCCGAGCCTGCAGCTGGTGCTGACACGCAATTCCGTGAGCAATCCGATTTACCCGGAAAGCGGCAGCCAGATTACCATGAGTGTGCAGGCTACACCGCCGTTTTCCATGTTCAGCAACAGGGATTACGCTTCACTGCCTTCGGCGGAGAAATACAAGTGGATCGAGTACCACAAGTGGAAATTCGATGCATCGGTTTATACCCAGCTTTTCAAGAACTGTGTGCTGGCAACCCAGGTGCGTTTCGGGTTCCTTGGTTTTTACAACCAAGATCTGGGGATGACTTTCTTTGAACGTTTCCGTCTGGGGGGCAGTGGACTCTTTGGTTTCTCTCTCGCCGGCACCGAAATCATCTCTCAGCGCGGATACGACAACTTTACCGTGAGCGATGCCGCGAGCCGCAGCGAAATCGGAGTTCCGATTTACAATAAGTTCACCACCGAAATCCGTTATGCCATCAGTAAGAACCCGACTGCAACGGCTTATGCCCATATATTCGGTGAGGCGGGCAATGCCTATGTGAACTTCAGAAGCTATAATCCAACCCAAGATTTGCGCAGGGCCGTCGGTGTGGGTGTGCGTCTCTTTATGCCCATGTTCGGGATGATCGGTCTGGATTACGCCTACGGTTTCGATTGGCGTCAGGTGGCCGGCAATTCAAAACCCGGTCAATTCCACTTCTTCCTCGGGCAGCAATTCTGAAAAAGGGCGATATTTGGTAATGCATGGGCGCTTATTTACGCCCTGTTACCAAAGTCCTCCCTATGAATGAGCTGACCCGTTTGTTGCAGGAAATCCATAATGAAGTGCCCGGGCTGTTGCTGCAATTCCCGGATTCTGAAGCTATCCACCGTTTTCGTGTTCGAATTAAGCAATTGAGGGCTTTGGAGCGATTGCTCGGGCAAGATATCGCAGGGCGCAGCATCTCGAACGTTTACCGCGCTGCAGGAGCGTTGCGTGATCTGGAGCACCGCCTGCGTTTCACCAAAAAAGCACTTGGCACCGGGCATGTAATGTACCGCCATTTGCTTCAAACCAAGCCCGACCGCATACAGAGCCTGAACGGAGCCATGCGGGAGTTGGACCGGCGCGTATTTGTGGCGGCTGTCAAGGCTCTTGAAACAGATCTTTCCGGGCTGGAAGATCCGGAAAATAAGGTATGGATAACATGCCGGAGCTGGCTGCGAAAAGCGCAATTCCGGCTCAGGAAGGCAGGTCGGAAGGAAGAGGCACTCCACGCAGCGCGCAAAGCGCTGAAACAAGCTTCGCACCTCTTGCAATGTTATCAAACGGAAGAAAAACTGAAGCCTTTGCGCGATCTGGAGCAGGACATAGGCCGTTGGCATGACGAATGGGATTGGTGCCGGCAAGCCGCGGAAGTAATGGGCAGTTCAGGTAAGGAAGCATTTCCGGAAAAGCAGGCTGAGCTTCAAAAAGAACGGCGTTTATTGCGCAAGCGGGTGCTTGGCTTCAGACTGCGGCATGTGCGCTGAAACCTGTCAAAACGCCTCACCAAAGGCAATATAAAACCCGCTTTGGCCATGGATGCCCCAGGCATAATCCAGGCGCAGGTTCACCCTGGCAGCGCGGTCTGCCAGGAAACGTAAGCCCAAGCCGGCATTCGGTTTGATAGCCTGGAACATCAATTCTCTACCTGTAATTGTATTCCCGGCACCGCCGAAAGCCGCAAGGCCCCAACGGCGGTAAACAGTGCGTCTTATTTCCATTTGCAGCAGTGCGAGCTGTTGACCGCGGAATCGCCCGAGGAAATAACCGCGCGCAGCATCACCGCCGTACAAAGGCAAATCGAAGAAGGGGGTCAGTTTGCCGGAATGATGGTAATAACCCCGAAGAGCAATGGCGCCTTCGGAGATCGGAAAATAACGCCGGTAGTCGAGTTGAACCTTTGGGAATAGCCCGCTCGTCCACCGGTTGATACCCATTTGCAGTCTGAACATCCGGCCGCTGCGCGCATTGAGTTGATTGTCGCGATGATCGCTAAGGTACGTCCAGCCGACACCGCCTACACCCCCGGGAGCAAGGGTAGTGAACAGCGTGGTATCGCCTTCCATAAATGAAAAATTGCGCTGTTGGTGGAAGCGGAAATCGGGCCCGGCAAACAGCTTGGGCTTCAGCCGGAACAACCAGGCAAACTGCGCTGAGCTGCGCTGGCCGGAATAGCGCAGGCGTTGCAGATCGGAGGTATTGGCGCCAATGCCCCAGTAGTAATCCGGATAGAATGTATGCAGCAATTGCGTTTTCAGCACCGCTTTCTCGTCTTTCAGGAACCAGTCGCACTCAGCCAACAGAATGCGTTGGCGGTTGCGGGTGAAGCTGATGTCGATTTTGGCGGATGAAATACGTGCCTGCCTGTCGGGTCTGTAAGCCAATTGCACCACAGCCCCTGCATAGGCGCGTGTTTCGGGTGTATAACCGAGTGTTGGAACGGGCAGGATGCTGGTCTTGCGGAAAGTGCTGTCTGCGCTGAGCAGCGCAGGAAAGGCGAGCGCCAGGCAAGCAGCAATGCGGCAAATATGGTGCATTTTCAACCGACTGGCCTCCAAATGCGGGCTGGGGCCTCGATGCCAAAGCTGCGCTGAATGGCCGAGCGCAGAAAATCGGCTTTTTGAATACCTTCTTGTTGCAAAAAGGTTTGCAAACCTGCCTCGCCTGCCGCCATCATATCGAGCATATCCAATTTCCAGATTCCTTCTTTGTCGAAGCGCAGACTGAGTTTGCTTTGCTGCCCGTCAAACCAGAGTGGAACCTTCGCCATACTTCCTTTTATATACGGATACCCCAATACGGCGCGGTCTAAGCCTGCAACGCCCACCATGCCATTGCGGATTCCAAAGGCAAGCAGGTCTTTACCTCGCATTACACGGATTTCACTTTCCGGAACCTGTAAGCGGATGGCCAATACCAGCAACTGGCTCAAGACGCCTTGGCGACTCAGGGCAGCGCTGTCTGCAAAGCGTACCACCAGCAACATCGAATCGTAATAGCCGGTTGTGCGCCGGTTGAGTTGAGCGATGGCCTGGTCTGCATCGCGGTTCTGCAGGGCCGTGCGATAATTTTGAAAGATGCGCTGCAGTTCGGCGCTGTCAGATTGGGCGCGCAAGGATGAATTACCGCCAATCATCCCAATCAAGAACAGTACGCGAAACAGCCAACGCATCTTTACGGAGTTGTTAAGTTATTCAGGAGATGGCTGCATCTTCGCCTTCAATCACTGCGGCGATACCTGGCAGCACTTTTCCTTCGAAATATTCGAGCAATGCGCCTCCACCGGTGCTCACATAGCTCACCAGTTCGGCCAGACCGAACTGGTAGATAGCCGCAGCACTGTCGCCTCCGCCAATCAGTGTGAAGGCACCTTTACCCGTGCTTTCAGCTACTGCTTCAGCAACCGCTTTGGTGCCTTGTGCAAAATGAGTCATTTCGAACACACCCATGGGGCCATTCCAAAGCACGGTTTTGCTGTCGAGGATAATCTTGCGGTAGGCAGCAGCGGCGTCAGGCCCGATATCAAGACCCATCCATCCCTCCGGAATGCTGTTGCTGGAAGCGCTCCTCCGGTTGGCGTCGTTGCTGAATGCATCCGCACAAACACTGTCTGCCGGCAATACAATCTGAACACCTTTGGCTTCGGCCTTCTTCATGATTTCCCGGCAGGTTTCCAGACGCTCTGTTTCGCACAGGCTGCTGCCAATGCTTCCACCCATGGCTTTGAAGAATGTGTATGCCATGCCACCGCCAATCAGGATGTTATCCGCTATGCCGAGCAGGTTTTCTACAATCAGAATCTTATCGCTTACCTTGGCGCCACCCACGATTGCGGTGAAAGGACGCGCTGGTGATTCCAACACCTTTCTGGCGTTTTCAATTTCAGCGGCCATCACATAGCCGAAACATTTCTTTCCGGGGAAATGTGCTGCGATAACAGCCGTGCTGGCATGCGCGCGGTGCGCAGTGCCGAAGGCATCATTCACGTAGAAAGTTCCCAGCGCGGCAAGTTTGGCAGCAAAATCAGCATCACCTTTTTCTTCTTCCTTGTAGAAGCGCAGGTTTTCAAGCAGCAGAACCTGTCCGCTTTGCAAAGAAGCTGACAACTTGCTTGCTTCTTCACCAATACAATCCGGGGCAAAAAGCACTTCGGTTTCCAGCAATCCGGCGAGTCGTGCACGGATATGGGCAAGTGAAAATTTTTCTTCAGGTCCGTTTTTAGGACGGCCCAAATGGCTCATGACAATTGGACTGCCTCCGTCGGCGATGATTTTCTTCAGGGTAGGGATGGCCGCCCGGATACGGCTGTCGTCGGTGATTTCGAATGCAGCATTGAGGGGTACATTGAAATCGACACGGATCAGCACTTTCTCTCCGGCAAACGAATACTGGTCAACGGTTTTCACACTGCAAAGGTAAGCAGCCTGCAGCAACGGTTCTTAGCGGCGCACATGCACCAGGGTAAAGCGCTTCTTGCTGTATTCGAAGGTTTTGCGCCCGATATCGATTTTGGTTCCGTCTTTGGCTTTCGACGGATTGAAAACCGGACCATCGGGGAAGTAAATCAGCCCGCCTGTTTTAATGGCGATATCCACCAGATTGGCATGAATATTCGTCTGAATATTGCAGGGAATCACATTCACCGGTTTTTTGAGGGAAACGATCAGGCGCATGTCTTTCACACCAGCCGTGTTGTCTGCGATCATCAACAGGGTATCTGCATCGGGAAACTCTTTGGCGGCGCGGAGCAGTGCTTCGATATTGTTTTCGGGCATATCGCCGCCGGAACCGTTGCGCATGGCCCGGTAAGCCATAGCTTTTACGCTGTCGAATTGATTGCTCGAGATAGGATAAATACCACCCGTTTTCCCTGGAACCTTCCATTCATCGGGCATATTGTCGCCATCATTGAAGAAAAGGTATTGTCCGTTTTCCAGCAATCCGGGCCTGAGGGCAAGCCAGACAAGCATTTGCGCTGTATAGGGCGACATGCTGGCGGTTACATCCTGTACCACGGCCTTTGTATCAGGTGATGGCAGCCGGTTGAGGGTTTGGAGGAGGAAAGTATCGGGAAGGAAGGAGGCGTCAAAATTGCGCTTCTGGACGGTGTAACCGCCTTTTCGTCCGCGTTCAACGCTGTCTCGGCGCACTTTCATTTCAGGCTCCCTGAACCAGATTCCGGGTTTGTTGTAGCGGAATCCACTCTTGCGTTTCTTCAGGTTACGCGGCAGATATTTTCCGGTTGGCGTGCGCACTTTCCTGATTTTGTAATCAATCTCCAGCGGGATATCGATGCTGGTATCGTGCACACTGCGCAATACCCGTTCGATGATATCAATCTCCATCCTTGATTCAGGCCTCGGCGACGGGTTGCGCTTCATCACTATTACAAAACCATGAAAACAGCGGGCCGCATTTTCGCGGGTAACGGCATTGCGTTGTTCCAGCACTTCCCAACGGATTTCGTTTCGCGAGAGTATGCCCGGAATCTGTTTCTCCAGCATTTGCAGCCGCTGCCGGTTTAGCTCCGGCTGGTCAAATTCTTCCAGCTCCCGGAAGCGTGTATAGACCAGTTTGATGGATGCAATGCTGTCTGTTTTCAATCCTTTGAATTCGGTCGGATTTACAAATTGTGCACCGGCAAAGTCCATGCTCAGCAGGCGCATGGAGGAAGGGAGTCGGCTCGTGCCCAATTCGCCCACTATGTCGGGTTTGATGGCCATGATGGCTTCAATCCGGCTGTTTTGCGCTTGCAGAATGAAAGGCAGAAACACAAAAAATATCAAACAGCGACGGGCCACATTCCCATAACGTCAAACCTTGTGCCGTTATTGGCTGGCTTTAGAGCACCTGCAGCGGCGTACCTTTGCATATGAATGGCAGCACCTGAATACCGCCTCCATACATTTTCTAACGGCCTGCGCATGGTGCACAAGCGTGTTGGTGGCACGCGACTCGTTCATCTCGGTTATGTGATCAATGCAGGTTCCCGGCACGATGGCGCGCATCCGGGCCTGGCACATTGCTTCGAACACATGATGTTCAAGGGCACGGAAAAACGCAAAGCCATACACGTTCTGAACAGGCTTGAAACCGTTGGAGGTGAGCTCAACGCGTTCACTACCAAAGAGATTACAAGCATTTACGCGAGCGTAATGACGGCCCATTTCAGCCGTGCAGCTGAGCTGTTGACCGATGTGGCTTTTCATTCCACTTTTCCTGAGCATGAGCTGAAGAAGGAAAAGCAGGTTATTACGGAAGAAATCAACCTCTATCTCGACACACCCGAAGAGAATATCTACGACGAATTCCAGGAGATGGTGTTTCGCGACCATCCGCTCGCTGGAAACATTCTCGGCACGCCGGAAAGTGTGAAGGCCATGCAGCGGGAAGACATGGTTGCTTTCCGGGCGAGCCATTATGGTTCATTGAACACTGTTTTCGCAGTGGTTGGAAACATCAGCTTTGAGCGGGCCATACGCACCTTGCAGCCGCTTATGGAGGCCATTCCGGCCTATGCAAACGGCAATGGAAGGCAGCAACAAACGCTGCATTACAAGCCAGAAAGCCGCAGTACGGAAACCGAGTTCGTGCAAGGTTACGCCATTATGGGCTGCCCGGCCTATGCCTCAGACGATAAACAGCGTTGGCCTATGAACCTGCTCAACAACCTGCTGGGAGGCCCGGGTTTGAATTCCAGGCTGAACCTGGCCATACGCGAGAAGTACGGGTTCACTTACAGTGTGGAAAGCGGCTATGCAGCTTTCGGCGATACAGGGATGTTCCATTGCTATGTTTCGAGCGACAAAGCCCATCTGATGCGTGCCGTTTCGCTGATTGAAAAAGAGCTGGCTAAACTGCGCGAAAAGCCCCTTGGCACCCTTCAGTTGCACAATGCGCGCAATCAGTTGTGCGGACAAATTGTCATGGCCGATGAAAACCGCAGCGGATTGATGATGCACCTCGGAAAGCACATCGTGCAGCGCGGTTCGGCTGAATCGCTCGACCAGGTGCTCAAACATATCCAGAACATCAGCGCCGCGCAGCTCACCGAAGTGGCCCGTGAAGTATTCGATCCGGCAAGGCTGAGTTATCTGCTGTACCTTCCGGCATGATTCCGGCGCACATTCGGAAAATGCTGCTCGGCGGCGAAAGTGAGGTGCTCGATTTCAAGCAAACCATCAGCAGCGCGGCTAAAATAGCCAAGACGATGGTGAGCTTTGCCAACCACAAAGGAGGAACCATTTTGGTGGGAATTCGGGATAATGCAACCGTTGCCGGTATCCGCAGCGAAGACGAAAAGTACATGCTCGACCTGGCGGCAGGTTTTTATTGCAAACCGGAAATTTCACTCATCATCCACGAACACGAGGCAGAGGGGAAAACCATCCTCGAAGCCATTATTCCCGAAGGCCCTTCAAAACCCTATTACGCAAAAGGGGAAGATGCTAAATGGTGGGTTTATGTGCGCGTGGCCGACCAGTGCATTTTGGCCAGCAAGGTGACGATCGACGTAATGAAGCGCCGTTCGGGTGAAAAGCCAACCAAACTCCAATATACCCCGCTCGAGCAACAGCTCTTGAAAGCTATCGAAATGCAGGGCCGCATTACCATGCCCGAGGTTTGTGCATCTTTCAACATCAGCCGCCGCCGCGCAACGCGCATGTTGGTGAATTTGCTGAGCATAGGCGTATTGCGCAGTCACACCACAGAGAAGACGGAGTTTTATACCCTGGCTTGAAATCTTAGCGTATCAGGTGGAAGGTATTGTTATACCAATGCCTTACGCCTTTGAAATCGGTAATATCCAGCGAAACAACATAAACGCCGGGTGTAACTGGTTGACCCTTGAATGTGCCATCCCAAGGTTCGCTGTTGTTCGTGCGGTACATCAGCTCACCCCAGCGGGAATAAATTTCCATTTTGTAATGCCGTATGCCCATGCCCTGGGGTGCAAAGAGATCGTTCTTTCCGTCGCGGCCCGGAGTGAAGGCGTTCGGAACATGCAGGGTGAAAACATAGCGAACCTGCACGCGGTCTTCGCTGGAATCGCGGCAACCGTAATCATTTTGCACCCACTGCCGCAAACGATACCAACCGCTGTCTGCATAGGTATGGTTCACGTTGGAAGTCTGGTATAGACTGCTACCGTCTCCCATATCGTACCAATACAAAGATGAACCAGTGCTGCGGTCGAGCAAACGAATGACAGGATCGAGAATGGTGGTACCATCGGCGGGCTGGATATCAAAACCGGCCACAGGAACCGGATACACCCAAACGCGTTTCACGGTATCGTAACGGCAACCATAATTGGTCAGAATGTCGAGCCGCACGTTGAAGATTCCATCGCTGCGGTAGGTGTATTGCGGGTTCGCGGTTGAAGAAGTTCTGCCGTCGCCGAAATTCCAGGTATGGCGAGCTACGCTGCCACCCGGAACCACGCTGAGGTCGTTGAAACTGGTGAAATCGCCCAGGCATACGGTATCAGCAATGAAAGCCGGCACTACTTTATCGAATGCGGTTACGAATCGGATCAGCGAATCGCGGCAACCCTGGTTGCTGGTGGCGTGCAACGCAACACGGTAAGTTCCGGCGCCGGGATAAGCGTGGGCAGGGGAACCGTTGGAGCTGCCTTTTCCATCGCCAAAATCCCAACGCTGGGTTGCGATGCTGCCGCCGCTCACTTTCAGGGTATCGCTGAACTGGAAGCGGTTGTCGTAGCAGGCATTCACCGCTCCAAAGCCAATTTGTGGCAAGGCGTGAATACGGATATTCCGATTGGTGTGGTATACACACCCTTCGGCGTTTTCCAGGCTGAGCTTTACATTGTAAACACCGGGGTTTTTATAGCGGTATACAGGATTTTGCAGGGTGGATGAATCGCCGCTGCCATAGAACCATTTCCAACGGGCGGGTGCACCGGTTCCGGAGTGGCTGCCGCCGAAAACGGCATCTTCCCGCAGGCAATGATCGTTGAGGGCAATATTGGGCCTGGCGGCATGATGCACTATGGCTTCCTTACTGAGCGAATCGCGGCACCCGTACTGGCTTTCCAGATAAAGCCTGACAGTATAACGGCCACCTGTGCTGTAGCGGTTGGTCGGATTTGTCAGATTGCTGTTGTTGCCGTCTCCAAACGTCCAATTTCTGCTGCGGATCGTGCCAAAGCCAATCCTCGAACTGTCGCGGAATCGCGTGGTGCTGTCTTCACAAACGGCCTGCGTGCCAAATGCCGGCACGGGCAACGGGTAAACGCGGAAACTGTCTGTGCGGCTGTCGGCGCAACGGCGGTCGCTTTCCACAAATAAGTAGACCGGAATCATGCCGGCATTGCGCGTTCTCCATGCCCCGCTATTGCCGCTGAAGCTGTCGCTGGCTGCAATTTTCCAACCTATGCGTCCTTTTCCTGCGCCATTCCAATTGGAGTTATCGCTGAAACGCAGGCTGTCGCCAATGCAGACACCGTTGCTGCCCAAAGCCGCCACAGGCCGGGGATGAATGGTTGCCGAACCGCTGAAAGTATCTTTACAACCGTTGATGCTGGCTGCGAAAAGGGTAACGGTATAAGTTCCGGCCGCTGCATAAACGTGTTTTACGAGTTTTCCGCTGTCGGTTTTGCCGTCGCCGAAATCCCAGCGGGGTTTGAGCAGTGTGCCACTGAGAAGTGTTGTGGAATCTGTAAACCTGAGTGTGTCTGCGCCTTTACCGTAACAGGCCTGGCGGTTGCCAAAGTATGCGCGCGGACCCGGGAAAACGCTTACTATCGTGTTGAAAGTGTCGGTGCAATTCGCGTCGCTGATGGCGACGAGGCGCACGCTTCGGCTGAGGCTGCCATTCATGCGCAGGCTGTGCTTCAGGCCGTTCAGTGTATCCTGGCTTCCCAATGTCCATTGGCGTTCGCGGATGATGCCGGTGCTGAGTGTGCTGGAATCGGTAATCAACGGGTCTTTTCCTTCGCACACACGGCTCCAGCCAAAGGCAGCACGCGGATAAGGTTTAATCTGAACACGTGCTGTATCAGATGCTTTGCAATTGTTCGAGTCGCGCACTTCAACGCGGTATGTTGTAGTTGCGGCGGGTCGCGCATCGGTATTGGCTTTGAGAGAATCGCTCAGGCCTGCACCCGGTGTCCACCGGTAACGGTAAACACCATTTCCACCGCTGGCTTTGGCGGTCAATGCGGCGGGTTTGTTCACGCAGAGGAGCGTGTCTTTGGGGCCTGCATTGATGGTGGGCAGGGCATGTACGATAAGCCGTACGCTGTCGCGTGTGGTGCACAGGCCTCGTTTGGTGGTGAGAATCAGGTCGTATGTTTCCGATTTTCCGCTGCCATTCAGCAACAAGATGCGTGGCCGGGCGAGGGTGTCGTTGTCGAAGGCTCCTGCAGGTTCCCAGCTGTAGCGGAAACGCTTGGAATTAAACAAACCGGCCCGGAGGCTGTCGCCCGAACAGACCTGCAAATCCGGTCCGGCATTGGTTAAACCGGGAACCGGGAATCGGGTTTGCCGGAATAGGCAGGCACAGGCAGCAGAATCAACAACAGCAATAACGGCACAGGAATATCCGGCGCGTATGCGCAAGGTTTTCAGGACATTGGCTGTCGCATTCGCCGCCAGTCCTGATTTCAGGGTATCAGTACCAAGAATCGGATCTCCGGGGCTCAATCCGGCAGAAGCGTCGGCATCGTAGTGGTAGCGTATGACGATGGGTGCGCCGGCAGCAATCCGTACACCGGTATTCCGAATGCTATAAGAGAGTTTGATTTCTTCGCTGTCGTTGCTGAGTTGCCGCGCCGAAATGCCCATGCTGAGGAACTGCGGTTGCGCTTTCAGCAAGGTTGGGCGGCTTAACTCTTTACCGGTGATGACATTGATGGTGCACTTGGAATTGTCTTTCACACAAACCACCTCCTGTTTCACGACGCTTTGCCCGTACAAATCGGTTTGGCCGCAGGAGAAGAAACGCCCATCGGTTTGAAAGCGGAAACGGAACTCCATGGAATCGCCTGGTTTGATTCCTCCGCGCAGCGACCATTCCACTTCGGTTGCGCCGTTCACATCGCGTCTTCGCACAGCTGTGGGCCCGTTACGCACTGCAGTAAGCGAGCTGGTGTCGTAAACCATTCCTTTAGGAAGGAGGAGCTGGTATTTGTCGTTCCACGAAGTAGTATCAGGACCAAGTACAACAATGCGTACCCGCATGTTGGAGGGTTTTTCGCAAGGAAAAATGCTGTCTGCCCATTGTTTAACCTGGGTGAAATAGGGTCGCACAACGCCTTTAATATCGAGCGGATAGCTGATGGCAGGGATGGATGGGACAGGATCTCCGCAGCGGATGATGGCCGCCGCATTTGCCCGTACAAAACTGCCCGAGGAATAGTCGCAATTGGTGCGGGCCCTGAACGAAATCAGCAGTTTATTCTTCGAGGTATCGGAAATGCCTTTAAAGCCTTTGGCCAAGGTACTGTTAAGCTTGTCGAGATTCCATTCGTAGGTTGTTCCGCTCACGAGGGTGGGGGCCGGCAGCGTAACCGGAGTGGAATAGCGCGGGTATTGAAGCCTGGCAGTTCCGGATACCACTTCCATCCCGAGCGGCAGGGTCAGTTGAACACGGGTATTGTAGGTGTTGGTTGCCTGGACGTTCTCGAGCAGGATGCGATAGGGAACTTCTGCGCAAAGGGGGGCAATGCTGGCTGAATCGTACAAGGTCAATTGCAGGCGTGTATTCTGCGGCTCCACGTAAAGCTTGGTTTCGTTGGGCGCACAGCGGTAAGCAGTCAAATCTTTTGGGTATTCAAGGCAGTTCCAGCCGCCGAGCAAGGTGAGAGAATCTTTGGTACAGCTGGTGTATACAGCCCTGACTTTGAAGCGGCGTACGCCATTGGCAGGTAAGTTGCCGGCGCGGTAAATGCCGTTTACCGGACGAATAAGGGTATCGCGGACAGCATCGCGGATTTCTACCACGCGGATTCCTCCGGAAGAAACCGGGCTCAGCCAGGTATTGAAGGCCGCAAAACCAGTTGAGGCATTCGAATAACGCACTTCCCATTCTGCCGTATCGCTGGAAGCATAGAGCGTTGGCAAAACGGGTTGTAAAGAGAGGTTCGGACGGTTAAATACAAGGTAGTCGTCGTGTCCGGCAATGGAAGAGGGTACCGTATCAAATCCACGACCCAGGCTGTTTCGGCGCTCAAAGATGAAATCGTATTTGAGGGTAATCGGTGTGCCGGAAGGAAGTTCGCAGCCGGGTTGAATCAACGCATTGAAATAACCGTGGAAACCGTCGTCGCTGTAAGACAACTTACCACCGCGGTCTTTGTAGAGATTGGTGGCATCGATGACAAGCGGACTGATACTTCCCGCTACCGGTTGTAAGCTGTCGGCTATCTCTGTCACAGTCTGATTTGATCCGGCGGTGCGGAACTGTACGATTTGCGACCGGATGTATCTCGCGCCTGCAGGCAGATGGAGACGAACAGCTTTAAGCCGGCCGAAATTCCGGTATTCATACTGGAAATAATTTCCGCCTCCGTAATTGGAACAACAGGGGCCAGCACTGAGATAGAAGTAGTTGTTCACCCATAAGGGATTGCAGCTGTTTATGTTAAATGTATTTCCTGCCCAGTTTAGAAAATACCAGCCACCGATGAACATTTGGCCGGAGAATGTGTCACATTGGAACCGCTGGCTGGCATTGGGCGCCGGGACGCTGCCGAAGTAAAAGCGATTATCCCAACGGGCTGTAACCCCACCGTAACCTGGAACACCGGGGTTTCCACTGACCCTGTACCGCACTATGAGCTCAATGCTGTCGTTCAGTGTATAGAGATAGGATGAAGGCAGGCAACCACCTGACGCAATGCTGTCCAGCGTAAAATCGAATAAGAAAGTGGCATTGAGTCCGCTGGTAACCTTGCGGTGCCGCACGCGGTTGCATGTTCCGGAATACAGCGAACCGCGCTTAAACACACGGATGCGGGCATCAACCACTGTGAGATAACTCCCGTTGGTAACAATGCTCTCTGCATATCCGAAACGCCAAAGGGTAATGCTGGATGTTCGGCGTACCTTTCCAAAAAAGGTGCTCGTGATGGTATCACCCGGCAAAGCGCGTTCCTTTCTGATCTTGCCATGATCCAGGCTCCCCGTTGCATCGGGTAAACCATCATTGTTGTTGTCTGGTAACCCGAAAGTGCTGCGTTCAACCTTGAAATTCCGGAATTGCATGCCGCCGTTGCAGACATCGTAACAATGCAGGCGAAGGGTTACACTGTTGCAGAAGGTCCGGATCCAAACATTCGGATTACACAGCGGATCCGGGTTGTATCGGAATGTGGCCGTGACGGTTCGGTTGGAATTGCCTGTGGCCCCGACGCAGCTTGCCGTGAGGTAAACCATCAGATCGCCGTTGTTCAAACTGAAGGGAACCGGACCTTTGAAGAAAGCGCGGATCGTATCGCCATATTTTCTCACCGAATCCGAATTCCAGGTACCGGTAAGGTTGGCGTTTTGAAAGAAGAAATCTGACGCATTCAGTGAATGGGTAAGACCCGGAGGAACAATGATTTCTGCCCAATAGCGTGCCCGCGAAGTGCCGGCGAAGAAATTTGTACTGCCAATGGTGTAGCGAAACAGCTTCTTTTCTGTATCGACCATATCCGTAGGAGCAAGCGGTGTAACACTCATGCCGGTCCAAACGGGTACCTGACCCCACGTCCAGTTTACGGTCTGAGTCAGTTTACATGGATCGGTGAAAGTTGCCATGTACTGCCAGCCGATTCCATAATAGGATATATTACAGATATCAGGGGTACAGGTATACATGTTCCAGTCGATGTAGATTGTATCGCCTGGTGCCATTGTTCCAATTCGCAGACGGATTAATCCAACAGCCTGAGGCCCGAGACAGGTATAAACAGCACTGCTGCTGTTGGTGAAGATGATGGAATCGACCTGTGCTTTGAAACGGGCGCCTTTCCAGCCACGGCGCAACCAGATGCTGGCTGTATCCAGCCGCGACATCATGTTGTTGCTAAACCCGAAATTGGCGCTCTGAGCAAGTGTAATGCGCACGTTTTCCGCCTTCATTTGTCCGCGGTTGAAGAAACGTAAACGCTGTGCTGAAGCAGTTGCGGAATTATAACAGGTGCTCACGCTTCCCTGAACGATACCGGTCAAAATCGGTGCGCGGGTATCTTTGATCACTGTTGCATTTGAGCGAATCGTTTGGCAGTTTTTTCCATCGCAACCCCAGGTAAGCTCAATACTTGTGGCAAAGGCGTTGCAGCCAATGATTTCAATGCTGTCCGTTATCGTGACAGATTCGTTTTGATCCAGCACCGAATCGCGGTCGCCGATGGTTTGAAAGAACGATTTTCCAAGTACGTTGATCACGGTGTCGCGACCGAAGTAAGTAGCGCTGCGGTTTACACCATACGTCCGTATATCCTTTCCGTTTACACGCCTGAGCGTAATCGATGTCAGCGGACCTTTTCCATAATTGGTAATGGTAAAAGTGCGCACAAAACGGTCGCCAACGTTACCTGTGAAAGATTGATTGCTGATAGAAGCGAAGCCCGGTGCCGGCACGTTGGCAGGAAACGGATTGGAAGTTGCCTGGTCAAAACTTCCCACATAAGCGGCCCTGCATGTGATGCTGGGTGTTCCGCTTGCGTTCAGGAAACCCAGGAAATCGCAATTGGACCGGATGCCGTAGCGAAACGTAAAACGACTGGCCAGACTGAGATTGGGCCCATTGAATACCGGTTTGTTCAGATCGCTGATATTGTTTTCGCTGACGCCGGTGCCGGCGACAGATCCCGGCACATACATAACGCCGGGTGGCAGGGTAAGTGTAACAGTAATGCTGCTTACCGCGCCGGGGCTGATATTGATGACGGTTGCCCGGGCGGTATCGCTTCCTGCGCAAATATTCAGGTTGCGAGGTGTACTCAGGGTAAAAGTTAACCTGTTCCCCTGCGCGGATAGGTTCGCTGCAAGAAACGAAAGGAACAATAATAAAATCCCCCGGAATACTGACATGGTCACGCCAAATATAAGGAATCCTTAAAATCCTGTGAACCCAAGGCATCTGACTACCTTTGCAGCATGAATCGCATTGTTGCAATCGTGGGAAGACCGAACGTCGGGAAGAGTACCCTTTTCAATCGTTTAACCGGAGAGCGCAAGGCAATCGTAGACGACGTGAGCGGCGTAACCCGCGATCGTCACTATGGCGAAAGCGACTGGAACGGCACGCGATTCATGGTTGTAGACACTGGCGGCTTCGTACCTGAAAGCGAAGACGTGTTTGAAAAAGCCATCCGCGACCAGGTGCATATCGCCATCGAAGAATCGGCTTTGCTGCTCTTTGTAGTTGATGTGACATCCGATATCCATCCGCTCGATGAAGAGTTTGCCGATGTGTTGCGCCGCGCAGGTAAGCCTGTCTTGCTGGTTGCCAACAAGGTGGATACAGCCAAGGTGAGTCCGCAAACAGCTCAATTCTACAGTCTGGGTTTTGACGAGCTATTTGAAATCTCTGCCATCAGCGGTTCCGGAACAGGAGAACTGCTCGACCGTGTGGTTGAGATCCTCGGTCCGGACGCCCAAACCCCGGTTAAAGAGCGCTTACCTGAACCCATAGATGAGAATGATGAATCGGCTGATGCAGAGCCTGCGCTTCCCTGGATACCCAAAGTAGCCGTTGTTGGAAGGCCTAATGTTGGAAAATCGTCTTTCATCAATGCCCTTACCGGTCAGGACAGAAATATTGTAACTGAAATCGCCGGCACCACGCGCGACAGCATCCATACGCATTACAAAGCCTATGGTAAAGACTTGATTCTGGTCGATACTGCAGGAATCCGTAAAAAGAGCAAGGTGCAGGAGAACATTGAGTTTTATTCGGTGATGCGTTCGCTGCGCGCGCTGGAAGAAGCCGATGTGGTTGTGTTGATAATCGATGCCACGCTCGGTCTTGAAGCGCAGGATCTCAATCTCTTCTGGCTGGCACACAGAAACGCCAAGGGTGTGGTAATTCTGGTGAACAAGTGGGACTTGGTTGAGAAGGAAACGAATACCATGAAGGCGTATACGGAAGACATACGTAAGCGTCTGGAACCCTTCACCGATGTGCCGATTCTGTTCATTTCAGCCATGACCAAGCAGCGCATTTTCCAGGCGCTCGAAGAGGTGATGCACGTGCATGAAAATATGCAGCGGCGTATCTCCACCCGCGAGTTGAACAATTTCCTCCTGCCGATTATCGAAAATCAACCACCGCCAAGCCGCAAGGGTAAGTTTGTAAAAATCAAGTATGTAACCCAGTTGCGTTCGCGGCGCATCGCATTTGCCTTGTTCTGCAATCTTCCCCAGTATGTGGCAGACTCGTATTCCCGATTTCTTGAAAACAAGCTTCGGGAAAGCTATGATTTCAAAGGCGTTCCGATTAGCCTTTTTTACCGCCAGAAATAAGGCTTCAGATTTTCCGGCATTTCCGGATGCGGGCCGAGTATTTTCTCCATCAACAAGACATCGTGCCAGGCCCCAAGCTTGAAACCTGCCTTGTGTAAGGTTCCGGTTTCAATAAAGCCCATGCTGCTGTGCAAGGCTGTACTTTCCGGATTCGGCAGGGTTATGACGGCGTAGACATTGATCATTCCTTGTTCCTGTAACAAACCGAAGAGCATTTCATACAATTTCCGGGCAAGCCCCTGTCGCTGAAAGTCGGGATGTATATACACGGAGCTTTCACAGCACCATTGATAGGCGGCGCGCTCGCGGAATTTTCCCGCATAAGCATAGCCTGCAATTTTTCCATCCGATTCGGCAACAAGCCAGGGATATAGTTGCATGACACTTTCAATTCGCCCGGCAAATTCTTCCACGCCCGGCACCTGATACTCAAACGTGATGGCGCTGGTCTCGACAATGGGCGCATAAATCGCGCATATTCCCGCTGCGTCGGCCGGCTGTGCAAGGCGGATGTGCATGTCAGGAATTAACGGCCAGTGTTAGGAAATCGTTCACCGCTTTTCCGCTGCGGTAAACTTGCATCAGGTAGTCAACCGGTTGGTTTTCAAGGATGGTTTCCGGTTCGAAATTGTGGCCAAAATACCATTGTTTACGGGCGATGAGCGGATGGGCGGTTGCGAGCTCCTTCAGATCGCCGGCTACGCGTTTCTGTTCTTCACCCTGCAAAGTGCCGAAAGTTTTGCGGAAGGACGGTGCTGATACCAGCGCTTCCAGTTTTTCGGGCCTTGCGGCTATGTATCGGCGAATGCGATCGGCCAATGCGGTATCCGGATTGTAAACGCCCATATACACGACGCATTGTTCGGCTCCTAGCTGGAAATAAAAGCCTGGGTTCATCATATCCTTCTTGCCTCCCGGAGCAAAGGCTGCTGCCATGTGTAATTTGTATGGCGACTTGTCTTTTGAAAAGCGGATGTCTTTGTTGATTCGGAATATCAAGTCACTGGTCTTCATTTGATCGTAAGGGGCGCCAAGTGCTTCTTGCATGGCGGCCACCAGTTGATGAAAAGGCGCTTTCACATCGCGTTCGTAGGCGTCGCGGTGGGCATCAAACCAACCTTTTCGGTTATCGGCTGCCAGGCCAATGAAAAATTCGAAGAAGGGGAGACCGGGGAAATGTTGCATGGATGTCGGGCTTCGGAGCGTCAAATTTACATTGCTTTGTTTCCGGGCATTGTAAGTCTCCTTTTTGTGGTGTTTTTTTGTGGAAACCGCCAACATGAGACGTTATCTGTTCGTTTTTCTTAGCCTCTCATGTGCTACAAGCCTCACAGCACAGCATGTTCCGGATACCCTGCGCTGGAAGGGTGCGGAACAAAGCATGTACAGTTCTATGGCAGGATACATGAGCATCCGTGAACGGATGATGCTCACTGAAATCAACCGCATGCGTTCCAATCCGGCGCTGTATGCTGAATTTGCCTCCGTATACCTCGCGCAGCTTGAAGCTGGTCTGCAAGCGCCTCCGTTGGATCTCACGCTGATTGTGAAGAAAGAATTGGCGCCGGGTTTCTATGTGGATGACACCCTGCGCGGGCGGCGCATTTTTGAAGATGACATCCGTTCTACCCGCGAGCTGATTGCGCAGCTCCAGCAAACATCAGCATTGCCGCCATTGTTTCCTGATCCATGTTTGTATCGCGCAGCCAGGGCGCATGGTTCATTTTTGCAATCGGCCGGAGATTTGAGTCATATCGGAACCGGTGGCAGCGATATCTGGCAACGCATCAGCAGCGAAGCATGCTTCTCCTTCAGCTCCTGTGCAGAGAACCTGGTAGCCTATCGTGAAAGCATACGGCAGACAGTGCTTGATTTGTTGATTGACGCCTACGTGCCCACCAGGATTCACAGAAAAATACTGCTCGATCCCGGGTTTAATAAGGCCGTTTGTGCGGAAGCCGGCAGAGTTGGCCGTTATCCTTCTGCCTGGGTGATGAACCTGGTGCGTTGAGTCAGAGTTTTTTGCGTCGGTTTGTTTCAAAGTCCTCGAAAACCAACTCGCCCAATCCCTGAAGACCAGTGTAGAAAGCTCTGCCGCCGTTCACTTCGGTAAACTCATGGACAAACTGTTGCAGATATGGGTCGCGCGCAATCATGAAAGTTGTCACCGGAATTTTCAATCTTCGGCACTGTGCCGCCATTTGGAGGGTACGGTTGATGATTTTGCGGTCAAGCCCGAAACTGTTCTTATAGTAATTGCCGTTTTCCTTGAGACAGGAAGGTTTCCCATCGGTAATCATGAATATTTGCCGGTTGGGATTCTTTTTTCTGCGGAGCAGTTCCATCGCCAATTCGAGGCCTGCGACGGTATTGGTATGGAATGGGCCAACCTGCAGGTAAGGCAGATCTTTTACGCTGATGGGCCATGCATCATTGCCGAATGCGATGATATCGAGCGTGTCTTTCGGGTATTTGATGCGGATGAGTTCGGCGAGCGCCATGGCCACCTTTTTAGCCGGTGTAATGCGGTCTTCGCCATATAGAATCATGCTATGGCTCACATCGATCATCAGCACGGTGCTGGTTTGCGATTTGTGTTCGCGTTCGCGCACCACCAGATCGCGTTCTTCGAGGCTTTCAAATTCTCTGCCGGCGCGGATTTGTGCATTGCGCAGGCTGTCGGTCATGCTGATGTTGTCGAGCCCATCACCAAAACGGTATTCGCGTAAATCGGCAGACATTTCGTCGCCCTGACCGGTAAAGGTGGTTTTGTGTTGTCCGGCTTTGCCTTTTTTCAGTTTTCCGAAGATCTGTTCCAACGCGTCGCGGCGAATTTGTTGTTCTGTTGATGGAGAGATGGCGATGCTGCCATCTTCATTGTCTTTCAGGTAGCCTTTTTCGCGCAGTTCTTCGATGAAATCGCCGATACCGTAGTTGCCGGGTGTCAGTTCATGGGCCTTGTCGAGTTCTGTGAGCCAGTCGAGCGCTTCTGCGACGTCGCCACTGGTATGGACCAGCAGTTCACGGAAGATGCGGAAGAGTGAATCGAAATTCGATTCTTCCTTGTTTTCAAAGTATCGACTGAAAATGAAACCGGGTCTGGCCATGTGAGTGAATAAGGGAACATCGAAGTTCGGGAATAGGTTTGAATGGATTGGCAGTGCAGGCTGCTTCGAGGAAGGAAAGAGGGTGAAGCACTTGTGCTTTGACAACAATGAAGCACAGGTTGAACGGTGTTAACGCCGGACTATACGGAAGCTTGCACCAGGGATTGTGCTGCCGATGGAACCCGTTGGAAATGAAGGCTTTGACGATTATGAGTCCGATTATGCGGAAGCTTGCACCAGGGATTGTGCTGCCGCTGTAACCGGTTGGAAAAGAATACGTTAAGGTTTTATGGCTGACTATACGGAAGCTTGCACCAAGAATCCGTAGGATGGCTGTTTTATGCTCTGGTTGCCCGCGCAGGAGTTAAGGAAGTACGCAATCCGATATTGAAAACCTGGGAAGCGAGCAGAAAGCGGGTTGATAGCCGTAGAAAATATACTGTTGCAAGCTTCCGTATATTCTGGGCACCAAGGATACAAGAAATTGATTAAGATATTAAAAATCAAAACTTTAAGCTACACATTTCCTCCATTATTTCAAACGACGCCCTCTATTTTCGCTATGAAGTCTCAGCGCTTTGTAGCATTTTCGATGCCCTAAACGCTCCTCGCTATGAAAACTGCAACCAAAATCTTCCTCGGGCTCGGCATCGCCATCGCGGCGTTGTTTGTCTTCGCAGCCTCCCGACCTGCCGCCTATAAAGTAGAGCGCAGCATCGAAATAAGTGCTCCGAAAGCCGTTGTATGGCAACAGATTTCTCTTTGGAAAAACTTCAATAACTGGAACCCCTGGGCCAAAATGGACACCAATGCGGTCTACACCTATGCCGGGAACGACGGCCAGCCGGGTTCATCTATCCAATGGAAAGGCAATAAAGACATGGGTTCCGGTTCCATGAAAACCACCGATATCAAGTCGATGGAAGCGCTTAAGGCAGATCTGCACTTCGTAGAACCTTTTGAAAGCCATGCCAAAATTGATCTGAAAATGGAAGGGGAAGATGGAAAAGTGAAAGTGACCTGGGGTATGGCCGGAGAGCAAGGCCTCATCGAACGCTTCTTCTTCATTTTTATGGGCAGCATGGACAAAATGATTGGTCCGGATTATGAAAACGGACTCAAAGCGCTTAAAAAGGTGTGTGAAGAAGGCATCAAATCCAACTTGGAACGTCCCAAAGAACTAGCAACCATCGATGGATTCCCCATCTTTCAGACCACTGTGCCCGGTCGCATCTATGCCATGATCCGCAACAAAGTACGCTTCGATGTGATGAACGACAGCGGATACATGGGAAAAACCGTTGGTCAGCTGATGGCCAAATTGGCTGAACATAAAATGACTATGACCGGCACCATTTACGCCATCGGCTATCTGTACGACGAAAAAAATCAGGTGATGGATGTGGGTGTTGCTGTGCCCGTCGCCAGCATCCCAACCGGCAAAATGGAAGGGTTCCAGGTAATCAATATTCCCGCGCGCGGTGCCTTCGGAACAGACTACTATGGTGAGTACAAGGGAACAGAAAAGGCGCATATTGCCCTGTCACGCTACATGGCCGAAAACAAAATCAAAGGCGATGGCACCTGGATAGAAGAATACCTCACCGATCCCGGAATGGAAAAGAACCCTGCCAATTGGCTCACCCGCATCTATTATCCGCTTCCATGATCATTCGCCGTTGCTTTTTTCTTGCATGTTGCGCTGCCGCATCGCTGAGTCTCAGCGCCCAGCAGGTTGACAGTCTCTTTATTCGCCGCATATTCGACGAAGCGTTGGTTAACGGACACAGTTACCAGCGCCTTGGTGAATTATGCAAGACCATCGGGCACCGGCTCAGCGGTTCGGTCCAGGCAGAAAAAGGTGTGGCCTGGGCGCTGGATATGTTGCGCTCCTACCGTTTTGATTCTGTCTATACGCAAGATGTATTGGTGCCCGTTTGGGAGCGAAGTGAAACGGAAGCATTGTGGCTGAGGTCGAAAGCACTCAGCAATCAGTTACGAAACAAGCACAAACCGGCCGACTACCTCTGCGAAGCTTTTGAAGAGTTGCCATTGAAACCTGCTGCGCGTTATCGCTTACAAGCTGTTGCATTGGGTGGGAGCGTGGGTACAACCGGTGAGGTAAAAGGGAAAATCATCGTTGTGAACAGTAAAGCCGAACTGGATTCGCTCGGTAAAGCTGGTCGGATTAAAGGGGCTTTTGTTTTGTTCAACCGGGCTTTCGATGAGCGGCTCATCAACACCTTTGCCGCATACGGCAGTTGCGTCGGGCAGCGGGTGAATGGCGCATCTGAAGCCGCGCGATTCGGAGCAGCAGCTGTGCTGGTCAGAAGCATGACAAACCGCTGCGATCTCCATGCCCATACCGGTGTCATGATCTACGATGACAGCGTTCCACGTATTCCGGCCATGGCTGTGGCTTCAGCTATTGCAAACCTCCTGGAGCGGCTGCAGCAAGAAGATCCGGACCTGGAACTTGCCATGCAATTGGGCTGCAGAACCTTGCCAGACAGGCCTTCGCACAATGTCATTGCCGCTACCAGGGGAGCTGTTTTCCCAAATCGAATCATTGCCTTTGGCGGGCATTTTGACAGCTGGGACCAGGGTGAAGGTGCACACGATGATGGCGCAGGTTGCATGCATGCTTTTGAAGCACTGCGCATCCTCAAAGCCTTGAATTATCAGCCCAGGCACACCTTGCGTTGTGTATTCTGGATGAACGAAGAAAACGGTCTGCGTGGCGCTAAGGTCTACGCGCGCGAAGCGCAACGCATCGGAGAAACACATGTCGCAGCGCTGGAAAGCGACCGCGGAGGCTTCACGCCGCGCGGATTTGGTGTCGATACCCTCATCCGAAAAAAGCTCCTCCCATACAGCTATCTGCTGGAACCTTATGGAATTGCAACACTGGAGCCTGGTGGCGGTGGTGCCGATATTGGCCCGCTCAAAAGCGTTGATTCAAGCGTAGCACTCCTCTCTTTCCTGCCTGATCCGCAACGCTACTTCGATGTACACCACGCTGAAACGGATGTGTTTGAAAATGTAAACCGCCGTGAACTTGAACTAGGTGCCGCTTCTGTGGCAGTTATGGTGGTTTTACTGGATCAATTGCTGGATTAAGGGTCAAGCTGGATTCAATCTGAAAAGTTTTTTTAAAAAGACCTGAAAGGGTCTTTTTTTATTGAACAGCTTCGTATGATATGACGAAGCGCGGATTTTATTTGTTAATAAGACGTTAAAAAAGCGATTGACCAATGTCATTTTCGACGAATTTGACTTTTTGATTGCCAAAGCGTAAGATTGACGCACTTTTCAATCAAAACCCAAACACCTATGAAGAGATTCAGACACATTCTCAAAGCAGCGGCCCTCCTGGGCCTGCTCGGTGTTCAGAGCCTGCAGGCGCAGACGCGGTTGATTGTTGGAACGGTTACCGGCTCGAAAGATGGCCAGAACCTTGCCAACGTTTCCGTTTCTGTCGTGGGCACGAACATCAACGTTTTCAGCGACAACGAAGGCCGCTACGCCATCAATGCTCCGGCATCGGCGAAAAAGCTGCAGTTTACGCTCAATGGATTCCAACAAGCGACCCTCGACATTCCGACTGGCTCAGACAAGCTGGATGTGAAGATGGAGTCGGACGAAGTTGGACTCAACACCGTAACCATCACAGCACTCGGTATCTCCCGGCAGCAAAGGGCCTTGGGTTACTCGTCACAGAACGTGAGCGGTGCTGAAATTCAGGGTTCCGGCGAACAGAACGTCGTACAGGCCATCAGCTCGAAAGTAGCAGGTGCCTTTGTACAAGGTTCCGGTGGAACTCCGGGTGCATCGGCCAAGATCATCCTCCGCGGTAACGCAACCTTCACCGGCAACAACCAGCCGCTGATGGTAGTAGATGGTGTGCCGATTGATAACAGCACCAGCCAGAGCACCGCAGGTGATTATCCTTTCAACAGCAACCTGTCGGGTGTAAACAACTCGAACCGCGGTATCGATATCAACCCGGATGATGTTGAGAGCATCAGCGTACTGAAAGGCCCCGCTGCCGCTGCGCTGTACGGTGTACGTGGTGCCAATGGCGCCATCATCATTACCACCAAGCGCGGTAAAGCTACCCGTGGTGGCCGCAACTTCTCTGCTTCGCTGAGCAGCAGCGTAGAATGGAGCAAGGTGAACAAACTGCCCGAAATCCAAACCGGTTACGGTCAGGGCGTGAACGGTGGTGGTCGTTTCATCGACTCAGCCGGAACCCGCAAAGCTTTTGCAGGAACCATTCCTCCAGGCTGGAGCCTTGTTGACGGTGGCACTGCTACCCAGGCAGCTCCCGATGCATGGGGTCCGAAAATCACCAACGCCATCAACAATGCAGAGAACTTCTTCCAAACCGGTATCACCTACAACAACAACCTGTCAGTTTCTGCGGGAGGCGAGCGTACCAATGTGCGCGCTTCGATTGGCAATATGAACCAGACCGGTATAGTGCCGAATACCAAGTTCAGCCGTACCTCGGTGCGCGTGAACACAGACACCCGTCTGAACAACAAGATTTCATTCGGAAGCTCGCTGAACTTCATCAACTCTGGCGGTACCCGCTCGCAGAATGGTAGTAACCTTTCAGGTGTGATGCTGTCGCTGCTGCGTACTCCTGCAAACTTCGACCTTCGCGGCGGTCAGGGTACAGATGGTTGGAAAAACCCCGACGGAAGCAACTATACCTATTTCGCTCCCTACGACAATCCTTACTGGTCTGTTTACGAGAACCCTTTCACAGACGATGTAAACCGTCTGCTTGGCAACACGTACATCACCTACCGTCCGCTCGATTGGCTGGATGTTACCTACCGCGTGGGTATTGACCAGTGGACCGATAGCCGGAAGCAGATTTTTGCCGTTGGATCGAACCAGCCCGACAATGCTCCCGGCGGAGAAATCTCTGAGAACGTCCTGCGCTACAAGGAATTCTACAGCGACCTGCTCATCACTGCCCGCCGTCAGCTCACCGACGATATCGGACTGAATGTGCTCCTCGGCAACAACCTGAACAACCGCTTCAGCAGCGACCAATATCTGCGCGGACGCGACCTGGCTGTTCCCGAGTTCTACAACATCAACAATGCAGCCAATCTCTACGCCAGCTCTTCGAGCGGCCGGGTGAAGACAGCCGCTATCTTCCTGAATGCTGAACTCTCCTACAAGAGCATGCTTTACCTGAACGTAACCGGCCGCAACGAGTGGGCTTCTACCTTCGGTACTGCCAAGAGCAGCTTCTTCTATCCTTCTGTTAACACCTCGTTTGTGTTCACCGAACTTACCGGAACCAACAAAATCCTGAGTTACGGTAAAGTGCGTCTGGCTTATGCAACAGCAGGTATCAATCCTCCGGCTTATGCAACCCGCACCTATTTTGTGCAGCCTTCCTTCACGGATGGATTCACATCGGGTATCAATTTCCCTTACCTCGGCCAGAATGGTTTCGGCCAGAGTGGCGGATTGGGCAACAGCGCCCTGGAGCCCGAGCGTAACACCGGTATGGAAATCGGTTTCGACCTGCGTTTCCTCAAAGGCCGCGCCAGCCTCGACCTGACGCTGTACAACCAGCAGTCCAGCAACATCATCCTGGGTATGCCGCTCGCTCCTTCATCCGGTTTTGGTTCTGTAACCCAGAACGCTGGCAAGATGGAGAACCGCGGTATCGAAATGGTACTCGGTGGTACGCCCATCAAGTCTGACAAGTTTACCTGGGAAGTGAATGTAAACTGGGCCAGCAACCGCAACAAGGTTCTCCAGCTCGCACCCGGTGTGGATGAAATCAATATCGAAGCAGCTTTCGCATCGAACGGTTCATATGCCATCGTAGGCGAACCTTACGGGGTGCTGTACGGTTCCCGCTGGCGCCGCAATGATGCCGGTCAGTTGCTGATTGGTTCCAACGGATTACCGCTGGTGGATGCGCAGCGTGGCAACATCGGTATACCTTATCCCAAATGGTACGGTGGTCTCCGCAATACCTTCACTTTCAAAGGTGTAACACTGACAGCACTGCTCGACGTTCGCCGTGGCGGACAAATTTGGAACGGTACATGGGGACGTCTGACCCGTTTGGGCATCACCGACGAAACTGCAGAGCGCGATCGCCTGTACCTGATCGAAGGTGTTAAAGCAAGCGACGGAACTCCGAACGATCGTCAGGTGAGTGCTTTCGATTATTTCCGCACCTACCGCGGCGATGCCGGTTCCTACGCGTCTGAAAACGCTATTCAGGATGGCAGCTGGACCCGTCTGCGTGAACTTGGTCTGAGCTACAACCTCAAACTGAAGTCTACCAAACTGATCCAGAGCCTCGACCTTGGTATCGTGGGTAAAAACCTCCTGCTCTTCACTGAGTACAAAGGCATCGATCCTGAAACCAGCCTTACCGGTGCAGGTTCCAACATCGGTGGTTTCGATTACTTCAACAACCCCGGTCTGAAATCATGGATCGCCAGCATCAAGTTCAACTTCTGATTATTAAACCAACACGTATCATGAGAAAAATCAGCCTTATCGCAGCACTCGGCGCCATGCTCTTCGCCGGTGCATGTAAGAAATATGTGGAGGGAGAAGACATTTCGCCGAATGTTCCGGCCAATGCACCTCCGCCGCTCATCCTCTCCGCTGCAGAACTGGCCGTATTTGCCAATTATGGTGGCAATATGGGCCGTATCGCCTCAATGTGGGCCCAGCAAAACGCGGGTTGCCAATTCCAATCGGAAGCAAACGACCAGTATCAGGTAGACGAAGGCGACATCAGCAATGAGTGGTCAGTCATCTATATCCAGGGTATGAAAAACCTGAAGGTTCTCCGGGAGAAAGCAGGAACAGCCAACCCCCACTACCAAGGTATTTCGAATGTGTTGACCGCTTTGTTGCTCGGCACTGCCACCGATTTCTGGGGCGATGTGCCTTACTCCGATGCCTTCAAAGGTGAAGAACTGCAATATGCTGCTGCTTATGACAAGCAACAGGATGTGCTGAACACCATTCAGACCCTGCTTTCCGATGGCATCAACCAGCTCAAAAGCAGCGACAACGTAATCGCTCCTGGCAGCGACGACTTCATCTACGGTGGTGATGCCGGTCGTTGGATTGGATTCGCATACCTGCTCAAGGCACGTTACCACATGCGCACCAGCAATCGCGATGCGAATTGGCATACCAAAGCCCTGGCTGCTGTCGACAGCGCCAAGGCCAATGGTTTCACAGATGGCGCCGCCGATGCCAACTGCGTATTCGGTACCAATGCCAACGAATACAACCAGTGGTACGCATTTAGCAAGATTTCGCGCCGGAACTATATCAAGGCCAACAAGACTTTCACTGATATCATGAATGGCCTGAATGATCCGCGTCGTTCCTTCTACTTTACCAAGAATGACAGCGGTAAGTACGAAGGTTCTGTGCTGGGTTCGAGCAATACGCGCAACGTGTCTGAAATTGGAACCTACTTCGCTTCAGCCAATAGCCCGACACCAATTGCCACCTATGCTGAGCTTTGCTTTATCGAAGCCGAAGCCGCCCTGGCAGCAGGTAACAAAACCCGCGCTGCACAGGCACACAACGACGGTGTAATCGGTCACCTTACCCAGGTTACCGGTTCGGCCGACGCAGCCTATGTAGCAGCCAATGCGAGTGAAACAGCTGCCAGCATCGATCTGAACAAGATCATGACCCAGAAGTACATCGCAGGCTACACCATGCTGGAGCCTTATCACGATTGGCGCCGTACCGGCCTCCCTGCGCTCGTGAAGAACCCGCGTTCCAACCTCAGCGGAATTGCACGCAGACTGCCTACTTCCATCGACGAGCGTCTCTACAACAACAAGGCAACAGTGGTGAACAATCTGCTGGAGCCTGTTTGGTGGGATGCGCCCTGATCATGGCAACACAGTAAACTTCAAGAAAGGGGCCGGTATTACCGGTCCTTTTCTTTTTTACAGCTTTGCTGCGCTCAACCAGAATACAGTCGATCCCTCACTTTTCACAGGGTACAAGCCAGAGCGTTTTACCAAAGGAATAGCAATTACCTGACCCTTGTACGCTACCACCGGCCAAACATGCCTGCGGTGCCTTGGTATGCCGGCTTCAGAAAAGATATCGCTGATCTTCCGATGACCTGCACGGGCCATGTACATGTTTTCACCTGTTCCGAATGGCCGCAGCTCTAAGACCGGATTGGGTTCTTCGAATTGAAAGGCCATGTGCTGATTGGAATAAGGATAGAAATTGGATGGACCTTCTTCTAATCCCACATGGGTAAAGGGAAGTGCAGCGGTTTGCTCTCCGGCGTGTAAAATGACATCCTCCCATGGTTCGTATGCTTCACTGATTAGATACCAGCGGCCCCGGGCGGTTTCAAGCTTCCAGCCTGAGAGACTGATATATGTTTTACCGGCGTTTCTACCGTTCGCCCAAAGCTGTGTGACTTGTGCCGCAGTGAACCCAAATGAACGCAGATACCAATGCAGCCATACTTCGCCATCCGGTAATGCATAAACATCCTCGCACAGGAATACCGTTTCTCCATATTCCCGGCAGGTGACAGTTGGGGTTAGTGCCTGCCAGGATTCGGTTTGTAACTGATGGGATGTTTGTTTTACATGGATTATCGCCGCGAGATCGGAATGCGCATCTGATATCTCCAGCTCCTGTCGGAGCCGGTTGCGGGCATAATCTGGTTTGGCGTTTGAACTGTCTTCCCGCCAGGTGAAACCCTCTTGCTGCAGCCATTCGCGTATTTCTTTGCGGCGTGCAAAGCGCAAAGGCCTGAGGAGCGTGGGTGAATCCGGATCGGAATTGTCCAGAAGGCGAATGAGCGGCAAGGCGTTTAATGCGGCCGTTTGTCTTCCCTGGCGTTCATACAGCAGGTAGGTTTCCAACACATCGTCTGAGTGGTGGGCAGTTGCCACATAGCAGTAACCATGGCTCCGGCAAAGTTTACTGAACCATGTGTAACGGAGTTTGCGCGCTGCCGCCTGCAATCCGGTTTGCCGTTTCTCCGTTTCGGAAACCCTGTCTTCCAGCAAATGGAACGGATACCCGAGTTCTGCAGCGAGCAACGCCACAAATTCCGCGTCTTCTTGGCTTTCTTTTCCCCTCAAACCATAATTAACATGGGCAATAGCGGCCTTGAATCCGGCCCGATGCATCAAACGCGCGAGGCATACAGAATCGGCACCTCCGCTGACACCAAGCAGAACAGTCTGGTTTTTTTCTAAAGGTAAACCCGCCTCTTCGATGAAATGCAGGAAGCTTTTTAGCACGTTATTTGCGGTTCGATTCGTCTCTTGTTGCAGCGATTATTCTGTTACGCGAAGTTACTCACCCTGTGCGGGCTGTTTTCTGCTGATTTGCTGGAAGCACAACCCATCAATATCAATGGAGATAAGTTGCGCTTTTCTGCAGTAGATGGAAAGAAACTGCAGTACCTCGATGGGAATGTAAATTTTGAACAGAACGGTAACCGCGTGCGTTGCGATCAGGCTGTGTTTGATATGGAGGCCAATTTCCTTACCGGCTCCGGAAACGTTACGGTTACCAGCACGGAAGGGATGACGGTGACCGGCGATATGTTAGAATACGATGGGAAACAGCAGGTGGCCCGTGTATTGCGTAATGTTGTGTTGCGCGACGGGGATATGACCCTGCGCACCCCGTCGGTGCAATACAATACCCAAACCCGAACCGGCTATTACCTCGAAGGTGGTCATATTGTAAATGGTGACATAGACTTGCGCAGCGGCACCGGCTCGTACAACGCCGTAAACAAGACCCTGTATTTCCGCCGGAATGTGGAGCTCAAACATCCGGATTACACCATGCGCGGAGACACCCTGCAGTACAATACCCAGACGCGAACCGCGGGTTTCTTCGGCCCAACGGCCATCAGCAGCCAGGACAACACCATTCACTGCCAGCGTGGCTGGTACAACACAGCCTCAGGTATGTCGCGTTTCTGGGCCGGCGCACGCATCGTTTCCAAAGAGAACACTTTGTCGGCTGATACACTCTCCTTCGATCGGAACGCGGGGTTGGGCCGGGCACGGGGCAATATCCTGTTGTATGACAGCGTGCAGGATTTTTCCATTCTGGGTGAATACGGATGGTACGACCGAAACAACAAACGCTCCCGCATCTTCGGCAATCCGGTGGCCCACCGCAGCGACCCGGGGAACGATAGCCTCTTCCTGAAGGCCGATACATTCGTATATGTGCAGGATACCCTGGCCGGAAAACGCTTCCTGACCATGTACCATCAATCAGCGCTGATGCAGGGTGACTTTTCCGGACGCTGCGATTCCATCGTCTATTTGGTTGAAGACAGTACATTCAGGCTCTTTGGAAAACCGGTGCTCTGGAGTGGAAACAACCGTCTCCATGCCGATACCATGCGCGTTTTCCTCGCCAACAAGCGCCTGTATAAAATGCAACTCAGACAGAACGCATTCGTTGCCACCCGGGAAGACAGTACGCATTTCAGCCAGATGAGCGGGCTGAACATGGACCAATGGTTTGGTAGCGACAACAAGCTTAAAACAGCCCGGATCATGGGCAACGGTCGCAGCGTGTATTATATCCGCGAAAACGATAGCTTGCTCAGCGGTGCCAATGTTATCAAGTGTTCAGATATGCAATTGGCTTTCGATTCCGGTCGAGTGGAAGGCGTTCGATTCTATGGCGCACCCGAAGGCAATGTGTATCCAATGGATCAGATTCCGGCCGGAGCAGACAAGCTGAGTGGATTTATCTGGGACCCAGAGCGCATGCCGCAGCGCGCGTTGTTCGATTTTGTACGTCCGGAAGCGCCTGTTGTGCTAACCCCGCCAATCACTCCGGCTAAGCCCATTGCGCCCGTAAGGCGCAGGCGTCGCTGATTCCAACCGCTTTCTTTTTCCATAAATGCGGGTATTCCCCGGATAGAAAGTTTGTTTTTTTAGTACCTTGTATTGCATAATACCAAGAAAGACATAGATCTTTGCGTTGTGAATTACGAGAACAGTAAATCGCAGATGCGGAAGGGGATCCTGGAGTATTGCGTCCTCGTGGCCATCAGCCACAAGGAAGTATATGCTTCAGACATCCTGGGCTTGCTCAAAGACGCCAGGATTTTGGTGGTGGAAGGAACCTTGTATCCTATCCTAACCCGCTTGAAGAACGCCGGATTGCTCAGTTACCGCTGGGAAGAAAGCGTTGGTGGTCCGCCGCGCAAGTATTACAGCCTCAGCGACTCAGGCAAAGACATGCTCACAGAATTACACAACAGCTGGGACGAACTGGTTACCAGCATCCAACACATACGCAATCAATCTCCCAAACCATGAACCGAATCATATCCATTCAGCTAGGCCGTCAGGTATTCCAGATAGAAGAAGACGCCTACGACCGTTTAAACGAGTATCTCAACAGCCTCCGCAAAGGGATGGCACAAGATCCGGATGCAGATGAGATCATCCAGGATATCGAACTGCGCATGGCCGAACTCTTCCGCCATCGCATGGGCGAGTTCAGACAACATCTCGACATGGAAGATATTACGGCCGTGCTCGAGGTAATGGGTGCGCCGTCTGATATCGGAGCAGAAGAAGGCAAGTCAGGCCCGACACCCGGTCCGCGCCGCTTGTTTCGCCATCCCGACGACAAGATGATTGCCGGCGTTTGCGGAGGCCTTGGCGCCTACTTCAATACCGATCCGCTTTGGTTCAGACTTGCATTTGCTGCGACCCTTTTCTTTTACGGCGGCGGTGTGATGTTTTATCTCGTGTTGGTCTTCATTATTCCCGTTGCTAAAACGCCAGCCGAAAGGTTGCAGATGCATGGTGAAGATGTAAACCTTCGCAACCTGGAGCGTCGCCTGAAGGAAGAAGGTACCAGGATGGGCGAAAACATGCGCAGAACCTTCGAGGGTAGCGAAGCCCGCAGCATCCTCAACCGCTTTTTCACCCTGCTCGGTCGCATTGGATTGGTATTCCTGAAAGCCTTTGCCTACGTTATGGCGTTCTTTCTGCTCTTCATCGGTGTGGCGCTGGTGGCCGGAATGATTTTTGGAAACCCGCAACTTGGCGCCGACGGTTTCCATATCAACGGAGTCGATACCCTGGCCCGTGTGTTCAATGAAGCCTGGGAATTTGATCTGTTCAGGGTGTTCCTCCTTCTCGCGCTTGGCTTGCCTGCCATCATTGGCGGAATCCGCTTGCTGACGCGCCTGGCAGGGCAAACCATGAACCGTTGGGTGAGCATAGGCTTTCTTAGCCTGACCATTCTCGCATGGATCGGCTTGTTTGGGATGGCAGTGAATACTGCGCGACAGTTCCGCAGCAAAGGCGAAACCCGCCAAAAAATAGATTTGCAGGTAAGCGATACGCTGGAAATCAGCAGCAATTATGGCAGCCAATACCATTTCACCGGTTTCCGCTATTCGGATGAAGATGATTCCACTGCCAGTGGTTTCCGCTTGCACAATGTACGGCTGGATGTGCGGATGAGTCCCGACAGCCAGTTTCACATCTGGGTTTACCGCAGCGCAAGAGGGTCCAGCGCAACGGAAGCCGAACGCAATGCAGCAGCTATTCCCGTGGCATTCACACAAAGCGGGAACAGGCTGATGATAGACAACAATCTCCTCATACCGCCGGCGCAGCATATCCGCGGGCAGCGGGTGCTGCTGGTCTTGCAGGTTCCACAAGGCCGCGTGTTGCGCTTCAACCGGAATAGTGAAGGTATTCTATCAGGGCTCATCAATGCGGAAGGCCGCAATGGTTCCTCATTTGCCGGACGCCTGGCGCGAATGGGCAGCAACGGAATCGAGTGCATACGCTGCGACGAACCGCTTGAATTTCACGGTACAGAACGCGTTTCACCTGGGGAATTTGATGCCATCGAATTGCGCAACGCCGTTCAGGCTGAAATCGTAACCGGCACCGGCTGGGCCATCCGCAGCGAGCGCTCGCTGGAAGCGGAGGGAATACGTATGCAATTAGAGGGCCGTACCTTGGTTTTAAGACGGGAAAGTGACTGGGACCGCGACGATCAGCAGGCTGTTCGTATCGAATTGCCCGTCCTGAAGAAGCTGAGGGTATCAGGCGCATCCTACGTACGTCTGCAAGACATTAAAGCGGATAAATTGGAAGTGCAAGGTTCAGGCGCTTCGCGCATCGTTGGCAGGCTCAACGCACACGAGATCAAACTCGATTGCAGCGGCGCAACCCAGGCTGAACTTGAAGGCTCTGTCAGCGAACTTCAGGCCGAAATGAGCAGCGCCAGCAGCCTTGAAGCCGGCAATATGCAGGCATATCAGGCCATTCTGAACTGCAGCGGCGCTTCACATGCCACCATTTATACAACGGGTCGGGCCGATGTTAAAGCTTCAGGGGCTTCAGGCGTAAAAGTGAAAGGCACAGGTAACCTGAACAGCGATCAGTCGGGCAGCAGCACCATAGAACGAATCTGAAAGATTGCAGGCTCAGCGCCCGGACTCGTCTTCCGGACTGGTAGGCAGTCCGGGTGTTGTTTCTTCGTCGGGTTCTTCGTCCGCTTCGTCAGGCAATTCCAACACAGATTCTTCGAGTTCTTCTTTTGGATTCAGACCTTTTTCAAAACTCAGAATCAGGGCGGGCAGCAAGAACAGGTTGGCAAAGAGGCCGGTGGCAAGTGTCAATCCTGTCAAGGCACCCAACGCTACTGTTCCCTGGAAATCGGAGAACACGAAAATCATGAAACCGGTAAACAGGGCGGTCATCGTGTAGATCATGCTATGGCCTACTTCCATGATTACATCGCTCAGTGTTTGCCGTAAGTTGCGCGAACCGTGTTTCAATTCCCGCCTGAAAACCGTCACAAAGTGAATCGTGGCATCGACGGCAATCCCGAAGGCAATACTGAAAACCAGGATGGTGCTGGGTTTCAGGGGGACATTGAAATAACCCATGATGCCGGCGGTGATGATCAGCGGAATCGCATTCGGAATCAACGATATCAGGATCATCTTCAGCGAAGGGAAGAGCAGCCCCATGGTGAAGGCAATCATCAGCAAAGCCCAGAAGGTGGAACTGGCCAGCGATTCATACAGATATGAATTCCCTTTCAGGAAGATGGCGGAGGTGCCGGTGATATGCACATCGAACTGATCGCGCGGGAAGAGTTGCGCGATGATTTCTTCCACTTCTGCCCTGATTTCACCCATGCGCACACTGCCTACATCGGCCATTTGGTAACTGATTCGCAACTGCTTGAAGTCGCGGTCAACCAAACCATCCAGCAGGCTCTTGCGTCCTTCTTGTGGTTCAGGCATATACGATGCAATCTCACCCAGTTCGGTGGCAGGTGGCAGGCGGTAATACTTAGGTTCGCCATCGTGTGTAGCCTGGTTGGCAAAGCTGACAATTTCTACCAGACTGATGGGTTTTGATAATTCTTGAAACTTGGTCAGCTTGCGTTGCAGCGCGTATACCTTGTTGAGTGTTGTATAGCTCCGTGCCCCGTTTTCCTCTGTGCAATCCACCACCACTTCAAAGGGCATTACACCACTAAAGTTTTGCTGGAAGAAATACAGGTCTTTCTTGAGTTTAGATTTTTCCGGAATGTCATCCACTACAAACGCCAGCGGTTTGAGTCGCCACATATAAATGCCGGCGAAAACGGTCAAGGCCAGGCTCCAGAAATAGATTCTGCGCTTGCGGTGGAAAACCATGTACTGCACCCATTCCAGGAAGCGCGTCATGTTTTTGTTCTCCAGGTGACTCATTTGCTTTTCGTTTGGAGGAGGCAGGAAACTGTACAGAATCGGCAGACCAAAGAGGGTGATGAAGAAGATGGCCATCACACTGAAAAAAGCAACAGCACCAAACTGTTCCAGCATGGCGGTATCTGTAAAATAGAATACACCGAAACCGATGGCTGTGGTGAGGTTAATGAGCAAACTGGCCACGCCGATGCGCGAGATGATCCGCGAAAGCGCCTTCATCTTGTTCCTGTGCTTGCGGTATTCGTCGTGGTATTTGTTGATGAGGTATATGGTATTCTGGACTCCAATTACAACCAACAGTGGGGGCATGGTGCCAATCAGCATCGTAATCTTATAGCCGAATATTTGGGTTAGCCCAAGACACCAAATAACTACTATGGTTACAAATACCAGGGAGATAAGTGTGGTTGTAATGCTCCGGAAGAGGATAAGGATAAGCAGCGCTGTTACAACGAAAGCGATGAAGGTGAAATTCTTGATTTCATCTTTCACCTTGGTGCTGAACTCGTGGCGGATATAAGGCAGACCGGAATAGCGCATTTCGATCTTATGCTTTTCACCGAAAGCCGCCGTGATATCGGTGGCTTTCTTCATCAATGCGAGGCGGTCTTTGCTATCAAGAATGCTCTGTTTCATGGAAACGACGCAGAGCGCCACGCCGCTGTCTTTATTGTAAATCAATCCATCGTAGAAGCGGAGCCCACGGAATACACCATACAGTGAATCGAGGGTTTCCTGGCTGTTGATGTCGGCCGGAATCAGACGTTGGGCGCGGAATTCCATCAGGCTGTCGTCTACTTCCAGGGTCACCACACGCGATGGCGAAACCACTTCGAGCACGCCATCAATCGCTGCCAGGCTGTCGCACATGCGGGCATAATCACGGAAGAATTCAAGCTTCCAGAAATTGGGGGAATGAATGCCCACGATGAATTTGTTACCATCCTCACCGAATTTCTGTTTGAAGGCGATATAGCTAATGAACTCCTTGTCGGTCTTCGGAACCAGCTTCTGCATGTCGTATGCAAGCTCGACACTGGCCGCGCGATAGCCCATGTAAGCAGTGGAGCCCAGAATAATCGACAACCAAAGTATGCGTTGACGCAGAATCAGGGCGGCAAATTTGTCCCAGAACATTGGCGGCAAAATTACCATGAACTGAGGAATATCTGAGGAGGAACGCCGTTCTACCGTCGTAATTTGCAATCCGAATGAATCGTGTAGCGAAGTTCATAGCCTGTATTGTCTGCTGGATGGCCGGTCCAGGAAACGGCCTGACCGCGCAGCAGGACCGAGATATTCCTTTTGGGCGCTGGCGCATACACATGCCCTACCGTGACTGTTTTAACCTGGCCGAAGCCGGTGGGAAAATTCTCGCCGCCAGCGAAAACGGACTCTTCACCGTCAACAAGGCCGATGGTGAAATCAGAAGGCTTTCGGCGTTGGATGGTTTCAGCGATGTTGGCATTTCCCTCATGGAAGCTAAGCCGGATAAAGACCTCGTGATCATCGGCTACCGCAACGGCAATATCGACTTGCTGCGCAGCGGCGAACAAATCGTCAATTTGCCATACGTGTTGCAATCTCAGCAACAGGGCGAAAAAGCCCTGCGGCATGTTTTCTTCAGCGGCAACAACGCCATCCTGTCCACCGGTCTGGGTTTGATTGTACTCGATCTGGATCGTCAACTCTTCACCGATTCATACACTGCTATCGGTCCGGGTGGAACCACCGTTGGTGTTTTCGCCTCGGCTGTGGTGCGCGACACGCTCTACGCGGCCACCGCAGACGGTATCATGCGCGCGCCTTTCGACGGTTCCCGCAACCTGAACGACTTCAACAACTGGAGCCTTTTCCTGCCCGGTGTGCAATGCCGACACATGGCAGAGTGGAAAAACCAGCTTATCTGCGATGTGGACCAGGTAGTAAAGCGCTACAGCGCCGGCGTCTGGAGCAACTTCGATAACGGCGCCCGCGATACCATAGCCAATATCGGCGTCTTTCACGGAAAGCTCTATCTCTTCGCCCAGGGCCGCATCCTCCGTGATCCGGGCAATGGCAACCTGGAAACCGTGCCCGTTAACATTATCGAACGCGGCATTGCCGCCTCCGACGGCGCCATTTGGTTCGTGCTCAATACCTACGGCCTCATCAAGAAAGAAGGCAACAACGAAATCAGCTTCTTTCCCAACGGTCCGGCTTTCAAAACCCCTTACCAAATGACCTCGGTCGGCCGCACGCTCTACATGACCGGCGGCGGCACAACCAATACCTTCGGCAACGCCTACAATGCAAGCGGGTACAGCATTTACAACGAAAACCGTTGGTTCAATATCGAACCCAACCCTGTGATTACCGGCCTTTACGACTGGACGGTGGCGCACAGCGAACCCGAGAAGGGCCGCGTGTTGCTTGGAACCCATTCCTTCGGGATGGTCGTTTTCCGCGGGCTTACACCGGTGCAACGCGTCGATTCATCCAACAGCACCCTGCGCAAGTTGCCCGGAACGCCCTGGACGCGCGTCAGCGGCCTGGCGACAGATCGCAACGGCGACCTTTGGGTTACCAATTTTGGCAGTGCAAGCGGACTTTCCGTGCAACGCAAAGCCGGCAACTGGCAAGCTTTCAGCCTTCCCAATAACAATGTTGGGCAATTGCTGGTCGATGATTACGGGCGCAAGTGGATGATCGCCTACAACAATACCGGAACCGGTCCCAACGGTCCGATCGGCCTGCAGGTGTTCGACGACAATGAAACACCCGACAATCCGTTCGACGACCGCACGCGCTTCCTGAACAACGCTACAGACAACGGCGGACTGCCGAGCAGCGAAGTGCTTTGTATTGCCACCGACCGCTACGGCTATGTTTGGGTCGGAACCGATCAGGGCCTGGCGGTGTTCACCCGTCCCGACCAGGTTTTCCCTCCCACCCGGCAGGTGAATGCCGATCGTTTTGTAATCCGTGAAGGCAATGCCACCGGTTATCTCCTCGGAACACAGGTGATCAATTGCATTACCGTGGATGGCGGCGGACGCAAATGGGTTGGCACGAACAATGGTGCATACCTGGTTGCCGAAAACGGCATGAGCGTATTGCGGCACTTTACCCGCGACAACAGCCCCTTGCCATCGAACCAGATTCAGTGCATAGGCGTTATGGAAGAAACCGGTGAAGTCTTTTTTGGAACGGCTGAAGGAACAGCCAGCTGGCGCGGTGATGCAACGCCCGGTACCGATGTCCATCAGAATGTGAAGGTTTTCCCCAATCCGGTGCGCCCCGGTTTTGAAGGCCAGGTCATGATCCAGGGTTTGCCTGCTGATGCGGAAGTGAAGATTACCGACGTGAATGGCTATGTGGTGTACGAAACGCGGGCCAATGGCGGAACTGCCACCTGGAACTGTCGCAAGATGAACGGAGAGCGCCCTACCAGCGGTATCTATCTCATTTTCAGCATCAACCGGGATGGTTCAGACGTGTACATGAGCAAGCTGGTTTACATCCGCTGATACCGGTAAGGCAATAGCGGTTCATTTCCAACGTTCTTTCCTGATTGAAGCCCGGCGCCGGTTCTTTCCTCATTGCAGCGGTCGTTTTCCTCATCGCCCTGCCCGCGTGTTTTCGTAAGCCGGCTGCCGCGTATTGGAATGAATCCCAGGTAAAGGAACGCGGCCGTTACGCCGATCATTACCAGCTACAGCCTGCAGCGAACGGAGGAACGATCAGGAAAAAAACCAAACGCGGTACCTGGCAGTATTATTACCGCAACGGCACGCTCGCGAAAATAGAGCACTACGGCCGGCATAAAGACCGCGCCAATCTTCCTCACGGCAAATGGCAATGGTACGACAGCAGCGGTGTGCTTATCCGCCTGCAGCGATTCAAACGTCGCGGATTGGAAAAAGATGTACGTTTTGTAGGGGAAGGCAACTTTGAATGGGACGACCTGCGCTGGGAAGTAGAAGCTCTGGGGCGTGACAGCTTTTCGGTACTTGAATACCGGAACGGAGCCTTGTACCGCCGTTTTCTGCAATTCGACGGCACACTCTTGCTCCGCACAGCCACTGCCCCCGCAGCGCGCAGTTCACGCGGGCCGGAGCCGGTGGTAACGCAGGTCCACAATCCGGATATTCTTCCATCTGATGAAATACCCTTAACAAAGGGCAGGAACCTCATTGCCAATCCTTCTTTTGAGCATACAAGTGTCGACTGGCCGGAGCTAACCGCCATCAATATTGCCGATACCCTGATTGACTATTGGAAGCCGGCCTCCGGCACGCCCGATTACATGCGTGGCAGGAAAGCACCTGCCAGGGATGGAAGTGCAGTAGCCGGCATCCGGATTTATTCGCGCGGCGCCGGGCACATTGAATACATCCAGGGCCAGCTCACCCAGCCCTTACAGCCCGACACGCTGTATTGTGTCAAGGTGCATTTCAGGTTGAGCGGCAGGTCTGCTTTGGCTGCCGATGCCGTAGGTGTGCATCTCAGCCGCGATTCTTTCCGTTTTTATCAGTTTGCGCAGAGCGGTTTGAAGGCGCATATCCTCAATAAACCCGGTCAGTTGCTTTTCTATGCCGATCGCTGGATGCAGTTGAGCGGAACCTACCGTGCATTGGGCGGCGAACGCTTTATCACCATCGGCGGGTTCCGGGAGGCCGATAGCATCCACGCCGTGCGGGTGTCTCCCAACGGGCAAGCCGAAGCCTATTATTTCATCGACGACTTGCAGCTTTACCGCGCCGATGTACACGGATGTAAGGGCAATACCCATGAACGGCCTCCTGCGGTAAACGATCAACCGGTGCGCGAAGTACCTGATACGCCTCTGGTATTGCAGGCCGTTCAGTTCAAGGCCAATTCAGCAGAGCTGGATGCTGCAGGCAAGGAAGAATTGGATGAGTTGGCAGCCTGGATGCTGGCAAGGCCACTATGGGCATTGCGTGTGGAAGGGCATACCGATTCAAGCGGCAGGGAAGAAGCAAACCTTGTTCTCTCGGCCAGGCGGGCAGCTGCGGTGGGCGATTATCTTATCTCCAAAGGTTTGGCACCGGAACGCATCCGCACCCTGGGACAAGGCAGTCGTTTTCCGATGCGGCCCAACAACAGCCCGGAAAACAGGGCGCTGAACCGCAGGGTGGAAGTAGCGTTTTTTCTGATGGAATGATGCCATTGAGGTATTGGATTGCTCCAACCGATAACCGCAATGGTTTAGGGTACGAATAGAATAAATGAGAAAGCGGTCAGGCCCTATTGGCATTGCTTCTTTTCCTTGAAAACGACGCTCCAGATAGCAAGTATGCAACAGGAATAAACGAGATTTGCGCCTGTAACATGAGCATGGCACCGGAGCGTTTGGAAGTGATGTTGTCTATGGAAGGGCATATCAAGGGATTCATTGAGAAATACCTGATTCCTGTGGAGAAGATCTGGCAGCCTGCCGACTTCCTGCCCGATCCGACAGCAGATAATTTCCTGGAGCAAATCCGCGATTTGCGCGGTGAGACCGACGAACTGGAATACGATTTCTGGATCGTGCTGATTGGCGACATGATCACCGAGGAAGCGCTTCCCACTTACGAAAGCTGGCTCATGGGTGTGCGCGGCATCGATCAGGAAGGGCGCAATACCTGGAGCGAATGGATCAGGCATTGGACGGCCGAGGAAAACCGGCACGGCGATGTGCTGAACAAGTTCCTTTACCTGAGTGGCCGGGTGAACATGCGCGAGGTAGAAATCAGCACCCAATACCTGCTGGCTGACGGTTTCGACCTCGGGCTGGACCGCGACCCCTACCGCAATTTCGTTTACACAAGCTTCCAGGAGCTGGCCACGCATATTTCACACAAGCGCGTGGGTGAATTGGCGGCGAAGAAAGGCAGCAACCTGCTGGCGCGCATCTGCCGCACCATTGCGGGCGACGAAATGCGCCATCACCTCGCGTACCGCGAGTTTGTGAAACAGATCATGGATATCGATGCTTCGGCTGTCCTGAGCGTTTTTGCAGACATGATGAAGCGTAAGATCACCATGCCTGCCAATTTGCTGCGGCAGGCGGGTGAGGCCGTGGGACAGTCGTTCCAGGGTTTTGCAGATGCTGCGCAACAGCTCGGGGTATATACCGCTGAAGATTATATCCATATCCTCAAAACCCTGCTCGCGCATTGGGAGGTAGGCAACCTGAACGGTTTGAATGAAAACGGTGAACGCTCGCGCGATTACCTGATGGCATTGCCCGCGCGGCTGGAAAAACTGTCCACCCGCATACGCCCTTCCGGCCCGGAAAGCAGAAGGTTTGGATGGGTGCAGCCTATTTGAATGTTCGGATTGCCACCAAGGGGATTTTAGGGTTTTTCGCTGCTTAAATCGATGCCTGCTAAAGCCGGTTTCTTTTTTACATCGTTAGATCAATCCCGCTCCCAGTGCCACACTGATCAGGAGCAGCAGTATTGCCACGGTGTACTGCACGAAAGCGATGGTGACTTTCTTCAGCAGGCGGTTGCCAAGCACGGCCCCGGCAATGGCTGCGAGGATTGCGGTGATCAGCAAGGTCCTGTGGGCGCTGATGTCAAAGGCGGCCGCACGACCTGCATAAACACCGAGCCTGGTGAAGTCGATGAAACAGGCAATGACCACTCCGGTAGCGACGAAAGCTTCCTTGCTCAGCCCGGCACGGATCAGGAAAGCGCTGCGCATGGCGCCCTGATGGCCGGAGAGCCCGCCGAAAAAGCCACTCAGGAGTCCGCCAAGGGGCAGTTTTTCCCTGCCAAACTGTATGCGCTTCAAGGCGGGCACAAGTTCGAATAGCGAAAAGACGATGAGCAGCAGTGCAATGGTGAGTTTCAGCAGCGTGATATCAAAATTGCGGCCACTCAATTGATAGCGGTACAGCACCGGCATGTCCGAGATTTCCAGCAAGAGCCAGGAACCTGCGAAGGCGGCTACGACAGCTGGAATACCAAAGCGCAATAGCACATCTTTATTGGCTTGTTTTCCAACCAGACCAAGCTTGAACAGGTTATTGGCAAAATGCACAATACCGGTAAGTGCGATGGACAAGTCAACCGGAAAGAACAACATGAAAGCAGGGGCAAGCAGGGTACCCAGACCGAAGCCGGAGAAGAAAGTAAGCAGCGAAGCAGCGAAAGCAATGAGTGGTATCAGCCAGGATTCTGTCATGGTATCATTGTCGGGCGGTGAAGATAAGGACTGAAAATGAAGGCCATATTGGCTGAGTGGCGGCGACTGGCGATATTCGTTGTCTGAAAGAAAATGGTTCCGAAACGCCTGGCATTTCTGTTGAAGCTATTCTTATTCATTATTTGGCTGCTGCATATTGCCTGGACTTTTCGCGTGATTCCAACTTTGCAGGGGCGCATACCGGTGCATTTCGGACTGAGCGGTGAACCGGATCGGTGGGGTGGACCTGCCTCCTTATGGGTCATGCTGGCAATCAGTGTTATACTCGGGAATTTCCTCCTTTTGCTCAGTGGATTGAAGGAAACCAAGCCAACGAGGTTTGCACCGCCGCCAAAACCATTGCCGGATGGATTTCTGAACTTGTTCATGAGTTTTTGTGCCTTTATGGTTGGTCTGTTGCTTTTTACTGGCAGCCTTTCTATGGCATATTGGGGGTCGGCCGGTCCGGTCTTGCATGGTCTTGCTTTAGTTGAGTTATCGGTCTTGTTGACAGGGGTTGTTGTTTTCAGTGTAAAAGCGGCGCGGAAGCAGGCTGATAAAGGATCATAAAATATTCGTTTATAAGCGTTTTATATACGAATTGGGATTGTGAAGGCTCACACCTTTGTATCGTCTTCCGATGGTCGGAAGATGGAACTAACCTAATTCATCGTATTATGTACAACGCAATTCGCAATTCGGTGCGCCTGCTTGGCCACCTGGGGCAGGACCCCGAAGTGAAACAAATCGGAAATGGCAACAAAGTTGCTAAGTGTACCATCGCTACTTCTGAGACTTACAAGTCTAAGGAAGGTGAGCAAGTCAGCGAGACGACCTGGCACCAGCTGGTCATCTGGGGCAAGCAGGCTGAAATAGCCGAGCGCCTGATGAAAAAAGGTGTCGAAGTCGCCATCGAGGGCAAGATCTCCAACCGGACTTACACAGATCAGGAGGGCGTGAAGCGCTATGTCAGCGAAGTCATCGTCCAGGAATTTGTGGTGCTTACGCGAAAACCGGCCTGAGGAAGTCCCGGGTCGACCGCCCAAAGCCTCTCCGCACTAGTTGTGGAGAGGCGCCCCCGGGCGGTTTTTTTAAGTTGTTTGGCTTGCTGCAAGTGGCCTTGGTGAATTTTCAATTCCAGGGCTGAAGTTTGCAAGGTGTTTTACGCGTATCGGCTGGAAGGCAGTGCGGCCTGGTTTGACGCCACAGAAAAACGGCATGCCATTGACGCATTGCGCCATGCGCAGGGTGAGCGCATTTCATTCACCGACGGCAGGGGCAAACTTTATTCCGGCCAAATCGATGCTGTCGCAAAGGATGGTTTCAGCTGTTCAGGGGCTGAACTAATACAAACGTCGTCACGCCCGCGCTTTCACTTGGCCATGTCGGCCGTAAAGAACCACGACCGGATCGAATGGATGCTGGAGAAATGTTGCGAAGTCGGACTGGCGAGCATCGTTTTTCCTGTCTGCAAGCGCAGTGAGCGCAGCCGTATTCAGTCAGAACGCCTGCAGCGGATTGCGGTCAGTGCGATCAAACAAAGCGGTAATCTTTGGCTACCCGATTTTCACGGCACGAGGTCTTTTCATGAATGCGTTATGCTCGGGCAATCCCTGGCGGGGCAAACCTTTATCGCCCATTGCATGGAAGGAGAGAAGACGCGCGCTGAAGCCTTGGAATCGGATGTGTTTGTATTCATTGGTCCCGAAGGAGATTTCACAGCTGAAGAGGTTCAGGAAGCCATTGCCCAAGGGTACAAGCCCCTGGAGTTGGGCAATACCCGTTTGCGGACTGAAACAGCGGCCCTGGCTGCTTGTGTGCTTTTCAATATCCGCTGAATCATCAACAGCAGGTTGTGAGCAGTTAAGCGGTTTGTTGGGATAATCTGTCGTCCAAATTGCCAAGAAGGGCTCACAGAGCCAGTGGAAATGCAACGCGTGTTGCATCAGGGGTTCAGGAACAACACGCAAAGCAGCATGATCAGGCAAATACCGGTAATATCGAGCAGGAAACCGGCGCGCATCATTTGTCCGCTACGGATACGGCCTGCACCGAACACGATGGTATTGGGCGCGGTTGCAATGGGCAACATGAAACCCATGCTGGCGGCAAGGGTGGCTGGTAACATAAGCGACAACGGATCCAGGTTGAATCCGTTTTGTATGGACAACAACACCGGGAGGATGAGTTGAATAGATGCCACATTGCTGGCAAACTCGCTAACCAAAGTAACCAGCAGAACCACGAACAGCTGCAACTGCCATAATGGGATACCGCGCAAGCCCGATAAGTGATTGGCGAGCTGATTGCTAAGTCCGGTTTGCTCGAAACCGTAAGCCAGAGCGAAACCGCTTCCGAACAACAATATCACGTGCAAGGGCAACTTGCTTGCATCTTTCCATTCCAGCAGTTTTTCGCGCTGGCTATGGCGCAGGCTGGGTCCGGATTGATCTGGAATGAAGAACAAAAGGAGGGCAACAGCCACCGCTACGGTACTGTCTTGTATCCAGACCGGCTTGGGAAACAAGTGCGACCAGCCGGGAAGCTTAAAGTTGCCGGCCTGAAACCCTTCGCGGGTAAACCAGAGCACTATGGCCAGCAAGAAGAGCCAACCCACCCGTTTCTCTGCAACGCTCCAGTTCTTCTTTTCCGGAACCGGGTTCCGGATGATGGTCTTCGCATCAGGCATGAACAATGCGGATAAGATGAGATAGCTGAGGAATAAAAACAACAGTGAAACAGGAGCCGCCAGCGTAAACCAGCGTGCAAAGTCAATGCCTCCATGATCTGCATAATGCGTGAGATAAAAACGGTAGAAAACCATGTTGGGCGGCGTTCCGACGAGGGTTGCCATTCCGCCTATTGTGGCCGAGAATGCCAAACCCATAAGCAAACCGGCGCCGAAACGCTGTGCCTTTCCGGCATCATCCTGCCACTGCCCCGCCATTTCCTGCACGATGGCCATCACAGCCGCCAGCATCATCATTACCGTAGCCGTATTGGATACCCACATGCTTACAAACCAGGTACAGCCCATTACAGCCAGGAGCACGCGTCGCGGAGAAGTTCCGGCTTTGGCCAGGGCAAAGCGCGCAATACGCTTGTGCAATCCGTGTTTCTCCACAGCAAAGGCAAGCAAGAATCCGCCAATGAAGAGAAAGATGACTTGATCCATGTACTGCGCTGCCACGTCGCGCACATCTGCGATGGCAAGCACCGGCATGAAAACGATTGGCAACAGGGAGGTTACAGCCAGGTGAACGGGTTCCAGCATCCACCATAATGCCATCCAGACAATCAATCCGCCCATCCATGCCTGCGGCGAAAACGCAGGGCCAAGCCATTCGCTGACCGCAATAAGACAGGCAGCAACAGGCCCAAGAGCCAAAGCGAGATTGGTTTTTACGGGTCCGGGTAGCAAGGCCTGCAAGATATTCCAAGGCGGAGAATTTAGATTTAGCATTTTAATCCGGGAAAGCAGCGTCGGAATAGGTCATGGAACAAAGCTGCACATGAAGCAATCCATTGTTCAATGTTGTATTGGTATGCAGAGAATGATCATATCGACCTGGATCTTTGTCCTTCGGGTTCATTTTACAGATTAGTCTGAAGCATGCAACAAGGCCATAAAATGCCGTTTACGCTTAGATGTAAACAGCGTTGAATCAAGAATTTAGGGTTTTGGTTTTACTGTTACAGGTATCGAAGTGACTGCTTCAGCATAATCTGGCACGGTGGTTTGAAGGGCTTGAACTTTTCCCCTTACAGCGCCTCCTTGCACCTAATTTTGCCGTGTGAATGTCCTTATACTCGGATCCGGTGGCAGAGAGCATGCATTTGCATACGCGCTGCAGCAAAGCAAGGTGGTAGATGAACTTTTCATCGCACCCGGCAATGCAGGTACCGCAAATTGCGGAACCAATCTGCCGTTTTCTCCCACTGATTTTGAAGCGGTATTCCAGGCTTGCAGGGAACACAAAATAGATGTTTTGTTGCCTGGTCCGGAAGATCCGCTTGTCAAAGGCATCAGCGATTACATGGAACAAGCCGCAGCATCAGACGGAGGTGCGCCAATCTTCGTTGCCGGACCATCAGCGGCTGCAGCTAAGCTTGAAGGCAGCAAAGACCATTCAAAGTCATTCATGCTGCGCCATGGAATTCCCACTGCTGCTTACCAGAGTTTTGGAAAGGATAATCTGTCGGAAGGGAGAGCCTTCCTGCACACCTTGCGCCCGCCTTACGTGTTAAAAGCGGATGGATTGGCCGCAGGAAAAGGTGTCCTGATTCTGGATAACCTCAACGAGGCAAGCGAAGCGCTGGATGAAATGATCCTCTCGGGCCGCTTTGGCGCTGCAGGTGAACGGGTAGTGATAGAGGAATTCCTGCACGGGATTGAAATCTCGGTTTTTGCCATCAGCGACGGCAACAACTGGCAGGTTCTTGGTTCGGCCAAAGATTACAAGCGCATTGGCGACGGCGACACCGGTCCGAACACCGGAGGTATGGGCGCCGTAAGCCCTGTTCCTTTCGCCAACGATGCATTCATGCAGAAGGTGAATGAACGTATCCTCGAACCAACATTTCGCGGACTGCAGCAGGAAGGCACACCGTTTACCGGATTCTTGTTTGTCGGACTCATGAACTGCGGCGGAGACCCTTATGTAATCGAGTACAATGTGCGTATGGGTGACCCTGAAACAGAAGTTGTGATACCGCGTTTGGCCAATGATTTCGGCGAAATCCTACAAATGATGCAAGCAGGTAAAATGGAGGAGATACAAATCCGGAGCCGTCCGGAAACCGCGGTGGGTGTTGTCTTGGTGAGTGGTGGTTACCCAGGCGATTATCCCAAAGGGAAAACAATCCAAAGCCAACCGGCTGCAATGCCCGCTGAAACGATATGTTACCACGCAGGAACATCAGACATCAACGGAATCCTGAGTACGGCCGGTGGCCGCGTGATGGTGCTTAGCTCGCTCGCAAGCGGCATCGAAGCTGCAGCGGCCTTGAGCTATAAAGCAGTTGATGCCATCCGGTTTGAAGGAATGAACTACCGCAGCGATATCGGAAAAGACCTGATCGCTTTAAGCAACCTGTCAGAATGAGCAACCCTCCACCATACAGCCGACTGCGCAAGCACGCCACCGCCAGGCATTTATTAAACCGCCTGCTGGGCTATTTCCTGCGCGGATTGCTCGTCATTCTGCCTATTGCGGCTACTGGTTGGTTGCTGTACAGCCTGATTTCCATCGCCGACAACGCCATACAGGAGAATGTGCTAAAAACCCATATTCCGGGTTTGGGCGTGCTGATCATTATCCTCACCATCACCCTCGTTGGCATGTTTGCCACCGGTTTCATCACCCGGCCGCTTTTCGAACTTTTCGATACGCTCATGGAGCGGGCTCCCGGCGTGAAGCATATTTATTCGTCGGTTAAAGATATGACGGAGGCTTTCGTGGGAGATAAAAGAAAGTTCACCGAGCCGGTAAGAGTAAAGCATGCTGAAGGCGTATACCGCGTTGGTTTCCTTACACAGCGCGATATGGCGCATATCTCCATGCCTGGTTTCAGCACCGTTTACCTGCCTTTTTCCTACGCGGTTTCCGGTGAAGTATGGCTCGTTAAGAACGAACTGATTGAACCCCTGGATGCAGAAGCCCCCGGATTGATGAAATTTATTCTGAGTGGAGGCGTAAGCGGGCTGGACAGCGAAAGCTAAGGCCGTACAGCCGCCAGCCGGGTGGAATTTTTGCCCTCAGCATGTGTATCTTCGCGCCCGTTTAATTGCAAACATGCCCTATTTCTTCACTTCCGAGTCCGTTTCAGAAG
>Ga0209972_10000200_pt1 | contig 60524 bp, 43 predicted proteins | sample NOAtaG_7_FD_187302 | JGI IMG/M metagenome (GOLD analysis project Ga0209972, IMG submission 187302) | Freshwater lake microbial communities from Lake Erie, under a cyanobacterial bloom - NOAA_Erie_Diel1S_2200h metaG (SPAdes) (version 2) | ecosystem: Environmental > Aquatic > Freshwater > Lake ... | reverse complement strand
GGGGGCTGCCCGGCTGATCGGCGTGTGTTATCCTCGGAGCTCCCATGGCTGCTTCTCCTGTGTCGCCCGCTGCTGCGTCCGCTCCGTCCGCCGGCTTTTCGGGGGCGGCATCGCCGGGCATTGGCGGCGGGAGGCCGCTGCTGGTGGTGAATCAGGTGAGCAAGCGGTTCGGGCCGACGGTGGCGCTGGACAATGTGAGCGTGGAGTTTGTCGCCGGCGAGGTGCACGCTTTGATGGGGGAGAACGGGGCGGGCAAGAGCACGCTGGGCAAGGCGATCGCGGGGCTGCATAAGCCGGAGTCGGGGACGATCACGCTGGAGGGCAGGCCGCTGCCGCCGGGGTCGATCCACGATGCGTTCGCGGCCGGTGTGCGGATCGTGCACCAGGAGTTGGCGCAGTGCAACAACCTGTCGGTGGCTGAGAACCTGAGCCTGCACGACCTGCCGACGCGGCGGGGGATGCTGGACCGGCGGGCGATGGCCGAGCGGGCGGCGAGGCTGCTGGCGGAACTGGCTCCGGAGATCGACGTGGAGGCTCCGCTGGAGACGCTGGCGCCGGGGCGGCGGCAGATCGTGCAGATCGCCAGTTCGCTGGATGAGGACGCGGCGCGGGGGCTGGTGCCCAAGGTGATCACCTTCGATGAGCCGACCAGTTCGCTGTCGGTGGCAGAGGCGGACCGGCTGATGGCGATCGTGCGGCAGTTGGCGGCGCGGGGGCTGCTGGCGATTTATGTGTCGCACCGGATGAACGAGATCTTCGCGTGCTGCGATCGCGTGAGCGTGCTGCGGGACGGGAAGTATGTGGCGACGTCGGTGGTGAAGCAGATCGACGAGCCGACGCTGATCTCGCAGATGATCGGGCGGCGGATTGATCCGTCGGCCAACAGGCGGAGCGGGCGCGGGGCGGAGGTGGCCCTGCCTGAGGACGGGGCCGCCCACCATGCCAAGCCGGATGCGGAGCCGTTGCTGACGGTGCGGGGGCTGAACTCGCCGGGCCGCCTGCGGGAGATCTCGCTGCAGGTGCGGGCGGGGGAGATTGTGGGGCTGGGCGGGCTGGTGGGGGCGGGGCGGAGTGAGTTGCTGGATGCGATCTTCGGTCTGGACGCGGGGGCGAGCGGGCAGATCAGCGTGGGCGGGGCGGAGTTGGCGATCGGGAAGCCGGCGGCGTCGATCGCGCAGGGGATGGGCTATGTGCCGGAGGACCGCAAACTGCAGGGGTTGTTCTTTGATCTGGGGATCGGCGAGAACACGGTGATGCCGCTGATGCCGTGGCTGGCGGGTAAGTTCGGCTGGCGGAAGCAGGGGGACGAGCGGGGGATGGTGCGGGAGCGGTTCGGGCGGCTGGCGGTGAAGGCGGCGTCGACGGCGGCGTTGCCGGGCTCGCTCTCGGGCGGCAACCAGCAGAAGCTGCTGCTGGCCAGGTGGCTGGGCGGGCGGACGAAGGTGCTGCTGCTGGATGAGCCGACGCGCGGGATTGATGTGGGGACCAAGACGGAGATCTACAAGCTGGTGTGGCGGGCGGCTGACGAGGGGCTGGCGGTGCTGCTGGTGTCCAGCGAGATGCCGGAGTTGCTGGCGCTGTCAGACCGGGTGCTGGTGATGTGCGAGGGGGAGATCACCGGGGAACTGCAGGGGGACGAGATGACGCAGCAGAACATTCTGCGGCTGGCGACGCTGAAGCACTCGCAGGCGAGTGCGGGGGCGGGCGGGGTGGTGGGCGGGGGGCACGCGGCAGGAGGCACACGATGAGCGGCACGCACGCGGGCGGGCGGATTGACAGGCGGCTGGCGGAACTGGGCATTGTGTTGCCGGAGCCGGCCAAGCCGGTGGCGGCGTATGTGCCGACGCGGCTGGTGGGCGGGCTGCTGTACGTAAGCGGGCAGATTCCGCTGAGCGGGGGTGTGGCGCTGGCGACGGGGATTGTGGGGGAGGCCGTGACGCTGGAGCAGGCCAAGGTGTGCGCCCGGCAGTGCGTGCTGAATGGGCTGGCGGCGGCGAGGGCGGCCTTGGCGGATCGGGGCGGGCTGGACGCGGTGGCGAGTGTGGTGAAGGTGGGGTGCTTTGTGGCGGCGGGGCCGACGTTCACGGCGCACCCGCAGGTGGCCAACGGGGCCAGCGAGTTGCTGGTGGAGGTGTTTGGCGAGGCGGGGCGGCACGCGCGGGCGGCGGTGGGGTGCCCGAGCCTGCCGCTGGGTGTGCCGGTGGAGGTGGAGTTTGTGTTTGAGGTGAGGTGAAGCGGGCACGGGGCAAGGGGTGGCGGGGGAGGCAGCGCGAAGGTCCGGCATGCTGCGACGCATTTCTCTGGCCAACAAGTGCTTGCTGCTGTTCGGGCTGGCGGTGGTGGCGATCGTGGCGGCGGCGCTGACGGTGGCGTGGTTCCGCATGAACGCGATGGTGGATGAGGCGGAGTTTGAGCAGGCGAGGCAGGTGGGTGCGGTGTATGAGGTGATGTGGCGGGAGCAGGTGCGGGCGGGGGCGGCCAACCCGGCGGCGGGTTCGCGGATTGTGGTGAGCGGGGATGCGGTGGAGTTTGTGCCGGCGGGGGCAGCGGGCAACGGGGAAGGGGGCGGCCCGGGGCGGGCGGTCAGCGGCTTTGCGTCCGAGGCGTTCGCGGCGTTCAGCGGCGACCAGCGGCTGGGGGAGGTCTCGAATGTAAGTTGGGCGTGGAGCGTGCGGGAGTATCAGGTGGCCAGGGCGGTGCGGGAAGCGGCGGCGGACGCCGGGGGCGGCGGGGCGGCGGCGCGGCTGCTGGGCGTGGTGGTGGTGAGCCGGCCTTCGACCGCGGCGGCGCAGGCGATGTGGGTGAACACGGCGTTTCTGGCGTCGGTCGGCGTGCTGTCGCTGGGGCTGGCGGTGCTGGTGTTCTACTTGATCACCAGCAAGATCATTCTGGAGCCGGTGCGGCAGTTGCGTGAGACGGCCGACGAGGTGCGTGAGGGGAACCTGCAGACGCGGTCGGACATCGCCACCGGTGATGAGTTTGAGGATCTTGCCGAGGCGTTCAACGCCATGCTGGCGGCGCTGCAGACCAACCAGGAGCAGGTGCGGGCGATCAACGCATCGCTGGATGAGAAGATCAACCAGTTGGCCGAGCGGAACAGCATGCTGGCCGAAGCGGCGCAGCTCAAGGGCGAGTTTCTGGCGAATGTGACGCACGAACTGCGCACACCGCTGAACTCGATCCTGGGGTTTGCGGAGCTGCTGGAGGAGCAGGCGAGCCGGGAGGTGGAGAGCGGTGAGGAGAGCGGGCGGCTGGCCAAGCGGCGGCGGTACATCGACAACATTCTCTCGGCGGGGCGGACGCTGCTGGACCTGATCAAAGGTCTGCTGGAGATGGCCCGGGTGGAGGCGGGGAAGGTGGAGATCAAGCTGCGGCCGGTGAACGTGCGGTCGTTGTGCGAGCAGTTGGTGGCGATGATGACGCCGCAGGCGGACAAGCGGGGCGTGCAGTTGATCCTGGAGGTGGCGGAGAACATTCCGGTGATTGAGACCGACGAGGGCAAGCTGCAGCAGGTGGTGTTCAACCTGCTGTCCAACGCGGTGAAGTTCACCGGGGACATGGCCGAGGAGTTGCGGGCGGTGGACCAGCAGAAGGCGGCGGAGGCGGAGATGGACGGTGTGGAGCCGCCGACGCCGAGCAGTCGGCCGGCGGTGGTGACGCTGCGGGCGGACGCGCTGATCTCGCGGACGCTGGAGAACGGGCAGACTGAAGACCGGGTGCGGATCAGCGTGCTGGACACGGGGCCGGGCATTGCCCCGGAGGATCAGAAGCGCATCTTCGAGAAGTTCACGCAGCTGGACAGCGGGTACGGCCGCAAGCACGCGGGGACGGGGCTGGGGCTGGCGATCTGCAAGGAACTGACCACGCTGCTGCAGGGGGATTTGCACGTGGACTCGGAATTGGGGCGGGGCTCGATGTTCTCGGTGATTCTGCCGTTGAAGGTGGACCCGACGCGGGCGGCGGAGAACAAGCTGGAACTGATGTTCCGGTCGTCGCTGACGACGACGCGGGCCGGGGGGTGATGAGAAGCTGGCGAGGGAGATGGCCCAAGTGGGGGAGCGAACGGGCGGCGGGCGGTGGGGGGATGGCGGTTGGGGGCGGCGGGGGGCCGTGGGGCGGGTTGTCGGTTACGGGGCGAAAGACTGAAAATGTGATGGGGCGGAGTGAGATTCTCAACGAACCGGTTGCAACCTGCCGACGAACAGTTCATAGTTCCTTGCATCAGCCCGCCCCTGCACTGGCCCGGTGGACCCACACGAACCCACCACGGCCGCCGCGGGGCAACGGACTGACGACCGGTGAGCACGGGGAAATGCGTGCAGGCCGGGCGATGTGCCGCAGGAGTCGTCTTGCGGAGTGGAGTTGGGCGGCCGGTCTTCCCGAGATCACCGGTGTCGGCTCAGCAGGGCTCTCCAACGAAAGGAGGTGGTCCAGTGCAGAATCGGATCAACAAGGGGCACAGCCTGTGAGGCTGGCTCGACGGAGTCGCTACCCGACGCCTCTGGGACGTTTCGGCAGGTAAGCGCCGGACGGATCACGCGATGGGCAGGCTGCCCCGAAGCACGAAAGTGCACAGCCCCCGCCGGCACCCGCCGAGCGGGGGCTGTCGTTTTTGGGGCCGAAGACCGCGTCGGTGCCGAGGATCGAATCGGCATCGCGATCATGGCGGCTCGACGGGTGATCAGAGGGTTTGGCCGAGGACCCAGAGCAGAATGGCCATGAGGGCGAGTGCGGCGAAGGCGGCGGCGGCGACGACGCGGCGGAGGTTCCGGGATGCGGGCTCTGGGTGGTCATGCGTCCAGGTGCGGGGCCAGAGCAGCAACGCGAAGAACGGACAGACGGGCAGGAGAGGGCGGAAGAGATCGAGCGGGCTGAAGAAAGTGGGTATGGCGACGCGGTTGGAGTGGCGGAGCGAGTCTCCGGTGAAGGGTGAAGCGGGCGGGTTGGGGATTCCGGCGGTGGGGATGGCGGAGAGGGTCACGATCGGGGCGTTGATGAGGTCGCCGGTGGTGACTGTGGGCTGGAGAATGGTGCCGACGGCGAGGGGAGGCTGGTCGCGAGTGTTGAGCCCGAGCAGGTCGATGTGGCGGCCGAAGCGGTCGCCCCGTCCGTCGGCGTAGACGTTGGGGACGATGAGGACGGCGGTGGACGAGTCGAGCACGACAGCGTGGGCGGTGTAGACCTGCTCGGGCGTCGCCTTGGAAGCGGCGTAGATGGGGTTGGGGGGGGCGGCCCAGTCCGCGGCCAACTGCAGACGGCGCGCATCGGAAATGCCGGGCGCAGACACGAGAAGCAGCGCAAGCCCGACGCCCAGCCACGTGCCGCCGAGGGGACGGGGCCGGCGCAGCAGGGTGAGCCAGCACGCGCCGACGACGATGCCGCTCAGGGCGTTGAGCGTCAAGATGCTGGTGGTCGGCGGGCGGGCCGCGAGCAGCAGGGCTATGCCGACGCCGACACTCCAGAAGGTGAGTGTGCGGGTCAGGGTGAGGCCCCTGACACCTCGCCGGGCGAGGTGGATGAGCAGGGTGATGGCCAGTGACGCGCCGCAGGCGAGCACGAGCATGGAAAGCCAGGCTGCTGGCTGGCCGTCGGCGTTGATGATGCCGCCGGCGGATCGGCTGATGGGGCCGACGAGATGGGCGGACGCGGTGCCCACGATCAGGCCGAGCGAGGTGGCGGCGGCGATGCGGGCATGTCGCCGGACGAACCACTCTGACAGCAGGAGCGGGGCGGCCCCCAGCAGGGCCACCACCGAAATCGGCCGCAGGTGGGCATCGGGGATGAGGTTGGCGGCCATGGCTGCGCAGGCGGCCACGGCCGCACCGGCGAGTGCAACGCGACGCTGGGTGGCCACCCTTGCGCCCGCGGGGGCACCGGCGGCGACCTTGGGCCGTCGGCACTCCAACAGCACCGGCCAGATCAGCAGCGCGACGGCCGTACCGATGGTGATCAGCGACCAGTTCGCCATGACGTCCCCTGCGGGTGGTTCACCACCCGGCCACCTTGGTCTGGAAGGCCAGCACGCGGCGGCTGGCGGTGACGTAGAGCGTCTTGCCGTCATCGCCGCCGAAGGCGACGTTGGTGCAGCCCTGCAGCGGCACGTGCTGGAGCACGGCGCCCTGGGTGTCGAGCACGTAGAGCCCGCCGGGGCCGGTGGTGTAGATGCGACCTTCGCGGTCGGTCTTCAGGCCGTCGGGCACGCCCCGGCCCTTCTCGGGGAGTTTGCACAGCAGTTTGCGTTCGCCGATGGTTCCGTCGGCGGCGACCTCGTGCGACCAGATCTCGCGGGCGCCGGCGTCGGCGACGTAGATGCGCTTGCCGTCGGGCGAGGTGGCGACGCCGTTGGGGCGCTTGTAGGCCTCGCTGACGACCTTGAGTTCGCCGCCGGGGGCAAGGACGAAGACGCCCTCGAACTTGAGTTTGCGGGCGTCGCGGGGCACGAAATAGGCCGGGTCGGTGAAGACGATGCGGCCGCCGGGGAGGATGACCAGATCGTTGGGGCTGTTGAGGCGGTCCTCACCGAGGGCCTGGGCGAGGACGCTGGCCTTGACGGCGTCGGGGGCGACAGTCTCGCCGGCCTTGGGGAGGCTCCAGCGGGTGATGCGGCCGTCGCTCTCGGCGGAGACGACTGTGCCGTCGGCATCAATGGCGTTACCGTTGGCGCGGCCGGAGGGCTTGCGGACGGGCTCGGCCTTGCCGCCGGGGGCGAGGCGGAAGACGGTGTTGGCGGGGATGTCGGAGAAGAGCAGCACGCCGCCCTTGTTATCGGGGCCCTTGACCCAGATGGGGCCTTCGGTGAACTGGAAGCCCTCGGCGACGACCTTGGATTCGCCGAGGATGAACTGCTCAGATGCGGCGGCGGTTGGCGAGGGGGCCGGGGCGGTGGGGGCCGGGGCGGTGGGGGCCGGGGCGGTGGCGGGCGCGGCAGCGGGCGCGGCCGACGGGGCTTGGCCGGCGAGGGTGGCCAGGGAGCAGGTGGAGAGCAGCAGGGCGGTGGCGAGGGCGGGGGTGTTCATGGGGATTCCGGGGCAGAGGCGGCAGGGGGGAGTGCGGATGTCCGATGTTGGGGATGATTGGTGGGACGGCCGTGAGGCGGGACCGGCCCGGATACCGTACCCCGCCCGAATGGCTGGAGGATGTGCCGCGGCGAGCGGCCCAGGCTTCGGGCGGAGTGCTTTGGAGGGGTGGGTACTGGAGACCAGCATGGCCCGCGTTGTACGCATCGAGCCCACGTCGCCTTACAAGATTGAGCCGGGGACTCTGCCGGCGGACAAGGCGGTGTTCATCTGCCAGTGCGGGCTGTCGCAGAAAATGCCGTTTTGTGATGGGCGGCACAAGATCGCCCGCACCGAGGAGCCGGGGAAGCTGTACGTGTACGACAAGGAAGCGACGCGGGTGGTGGAGACTCGGCCTGATGCCGGCACGCCGTGAAATCGGGGCGGAGGTGATTCCGAAGCAGGGGCGGGTGGTGGTAGGGGGGGCGTGGCAGGGGAGGGTGTGCGTGGGAGGCAGGGGGCCGCTGCACGTCCGGTCTTCGCCTGGGTGGGGCGGGACGGACTTCCAGGAGTTGGATCCATGCGAATTGCTGCTGTTGTTGCCCTTGCTGGTTTGGCTGTTGCGTGCCCGCTGACCGACGCCCGCGTTCATGCCGCTGAGTCGGCGACGGTTCACGTCGCGGCGGCGGTGAAGGAGATGAAGGTCGGGCTGCTGGAGTTGGAGGGTGCGATCAAGGAGCGGCAGGCGGCCGCCGGGTTGTTTGGCGAGACGGGCAAGGGGCAGACGCTGCGCGATGTGATCGCGGCGCTGAACAACGCGGCGAAGGACGATTCGCTGGCGGGTGTGGTGATCCGGCTGAAGGACGCGGAGCTGACGGCGACGCACATCCAGGAGTTGGCGCCGGCGATCAAGGCGGTTCGGGACGCGGGGAAGAAGGTGCACTTGTTCGCTGAGGGCTACAGCGCTTTGGAACTGCGGCTTGGAGCGTTGTGCGACCGGGTGCTTGTGCAGTCGGGCGGCGGGGTGATGCTGCCGGGGGTTCACATCGACGAGATGTACCTGGCGGACATGTTCGCGTGGGCGGGGATCAAGGCGGACTTCGTGCAGGTGGGGGACTTCAAGGGGGCCAGCGAGATGTACGCCAACTCCAAGCCGAGCAAGGCGTGGGAGGAGAACATCAACGGGCTGCTGGACAGCATGTACGGCGAGTTGCGTGCGGAGCTGAAGGCGGGGCGGAAGCTGAACGACGCCAAGCTGGACAAGGCCATGGAGGAGGCGTGGCTGGCCAGCGATGCGACGGCAGTGGCGACGGGGCTGGTGGACGAGGCGGTGGACCTGCCGAACCTGGAGAAGGCGGTGGCCAAGGCCCACGGCTCACCGGATGCGAAGGTGGAGTGGAGTGAACTGCTGGGCAAGAAGGACAAGACGGATCTGGCCAACGCCAACCCGTTCACGCTGTTCAGCAAGATGTTCCAGAAGCCGGACCACTCGCCCAAGCGGGCGACGATCGCGGTGGTGCACATTGACGGGGCCATCGTTGATGGCGACTCGTCGTCAGGCGGGCTGCTGTCGGGCGGCTCGTCGGTGGGGTCGCGGACGATCCGCCGGGCACTGGCTGAACTGGAGGACAACGACCTGATCAAGGGTGTGATCCTGCGGATTGACTCGCCGGGCGGGTCGGCGATCGCCAGCGAGGTGATCTGGCAGGGCGTGCGGCGGGTGGCGGCCAAGAAGCCGGTGTGGGCGTCGGTTGGCGGGATGGCGGCCAGCGGCGGGTACTACATCGCGGTGGGTGCGGACAAGATCTATCTCAACCCGTCGTCGATCGTGGGGTCCATCGGCGTGGTGGGCGGGAAGTTCGCCCTCGGCGGGCTGATGGACAAGATGAAGATCAACATCGTGCCGCGTTCGCGTGGACCCCGGGCGGGGATGATGTCGATCGCCAGCGGCTGGAGTGACGCGGACAAGGCGTTCGTGAAGGCCAAGATGACCGAGACGTACGAGCAGTTTGCCGGTCGGGTGAGCCAGGGCCGGAAGGAGATTGACCTGTCCAAGACCGCCGAGGGCCGGCTGTTCACGGGTCAGAAGGCCATTGAACTGAAGATGGCCGACCGGATGGGCGGGGTGCAGACGGCGATCAACGACCTGGCCGGGCAGTTGAGCCTGGCCTCCGGCTCGTACGACGTGATGGACTGGCCGGCCCCCAAGGGTCTGGAGGAGATGCTGGAAAACCTCTTCGGCGGCATCGGCGTGACGGCACCGAGCGGGGAGGCGGCCGGGGTGTCGCTGTGGGCGCAGATCGACCGGGCCGGTGCGGCGGTGCTCGGTCAGGACGCCTGGCGGCAGGTGCGTGAGCCGATGTCGGCGGCGCTGCAGATGCAGCGTGAGCCGGTGCTGCTGATCGGGCCTCGCGTGCTGATCTTCCGGTAAGCCCGGCGGCGCGAGCAGATGATGTCAAAGCAACAGGCCCGGCGAGTGCGTCTTGCCGGGCCTGTGTGTTTTTGCTTTGGAATGGAGCGGCCGGATCAGACCGTTTCGATTTCCTTCTGCTTGGCGGCAGTGAGGGTGTCGGTCTCGGTCTCGTACTTCTTGAGCAGGTCCTGGACTTCCTTCTTGAGCTGCTCGATCTCGTCTTCCGGGACGTGGGCGGCGCCGCCCTTGAGGGCGTCGGCGTGCTTGTTGCCGTCGCGACGGGCGTTGCGGAGGGAGACCTTGGCCTCCTCGGCGATCTTCTTGCAGAAGGCGGAGAGCTGCTTGCGGCGGTCGCCTGAGAGGGGCGGAATGTTGATGCGGACGGCCTTGCCGTCGGAGATGGGGTTGAGGCCCAGGCCGGAGGTCTCGATGGCCTTCTTGATGTCACCGATGGCGCCGACGTCGAAGGGCTTGATGAGGATCTGGGTGGGCTCGGGGACGCTGATGGCGGCGAGGGACTTGAGGTCGGTCTGGGAGCCGTAGTACTCGACGCGGACGAACTCGACGATGGACGGGCTGGCCCGGCCGGTCCGCACGCCCTTGAGCTCCTTCTTGAGGTGCTCCAGGGCCTTGGTCATGAGTTGCTCGGTTTCCTTGAGGATCGAATCGGGCGTTGCCATGGTCGTGGTGCTCGGGGTGGTCTGGCCGGCGTGTCGCCGGCGGGGTTCGTGTACGTGAGAGTCGGTACTTTACGTGTGCAGAACGCGGGCGGCGATCAGCCCTCGGCGGTGATCAGGGTGCCGAGCGACTGGCCCTCGACGACGCGGCGGATGTTGCCGGGGGTCTTGAAGTCGAAGACCAGGATGGGCAGGTTGCGTTCCTGACACATGGTGAAGGCGGTCATGTCCATGACCTGCAGGTTGCGGGTGATGGCGTCCATGAACGAGAGGCGGTCGAGCTTGGTGGCCGAGGGGTCCTTGCGGGGGTCGGCGGTGTAGACGCCGTCGACCTTGGTGGCCTTGAGGATGACCTGGCAGTCCAGTTCAAGGGCGCGGAGCGCGGCGCAGGTGTCGGTGGTGCAGAAGGGGTTGCCGGTGCCGGCGACGAGGATGACGACGCGGTTTTTCTCCATGTGGCGGAGGGCCCGCTGGCGGATGAAGGGCTCGGCGACGGCCTTAACCTCGATGGCGGACATGACGCGGCTGTCAACCCCGGCGGCGCGGAGGCCCTCGCGGAGGGCCAAGCCGTTGATGATGGTGGCCAGCATGCCCATGTAGTCGGCGGTGGCCTGGTGGATGTGGCCGATGTTGGCCAGCTGGGCTCCGCGGATGAAGTTGCCGCCCCCAACGACGATGGCCATCTGCACGCCGGTGGCGACGGCCTCGCGGACTTCCTTGGCGATCACGTCGATTTCGGACGGGGAGAGGCCGGTGGCTCCGCCGGCGCCCAAGGCCTCGCCGCTGAGCTTGAGCAGGACGCGGTTGTAGCGGCCTGGGCCGGTGGGGGAGGGTTTCTGACCGTTGGCGGAGGCGGTGGCCATGGGCGGGGTACTCGGCGGGCGGTGTGGGCGACGGGGCGGGGGGTGGTTTGGGGTGGAAGGGGCAGGGGGGCGGGCGGGTGTGAATCAGAGGGGCAAACCCGGCGGAAAGCCCGCCGGCGCCGCATGGTACGGGGATGAGGGCGGGGCTGCCGGAGCCGGGGGGGGTGCCCGGGGATGGGGCGTGGATGGAACCGGTGGGCGGGGCGGTGCGGACCGAAGGCGAGCGGCGGTGCTGCGGCGGATGCCGTTGGGGTGGATGCCCGGGGGCGAGGCAGAGAGTTGTCTCGCAGGGCCGCCTGTTCCGACGTGAGGCTGCGCGGCGGATGGCAGCGAGGTCTTGGGCTGGCGGAAGACCCTAACCTTTGCTGAGCGTGCGGCGGCCGGTACGTGCTTGGCGGCTGGTGAGGGCCCGCCGATGGCCGGAGCAGACGGGGGAGAGCGACGGCGGCGAAGGGTGGCGACCGGCCGCGCATCGAGTGTGTCCGCCTGACGAGGCCACCGGCTTGGACCAGATCCTCGGCGACAGAAGGATGCCAGCGAACATGCGTGAGCCCAACGAGGTGACCAGCAACGCAGCGGTCGTGACCTCAGCGAGGTCTTCAACATCGGGCATGTCCGGCGGACTGGGCGGGGAGGAAGCTGCGAGCTGGCGGGAATGGCTGCCGCCGATCGCGATGCGGGCGGCGATCGCGGGGATCGCGATCTCGCTGGTGGTGCACGTGGTGCTGCTGATGGTCAGCGGGGTGATTCGCATCGGCTCGGGCGGGGGCGAGGGCACGCCGGGGCCGGTGCCGGGGGTGGAGGTGGCGGTGATCACCAACACCGAGTTGGCGGCGCTGGAGAGCGCTCCGCTGAGTTCGCTGAACCCGGGTGTGGATGATGTGACCCAACAGGTGCCGGGGAACGATCTGCAGACGATGCCTTCGATCGACACGCCGGGCGGACAGGCGACTCCGGGGACAGGCGACCTGGGCGGCGTGGGCACGGGGCTTGGCGGGGCGGGCAGCGGCAGCGGGATCGGCATTGGCGACGGAGCGGGCGGATCGGGGGGAGGGGGAACGCGGTTCTTCGGCGTGGAGGCGCGGGGCAGCCGCTTTGTGTATGTCGTGGACGTGTCGGGCTCGATGCAGGGCGAGAAACTGCAGGCACTGAAGGTGAATCTGATCGAGTCGATACAGTCGGTGGTGGAGTCGGGCAGCGTCGTGGTGATTCCGTTTTCCAGCGATGCGCGGCCGCTGCTGGGGCGGGAACGCTGGACCGACGCCAGCGATCGGGCCAAGGCGGACTTTGCGCGGGCGATCCAGGCGCTCGGGGCCGAGGGCGGCACCAACCCGATCCCGGCGTTGACCATTGCGCTGGGGCTGCGGCCAAGGCCGGATGCGATCTACTTCATGACCGATGGGTTGTTTGAGGAAGAGGTGGCGGACGTGCTGGAGCGCGTGAACCGCGGGGCTGCCAAGGTGCCGATTCATTGCATCTCGCTGGTGGACCGCTCCAGCGAGCACCTGATGCGGCGGATCGCCAAGTCTTCCGGCGGAAGTTACAACCATGTGGAGGGTCGCCCGTGACGCCATGGCGTGCCATTGGCCCGTGGGCCGGATGTGCGGTGGTGTGTGCGGTTGCCGGAGGTGTGTCGGCGGCGCCGGCGGAGGTGTTTCTGCGCGGGCGTGTGGCCGGCATGTCGGGCGAGGTGGTGAGCGCGACGGCGGATGGCCTGCGGCTGCGGCTGGGGCCGGATGATGTGGTGCTGCTGGGGTGGGATCTGGTTCGCGAGGTCAAAGGGGAGGGGATTCCGGCGGTGAAGCTGCCGGGAGGTGGCGGTGGGGGTGCGGCGGCGGGGTTGGAGCGGGTGCCGGGGGCGGGGGTGTTCGCGGGGCTGGCGGATGATGCGTGGCGGATCCGCACGCGGTTGGAGCGGGGGGATGTCCGGCGGGCGGAGGAGTTGCTGGAACCGCTGCTGGTCTCGCTGACGGGGGCCGGGGCGGCTTCGGGCACGACGTTGGCGGGGCCGACGGGCACGATGCTGCGCGAGGCGGCGGTGCGGACGCGGCTGGCGCGGGGCTGGACCACTGGGGCGACGCTGGCGTGGCTGCAGTGGCTGGCGGCGAGGCCGAGCGGGGAGCAGACGGCCAGGTGGATGGGCGGCAGCGTGGGCGGGCTGGCCGATGGCTCGCGGGCGCCGGTGATAGATGCGGCGACGGGGCTGAGCCCGTGGCTGCCGCCGGTATTCTCGGCGGCGGCGGTGGGGCGGGGGCTGGGGCCGATGCTGGCGGACCCGGTGTGGGCCTCGCTGGCGGGGGCGGATGGGCAGGCGAAGACGATCGCGGCGTTGTATCGCGTTGCGGCCGAGCACGAGCAGGACCTGATCTCGGGCGGGGCCGGGCTGCCGCCGGCGGCGCTGGGGGGGCTGGTCTCGGGGCAGGCGGGGCCGAGCACGGCGCCGGCGAGCACAACGGTGCTGGCGAGGCTGACGGACATGGTGGCGGCGCGGTGCGGCGATGGGCCGACACGGGCGGCGGCGCGGGCGAGGCTGGAGAGCCGGCTGGCGACGATGCTGCGGCCCCCGGCGAGAAGCCCGGACGCGCCGGTGGAGCCGGGCGAGGGCGAGGCGGTGTCGGAGGCGGGCGGGTGGCAGGAGGCGTGGCTGCGGCTGGCAATCGGGCGATCGCTGGCGCGCGAGAGCGACGTGCGGCAGCAGAGGGCGGCGGTGATTGCGCTGCTGCATCTGCCGGCGAGGTTTGGGGCGGAGTTGCCGGGGCTGTCGGCGGTGGCGCTGGCGGAGGCGGCGGCGCTGGTGGAAGCGATGGGGGACCAGGCGGGGGCTGCGAGCCTGCGGCAGGACCTGCTGGTGCGGTTCCCGGAGTTTGCCATGCGGCTGGAACGGCCAGTGCCGCCGCGGCTGCCGCCGGGGGGCGGTGGGCAGGGGGGCGGCGGCGGACCAGGCGGGTCGGGCGGGGCGCCAGCGGGGCAGCCGGGTGAACCGGCGGAGCCGGAGCCGGAACCGAAGCCTGAGCCTGGCGGGTGAGGGGTGCGGGGACAGGATTGAACTGAACGACGAACGGACGCGATCAGCAACGGCACACCACAGCCTCGGCAGCGGCTAACGATGCCCGGGTCCCATGGAAGGATGAACGCTTGACACCCAGTTTGCACGTGCTTGTTTTCAGCGTGTATGCCGCACTTGGCCAGGCGGCTCCGGCGGCTCCGGCGGCGACCGGAGCGGCAGTCGCCGGCGGGGCAACGCCGGCTCCGGGCGGCTCTGCTGCGGCGGCCCCGGTGGCGGCCAAGTCGCTGCTGGAGTACATCCACGCGGGCGGCTTTGTGGCGTATGTACTGCTGCTGACCTCGGCGGTGGCGCTGGGGCTGGTGATCGCCAACATGGTGATGCTCCGGCGGACGGCGCTGGCCAGGCCGGGTGCGGTGGCGGCGTTGGAGACGCTGCTGCGGGAGCGGAAGGTGGACACGGCGGTGAACTTCTGCCGCCAGCCGGAGAACGACTGCTTTCTGACGCGGGTGCTGGGGGCGGGGCTGCGTCGGGCCAAGTCCTCGCAGTTCGGGGCGCTGGAGATGCGTCCGGCGATGGAGGAGGCGGCGGATCGCGAGGCGGACCGGCTGGAGCGGCTGACGCACCTGATCCGGATCATCTCGGACCTGGCGCCGATGCTGGGGCTGCTGGGCACGGTGATCGGCATCATCAAGGCGTTCGGCACCATCGGCACGCTTGACGGGGTGGCGCGGTCCACGCAGTTGTCGGCGAACATGTCTGAAGCGCTGGTGTGTACGGCGTTGGGGCTGAGCATCGCGATTCCGGCGCTGGTGGCGGCGTCGATCTTCAAGCGGCGAACCGACGCGCTGATCGCTGAGGCCGGCGACACCGCCGAGCAACTGGCCAACCTGTTGCAGGCTCCGGCCGGGGCGGTGGCCGGGCCGGTAGCGCGACCGGTGGCTTCGCCTGGCATGGCTCAGGCGGTTCCGGCGGCGGCAGGGGTGCGGCCGCCGGGGGCGGCGGGTGGGGTGCCCGGGGGTGTACCCGGCAGCGTGCCCGGGGGTGTACCCGGCAGCGTGCCGGGGGGTGTGCCGGCGGCGCGGCCGGCGGCGGTGGGGGGCGCGGGAGCGGTGTCATGAGGCGGCGGCGACGGGCCCCTGAGCAGACGCTGGTGCTGAACATCGTGGCGCTGACGGACGTGGCGTTCCTGATCATCATCTTCTTCATGTTCAGCACGCACTTTGCCCGTACGCAGCAGAGCCCGATGGACCTGCCTCAGCAGCGGGGCCTGACGGCGCCGGAGCAGGCGCTGGCGCAGGTGGTGCTGGAGATCTCCAAGGACGGTCAGCTCTCGCTGATGGGCGGGGGCAAACTGACGCTGGAGGAGGCGGTGCGGGCTGCCGGCGGGGCGGCGGGCTCGGCCGGGGGGCGGGCGCCGACGGCGGAACTGCTGATCCGGGCGGACCGCAACGCGGCGGCGGGGCATGTGAACCGGCTGGCGGCGGCGCTGGCGCGGGCAGGGGTGCGGAACTGGAAGCTGGCCACCGCGGGCGGGTGAGCGCAACTGAGGCGGACCGGGAGCAGCGGGGCGGGGCAACGGAGCGGCACGTGGGATTGCGACGGCGGATCAAACATGAAGAGGCGGGACTGACGCTGCCGCTGGTGGCGTTGCTGGACGTCATCTTTTTCATGTTGCTGTACTTCATGGCGGCGGGCACGCTGACGCCGCCGGAGAACGAGTTGCCGTCGACGATTACGGCGGAGAAGCGGGGGCCTGGGGCGGGCACGTCGGACTTCACCACGCAGGTGCTGCGGGTGGAGGCGAGGCCCAATCCGGCGGGCGGGCCGGCGACGGTGAGCTTTCGCGTGGGTGAGCGGGTGGCGGCCAGCGCGCCGGAACTGCTGGCGGTGCTGACCGCACTGCCCAAGGGGCCCGGGATCATCGTCAAGGTGGCCGATGAGGCGACGGTGGACGCGGCGGCGGCGGCGTTGCAGGTGGTGCAGGATGCGGGGTTCTACAAGGTGAGCTATGTCGCCGGGCCGTGAACACGCACATGGGCTGCTGCTGCGGGCGGGCCTGGCGGCCGGTCTGCTGTGGGCTGCGCCGGCATGGGGGCAGGGCGGGGGCGTGCCGTCGGCGAATGTGCCGGAGGCTGAGGAAGGCCAGACAACAACCACGCCCGAGGGGACGCCGGTGACGGTGCCGGTGTCTCGGCCCAAGCCGGCGGGGGGCACGCCGGCGGCCCCGCTGCCCAGCCAGACGGTGGAGGGGTACCTGGAGCGGCACGGGCTCAAGGCCATACTGGCCGAGCAACTGTCGGTGCGATTGGGCGAGACCAGCGGTGAAGAGCGGGCGGGGATCGCCGACCGGCTCGGGCGGTTGTATGTGGAACTGCTGGGCCAGTCCAGGGACCGTGCGGAGCGGGAGTTCTGGGAAGCGCGAGCGCGGGAGCTGCTGGCCAAGGTGCCCGACGCCCAGTCCGGTGCGCTGCGGGTGGATCTGCTGCGGAGCGCGTACGACGGCGCCGAGCAGGCGGCGGAGCGGTGGCGGCTGCGGCTGGTTGGTGAGGCTGAGCGGGCGGAGACCGAACGCACGCTGGGGCAGCTGCGCAAACAACTGGAGAATCTGGGGACGGACTTTGACCGGCGGGCACGCAACCTGGAGAACGCGCTGGCCAGCGACCGGGCTGACGCACGAATGGAAGAGGAGTTCTCCGAGACCAAACGGCTGCGGCAGGTGTGCTTTTACTACGCGGGATGGGCGGCGGTGTATCAGTCGCTGCTGTCTGGCGGAGAGGGCTTCGGGGAGCAGGGGCTGAAGAGTTTCGGCTGGCTGACGGGCCGCCCGGGCAACCAGGTGGCGGTGCTGGAGCGGCTGCCCAAGGCGATGCTCAAGCACGAGCACATTGCCAGATCTGCGGTGGGGGCGGCGATGTGCCTGGCGCTCAAAGGAGACGATGCGGAGGCCATCCGCTGGCTGGATGTGATTGAGGGGGAGGCGACGACGCCGGCGGTGGTGAAGGCGCAGGCCCTGCCCTGGCGGCTCACGGCGCTGGCCAAGGCGGCCCGCTGGGCGGACATTGACCGGGCGGTTCGCAAGGTGCGGGGCAGCGGTGAGAACGCCCGGCCGCTGCCGGCGGAGGTGGCCCGCCTGCTGGCGGTGCTGTGCCTGAGTTCCACCGCCCGGTCGCCCACGCAGATGGCGCTGGCGAAACTGGCCTTGGAGGATCTGATCGCGCAGGACCAGTCGGCGCAGGTGATTGACCTTGCGGGGATCTTTCCCGGGGCGGAACTGGGGGACCGCGGGTTCATTGCGTTCTACATCAAGGGCACGCGGACGTTCCGCGGGGCGATGGAGCGACTGGCCCGGGAGGCGGGGCTGCCGGCTGACGCCGAGCCGACTGATCCCGCACGCGATGTGGGCACGATCAACGCGTTCCGGCAGGCGGCGGATCTGCTGGATCAGGCTGTCACCCAGCCGGATGTTCCTGCTGGTGAGCAGGAAACGCTGCGGGTGCTGATCGCGGCGGGGCGGGCGGCGTTCTATGCGGGGGACTTTGTGCGGGCGGGGGAGCGGTTTTCGTCGGCGTTTGAGAAGGTGCGCAAGTCACCGGGGGCCTCGGGCGCGGAGGATGCCCTGTGGCTGGCGATCGTGGCGCTCACGCGGGCGGCGGGGCCGACGCCCGGTGCGCAGCCGGCGCAGGAGCAGCGGCTGGAGGAACTCTCCACGCTGTTCGTGCGGACGTTCCCCTCCAGCCCGCGGGCGGCGCGGCTGCTGCTGGATATGCGGTCGCGCAGCGCGGTGGCTGATGAGGAGGCGGTGCGGGTGCTGCTGGCGGTGCCCAGGTCGCTGCCGGTCTATGAAGAGTCGCGGCGGCGTGCGGCGTCGCTGCTGTATGGGATGTTCCGGGCTGCGGGGTCGGCGGATCGCCAGTTTGCGTCGCAGCGGTATGTGGCGGTGGCTGAGGATGTGCTGGCGATGGATCGGCAGGCGGCGACCGCCGAGGACCGGCAGGCGGCGGGCGCTGCGTTCGGTCGGCTGGTGACCACCGCGAGGCAGTTGCTTGATGCGTTGCTGAGCGTGTCGCCGACGGATGTGGCCCGAGCGCGGGGCGTGCTGGACACGCTGACGGCGGTGGCGACGTACAACTCGGCGGATCTGTCGGCCTGGCAGGATGAACTGGAGTATCGCCGCTTCCAACTGGCTCTGGCCCAGGGCGAGCAGGCTGCGGCGGAGAGCCTGGCCGATTCGCTGGAAGCGCGGGTGAAGGCGGGGGGCACGCAGGCAGCGATGGACCTGTCGGGCAACTCGCGGTGGGCGATCTCGGCCCGGCGGGTGCTGTATCTGAACGCGGCCGAGCGGTTCGCGCGGTTGATCGATCCGGCGCAGGTCGATCGGCGGCTGGCGGCGGCGAAGGATGTGGTGCGGCACGGGCGGGTGGTGATCGAGCAACTGGGGTTGGCCGGTGCGCCGCCCCGCGAGGCGGGGGCGGTGCGGCTGTTCAGCGATGTGGCAGCGGCTGCGGAGCTGATCTTCCAGCGGGAGCAGGACACCGTCGCTCGTGATCTGGCGATATCGCTGGATCGGGCGGTGGCGCTTGTGTCACCGGGCAACCCGGGCACGCTGGCGAGGCTGGCGGCGTTGAGCGAGGCGGCGGGGGATGCGGCGACGGCGCTGGACGCGTGGCGGCAATTGTCCTCCGGGCTTCCCGAGGGCACGCCGCCGTGGTTCCAGGCGCGTTACCACGCGATTCGCCTGCTGGCCGAACGCGATGTGCGGACCGCCGACACGCTGATGGCCCAGCATGTGGCGTTGTATCCGCAGTATGGGCCGGGCGAGTGGGCGGATTTGTTCCGGGCCTTGCAGCGTGAAATTCGCAGCAAGGTGGCAGGCCTGAGCCCGGCGGCGGGCGGAGCGCCCGCGGGAGGGGGCTCGTAATGGCTGCGCCGATGGACCCGGACCGCCAGTGCATCGCTGCGTTCTTTGGCGACGACATCGCCATGGCGTGGTCTCACGAGCGGCCGCACGCGCTGCTGGGGCTGGTGACGGCGGAGTATCCGGCATCGGTGGTGCAGGCGACGCTGGCCAAGCGGACGGCGTTTGTGAACCTGCACCCGCTGCGGGCGACGGCGCAGGCCGAGCGGGTGCGGATGCTGCTGCGGGATGCCGCGGAGCGGCTGGCGGGCGGGCAGGCGGGGGGGCAGGCGGGGGTGGCGGTGCAGGAGACGCCTCCACTGGCGACGGCACCGCCCGCGGCAGTTCCACAGGCGACGGCACCTCGCGTTGCAGCCCCGTCCGCCCCAGTTCCATTCGCCACAGTGCCACCCGTGTCTCCGCCGTCAGTGATCCGTCCTGCTGCGCCTGCGCCGGTGGCCCCCCCGGTGGTGGCGAGTGCGCAGCAGCCGGTGCCCGCAGCGGTGGAGCGTTCGGTGGGCGGCGTCGCTGCGGGCCAGGCGGGGCCGGGCAAGACGGTGGCGGTGGTGATTCCGGTGGCCGAAGAAGGGCCGCTGCCGCTGGCGGAGGAGGGGGGGTCGGTTGTGCCTGCGCCGCTGCCGCTGGCTCAGGCGTCGGTTGCACCGGTGGTGATGCAGTCCGTCGGTTCGGCGGGTCCGGCACCACTTTCTCCGGCGATGGATCAACTGGTTCGGTATGCGGCGCACGCGGTGGCCAGCGGCGAGACGGCCGGACCGGTGCTGCTGGCCCGGCTGGTGCAAATGGCCTCGGGTCTGGGCCAGCCTCCGGCGGTTGCCGAGCAGGCGATGCGGCTGTTCCTGCAGCAGGGGCTGGCGCCGCCGCTGAACGCTCCGCCCGCAGCGGCGGCGGGTACGGGCGGCGGGCAGGCTGAGGGCGGTCGGCCATCCTGGGCTCCGCAGGCCACGGTTGCGGCTGCGGCCTCGGCGTCGCGCGGGCCGTGGCTGGGTGTGGCGGTGGGCGGCGCGACCATCGTGGTGCTGCTGATCATCACGGCGATTTGGTTCTCTGCGCTCTTGGGCCGGAGCGATGAGCAAACGGCCGGGCCGGCGCCCGCGCCGGCGGCGCCGGTGGCGCCGGTGGCCGAGGGCGAGACTGCGCCCAGCGTACTGCCGCAGGCGGGCCGGTCGGGCCGGGCGGTGACCGACGCGATTACCGGCGTGGTGGAAGCGGGGGAGGTTCGCCGCCAGATTCGCTCGGCGGCGCAGCAACTGCAAGACGGCAACTCCGCCGGGGCCCTGCGGGGGCTGGCGGCGGCGGCGAGGTCGGCGGGGATTTCGTGGCTGTCGCACACGCCGCCGGAGCGGTTGGTGATCGTCAACGAGATCATCGATGTGCTGCTGCTGTTGCCGCCGGATCGCACCACGCTGGCGGTGGTGGACCTGGTGCCGATCAGCGGTGGGCCGCTTTCGTCCACGGGCGTGCTGACCGAGACGTGGACGGCGGGCACGCTGGCGCGGCTCTCGCGCGAGAGGGAGGCGTCGCCGGGCTTGCTGACGCCGGCGGTCGAGCGGTTGGTGGAACTGACCGGGCGGGCGGCAGGGCCGGGCGGGGCAGTGTGGCCGGCTGGGGCGGCGGCGTCGCTGGCGGGCATGCCGGGCCGGCTGGTGGCGGGCCAGAGTCCGGAGGCTTCGGTGGCGGCTGGGGCCACGTGGGAACAGGCGGTGCGGGCGATCTGGTCGGTGCCGAGCGGGCTGCCGGAGGCGGGCGCTGACCAGGCGACGGCAGCGCGGCTCGCGGAGAATGTGCTGCTCGACGGCATTGAGCGTCTGCTGGTGACAGGGTCGGAGCCCAGCGACGACCGCGCCATGTATGACATGCTGTTCGCGTTTGCCGCCCGCCAGCGATGGCGTTCAGATGACGGCAGCCGCGAGCGGCTGCTGCGGTGGTTCGCCGACGAGCGGGTTTCGGGGGCGGATCTGCACGTGCTGACGGCGGCGATCGTCGGGCGGTCATCCGCTGAGGGGGTGGACATGTCGATGGTGCTGGCGGCGGGGGCTGATGCCGCGGCACGGCAGGTTGCGCGGGCCGCGTTTGCGCAGGCGTGGGGTCTGGAACGGGCTGCGGGCGGGCGAGCCGCGCGGGGCAGGATGTATCAGCGGCTGGATGAGGCGGCGGCCCGATCGGCGTCGCTGGGCGCCCCGGACGGCGACCTGCGTGCGGTGTTGAACTTTGCCATGGTCAGCCGGGTGGGCGCGGGCTACGTGACAGGCATGGACCCGGGCGACGTGGTGGACGCGGCAACGCTGCCGAGCGGCGCGGCGAAGATCCGCTACACCGAGGGCGGCGGGGCAAACGGCGACGGGGAGTGGGCGGCGAGGTTCCTGTCAGAACGCAGCGCCGCATTGCGGCTGGAGCGGCTGCGGGAACTTGACACCCGGGGATCGCCGCTGGGACCGGTGGATGCGGAGGTGTTGGTGGAGGCGGCGGTGCTGGGCACGGCGGACGTACGGACGGCGGCCGAGCGGATCCTGCCGAAGTTCGGCAGCGAACTGACGGTGGTGAACGGCCTGCTCGAGATTCTGCCCAGGGCGCCGCGGCGGCGTTCGCTGATGGACACAATTGCGCAGGTGGCGCAGCGGCCGCTTATCGGTGTTCCGCCGGAGCGGTGGCTGTTTGAGGCCCGCAAGAGCCTGGTGGAGCGAGCGCTGGAACTGATGTCCACCGGTGATGCGGATGTGGGGCGGGTGGATGAGATGGTGATCGCGCTTGCCGGGCACTACCAGGCGATGGCGGGCACGGCGTCGGCGACGGCGCCCTTGGAGAATGAGGCCAGCGACGCGTTGATCGACGCGGCGGCGGCGCTGGGCGCATTGCTTCGCCGGCAGGCGGAGCAGTTGGTGCCCAGCCGTGAGGCTCCGCTTCGGCTGGATGAGGTGCAGGCCCGCTTCCAGGCACGCATGGCGGCGGCGGTGGGCCCCATCCAGCGGTTCGCCTGTCACCAGCTGATGATCGTCGAGACTGCGGCGTACATCACGGCCATCTCCCGCCCGGCGGACGCACCGCGGGTGGCCGAGGTGCTGGCCCAGATGTCGGCTTCGCGGCGGCGGGCCACGCACATCTTCGGGCAGTTGCGGGCCGTTGAGCAGGCGATCGCCGAGTTGTGGACCATCGCGGCGGAAGGAGGGCGGTCATGAGACTGACGCGTGTGACGACGTGGCTGGCGGGGCTGGCCTGCCTGCTGGCGGCGGCGGATCCGCTGCCGTCGCAGCCGCAGCGGGCGTCTGCGGACGGCGTGCTGGATGTCAGCGGCATCCGGGTGGTCAATCTGGCGGCACGGCTGGCGGCCCTCTCACCGGATCAGCCCGGGGCGTATTTCCAACTTGGGGAAGAGGTGGCGTTTGAAGCCCAGGACCGGGCAACGCGTGACCTGGCGCGGAGGCTGTTCGTGCTTGCGTTTGTGCTGGACCGGCCGGGGCGGCCTGGGTTCACCGGCAAAGTGGCCCCGGGCGCGGCGATGGCGCTGGCGGCGCTGACCAAGCGGGAGTCGGAGCGGCGTTGGCTGCTGGCGGTGGCGCGGGCGGCGGAGCCGGCGTCGGCCATCGGCCAGGAGCGGCCGTTGCCGTCGGATGCGGTGCTGGAGGTGCCCAGCCATGTTGCGTATGACCTGGCCTCGGTGCTGGGGCTGGCCAGGGGCGGGGACGGCCGGCGGGCGGCGGCGTTGCTGGCCCGGCCCGGTGTGGATGCGGCGCTGACGGCGTATGAGAGCGTGCTGGATGACCGCGGCTTTCTGGGCGGCGGCTCGAAGGTGCGGCGGGCGATCACCGACTGGCCGTCGTGCCAGACGTGCCGCAACCGGCGGGTGGTGACACGCAACGCCGACGGGGGGCTGCGTGCGGAACTGTGCCCCAAGTGCAAGGGCAACCCGGGGCCGACGTTCAGCACGCTGGAGCTGATCACGCAGTTGCGGATGGAGTCCGCGCTGCTCAAGGGCATCCACCGCATGTGGTCGGCCCAGGCGCTGGCCGATGGGGGCGAACCGCTGCGCGACCCGCTGCCGGATGAGTTGCCGGCGTGGTACCGGATTGACACGCGGGCCAGCGTGTTCCGCGATGGCGTGTGGGTGCAGCCTCCGGACGCGGCCGGCCCATAAGGGCCTCAGCGGCGGGCGCGGGCCGGAGCTCGCCTGGTTGTAGTTGATCGCGTTGGCTGGCGAGCGGGTGTGGCCAGTCCGGCAGCGATGCTGAAGGCGTTGATGGTCTTCTGGATGCCGTGGGGCGGGACATCCAGATGGGTGACCAGTCGGATGCGTTGCGGGCCGGTGGCCAGGGCGAGTACGCCTTGGCCCTCCAGCCGGCTGAGAAAGGCAGTTGCGGTCCCCAGCGAGGGCTCAACTTCGACAAACACCATGTTGGTGGCGACGGGCATGGCCAGCCGCAGGCCGTGGATGCCGGCGAGCGCCATGGAGAGCTTCCGGGCGTGGTCGTGGTCCTCGCGGAGTCGGTCCACGTGGTTCTGGAGGGAGTAGATGGCGGCTGCGGCGAGCAGGCCGCTCTGCCGCATGCCGCCACCAAGCATCTTGCGGAAGCGTCGGATGCGGGCGATGGTCTCGCGGCCGCCACACACGGCTGAACCGACCGGGGCGCCCAGCCCCTTGCTGAAGCAGACGGAGACGGTGTCGAAGCAGGCGGCATACTCAGCGGGGGTTCGGCCGGAGGCGACGCAGGCGTTCCAGAGCCGGGCTCCGTCAAGGTGGGTGGCCAGTCCGGCGGCCCAGGCCGCGTCGCAAACGCGACGGACCGCATCGATGTGCCAGACCGATCCGCCGCCCCGGTTGTGGGTGTTCTCGACCACCAGCAGGCGGCTGCGGGGGGAGTGGATCGACTCGCTGCGGACGGCCTGGCGGACATGGGTGTCGGAGAACTGGCCGAGCAGACCGGCGATGGGCTGGATCATCACGCCGGAGATGGCGGCAGGGGCGCCGGTTTCATAGTGGATGATGTGGCTGTCGGCGTCGGCGATCACTTCATCGCCCGGTTGGCAATGGGCGCGGATGGCCAGCTGGTTGGCCATGGTGCCGGAGGGGACGAAGGCTGCGGCGTCTTTGCCGAGGCGTTCGGCCACCAGTTCTTCCAGACGGCGAACGGTGGGGTCATCACCGAGAACATCGTCGCCGAGATCGGCGGCCATCATGGCCTGGCGCATGGCCGGTGTCGGACGGGTGACGGTGTCGGATCGCAGATCGATCCGGGCGTCAGGCTGGGCGGAGATCGCCGGGCGGATGGAAGGGGTTGCTGAGGGCGGGGAGGTACGCGAACGTGGGCGGCGGGGCATGGGCAACATTACCGTCTGGGCGGGCCTCCGGTGCGGCGTGCAGGAGGCGCCGGTGCGGATGCAACGGGCTCGGTACCCTTGAGTTCATGACCAGCTCATCGGTGTTTCACATTCGCCGGGGACCCTTGGCAGGGATCGAGATGCACGCCGACGCCGGCACGGGCGATGATGGTGACGCGGAAGGATCGGTGCCGTGGCTGGTGCCGACTCCGCAGCGGCTGGAGCTGCTCGGCGGGCGGGCGAGTTGCGTGGGGAGACCAACGCTGCGGTGGTCGCCCGGGTGGAATGCCGGACAACGGTTCGGGGACGACGACACGGCGTGGTGCTGGCCGGAGCATCTGGCGGCAGGCGGCGTTGGAGCGTGGGCGGTGGAGATTCGGCACGATGGGGCGTTTGAGCCCCAGCAGTATCGCCTGCGGCTGGACGGTTCCGGGGCGGTGCTGCACGCGGGGGATGCGGATGGTGTGCGGTGGGGGCTGGTGACGCTGGGGCAACTGCTGCGGCAGTATGGCGGCTCGCCCCCGGCGATGGAGATCAGCGACGGGCCTGCGGTGGCCGTTCGTGGGGCGATGCTGGACGTGTCGCGAGACCGCGTGCCGACCATGCCGGAACTGTTCCGGATGGTGGATGAATTGGCGAGGCTGAAGATCAACCATCTGCAGTTGTACACCGAGCACACGTTCGCATATGCCGGGCACGAAGCGGCGTGGAAGGGATGGAGCCCGCTGACGCCGGCGGAGATCCGACGGCTGGACGAGCACTGCCGCACGCGGGGTGTGGAACTGGCGGCGAACCAGAATTGTTTCGGACATCTGGCCTCGTGGCTCCGGCTGCCGGAGTACGCGAATCTGGCCGAGACTCACGGGGACTGGATGTTTGATGTGTGGCCCCGGTCGGGGCCGTTCTCGCTGTGTCCGACCGATCCGGCGTCGCTGGAGTTTGTTGACGGGCTGCTGGAGCAGTTGCTGCCGTGCTTCACGTCGGGCATGGTGAACATTGGCTGTGATGAGACCTACGACATCGCCTACGGGCGATCGCGAGAGGAGGTGGCCAAGCGGGGGCGGGCGGCGGTGTACATGGAGTTTGTGAGCCGCGTGTGCGAGCGGGTGCGGAAGCGCGGCAGGAAGCCGATGTTTTGGGCGGACATTGTGCTGCACGAGCCGGAGAGCGTGAGCAGCCTGCCGCCGGATCTGGTGAGTCTGGCGTGGGGCTATGAGCCGCACAGCCCGTTTGTTCAGTGGGTGGAGTTGCTGGCCAAGGCCCAGCGACCGGTGTGGGTGTGCCCGGGCACATCGAGTTGGCGGAGCATCACCGGCCGGACGGCCGAGCGGACGGGCAACCTGGACGGGGCGTGTCAGGCGGTGCGGAGCGGCGGCGGGAGTGTCGGCGGCTTTCTGATGTGCGACTGGGGTGACACGGGGCACCACCAGACGTGGCCGATTGCGCTGACGGGGTTGGCGCACGGGGCGGCGGCGGCGTGGACGGGCAACGCTGCTGTGGGGGGCGGGGCGAGCGACGGCCATCGGCGGCTGGACCCGCGGGCACTGTCGCTGCAGGTGTTCGGCGATCGCAGCGGAGTGGTGGGCGGATGGCTGCTGGAACTGGGCGATGCGGACGCGCCGCTGCGGCGGGTGGCCGGGCGGCTGAGCCGGCCCCGGCAGAGCGGCGAGTTTGCGTTATGGAATCAATCGGCACTGTTTGCTGATCTGCACAACTGCGCTGCGGGGGCTCTGGCGGAGGTCGGGGAACTGCGGCTGTGGACCGAGGCAGGGGACCGGCTGGCGGACTTGCGGCGGAGGCTGCCGGTTGTGGGCGGTCCGGGCGGGCGTCTGCTGAAGGATGAACTCAGGCACACGCTTGATGTGGCCGATCTGGCGGCGCGTCGCGCCGTGCTGCGGCGGCGGGCGTTGCCGGCGACGCCACTGGCGGCGGGCGAGGCGGCGGCATCATGCCTGAGCGACGCGGAGCGGGTGGAGCTGCTTGAGCGGCTGGAAGCGGTGGTGGCCGAGCACCGCCGGTTGTGGGGCGTGCGGGCGAGGCCGGGCGGGCTGGGGCACAGCGTCGGGTTTTATGACAAGGTGCGGGCGGGGCTGTGACCGGCCGCGCCGGTCGTGTTCGACAGTGGTGCGGTGGGGCGGGTGGGGCGGTGGCGCGGGTGATCAGGCGGGGGTGGGGCCGTCGCCAGCCGGTGCGGCGGCAGGTGCGGACTGCGGCGCAGTTTCGGCCTGAGCCTTGGGGGCGGGTGCCTTGGGCCGGGGCGGCTTGACCCATTCGGCGATGGTCTGCACCACCACGTAGAACATGGGCGTGAAGAACAGGCCGAGGATGGTCTGGCCGAGCATGCCGCCGAAGACGGCGATACCCAGGGCCTGACGACTGCCGGCGCCAGCGCCGGTGGCCAGGGTGAGCGGGAGCACGCCAAGGATGAACGAGAAGCTGGTCATGAGGATGGGGCGGAAGCGGGTGGTGGCCGCGTCGATGGCCGAATCGATGATCGACATGCCTTTGGCGCGGTTCTCGCGGGCGAACTCAACGATGAGGATGGCGTTCTTGGCGCCCAGACCAATGAGCAGGACGAGGCCGATTTGGGTGAACAGGTTGTTGTCAAGTCCGCGGTATTGCACGAACAGCAGAGCGCCGATGAGCACCAGCGGCACGCTGAGCACCACGGCCAGGGGCGTGGCCCAGCTTTCGTACTGGGCGGCGAGGATGAGGTAGACCAGCAGGATGCCCAGAAGGAAGACCACTGCCGCCTGCCCGCCGGCCTGCTTCTCCTGGTACGAAAGCGAGGACCACTCGTAGGTGACGCCTTGCGGAAGGGACTTGGCGGCCTGCTCCATGATGCTCATGGCCTCGCCGGAGGAGGTGCCCGGCGCCCAGAAGCCGTTGATCATGGCGGCCGGGTACATGTTGTATCGTTCGATGCGGTCCGGGCCGATGGTGTCGCGGATGGTCAGCAAGGTGCCGAGGGGGACCATCTCGCCCCGGTTGTTGCGGACCTCGAGCTTGCGAATGTCGTCGGGAACGAGCCGAAAGTTGGCGTCGGCCTGGAGGTTGACCTGGAAGGTGCGGCCGAGGAGATTGAAGTCGTTGACATAGGCCGAGCCGAGGGAGGACTGGAGTGTTTCGAAGACCGACTGGATGGGGATGCCCAGCTTGATGATCTTCTCGCGATCGATCTCGAGATATAACTGGGGTACGCCGGCGCGGAAGCTGGTGAAAGCGGCGCTGATCCGCTGCCCGCCGTCGACGCGGGATTGGCCGATGGCGGTGTTGATGAGTTCCCATGCCGTGGCCTCCATGCTGGAGCGGCCGATGCCGGCGCGGTCCTGCAGGCGCATGTCGAAGCCGGATGTGTTGCCGAGGCCGGAGATCGGCGGGAGCGAGAAGACCAGGAATTGAGCCTCCTGGATGCCGGCCACCTTGGCGTTGATTTCGGCAAGGATGCGGTCGAGCGTTTCGCCATTGCTGTAGCGTTTGTCCCAGTCCTCAAGCACAATCCACGCGTTGGCGACATTGGCGGACTGGCCCTGCAGCACGGAAAAGCCTGTGAGGCTGACAATGTTGGCGATGCCGGGCACTCCGGGGGAGCCGTCGGACGGCTTGAGCATGTCGCTCACGCGGTCGATCACGGCCTTGGAGCGCTCGAGGGACGCGCCGTCGGGCAACTGGGCGGCGACGACGATGAAGCCGAGGTCCTCGTTGGGGACGAAGCCGGCCGGGATGCGCTGGATGAGCGTCGCGGTGCCGTACATGACGCCGGCGAAGAGCAGGATGCTGACGACGGCCAGGCGGGCGCCCCAGCGGGCGATGCTGCCGTACAGGCGGGTGATCGCATCGAACACGCGGTTGAACAGCCCGGCGGCGAAGGAGATGGGCCGGAGGAGCACGAAGGGCTTGTGGCGGGGGGCATGCGGACGAAGCAGCACGGCGCACAGCGCCGGGGCGAGGGTGAGAGCGCAGACGGCGGAGAGAAAGGTGCTGGCGGCGATGGTGAGGGCGAACTGGCGGTACATCTCGCCGGTGATGCCGGGAAGAGCGGCGGTGGGCAGGAAGACCGACATGAGCACAAGGGTGACGGCGACAACCGGCCCGGTGATTTCGCTCATGGCCCGGACGGTCGCGTCAAAGGGGCTGAGCTTGTGGACCGTCATGTTCCGTTCGACGTTCTCCACGACGACGATGGCGTCGTCGACGACGATGCCGATGGCCAGCACCATGCCGAACATGGTGAGCATGTTGATCGAGAAGCCGAAGGCGGTCAGGAAGAGCAGGGTGCCGATCAGCGAGACGGGGATCGTGAGCGTGGGGATGAGGGTGGCCCGCAGGTTCTGCAGGAAGATCAGCACAACGGCGAAGACCAGCACGAAGGCCTCGGCGAGGGTCTGGAGGACCTCGGCCAGGGAGGCGCGGATGAACATCGAGGAGTCGTAGAAGAACTCGGCCTTGGCCCCGGGCGGCAGCGGAACCGCCTGCGGCCCGGTGAGTTCCGTGAGCTTGGCTTCAATGGCGGAGGTGACTTGGACCAGGTTGGCGCCGGGGAGTTGGTAGACCACCAGGATGGCATTGGGCTTTCCGTTGAAGCCGGCCAGGGTGGAGTAGTCGCGTGCGCCCAGTTCGACCCGGGCGACGTCGCCCACGCGGACGATGCGGCCCTGATCGTCGCTCTTGACGATGATGTCAGCGAACTGCTCGGGCGTGCTCAGACGGCCGAGGGTGGTGATGATCAGCTCAAAGTCTGTACCGGCGGGCGCCGGCTGGCGGCCGATGGCGCCGGCGGCCACCTGGACATTTTGGGCGCGGATGGCCTGGGCGACGTCGCCGCTGGTAAGGCCTCGGGCCTTAAGCCGGAGCGGATCGGTCCAGATCCGCATGCCATAGTCCTTGGCGGGGACGATGGTGATGCCGCCGACGCCGGGGACGCGGGCGATCTCGTCCCGCCAGTAGAGCGAGAGGAAGTTGGAGAGGACGATGTCGTTGGATTCGCCGGTGGGGGAGTGGAGGGCGATGACCCCGGCGAGGGCTGTGGACTGCTTGCGCGTGGTGACGCCAAGCCGGCGGACCTCTTCAGGCAGGCGGGGTTCGGCGATGCTGACGCGGTTCTGCACCAGCACGGCGGCCAGGTCCACATCGGTGCCGACCTGGAAGCTGATGTCCAGCGAGTAGCGTCCGTCGGCGGACGTGGAGTTCATGTAGATCATGTTGTCAACGCCGTTGATCTCCTGCTCAAGGGCGGTGGCAACCGTGTCGGCGACGGTCTGGGCGTTGGCGCCGGGGTAGAGAGCCTCGACCCGGACGATGGGCGGGGCCAGTTCGGGGTACTGAGCGATGGGCAGGCGGAAGCCGGCCACCGCACCGAGGATGACAATGACGATGGAGATGACGCAGGCGAAGACCGGCCTGCTGATGAAAAACTTGCTCATCGATCAGCCTTTCGCGGTCCGGTGTTCACTTCTTCGCGTCTGATGGGGCGGACGGGCCGCCGGAGGCCGGGGGGGGAAGGGGGGGTGGCAGGGAGTTGCCCAGTGGCGCAGCAGCGGGCCGGGCGGGTACAGCCTTGACGACGGCGCCCGGGCGGGCCCGTTGAATGCCGACGGTGATCACCTGGTCACTGACTGTCAGAGGCGAGGCTGCACCGACGATCGGCGCAACCACCCGCATGCGTTCGATGAGTGCTCCGGCGTTGACATCCTTGCGAGCGACCTTGCCGCCCTGATCGACCGTGAGTACGTAAGCACCGGACTGGTCCCGCAGGACGGCCGAATCGGGGAGGAGCATGACCTCGCGGTTCTCGAACAGGGCGCGGAGGCGAACGAAGGCGCCTGGAATGATCGCTCCGGTGGGATTGTCAAAGATGGCGCGGATGCGCACCGTGCCGGTGGTGGGGTTGATGGTGTTGTCGCCCATGGCGTAGCGGCCCTTGAAGGGGAAGCCTGTGTCATTCGCCTGGGCCAGTTCGACCGGCAGATCGGGACGACCATCCTCGCCGGGGCGGCGGTTGTTATAGCGGCTGCGGAGTTCCAGCAGATCTCGCTCGGAGATGTCGTATTCGGCCCAGATCTGGGAGTCGTTGATGATGGTGGCAAGGAGGGTCGCCTCGTTGGCGCCGACGAGCTGGCCTTCGTCGAGATTGATGATGCCCAGTCGCCCGTCGATCGGTGCGCGGACCTGAGTGAACTCCAGGTCCAGTTCCGCCGTTCGCAGCGCTGCCTTGGCCAGATCAACCTGGGCGACGGCGGCGTCGCGTTCGGCCTGGGCGCGGTCAAGTTCCTGCTGAGCGACGGCGTTGGCGGCGATGGCCTGCCGGGTTCGCTCCAGGGTCACCTCGGCGAGCTTGAGGGCTGCTTCACGTGCCGCCACCTCGGCTTGGGCGGATTTGATCACCGCCTGAAAGGTTCGCGGGTCGATGGTGAACAGCAGGTCGCCCGCTTTGACGCGAGCGCCGCCCTGCACGTGCTTCTTGGCAAGAAAGCCCCGCACCCGGGCGCGAAGCTCGACGACCTCGAAGCCCCGGGTCTGGCCGGTGAACTCCAGGGTGTCGGGCACGGTGCGGAGGACCGGCCGGTCGACGGTCACCTCCGCGGGCGGGGGCGGCGCGAAGGCAGCCGGCGGACGCTTGCAGCCGCTGAGTGCAATCGTCAGGCTGATCAGCAGCACGGCGGGCGGAAAGGATTTCATCATGATGTTGGGACCTTGCACCAAAGGGCACTCGTGGCCGGGATGCTATCCGTCTGGGCGAAGGGCTATGGCCTCATCAGCCGTCAGCAAGCCTGAGACTGTCCGGACGCCTCGGTTCAAAGAGTGCTCGGAGAAGTTGGCGTCAGCTGGTGGTCGGCCGTTGTGGCTCGCCCGATCCCCGATGAGGCGCCGGGCGTGGGCTGGGACTGGTTCGCGGGAACCCCACTTTGGTGAGGAGCCCGGCTTTGCCATCACGTCGCCAGTTCATTGGAACCTGCTGACCCGATCGCTCGGGTCGGTGGGTGGGGGCTGGAGATGAACTCAAGCGAACTGCTGCACGGACACACCGAGATCATGCCGAATATGCAAATGACCAGCACATCAGCCGGTTTCGATTAAGGCGGCAAGGTCCCTCCAGAACGTCGAATAGGTCTTGCGGACACACCCCGGGTCGCGGATGATCACGCCGGCCCGGGCCAACCCCATCAGCGCCAGCGACATGGCCATTCGATGGTCGTCGTAGGTCTCCAGTTGCACGGTCGAAGCGGATCCATCCATCCATCGATGGGGCGGCGGGAGGATGAGCAGCGATTCGTCCGGTCCGTCCGGTCCGAAGTCCGCTTGCACTATGGTGCGTGCCCCCAACTTGCCCAGTTCGTTCTGCAGGGCCGCAACCCGGTCTGTCTCCTTGACGCGAAGCGTCCGCAACCCTCCCAGCCGTGTCGGGCCGGAGGCGAACATGGCCAGGGCCGCGGCGGTCATGGCGGTGTCGGGGATCAGGCTCATGTCGACGTCGACGCCCGGGCGGCCGCCCCGGCCCAGTTGGCCGTCGGAGCGCACCACCATGTGGGTCTGGTCGCCCTGTACTGTGCCCCCGAAGCGGGCGATGACCTGTGCGAACGCGGTGTCGCCTTGCAGGCTGCCCTGCGCCGGCACGCCGCGGATAACCACCTCGCCTCCGCACAATGCGCCGGCCGCCAGAAAATACGAGGCACCGCTGGCATCGGCCTCCACGTTGTAGGTGAAACCTCGCATACTGGTCGCGTCCCAGTGCATGCCGCTGGCGGCATCTCCGGTCGCGGTCAGGCCCAACTGGGCCATCAGTCCTGCGGTCATTCGGATGTACGACGCGCTGGTCACCGGCCCGGGCTGGCGGACGGTCAGGCCATCGGGCATGAATGGCGCTGCCAGCATCAAGGCGCTGACAAACTGGCTTGAGGAGGTTCGACCGAAGCTCACCTCGCCGGCGTAGCGGGTGCGGGCCCGCACCAGCATGGGGGGGTAGCCCTCGGCGGCTTCAAACTGCACCTCCGCGCCGATGGCTCGCAGCGCCTCGGCCAGTTCGCCGATGGGCCGCTGCCGCATGCGGGCGTTGCCGTCGATCCGCACTCCGCCAGACTCCGGCGGGGCCAGAAGGGCCGCCGCGGCGAGGAAGCGGGTCGCGGTTCCGGCGTTGTGGAGATCCAGGCTGACGATCTCGCCGGGTCGGAGTCTCCAGCGCCCGCCCACCCCGCGGACGGTGATCTCGGCGTTCCCGGCCGCATCCACGCTGTCGCCGTCACCAGCAACGCCGCCCCGTAGGCGGATGTCGGCGCCAAGTTGGCGCAGGGCCCGCACCATCACGCGGGCGTCGTCGGCGTCGGCCAGGGCCCCGCGGAGGATGCTCGTGCCGTCGGCCAAGGCCGCCAGGAGCAGAGCGCGGTTGGTCAGGCTTTTGCTGCCCGGCGGGCGGACGGTGCCGTGCAGCGGTCGCCGCACCGGCGGAATGGCTACCGCCTCGGGCATGGCGGTTGCCGGCAGGGCGGCCAGATCGGCCAGTGAAGCCGGCGTGCTCACGCTTCTTTCCGGAACACCGCCACCACGTCCTCCACGGGGATCACAAACAGGCGGTTGTCGCCCTCGAACTCCACGGGGATCGCGTGCTTGGGGTTGAACAGCACCCGGTCGTACCGCTTGATGGGGTAGTCCTCGTCGCGTTCCACCTTCGCCGAGATCGCCACCACACGGCCGGTGATGGTCGGAATCTCGATCTTGTCGGGCAGGTGGATGCCCGCCTTGGTCTGCTTCTTGTCCTCGTCCTTGCGGATCAGCACGCGATCGCCGATCGGCTCGACGATCTCCAGTTTGCCCGTGCCCGCGGCACGCTTGGGAGACGAAGGATTGCTCGGTTCTTCAGGCATGTTGGTCAGCTCAAAGGTCTCGGCGTGCTCCGCCATGGTCACCCATTCTAGTGGCCATGGCGACTGGTTTGGCTGTCCCGGCGGCGACCGGCCGGCTCCACGGCCCTTTGCGTCCGTGCGGCTACTCTCGGCCGACCGACCCGGCCGCCCCCGGCGTTGCCGCATTTCCGGAGCCCGTCCATGGATCCGCTTGTCAGCCTCCGCAAACTCATTCGCGACGTTCCCGACTTTCCCAAGCCGGGCATTGTGTTTCGCGACTTCACCCCGCTGCTGCGCGACCCCGCCGCTTTGGCCCTGGCGGTGGAACTTATGGCCAACCCCTACCGGGGCAAGCGGGTGGACCTGGTGGCCGGGGCGGAGAGCCGCGGGTTTATCTTCGGGACGGCGCTGGCGCAGGCGCTCTCGGCTGGGTTTGTGCCCATCCGCAAGCCGGGCAAACTGCCCAGCGCCAAGGCGGCGATGGCGTACGAGTTGGAGTACGGCTCGGACAAGGTGGAGATTCATGTGGACGCGGTCACGCCCGGCCAGCGGATCCTGCTGGTGGATGACCTGCTGGCCACCGGCGGCACCATGGAGGCCTGTTGCCGTCTGGTGCAGGGGCTCAAGGCGGAGATCGTCGGCATCACCGTGCTCATCGAACTCAGCGGGCTTGACGGGCGGGCGCGGCTCAAGCCGTTTGGTGAGGTGCACACGGTTCTGACGTACTGAGCGTCGCGCATGCAATTCCAGTTCGTGGGTGGCAAGCCGGTGCGGGTTGGTGTCCACTTCCTGCCTGTGGAGCGTGCCGATCACGGCCGGCACGACGCGACGAACGAGGCCCTCCACGACGACCTGCGTGTCGGCACGGCATACCTGCCGCACATGTCGGGTGACTGGCTTGGGGAAGCGGGGGATGTCCGGTCCGCAAGGGTGATGTCCGCCGGGGAGGGGGCGAGTGTCTGGCGGTTTGGCCGTGCGCGAACATGGGGCTGGGTGAGGGGCTGAGGGGTGGGGGGGCAGTCGGGGGGCACATGTCGCCGAGCCGGGGTACCGTTGGTCACTCCCGTTTGGATTCACTGCAGCTGACCATGCCGACCCACGCTCCTTTGCGTCCCACTGCTTCCGCCTCCGTCTCCCCAGGGCGGGTGCTGGCCAGTCTGCGGATCTCTCTGGGCACCATCTGGGCAGCGGCCGCCTGTCTGCTGGGGCTCTGGCTGATCTCACTGGCGCTGTTGGACGCGGATTTGGCCGTCGTGGCAGAGTCTCAAACGCCGTCTCCGGCTTCGCCCGCCTCGTTCGGTCTGGTGGGGGGCGTCGCGCTGTTTGCCATGGGCCAGTTTGTGTTTGTGACGGTGGTTGCTGACCGCGTCTGTCCGGCCGCCCGCAGGCTGATCACCTACCCCGTTCATCTTGTGCTGGCCGCGGTGTACCTGCTCGGCCTGCTGTACCTTGTACTCTCCGCAGTGGGACTGCTTAACGGCCCAATCAAGGGATAATCCGCCCTATGACCGTGTCCTCTCTCCGCCGTTCGCTGTCAACCTTGGCTCTGGCCGCCTTGGCCAGCTTGCCGTCGGCCACCGAGGTGTCGGCCGCTCAGGCCGGATCGGCCTCGGCACCCGCTGCTGCTCCGGCTGCAAGGCCCGTCGCCGCCAGCGAGAACGCCGGCTTCCGGCGCCAGTTGGCCGAAGCGATCACCCGAATCGCTCTGGTGGATCTGCGGAGCAACCGAGAGTCCGGCGTGCCCGACTATTTCATTGCGGCCGTGCTGCTGCGTGAGGCCCACCGCATCGCCCCGGATGATGCCGAGGTGCTTCGGCTGGCCATCGACGCCGCCACCCAGGCCGGCGACAACGAGATGGTCGCTGACCTGACCCGCACCCTGGTTCGTCTGGACCCGACCGACACCGTCGCCCAGTTGCGGCTGGTCACTGCCGTGGTCTCGCGGCAGCAGTCCGTGGAAGGGCGACTGAACGCGTTGGACACTCTTCTGGGTGACCGAGCCCGCAGCATTGACCCGGCCGTCCGCTCTCGTCTGGCGCTTGATGCCGCCCTGCTCCACCGCGAGCGGGGCAACGCCCGGGGCTTTATCGACCGCCTCCGCGAGGCGGTGCGGCTGGATGGGACCAACAAGGACGCGGCTGCGCTGGCGGCGGCGTTCTTCGCCCAGTCGATCGACGATCCCAGCGGCCGCTTTGAGCTTCTGCTTGCCCTTCTCCGGGCGGATCCGCTGGATTCCGAGACCCACCTGCAGATTGCGCGTTTCCTCGCCTCTTCCGGAGCCCACCAAGGCTCCTCGCGTTTCTTCGCCAATGCCATGGCGCTGCAGCGGCGTGCCGGCGGTCTTGATACCGGGGTGGAGGCTGAGTCGTTCCTTCAGCAGTGGATCAGCAAGGGCCCGGCCTCGGTGGTCACCACACTGACCGACCGCGTGAACTCCGCCCGGGCGGACGCGCAGCGGACGCTGGACCGGGCAGCGGCCGCCGGCCTGCCCGCCGACGACCTGACCAAGCCCGCCGACATTCTGCTGGCTCAGGAACTGGAGACCGTGCGGCTGCTGGCGGCGGTCTCGGCCAAAAACGATGTGGTTGCCGCGTCGTCGATCGCCGACCTGAAGCAGTGGGTAGCCCGTTACCGTCGCTGGGCTGACAACCCCGCCGATCGGCCGGCCTGGCTGTCCGAGTCCCGCAACGCCGAGGAGTTGGAGTTTTGGAACCAGCAGGTGCTCTGGCTGCGGCTGTGGTCCGGGCAGGAGGTCGACGGCCTGGCGGCCGCGTTTGCCGAGCTGGAGACCTCGGGCGTCGTCACCGGCTCCGATGCGGAGCGATGGAAGGGCTGGATCGCACTTCGTTCCGGCGATGCCGCCGGAGCTCGCGCCCGGTTGACGCCTCTGGCCGAGACCGATCCGTTCGCGGCGATGGGCGCGGGTCTGGCGTCCGAGATCGTCGGCGAGGCTGATGTGGCCGCCGGCTTCTACCGCTCGGTTCGGGCCCGCATGCCGTCCAGCCTGGCTGACGCATGGTGCCATGCCCGCCTGGTCGAGATGGGCAAACTGACGCCCGATCCGATTGGCGAGAAGCTGCAGGCCATGGCCGCTGCGGTGCCTGAGGTGTACGACGACTTGACCCGCAACCCGGCGGCAAGGCTGCTGGTGCGGCTGGAGATGCCCCGCACGCAGTACGGCTTCGGTGAGCGGATCTCGGCAACCGTTCGCATTCGCAATGTATCGCCGATCGCCCTCGGTCTTGGGCCCGGCAAGCCTGTGCCCTCTCAGCTTTATGCGCTGGCAACGGTCGATTCCGGTGTGGAGAGGAGCAACCTGTTCATTCCCGAAGTGCTCAGTATTGATCGTCGCCTCCGGCTTGATCGCAATGAGGAGTTCGCGGCGACGGTCTGGCTTGAGCCCGGACAATCCGCATGGGCCGTCGAACAGCTGCGATGCGATCTTCTGCGCATCCGCTGGAAGCTGTATCACGGCTTTGTCAGCAATGCCGCCGGCGGCGTGAAGGCCGACCCCCTTGGAGCCGCTCTGGAGACTCCGGCGGTGGTCCGCCTGACCACCCCGTCAGGAGCCGCTTTGTCGGCCGTTCTGCGGGCGGCCGTCGGCACCCCCGAGCGGGACCGCGAAGCGAACGCCGCTGCGGCCATGGTCGCGCAGGCGATCGCCTCGGATGATCCGTCGGTGATGCTCGGCGGCCTCGCCGCCGCCCGGGTCATCGTGAACCTTGTGGACGTGCGCGACGGTTTCAGCATTGACCATGGGTCGACCGTGCTTGCGGCTGCCATGGAACGGTACCGGACCGGTGACAGCCTCACCCGGGCCGCCATCCTCGCTTCGCTGCCCACGGCCACGCTGGCGCCGGCGATGCGTGACACCCAGACGGCCATGCTGGCCATCGAAGACCCGTCCCCGCTGGTGCAACTGCTCGCTCTGGTCACCCGCGCAGCTGATCCGGGGGACCCGGCCATCGCCAAAGCCAAAGGTTCGTCGGACAAGGTGCTCGCCACCGTGGCCTTCTTCCATGGCGACCGCCTCCGCAAGCGGGCTGATGATCTGATCAAACGGCCCCGCACCACCGGCAACTTCTACGCGACGCTGAGCGCCAGCCGCCAGATGGCCGCCCCGGAGGATGAAGAGGTCAGTCCGCTCGAGCGGCAGAATCGCCCGGAGCCCGTTGTTCAGCCGGACCCATCCCCGGCCGGGGGGGGGCAACCAGTGCAGCCTGTGCCCGCGCTGCCCTCCCCGCAGTCTCCCGCCGGAACACCGTCTGTTCCGCCGCCATCATCGGCGCCGCCCCGCTGAGTGAGGCCTCCGTCCGGTGGCTCAGCCGCAATCGCGTTTGGCGTTTTGGAGGTCAGTTCTGACGCTCCCGCAGCCACCTTCTCGCCCGCCCGATGGACCCGGCTTGCAGCCCGGCGGCTTTGCTGCACGCTCGCGATGGTTGGTTTTCAGCCTGGCGCTGGCCATGCTTGGGTTGGCCGTGTTTGCCGCATGGTCATTGATGGCGGGCGGCTCGCCGCGTGCATTGGCGGCGGCCGTCAGTGCGAGGTTCGCATGGTGGCACGTGCCGGTGCTGGTGGGTGTTCCGCTGGCCAACTGGTGGCTGAGTTCGCTGGTCTTTTGGCTGCTGACCCGTCGTGTCGGGGCGGTGGGGTTGGCGGAGATGGCGGCTCTGCTCGGCCTTTCGCTGGTGCTCAACTACGCTCCGCTCAAGCCGGGGTTGCTGGGCCGGATGGCCTATCACCGGCTGGTCAACCGCATGCCGCTGCCGGCGGTGGCCCTCACGGTTCTGCAAGCGGTGCTGGCATCGGCTGCGGGTGTTGCTGTCACGCTTGCTGCCGCTGCGGTGTTCGCGGCGGACGAGCCGGTGGTGCGATGGGTGTGCCTGGTTGGCGTGCTGGGGTTCCTTGCCGTGGGGGTATTGGCGGGAACGCGGCTGGTGCGGGCGGACTTGGCCGGGGCGGGCTCGGCCGGCCTGGCCGGGCTGGCGGGCACACTGTGTGCGTGTGCCGCCATCCGCGTGGTGGAGACGCTGCTGTGGGCGGTGCGGTACGCCGTTGCCCTGTGGCTGCTGGGGGTTGAACTCTCACCCGCGGAAGCGTTGGTGCTCTCGGCGGTGTCGCAGGCGGCCAGCCTGCTGCCGGTGCAGGTGGGCACTCGAGAGTGGGCAGTGGGCTTCGCCGCCGCCGTCATGCCCGCCGTGCGGCTGGCTCCGGCGGGGGCTGGTGCGGGATCAGCTACTGCCGGCCTGACCGGCGGCCTGACCGGCGGCCTGGGGGCCGGGCTCACCGCCGATCTGCTCTGCCGCGGCGCTGACGTGCTGGCCGCTCTGCCGGCAGCTGCCTGGGGTTGGTGGTGGATGCATCAGCGGCACGGTTGCTGGCCCATCGGCGGCAAGGTTCTTGCTCGCGATCAAGCCCGCAGCAGTTGAGCGGTCCCGCGTCGGCAAGTGCCGCCGGTGAGCGCCGTGCCGGAGTTCCGGGCGATCAACACGGCTTTGTTCGCTCCGTCGGCCGGGCACGGACCAAGCAAAGGTCCCCGCCTGCCGGTTATTCAGACCAAAATCCCGCCCCCCGGACTTTCCGGGTGATCCAATACGCCTGCCGGATCGAAACTAGAAGCAGGGAAGTCCCGTGTCCCGCCCGCCTGCCGAGCCGGGACGGCGTCGCCAGTCATCGCCCGCATCGGAGGCCACGGATGGTCAACAAGATCGAGCAAGACCACGCCCGTTTCCGCAGCATCGTCAAAGGTGCGATCCGCCGTGATCTGCGCCGCTTCATCGCCAAGGGCGGCTTCCTGGGCAAGGAAGGCCGCAAGGTCGTCGCCGTTCCGATTCACGACATCGACATCCCCACCTTCCGCTATGGCGACAACTCCGCCGGCGTGGGCATGGGCGAGGGGGGCGAGGGTGATGCGGTGGGGGGGCAGCCCGGTCAGGGCAACGGTCCGGGCAGCGGGGGGGATCAGGCCGGGCGGCACGTTCTTGAGGTGGATGTGCAACTGGACGAGCTGGCCGACATGCTCGCCGAGGAGCTCAAGCTCCCGCGCATCCAGCCCCGCGGCGCTCACAACATCACCACCGTCAAGGACAAGTACAGCGGCGTTCGCCCCGTCGGGCCGGCGTCGCTGCGGCACTTCAAGCGGACCTACCGCGAGGCCCTCAAGCGGCAGGTCTCCATGGGGCAGTACGACCCGGCCAATCCGGTGATCATCCCCGTCAAGAACGACTTGCGGTTCCGATCCTGGAACGAGGTTCGCAAACCGCAGAGCGCTGCCGCGGTGCTGTACATGATGGACGTCTCGGGCTCGATGGGTGACGAGCAGAAGACCCTGGTACGCATGCAGGCGTTCTGGATGGACACGTGGCTGCGTCGCAACTACCAGGGCTTGGAGAGCCGCTACATCGTTCACGACGTGACCGCCCGCGAGGTGGACCGGGCCACGTTCTTCTCCATGCGTGAGGACGGCGGGACCCGCATCAGTTCCGCCCTGCAGTGCGCCGCCGAGGTCATCGACGCCCACTACGACCCCGCCGACTGGAACATCTACCTGTTCCACTTCTCCGACGGCGACAACTCGTCTGATGCGGACAACCGCCTGTGCTGCCAGATGCTCCGCCAGACCCTCCTGCCCCGGGTCAACCTCTTTGGTTACACCCAGGTGAAGTCCATGTACGGGTCCGGCCAGTTCCACGCCGTGCTCACCGAGGCCTTCGCCTCCGGCGCCGCCTCGCCGGACAGCGACGACGCCAAGGTCGCGGCCGTCACAGTGGGAGGGCGGGAAGAGATTTACGACGCCCTGAAGGGCCTGTTCCGGGCCGGGCGATAACGCCGTTCCGGTCCGCCCCCGGCCAACCCCGGCGGCGGCCCCTTGCTAACCTTGCAGCGATCAACGGGCATGATCTGGTCGTGTGTGTTTCCGATCAGGGCGTGCCCCGCTCTCTGGCCGCTACCGGCCTCATCTGGCCCTTCGGGCCACCCACCGGCGTGATCCTCTTTGCCGTCTATGCCGTGGTCGTGTGGTTCTTCGCCTTGCGTTATCGCCGGCGATGGCCCGCGTTTGTCATGGTGCCGGTCGCGGCTCTGGCGGTCTTCTGGCTCAACGCGGCCCTGAGCCGCGTGGGGTTGGCCGCCGGCGGTTTTAACCTTCTGCTGCTGGGCGAGGCCGCCATCGTGCTGATCGGCGGGCTGTTCATCGCCTTCCTGCCCCGACCGCCGGCCCACCCGCACTGTCATTACTGCCACTACGACCTTCGCGGGCACGACGACTTCAACGCCGCGACATTCGTGTGTCCTGAGTGCGGCCACCCGGCCGACGGGTACGCCTCGCTGCGCCGCACCGGCGCCCGTTGGCCCTCGTGCACGCATTGTGCCGCCAGCCTCAAGGGCATGCATCGGGAGGCGGACCTGGGCTACTTCTGCGAGGGCTGCGACCGCTGGACCACCGGCACCTACGCCGTGCCTCAGCCGGCAGCAGCCGGCTTAGCCTCATCGGGCGGGTCAGCCCCGGAACATGCGCCAGGCCGCGCCGGCCAGCAGCACGAGCACGGGCAGCAGCCCGCCCAGCCCCCACCGCAGGGCGCTCAACTGCCCGTCTGACAACGCCGGAATCCGCGCCACCGATCGGCTTTCGCCGCCGCTGGCGATGCGTGCTTCCTGCCCGCTCAGCCACTGCACGCCCGCCAGGAACAACTCCGCGTTGCCCGGGTTGTCCTGCACCAGTCGGCCGTTCACGTCCACCGTCTGCTCGGCGATGGGGTCCAGATACCAGCCGTTGCTGCCCACCACCAGCACGCGGCCCGAGGCCTCGCCCTGCTCCACCGCCGCCGCCAGCAGCCAGGGGCCGGGTCCGCCGGCCTGGTCGCGGGGCGAATCGGCCCGGGGCGGGGCCGCCTGGGACGGGTTGCCCCGCGCTGCGCGATACGCCTGCCATTCACTCTCTGCCCACAGCCCGGGCCCGGCCGGCACCGTGATCACCGGCGTGACCTTGGTGCCCTGTTCGCCCACTGCCGCCACCGTCAGCGGAATGGGCCACACCAGCCGCGTCTTGATGCCCGCGATCGCTCCGGCCACCGGGTGATCGGTGCCAGGGTCCACCACCGCCAGTTCTGTCTCCACCACGCGTCCGCCCGCCGTCCGCACCTCACGCAGCAGCACCCGGCCGCTGTCGGCCTCGAGCCCCAGAGGCTTGAGGAACGCGGTCAGCGGATCTTCCGAGCCGGTGGTGGGCAGCGAACTGGGGTTCACGCTCAGCAGCAGCGGCTTGCGTTCCTTGATCAGATCGCGGATCACCTCGGCGAGTTTGCCCATCGCCACCGCCGATTCCGAACCCCGCACCTCCGGGCTGAGCGTCACGTACACCACCGGCCGCCCGGACCGTTCGGCCTCGGCGATCGCTGCGGGCTTCTCGCCGCCGGCGACCCGCCATTCGGCCACGTCGATCCCCCGGAGCGCCAGCCGCTCGACCAGCCGCCGCACCGGCGCATATGCGGGCTCGAGCTTGCCGGTCTCGGCATGCGTGAACACCACCAGCGCCCGCTGCCCGCTGCCAAAGGCGGCCAGCCCCGCTGCCAGCAGGTCTTCCATGCGGCCCCGGTCCACCGCGGTCGCGCCCACGGTCTGGCCGGAGCGGTCGGCGACCAGCCCCAGCAACTGGTCCACATCCACCGCCGAAACGCTGGCCCGCTCCGCGACCGCTTCGCCGGGCTTCTCGCCCTCGCTGGTCGGCGAGGCGATCATCAGGGCGGCCCGGTTGCGGCTGATGGCCGAGGCCACCCGGGCCACCCGCAGGGTGCCCATCTTGGCCAGGGCCGCGTTGAGCCGCGCCGCCCGGTCCCGGATCGCGGCAGTCGCCGCTTCCGCTTCGCCCCCGCTGGTGCGGGCGGCGGCCATCTCGGGTGAGGCTGCGATCGCCTGACTGATGCCCGGCCCGCTGAGCAGCCGCAGGCCTCGAGAGGTGATGGCCTCGGCGGTGGCGGCCGCCGCGAGGGTCACCTCGTCGGCCGCGGTGCGGATGGCCCGCACCGCGTCGTCCACCCGGGGGACGTCAATCGCGGCCATCCGCTGCCCCAGCAGGCCCTCCGCCTCGCGCGAGGCCTTCTCGGTGCTGTCGGCCAGCACGCGCAACTGGGCTGCCTGGCCGTCCCACACCTGCTTGAGCCGTTCCACTTCCGTCACGCTGGCGCCGCCCATGGCCTGCGCCACCGCCCCCAGCCGGTCGCGGAAGCCGCCCAGCCCCCCGGCGAGTTCGTTGACCTTGCCGGCAATCCCACGCAGTTCGGCCACCGCCGCCTGTGTCGCCGCCACGTGCTCGGCGATCACCCCCGCGTCCTCTTCCCGCAACTGGTTCAGCACCGCGTCGAACTGGCCCTGCCCGCCGCCGGAGGCGGTGTCCAGCAGCCGCACCCGCACCTTGGGCGATGCGTGCCCGAGGGCGTCGAGCACGTCGCGGAGCCGCTGGGCGTTCTCGCGGGGCACTTGGCCGATCTCGGCCGCGACCACCACCGTTACACCGCTCTGAAGGTCCTGCAAAGCCCGCATGGTCCGGTCTGACAGCCGGTGCTCCCCGGTCGCCGTGAGGTCGGCCCGCACGCTGAACCGCGCGGCCAGCATAATCGCCAGCACCACCACCGCGGTGAGCGCGAACACCACCACGCCCGCCTGTGCCCAACTGCCAGCACGCCGCATCATGCCCACCTCCGCGTCCGCAGCACCAGCGCGGTCAATCCCCCGAACCAGGCCGTCGCCGCCAGGAAGAACACCACGTGCTGGCTGTCCACTACGCCCCGGGCGAAGTCCCCCAGCCGCAGGTTCACGCTCAGGGCCAGGGCCGCTGCGTCAAGCGGGGCCGGCAGATGGGCCGCCGCCCGCTGCGCCCCGACCTCGCTGAGCAACAGGAAGAACATCGTCGCCAGGAAGGCCAGCGTCTGGCTGGCCGTGAGCGCCGAGAACAGCAGCCCCACGGAAAGGTAGAGCGTGCCCAGCAGCATGACCCCCACATAGCCGGCGACGATCGGGCCCAGGTCCGGGCCGGCCAGCCAGGCCAGCACGGCCACGTAGCTGAGCGTCGGCGCCAGGCAGCAGGCCAGGAAGCCCGCCGCACCCAGCAGTTTGCCCGCCACCACTTCCACCTCGGCCACCGGCGAGGTCAGCAGCGGTTCCAGCGTGCCGGTTCGCTGTTCCTCGGCCAGCAGCCGCATGCTGATCGCCGGAGCCACGATCACCAGCAGGCTCCACCACACCGTGAAGAACTCGCGCATGCTTGCCGGCTCGCCGGGGGAGAGTGAACTGGCGGCGAAGACCAGCCCCGAGAGCAGCAGGAACAGCGCCGCCAGCACCCAGCCCAACGCCGTGCGGAAGTACGAACCCAGCTCGCGCCGGGCGATCACCAGCGTCCGCATCACGCCGCCTCCGAGATTGCGTTGAGGAACACCTGCTCCAGGCTCGCCCGTTCCCGCACCAGTTCGGTGACCACCACCCCGGCTCCGTGCAGGGCCCGGGCCATCGCCTCACGCAGGTCGTCCGCCCCCGCCTCGCTCTCCACCTCCACCTTCAGCCGCCGATCGCCCGCGCCAATCACCGTGACCCGCCGGACTCCGGCGACACCCCCCGCGGCCCCGCCCACCGCACCCCCCGCGCCCAGCAGCCGTCCCCGCACCACACCCACCAGTCCGTCCTCCTGCTCGCTGATCGTCCCGTTTCGTTCCAGCACCACCTCCAGCACATACCGCCCCACGCTGCCGGCGCCACCCACCAGTTCCGCCGGCGTGCCCGCCGCCTTCACCCGGCCCCGGTGCACGATCACCACCCGATCGCACGTCGCCTCCACCTCGGCCATGATGTGGGAACTGAGCAGCACCACCCGCCCCGCCGGCACGCCCTCCCCCGGTCGGGCCAGTTCGCGAATCAGCCCGCGCATCTCGCGAATCTGCCCCGGATCCAGCCCCGTCGTCGGTTCGTCCAGCACCAACACCGCCGGGCCATGCAGCACCGCCGCCGCGAGGCCCACCCGTTGCCGATACCCGCGGCTCAGTTCCCCCACCCGCCGCTTGCGCACCTCACTCAGCCAGCACTGGGACAGGGCCTTCTCCACCACCGCGTTCTGCTGCCCGCGGGCCACCCCGCACAGCCCGGCGCGGAACCGCAAATAGCCATCCACCCGCATCTCGCCGTACGCGGGGGCCGCATCCGGCAGGTAGCCGATGCACCGCCGGGCGGCGCCCGACGCTGTGACTGTGTCATGCCCGCACACGCTGATCCGCCCCGCCGTCGGCGACAGATACCCCGTGATCATCCGCATCAGCGTGGTTTTGCCCGCGCCGTTCGGCCCCAGAAGCCCCGTCACCAGCCCCGGGTTGATCGTCAACTCCACCCCGCTCACGGCCTCTACCCGCCCGTACCGCTTGCTTACATCGTGCAGTTCGATCATGCTTGGCCCAAGCGTAATCCCAAGCCGGTTGGCAATCCGGGGATTCTGGGCAAACCGGCCCGCATCAGAGAGTGCGGTCGGCTTGCCGTGGGGGAGGGGCCGTCCGCCGTCTTGGATTGTATAGATATAGCATATGCATACTCGGTCCTAGAAGCCCCCCGTTCGCATGTTCCTCACGACCGGCCGCAACCGCCCCCTGACTGCATGCGAACTGACCGGCGGAGGCCCCCCTTCAGACCTCCCATCGCTTTGACAGCCGTTGCTTGGCGTGCGTGTCCTCTGCCCTGTCCGGGTCCCCTCCGCCCCATCCGTCCGGTTCGGTGCTTCCTGCGTGAATCCGATCACGCGTTGTTCCGGAAGACGTACAGAGGATACCGGATCCGTCGTCCATACACTCCGCTTCGTTTGTGTTCATGGTCTCCGCTCCCACCACCCCTGATTCCGACCACGCCGTTGGCGAGTCCCTTGCCGACCAGGCGGATCTTCCCTCCGACGGCCAGCCCGACCAGCCTCAGGCCGACGAGGCGGGTACCGTCGCCCTCCCGATGGCCCAGGTCCCGTCGTTCAATGACCGCTGCCTGCACGACATGGTCGGCGCCCTTGCCGAGGGACTTTGCCTTGCCGACTCGGCGGGCAAAGTCCTTTGGGCCAACGCCACGTTCCAGCGTTACGACGACCAGACCAAAGACCGCATTTCCGCCGCCTTTGCCCAGGCGGCGGCTTCGCTTTTGGACCCCCGCCGCGACCCCGCAGCCGTGGCCGCCGCTGCCGCAGCGTCCAGCTTGCGGCTCGAGGCGGCCTCATCGGACGGCCGCGTGTTCCAGATCTCCATCGCTGCGGTGCCGGATTCCCCATCGGGCGCTCGCCGGCTGGCCGCCACCGTCTACGACATCTCCGCTGCTCGCCGCGCTCAGCAGAAGATGGAGGCCATCGACCGTGCTGGCGCCGAGCTGGTTCGGCTTGACGCGGACCTGATCCGCAAGATGAACATGGTCGAGCGGGTGCGCCTGCTTGAGCAGAAGATCGTCAAGTTCGCTCACGACCTGCTGCACTTTGATCACTTCGCGATCCGCGTGGTTGACGAGCGTTCGAGCAAGCTGGAACTGGTGATGAGCGCCGGCCTGCCGCCGGAGGCCATGGAGGTCGAGTTGTTCGCCCGTCGCGAGGGCAACGGCATCTCTGGGTACGTCGCCGCTACCGGCAAGTCGTACATCTGCGCCGACACCGCCGTCGACCCCCGTTATGTCATCGGCATCAACGCCGCCCGCTCGTCGCTGACCATCCCCCTGCGGATGAGCGACAAGGTCATCGGCATCTTCAACGTTGAGAGCACCCAGCCCAACGCCTTCACCGAGGAGGACCGGGCCTTCGGCGAGTCCTTCGCGACCCACATCGCCCTCGCCCTGCACATCCTCGATCTGCTGGTCGTCGAGCGGTCCACCACCGGCCAGGCCGTCACCGGCACTGTCGAGGGGGAACTCTCCGAACCGCTGGAGGACATCGCCCAGGTTGCCGCCCGTCTGAAGGCGGCGATCGCGGGCATCAACACCGGCACCGCCCCCGCCGATCCTTCGCTGCTCCGCTTCACTGAGCGGATTCTCGCGGATGTCGATTCAATCCGCCGGCGTGTGAAGGACGTCGCCGCCGGCCCGGCGACCATCCTTGGCGCCGAGCGTTCTATCGCTGATGCCACGCTGGATCCGATGCTGGTCGGCAAGCGCGTGCTGGTCGCTGATGATGACCCTCGCATCCGGCAGATCGTCCGCGATGTGCTCCGCGCCCGCGGCGCCGAGGTCGTTCTGTGCGAGAACGGCAACTCTGCATTGGCCGCGATCGACGGCTGCTTGGCCCCCGCGGGCGCGTCGGCCCTGCCCGGGCAGGAACGCACGGTGGGTTCGGGCGCTCCCGCACCGGCTCCCGGCGCGCGGCTGGCCGCCGACGGCCGGCCTCTGGCCAGCCACTTCGATCTGCTCGTCTCGGACATCAAGATGCCGGACAAGACCGGCTACGAGATCTTCTCCGAGGCCCGCAAGGTCCTCCCCGGCATGCCCGTCATCCTCATGACCGGCTTCGGCTACGACCCGCACCACTCCATCGTGCGTGCCTCTCAGGAAGGCCTCTCGTGCGTGCTGTTCAAGCCCTTCCAGGCTGAGCGGCTGATCGAAGAGGTGCACAAGGCGTTGCACCGGAAAGATGCCGCAGCTCAGGCCGGCGCGGGCGGCTCCCCTTCGGCCGGGTCAACTCGACCGGCCTGATGAACCGATCGTCCTACCCCGTCTGTCCGCGTTGGCTGTGAGGTTCGCCGGAGCGCGCTCGTTTGGCCCGTTGGCCAACCGGCTCAGTGTGCGGTTACGCCTTCCTTCGCGCCAGCACGAATCGCTCATGCCCCTCAAGATCACGGATGATCCGGGCGTCCTCCAGCCCGCGTGCTCCCGGGCCGGTCCGGACGCGCTCCAGCGCCGCGGCAGCTGTTGACGCCGCGACTTCGACCATCACCAGCCCGCCCGGCCGCAACGCCCGCCACACGCCGTCGAGCAAGCGTCCGACCGTCTCCAGCCCATCGCTGCCGCCCCGCAGCGCTCCGGTCGGCTCGTACTGCTTCACGTTTGCGGGCACCTCTTCCCATTCGGCGTCGGGGATGTACGGCGGGTTGGCCAGCACGATGTCGAACGTCCGCCCCGCTACCGGTTCCAGCAGGTCCCCCTCCAGCCACTCCACTCGATCCGCCAGTCCCAGTGACTGTGCGTTCGCCCGGGCCACCGCCAGCGCATCGGTCGACAGGTCGGTCCCCGTGACCTCGGCGCCTGGCAACTGCTTGGCGCACGCCAGCGCTACGCAGCCGCTGCCGGTGCACAGGTCCAGCACGGCCAGGCCCTCGCCCGCCTCGGGGCCCAGCGGGGCCGGCTCCGCCGCGGCAGCACCCGCACCCGCACTTGCGCTCTCGCCTCCCGCCGCAACCGCCCCCGGCAACTGCACGGTCTTCCACGGCAGCACCTTGGCCACCTTCACGCCGGGGTTGCGCCGCTTGGCTTCCTTCACGGCCTCCTCGACAAGCCCTTCGGTGCACGGACGCGGGATGAGCACACGCCGGTCGACCTTCAGCGACATCCCGTAGAACCAGGCCGTTCCCACCAGATACTGCACCGGCTCGTGCTTGAGGGCCCGCTGTGCCAGTCCACGCAGGGTGGCCAGTTCCTCGGCCGTCGCCACCCGCTCGGTGCTGGTGTACAGCCGCAGGCGATCGCAGCGAAGCACGTGCCCGAGCAGCATCTCGGCGCAGAGTGCCGGCGACTCTACCCCCGCCTTGGCCAGTGCGCCCTTGAGCCATTCCAGCAGCCGCTTGACTGTCCAGGCGTTGGCATCTGCTACGGCGCCGCTCGCCCCGCTCGTACCGCCCGCATCCTGCTTTTCGGTTCCGCTCATCGCTCCGCCACTCCTTGGCCCAATCGGCACAAAGCTCTTCCCGCTCGCCACGTCACTTCACGTCAAACCAGTTGGCCCCCATGCCCGCATCCGCCTTCAGGGGCACGCTCAACTGCATGGCCCCTTCCATCTCTTTCACGATGGCCGCCATCGCGACAGCCGCGTGGCTCTCGACGGCCTCAAAGACCAGTTCGTCGTGGATCTGCAGCAGCATCTTCACCCCGGCGAACACCCCTTCCCCGCCGGCGATCTTCCGCTGGATGTTCACCATCGCCATCTTGATCAGATCCGCAGCGGACCCCTGCACCACGCTGTTGATCGCCATCCGCTCAGCCAGGGCCCGCCGACTGGGGTTGGTGCTCACGATGTCGGGGATCGGCCGCCGCCGCTTGAGCATGGTCTCCACGAAGCCCATCCGCTCGGCCTGGGCCACGCACTCCTGCAGGAAGGTGGTGATGCCCGCGAAGCGCTGCTTGTACTGGGTGATGATCGCCTCGGCCTCACGGGTGCCGATGCCCAGCCGCCGCCCCAGCCCGAACCCGGTGATCCCGTAGACGATCCCGAAGTTCACCATCTTCGCCCCGCTGCGCTGTTCACGCGTTACCTGGTCCAGCGGCACGCCGTGGATCTGGGCGGCGACGGCGGCGTGGATGTCCTGATCCTCTTCGAACGCCTTCTTGAGCGCCGGGTCGCCCGAAAGGTGCGCCAGCAGCCGCAGTTCAATCTGCGAGTAGTCCGCCGAGATCAGCACGCAGCCCGGCGCCGCGACGAACGCCCGCCGGATCTCCCGCCCGGTGTCGGTGCGAATCGGGATGTTCTGCAGGTTCGGGTCGCTGGAACTGAGTCGGCCGGTCGCCGCCACCGTCTGGTTGAAGCTCGCGTGGATCCGCCCGGTCGCCGGGTTGATCTCCTCGGCCAACGCCACCAGATACGTGTTCACGAGCTTGCTCAACTGGCGGTACTCGACGATCAACCCGGGAATCGGCGTCTGCACGGCCGCATCCTCCGCGAGCGTCTCGAGCACCTCCACGTCGGTGCTGTACCCGGTCGCGGTGCGCTTGACCGGCTTGATGCCCAGCCCGGGCTCCTCCGCATCCGGCTTGTTGAACAATGCGCCCGCCAGTTGCTTGGGCGAGTCGGGGTTGAATCGCCGCCCGATGGTCGCGTCAGCCTCCGCATCGATCTGTGTGCGCAACTCCTCAATTCGCCCCGCGAGCCGCGCCCGCTGCCGCTCCAGTTCCGCCGGGTCCACGGCGATGCCGTTGAACTCCAGTTCCGCCAGCACCTCCACCAGCGGTATCTCCACCTCGCGCAGCAGGCCGTCAAGGCCCATGGCGCGGATCTGCGGGGCCATCGCCTCCATCAGCCGCAGCGAGACGTCCGCGTCCTCCGCGGCATACTCGGTCGCCAAATCCAGCCCAACGGTGTCGAAGGTCCGCTGTGCCTTGCCGCTGCCGATCAGTTCGGTGATGCCGATGTTGGTGTGGCCCAGCAGGGCGAGCGCCAGCGCGTCCATGCCGTGGCTGGAACGCGAGGCGTCGATCAGGTAGCTGGCCACCATGGAATCGAACCCGCACGCCCCGATGCCGCCCGGCACCCCGCCGCCCACGCGGACACCCGCAGCACGCAGCACCAGCATGTCAAACTTGAGGTTGTGCCCGCACACGCTGCCGGTGGGCTTCTCAAGGATCGGCCCCAGGGTTGCCAGCACGGTTCGCTCGTCCAGATGGACGCTCGCATCAGGTGACCGCATCGGCACGTACCACGCCCGCCCGGCCCGCGTGCTGAAGCTCAGCCCGCAAAGTTTGTCGCGCAGCGGCGAGAGGCCAGTGGTCTCGGTGTCGAACGCGAAGACCTCGGCCCCACGCAGCTCCGCGGCCAGTTCAGCCAGGTCCGCCTCGGTTCGCACGCAGCGATACGTGTGCTCCTGAGGCCATGCAGCCCGGCGGGCGGCGAACTCATCCTGCACGCCGGTTCCGCCGGTATCGCCAGGGATTGTTGAGCCTTGGGTGGCAGACGCCGCGTCAACCTGCTGGAACAGCCCGCCGAACAGCCCGCCGAACAGCCCGCCCGAATCGTCCAGGCCCTTGCTCTTTCGTTTGCCCTTCGCCGCAGCAGTGCCCCCAGTTCCACTGGCATTGCCCGCGGCGGTCCGCACCGGCTCGGAAGCCGCCGTGCCCGCGGCGGCTGCACCTTTGGCCTGGTCCTGTGGCGATCGTGCGGCTTGGCCGCTTGACACGGCCCGCACCTCATCCTGATACCGATTGAACCCCAGTTCCTTGAGCGTGGGCAGCATGGCCATCACGTCCAGCCGCTCCCTGGCGCAGGCCCCCAGGTCGAACGGGATCGGCACATCCGCCCGCAGGGCCACCAGTTGCCGGCTGAGTTCCAGCCCGTCGCTCCGGCCCGCCGCTTCGGCGATCTTCTCGCCACGCTTGCCCTTGATCTTGCCGGCCTTGACGGCCTCCACCACGCCGTCCAGACTGCCGTACGTGCTCACCAGTTCCGCGGCGGTCTTCGGCCCCACGCCCTCCACGCCGGGCACGTTGTCCACGCTGTCGCCCATGAGGGCCAGCATGTCGATCACCTGGGCCGGCTCCAGCCCGGTCTCCGCCTTGAGCGCTGCCGCGTCGATCACCGTGTCGGTGTGGACGTCGTACATCTCCACCCGGCCGGGCTCGAGCAGTTGCTTGAGGTCCTTGTCCTTGCTGACGATGCGGATGAGCACATCGGGGTGCTCCGCCTTCATCCGCGTCACCACCGTTGCGATCACGTCGTCGGCTTCAAAGCCGGCGCACCCCAGCAGCGGCACGCCCATCGCGCCCAGCGTCCGCGTGCAGCGGTCCACCTGCACAAACAGGTCCTCCGGCGGCGGTGGGCGGTGGGCCTTGTAGTCGGGGTACAGCGTTGAGCGAAACGTCTCCCGATCCCCCGATACATCCAGCACCACCGCCACATGACTGGGCGGCCCGCTCATCTTCCCCTCACCCCGCAGCAGTTTGAGCACCATGCCCAGGAAGCCGAAGGACATGTTGGTCGGCTCACCGGTCACCGGCGAGGTCATCGGTGTGCGGATGGCGTGATAGGCCCGGAAAAACTGGGCGTAGCCGTCGATGAGGTAGAGCGTCCGCGGTCCCGGAGAGCCGCCTCCACCGCTGTTGGCCGTCGCCGCTGAATCGTGCTGGGTCTCGCTCACGCGCCAGCGTAGCCCTCGCCCCCCAGCCCGCCCCCCAATCCGCCCGCCAGCGTTCCCCAGTTTGCTGGTCGGCGCGGGCCGATCTCGGTCGCGGGCGGCCAATCCGCAGCCCGGTTCCGCCGTGCCGATAGACTCGCCCATGCCCTTTACCCGTGGTTTCCGTTCAGCATGGCTGGTCTTGGCGCTGGCGTCGGTGTCCCTTCCCATAGCGGCGGCCGCCCCGGCTGATCCGTCGCCGACCGCCCAGTATCAGGCCTTCAACCAGTCCATCCAGCGGGCCTGGTCCAACAAGGTCCTCAACGACGACCCGCAGCTCAACTGGGTCGCCCCCGGCCGCGTGGTCCTTCGGGTTGAGCGGGCCGCGGGACGCTGGGCATTTGTGCAATGGACGGCCGAAGCCGGAGCATCCGAGACTGCCCCGGCGTTCGACCACGCGGCGGCCGCCAGCGATCTGTCCCGGCTGCTCGGCAGGCCGGTTGCGGCCGAGTCTCTGCCTCTGGTTCGCTTTGCTGTTGCGGAGGGACGCCTGATTGGGCTGCTGGATCCGGAGGCGATCCGGAGCCCCCAGTCGCCGGTTGCTGTGGAACTGGAACCGCAGATCAAGGCTCTTGACGCGTTGCCCGAGGCGTTTGCTGCCGCGAGGACGGGGCAGGGGCGGTCGAGCAGCGGGCCGCCGACGAGTGTGGTTGTGCGCAACCACCTGTCCTCCGACGTCGAGTTGTTCTGGCTGAATCCCGAGTGCGAGGCTGTTCCGTACGGCCGTGTCGCCGCCGGAGAACGACTGGTGAGGACCACCTTTGCCGGTCATGTCTGGTCGGTGCGGAGCGACAAACGCGAGGTTCTTCGCTTTGTTGGGGAACCGGCCCCGTCGGTGGCCGATATTCGCGATGCGGGCCAGCCCGCTGACGAGCCCGCTGGCAGACCGGCCAACACGCCCCCCAGTGAGCCGTCGCCAGCTGCCCCCAGCAATGAGGCGGCTCCCGTTGCAGGTCCTGAGCAGAAGCCGGCCGCACCGCCACCGCCAAAGAAGCTTGATGCCCGCATCCGCCGGGGAAACCTGTACCTGCTCGAGGATGGTGTTGAGCGGTCACTCTCCACCGGCCACAGCCCCGATGCCGGCTTCGTGGGACCGGTGCACTGGTCGCCTGACCGCTCGCGTCTGATGGTGATGTTCAACCGTGCCGCCAAGCATCCGCCGCTGCACCTGGTCGAAGCCCGACCGGTGCAGGGTGAGCCGCCGCTGCCGGGCTGGCGGCCCCGGGCTGTTGAGGTGGATTACCGGCGACCCGGCGATCCGGTGGACGAGTCCGTTCCGTGGGTCTTTGACGTCGCCAGCGGTCAGGGACGGGCGATGTCCACGGACCTGATCACGCCGGCGTGGAGCCTCGGTCAGGCGCACTGGGTCAGCCCGGATGCGTTCCGCCTGATCTTCAATCAGCGGGGGCATCAGGCCATCCGTCTGGTGGAGTTCAACGCGGCGACCGGCGCAGGCCGCACCGTGGTGGAAGAGACCAGCGACACCTTCGTGGACTACCCGAACAAGATCTTCCATCGCCGCCTGTCTGACAGCCGACTGCTGTGGATGTCGCAGCGGTCCGGGTTCAACCACGTGTATCTGCTGGACGGCAGCAGCGGGGCCGTCATCCGCCCGCTGACCTCCGGCAAATGGATGGTCCGCTCGGTGCAGCACGTGTCCGACGGCCCGACGGCTGAGCAGCGATGGGTGCTGTTGCGGGTGATGGGCTACCACGCCGGGCAGGACCCGTACCACATGCACTTTCTGCGGGTGGAGATCGAATCCGGCAAGATCACTGTGCTGACCGACGCTGACGGTGACCACAGCATCGAGCGGTCCCCGGACGGGGCGCACTACACCGCGGTCTGGCAACGGGTGGACCATCCGCCCGTGCATCAGGTCCGCCGGTGGGCCGACGGTGCGCTGCTGAGCACCCTCTCGACGGCCGACGCGTCGGCGCTCATCTGGGCGGGGTGGCGGCCTCCGGAGCGGTTCGTCGCCAAGGGCCGCGACGGCGTCACCGACATCTGGGGGGTGATCTTCTTCCCTTCGAACCTGCAGCCGACCGACCGCCTGCCAGTCATCGAGCACATTTACGCCGGTCCGCACGATTTCTTCGTGCCCAAGCGGTGGGAGGTCTGGCGTTCCGAGCGGGAACTCGCCGAACGCGGGTTCATCGTCGTTCGGATCGACGGCATGGGCACCAACTGGCGGAGCAAGGCCTTCCATGATGTGGCCCACCGCAACCTCGCCGACAGCGGCTTCCCTGATCGCATCGCCTGGCTTCGCGCCGCCGCCGCCCGCTTTCCGCAGATGGATCTCGGCCGCGTCGGCATCTACGGCGGTTCCGCTGGCGGCCAAAGCGCCCTCCGCGCCGTCCTCGCCCACGGCGAGTTCTACCGTGCCGCGGCGGCCGACTGCGGCTGCCACGACAACCGGGTGGACAAGCAGTGGTGGAACGAACTGTGGATGGGCTATCCGGTCGGCCCGCACTATCACGAGCAGTCGAACGTGACCAACGCCCACCGGCTGCAGGGCCGCCTGCTGCTCACCGTCGGCGCTATGGACCGCAACGTGGACCCGCAGAGCACCATGCAGGTCGCTGACGCGCTGATCGCTGCGGACAAGGACTTCACGCTGCTGGTCGTGCCCGGCGCTGGGCATGGCGCCGGCGAGAGCCCGTACGCGCGTCGTCAGCGGTACGAGTTCTTCCGCGAAGCACTCGGTGCTGCTGCGCCGGGCTCAGCCCGGGATCAATCAGAGGGTGCTCCGTCGCCCGCCCGCTGACATCAGCCGCGCTTGGCGTACCGGGGCTCTACGAACGACCCGAAGTGCCTCACGCCCAGCAGTTCAAGGGCGTGGGGTGCGTTGCCCGCCGCTCCGCTGAACATCGGCAGCCCAGCCCCAAGCAGCACCAGCGCCACGGTGATGATGTACTGGTCGATCAGGCCGGCCTGATGCGATGAGGCGGCCACCACCGCGCCGCCGACCACCCAGATGCCCGCGTCGTCGCGCTCGGACTTGAGCCGGGCGATGGTGTCTGCAGCGGGCGCATTGACGAACGTCACGTCGGCTGGTTTGTCCGCGTCTGGCGGGCGGCTGGTGAGGACCCAGCACCGCTTGCCGACATACGGCCATACGCCGAAGCCCCGCACCTGGTCGTAGGTGCGTCGGCCCATGACCAGGTCGCCCATACCGGCCATGAAGGCGGCAAAGGCGGCCTCCAACTCCGGCTCGGGCGGCAGAGCGTTGAGCCAGTCCACCGAGCCGGCGGTGTCGGCGATGAAGCCGTCGGCGCTGGTGGCCAGTGCCAGGACAACCCTCCTGCTCATCGGTGCATCCTCGATGGGTGGTGCAAGGGGTGCATGATCAGAACGCCGGCGGCAGGCCCCGGGCGCGCCGGATGGCCGCGAGGTGCGCCGTGTGCCAGCCTTCGTGCCAGGCGGCGCGTTCCAGGCACGCCAGGCGATCCGGGGCGTACTCAGCCATGGCCCCGGCCGGCGGCAGCAGCACCTGCGAAGGTGTCAGGTTTTCACCCGCCCGGAGCATGGTTGCAAAGCCGCGGCGCATGCGACGAAGCATGATGGCGGGGGAGCGCTCGGTTCGTGGTGAGGTCGAGGGGCGAGGCGTGCGGACGGCGGCGCCGCCGGGACCGAACATCGAGTCGTGGGCGCGGACGTACTCGCCCGGCAGTGCGGGTGGCTTGCCGCCGAGGTTGGCCGTGACGAAGGCGTAGTAGGCGGTGAGGTGGGTGACAACCCACTCGGGGGACTCCGGGGTGGTGTGGGCGGTCGGTCGCCAGGTGCGCAGGTGCACATCCTCCAGAAGGAACAGCAACGTTGCGTGCACCGCCTGCAGGTGCGCCAGGGTTCGCCCCTGTGCCAACCGCACGCCCGCCCGACATACCTGCTCGCTCACCATGATGAAATCCTGCCTTGGTTGACCGGGTGGGTCACTGAAGCGCCGGTGGTACGACTCTACACTGCACAACTCCCGAGCGGTGCGCGGACGTGTTGTGTCGCAACCAGCGCCCGGTCGAGATGCAAAGGAACGGCCGCATGAACACCTCTGTTTCGCGTCGTGAGGCTCTTCTCGGGATCGGTGGTCTGGGCGTCGCCGGCGCGTTGACGCTGGCCGGGGGCCAGTCGGCGGCGTTCGGCCGTCAGGCGTCGGCCTCGGCAGGCTCGGCTACGCCCCAGCAGGGCGCCGGGTTCTACCGCTTCCGCCTCGGCGATGTCGAGTGCTTCTCGATCGGCGACAGCCAGGGCCGGCTGCCGGCCTTCCCGCTCTGGGGTGAGAACGCGGGGGAGGCTGCGGTCAACGCGGCCCTGAAGGCTCGGGCGGTGCCGCCGGGGTTGATGCTGATGCACTTCAATGTGCTGGTTATTCGCGTGGGCGGCGAGACCTGGCTGGTGGACGCCGGCAACGGGCCTTCGGGGGATCGCCCGGGCCAACTGCTCACCCATCTGGGCACGCTGGGCATCAAGCCTGAAGCGGTCACCGGCGTGATCCTCAGCCACCTGCACGGCGACCACTTCGCCGGGCTGTTCACCGCTGACAACCGCCTGACGTTCCCCAACGCCCGTTACATGCTGAACAAGCTGGAGCGTGACTTCTGGACGACGCCGGACCTCAGCAAGACCAACCTGCCGGAGGCGTTCAAGAAGAACATGACCGAGGGTGCCGGCAAGGCTCTGGCAGCGCTGACCGCAAGCAAGAAACTGGAGATCATCCAGGGCGATATGAAGGTCAGCGGCGGGCTGTCGGTGCGGCACACCGGCGGGCACACGCCGGGGCACCAGACGGTGGTGGTCGAAGGTGGCGGCCAAAGGCTGGACATGATCGTGGACGCGGTTCACCACTTCGTGCTGAGTTTCCGCAATCCGGACTGGCACGCCCAGTTCGATGTCGACGCCAAGCAGGGGGCCGCGGTGCGGCGGGCGACGCTGCAGCGGCTGGCCTCAGACGGCACGCTGGTGATGGGCTATCACACGCCTTGGCCGGGTCTGGGCAACGTGCTGCCCGATGGCGACGGGTTCGCGTGGCACCCGGCGCAGTGGGAGTGGTGACGCGTCTGGCGGATCGTCGGGGCTTATCCGCCGGCGGCTTCGGTCGGGGCGAGCACCACGGCTGAACGCGCGGGCAGATACAGACAGACGCTCTGCGGCTGGCGGTCGTACTCGCCCGGGGTCCAGGGGAATCGGGGCGGGTTGCCGGGCACGGCTCGCCCATGCCCGCCGAAGCGGGGCTCGTCGGTGGTCAGCACCGCGGTGTAGTCCGCCGGTGATGGCACGCCGATGCGCCAGTCGGTGCGTGACTCGGTCGGGTGCAGGTTGATCGCGAAGACCAGCCCGGCGCGGGTGAAGGCCAGTTCGCGGCGGAGGTCGTCGGTACGGAGGTGGCTCGCCGGGGCTGAAGCGAGGATGTCGAAGCGGTCGTCGAGGTGCATCAGGGCGCGGTCGAAGGCGCCAAGGTCCTTGTAGCGGAGGTAGTCGGCGTCTGCGAGCGACCACTGGCGGCGGGCGTGGTGGCACGAGTAGTTGTTGCCCTCGCGGGGGAAGTCGACCCACTCGGGGTGGCCGAACTCGTTGCCCATGAAGTTGAGCCAGGCCGAGCCGCCGAGGGCGAAGGTGATCAGGCGGATGAGCTTGTGCAGGGCCAGACCCCGGTCGATGACCAGGCTCTGGCTGTCGCGGTTCATGTGCCAGTACATCTCCGCGTCCATCAGGCGGAAGGCGAGAGTCTTGTCGCCGACAAGGGCCTGATCGTGGCTCTCGGCATAGGCGACGTGCTTCTCGGTGGGGCGGCGGTCGGTGAGGACGTGGAAGAGGTGGCCGAGTTTCCAGTCCTCGTCGCGGTGGTCCTTGATGAGCTTGATCCAGTGGTCGGGGATGCCCATGGCCAGGCGGTAGTCGAAGCCCAGGCCGCCCTCGGCGACGGGGCGGGCGGTGCCGGGCATGCCGGAGACGTCCTCGGCGATGGTGATGGCGTCGGGCCGGATCTCATGGACGAGGGTGTTGGCGAGTTGGAGGTAGGTCAGGGCGTCGGGGTCGACGTTGCCGCCGAAGTAGTCGTCGTAGCCGGTGAAGACACGGGCCAGGCCGTGGTCGCGGTAGAGCATGCTGGTGACGCCGTCGAAGCGGAAGCCGTCGACGCGGAACTCCTCCAGCCAGAAGGCGACGTTGGAGAGCAGGAAGCGGAGGACCTCGGGTTGGGCGTAGTCAAACAGCAGCGAGTCCCACGCCGGGTGGCGGCCCCGGGGGCCGGCATGGAAGTACTGGTGGTCGGTGCCGTCGAACCCGCCGAGGCCTTCGACGGTGTTCTTGACCGCGTGCGAGTGGACGAGATCGAGCAGGATCCGCAGTCCGTGACCGTGGGCGGCGTCGACAAGGGACTTGAATTCCTCGGGGGTTCCAAAGCGAGAGGAGACGGCGAAGAAGTTGGAGACGTGGTAGCCGAAGGAGCCGTAGTACGGGTGCTCGGCGACGGCCATGAGCTGGACGGCGGTGTAGCCGGCGGCGGCGATGCGGGGGAGGATGCGGTCGCGGAACTCGATGAACGAGCCGACCTTGGGCTCTTCCTGGGCCATGCCCACGTGGGCCTCGTAGATGCGAAGGGGGCGATCGGCGGTGGGGAGCGGGTGCTGCCAGTGGAACTCGGGGGGGAACCAGACGCGGGCGGTGGCATCCGAGCCGTCGGGCTTGAAGGTCACCAAGCGGACATACGCGGGCATGCGGTCTTCGGATCCTGCTGCCGAGCAGACGTGGACCTTGACCGGCGAGCCGTGCGGCAGGGCGGGGCCGGCGGGGGAATCGGGGAGGAAGAGGGACCAGACGCCGTAGTGGTCGCGCTGAAGCGGGTGGGCGTCGCGGTTCCAGAAGTTGAAGTCGCCGACCAGCGAGAGGGCGTGGGCGCCGGGGGCCCACTCGCGGTACCAGATGCCGGGGCGGCCGCCGGGAGTCTGGTCGTGCGTGCCCCGGGTGAAGCCGAAGTGGTGATGGCCACGCGCGAAGTTGCGGAAGGTTCCGGCCATGGCGGCGAGGCGGCCGTAGACGGCGCGGAACTGGTCAAGGCGGGCCTGGATGACCGGCGCGTGGGGCTTGAGGTAGGGATCGGACACAGCGATGGCGGGCAGGGCGGCGCTGGTCGCCGGGGCGCGGGCGGGCTTGGGTGGCTGAGGGGTCACGGCGGATGGAGCGTATCCGGCGGGTGTGCCTCGGGGAGAGTCATGAAAAAAGCCCGTCCCTTGCGGGGACGGGCTTTGGGTGTGGGTGCTGCCTGGTGGGGATCGGGGATTACTTCTTCTCGTCCTTGACCTCGAACTCGGCGTCGATGACGTCGTCCTTGCCGCCGGAGGGGGCGGCCCCGCCGGGGGCTGCGCCGCCGGGGGCGGCACCGGCAGCGCCGGGGGCGGCGCCGGTGGCCTTGTAGATTTCCTCGCCCATCTTCATGCGGTGCTTCTCGAGCTCCTTGAGGGACTTCTCGAGCGCGTCGCGGTCGTCGCCCTTGATGTTGGCCTCGACGGCCGAGAGGGCGGACTCGATGGCGCCGCGGGTCTCGGGGGAGATCTTGGGGCCGTATTCCTCGAGTTCCTTGCGGATGGCGATGACGCCGGCGTCGGCGCGGTTCTTGAGGTCGACCATCTCGCGACGCTTGCGGTCCTCGGCGGCGTGGGCCTCGGCGTCGGCCTTCATGCGGTCGATCTCCTCCTTGGAGAGGCCGCCGGAGTTGGTGATCTTGATGTCGGCCTTCTTGCCGCTGGTGCGCTCGGTAGCGGTGACGGTGAGGATGCCGTTGGCGTCCAGGGCGAACTCGACGTCGATCTGGGGGACGCCCCGCGGCGCCGGGGGGATGCCCGTCAGGTCGAAGTTGCCCAGGGTGCGGTTGTCGCGGGCGAACTCGCGCTCGCCCTGGAGGACGTGGATGGTGACCGAGGTCTGCGAATCCGCGGCCGTCGAGAAGGTCTCCTTCTTGGACGTCGGGATCGTCGTGTTGCGCTCGATGAGCTTGGTCATCACGCCGCCGAGGGTCTCAACGCCGAGGGAGAGCGGGGTGACGTCGAGCAGGAGGATGTTCTTGACCTCGCCCTTGAGCACGCCGCCCTGGATGGCGGCGCCGATGGCGACGACCTCGTCGGGGTTGACGGACTTGTTGGGCTCCTTGCCGAAGATCTCCTTGGCGATCTGCTGGGCCTTGGGCATGCGGGTGGAACCGCCGACGAGGACGACCTCGTCGATCTTGGAGATGTCGATCTTGGCGTCGCGGATGGCGGCCAGGCAGGGGGCCTTGAGGCGCTCGAAGAGGTCGGCGGTGAGGTTCTCAAACTTGGCGCGGGTGAGCGAGAGCTGGAGGTGCTTGGGGCCGGTCTGATCGGCGGTGATGAAGGGCAGGTTGATCGTGGTCTCCTGCATGGTGGAGAGTTCGATCTTGGCCTTCTCGGCGGCCTCCTTGAGGCGCTGGAGGGCCATGGGGTCCTTCTTGAGGTCGATGCCTTCCTTGCGGCGGAACTCCTCGGCGAGGTGGTCCATGATCCGCTGGTCCCAGTCGTCGCCGCCGAGGTGGGTGTCGCCGTTGGTGGAGAGGACCTCGAAGACTCCGTCGCCGATGTCGAGGATGGAGACGTCGAAGGTGCCGCCGCCGAGGTCGAAGACGGCGATCTTCTCGTTGGTCTTCTTGTCAAGGCCGTAGGCCAGGGCGGCGGCGGTGGGCTCGTTGATGATGCGCTCGACCTTGAGGCCGGCGATCTCGCCGGCGTCCTTGGTGGCCTGGCGCTGTGCGTCGTTGAAGTACGCGGGGACGGTGATGACGGCCCGCTCGACCTTCTCGCCGAGGTAGTCCTCGGCGGTCTTCTTGAGGTCCTGGAGGATGAAGGCGGAGACCTGCTGGGGGGTGAACTCGCCCTGGTTCACGCGGGTCTTGACGAAGTCGTCGGGTTGGCCGGTGATGGTGTAGGGGACCTTGGACTCTTCGTTGCCGCCCTTGCCGTAGCCGGAGTCGCCGGTGGAGGAGACCTCAACCCGGCGGCGGCCCATGAAGCGCTTGATGGAGTAGATGGTGTTCCTGGGGTTGGTGACCTGCTGGTGCTTGGCGGGCTGGCCAACGAGGCGCTCACCCTTGTCGGTGAAGGCGACGACGGAGGGGGTGATGCGGGAGCCGGAGGAGTTGATGAGGACCTTGGGCTGGCCGCCTTCCATGATGGCGACCACGGAGTTGGTGGTGCCGAGGTCGATGCCGATGATCTTGGACATGGCTGGGTTCCTGTGCTGAGGGTCGACGGTCCGGTTGGGGATGGGCCGCGGAGGGGGTAGTGCAACCGCGATGCCAGCCGGAAAGCGGTTGATGTGTGGGGGAAGCGGGGCTTGTTTGGTGCCGAGGGTGGCGGGAAGCGGTTGCGGGGGTGTGCGGGCTGCCAAGGTGGCAGGCGGGTCAGGAGCGGGGGGTCGGAGG